>Ga0210059_1000159_pt1 | contig 67783 bp, 43 predicted proteins | sample Ectturendosymbi2_FD_188042 | JGI IMG/M metagenome (GOLD analysis project Ga0210059, IMG submission 188042) | Ecteinascidia turbinata endosymbiont from Florida, USA - Sample 2 (SPAdes) (version 2) | ecosystem: Host-associated > Tunicates > Ascidians > Unclassified | place: Key West, Florida... | reverse complement strand
ATTGCCAGCATGTTCTGTGGTCGTACGTAACCCATTGCCAGCATGTTCTGTGGTCGTACGTAACCCATTGCCAGCATGTTCTGTGGTCGTACGTAACCCATTGCCAGCATGTTCTGTGGTCCAAAATCGGCTTTTCCAACTGTATGCACATCACACACATTCAAAAGAAATTGTTCCCAAATCCCGACACGGCTTTGTTTGCTTCAAATGTTGATTTTTACGGTGTTAATTTTAACCATTCACGAGTTGTTGAGAAAATAGGTGCGGAAAAGATCTTTTATGAGATGTCACTAGCAGGCACCACTAAAACGTCACTGGTACATGCCCTTTCTATTGTGTACTACTCGTTTGACCAACCCAACGGTTTCAAATCATTGTATTTTTAATTGTTTGAACCAAAACAACCTGGCTGTTGACTGAAGTTAAACTATTGCACTTTTTGCTAAGTTTACAATGCTTAACAGCTGACGCCTGACAGACAAGCTTTAGTCATAACAGCAACGTAAGGGTGATAGGCTGCGACAAAATATGGATACAATTATAGATGATTATGGCAATACATCTATCTATACAATCTGAAACATGTGAGCGATCATTATATTGCTTTCAACAAGATCTGGAGTGTGCATATGTGACTTGCTCAAGAATTTACTGAATTGTGCGTTCGTAAAATCAACCATTTTCTCTCTAGAATTCTAGTTGTTCATCATTTTTCGTCCCGAAATTTCTCTCTCTGGACAACGTTCTGCGTGTTCATGTAGATTGATTCTTAGCTGCATCGTTTCAGTGCACCGAAACGTTAAAGATTATCACAAGTGAAAGAAATGTCTCCGAAAGGGAAGAAGAACGGTTGCCAGCTTATTGCACAAGCTTCAGACCTTCATCAGTGACAAAATTTTTCCCATGCCATTCTATTCAAATCTCGTCAGTACATTCTTAAAGTAAGACACAGGTCCAATGTAAATTTGACGAGATCTGACTAAAGCTTCATAATTATTTATATCAATTTTTTCAAAAATCCAACTTCAATTTTAAGATTCACAATGTCTGGCTGTAGCAGCCTAACGCAGTTTACACAACTCGAAAAGGATCTGGAGAAGTTCTTTGCATTGTTTAAACGTTTGAAGAACTGTCGTTGACAAACGATCTCATAACAAAACGTTTTGCACACTTGCGTGAGAGAATCCGAAGTTTGCACTTAGCAGCAATCAGTTTTAAAGCAATTTCCATTTCTTTGCTTCAGGTCAAGGCCTTGAACACCATGGCATGACAAAAATAGGGTGAAGTCAAGCTCTCAAAAACATTGATGGATTGATTGGGGAAATCAGGCGCAATTTCTCTCGGTGCTGCTCTTGGGGATGTGTTCGATAAAATTTTTTTGCCTTGAACAATTTGAAAAAAAGCTTTTTAAATATCTAGCTGAGCAGATATTTGGACTCTTGAAATAACATCCATTAGCAAAGAGGTTTTGATGGGAACTTTTATGGCAGACATTCAAAACAGTACATGGACCCGAAAAATTGCTGGCTCTACTGATAAAGCATTGTCACATCTCTTATAACCCGATCTTGCACTTTTGATTGAATCACGGATATAAGCGAAAGTTACTTTTGCGCAGGTGCGCAAATCACGGATATAAGCGAAAGGTACTTTTGCGCAGGTAGTATGGAAGGTACTTTTGCGCAGGTGCAAAGGATATTTTGCCCGAATTTCCCAAATTTGTTCGAAAAAACGTTCATGCGGCAAACCTTCTCCCTATAAATTTTCTGTAGGTTTTGGTATAAGCCTAGTATATTTTCCTCTACCATGTTGGCATAGACTTGAAACTATAACATTTAATACGTGAAATTGGGTTCTTCAATACCCAATTCAAAACAAATAGCCTACGCTGGCTGTGTAAGGACATTGTTAGAAGCCAGCTGGTTCAGTATTCTTGAGCATCTGCCTCACAGTTCTAAAGTTTTCCATTCACATTCAGCTGTTGATGTTAGCAAAGAATCTCAAATAAATGCTGAGGCAGGCCTAAAGCTGTTTCCTCCTCTGTAGGCATATATGTGATGTGACATGTATCATACAATTTATATCTCATGACTGTGCCATGAGTTTCACAATATTGTCTGTTTAACCGCACGCACACATATGCAACATGCAATCAACTGTATGGAAAAGTGTGTTCATCCAAACACTGCAATTAAAACTAAAAACAAAATCTTCTTTGTACTTGCCTGGCATTAATTCTACTAACATGAGATATTTGCCTGCAGTATATTCCATCCCCTCAGTGTTCAAGACGTCTATGGAAACAAGTGACAGATCTGTGAAGTTTCAAATGCATGCTTCAAATATCACTGAATTGGATTCACGGTTGCAGATGCCTGCAGGCGTTGATTTGTCACGTTTGGACGCAAATAGTTTTCTCATTTAGAAGCACTGCAACTTGTGGGTTTTTGGCAGTGAAAAAGTTTGTTAGGCCTATGAGGCATTATGAGCAGATGCTCGTAGGTGGAGTTTGGCCTAGGGCAGTATTAAGGGGAGGGCCACAAAGAACTCAGTTGTTAAAATTTTTTAAGTAGAAAATAGGTAAAATTATCAAATGAATAATATTGTTTATAAACGTGCACATTGTGCTGTCCTGTGCAATGGTTTGATGCAAACGTTACACACTTGATTCGCCTGTCCATTGCTCCGTTACCGTGATGGTTGTAGAAAAAAATCCAACTCCAATTTTCTCTATTAACGAGCCATTTTGAAAGCACTAACAAATATATAAGGTGCAGAAATAGATGTAAGGACCTTTTATTGAAAAACTTGCATGCCTAGCACATGGGCTTCAGAAGGGTGGGGAAAGGGGGCTAAGGCCTTCACCTGAATTTTGAAATGTGACATTTTGCTATGTTTGCAAAAAAAGATTATTTTGTAGTTTCGAGAAGGAAAAACGAACTTTCATTACCTTTAACACCCCTAAAAATTTTTGGCTACCTATAAAAAAAATCCACTGTTACTCCACCTGGAACAAATCCTTCGAATGCCCATGGGCTTAGGCCAATCAGAGGAGCTGGGGGCAGTGAAAAAATTTTGAACATGGCGTTTGTACATGCCAATCGTGAGCTTGCCTCTAACACGATCATAATAGTCGTTTTAGCTTAGCACCAATCAAATATGCAAATTTCGGAGTCGAGATAGACTTGAAAGACTAGGGAAGTGCAGTCATTTCAATGATTTAATGCATGCTGTCCTCTAGAGATGAAAATTTTGACAAACTCTTCCAAGTAAGACCATGATCTGTATCATTGGAAGCAAAACGCATTTACTGTGTTTTCGTGACTGATGTTTTTTTGTACCACTCACGTTTGATTTGGCTGGTCAGAGAATTCACTGTCTGGGCTCAGTATGTCGAGGTCGCTTGCAAGGTTGTGGTTTGGCATCTCGTAAAGAGTTCAAAGAAAAATAACGAGGTACACATGGTGAAAGAGAATGAACTATATCCATGTGTTGTCACAAATGTCAAGTACATTTGTGCTCAGTATAAACAAAAAATATTGATGGAATTTTCACAAGACAAGAAAACATCAACTTAACTCTATGTAAAACCAGCTCTCTTTACACCCTCGCAAATATTTGTATGGTCCTATAAATTAGGTGGGTTTATGTTTTGAGGTTGTGATTGGGTGAGGATATTCACAAAGGTATGTTGAGGATTATAGTCAGGAAACTTTGAATGTGGAAACATGAAATGAGAATTGGCTTTATGTTGGTAATTTGAAGATGACACTTGGCCCTATTTTGGTAATATGGTAATATAGCGTGGATCAGCTGGATTTGTATTTTTATGCATTTTCTCGCAACACATGTTCTTTTGAAGCAATTTTTGTGTGTTACATCAGAGGGCACTCTGTTTAGGAAATGTACCACAGTTTTGCAACACGTTTTGTAAAAGTAAAATGTCGGTTACATTTGTCCTTAAGTGACAGGTGTTACAGATATGTAACATTTCATAACACAGAAAGCAAACAAAAAATGATGACGTAACAAAATATCAGAATGGCCTCCGAAAAGAAACACAAAACCACATTGAAAACAGTTGTGGAAGGAAAACGAAATTCTTGTCTCAAAAAGGTTACTGAAGCACATAAATGAAATGCCTTCTCTTTGCCAAACGTCAAGTGAATCAGTGACTTATCAACTCTCACAAACCAAATCACGAACTTTCTAGAAGCTGGTCTTTGATTTTACATATATTTAACGTGTTTTCTGTGACACAACAAAGTTTCATTTATACACTCGCACTCAATAACAGGGAAATATAATTTCAGTAAAATTGCTAAAAGATATCGAAGCTTCATTGCCCAATTTTTCGTGATTTTGTTCAGGTTTCTGACAAATCCTAACTTTTGAGGGTGCGCTTACAACCCTGTACCCCTAACTCCATCCCCTGCACTCCTAGCTACGCCACCAATCCACGAACGCCACGATAATCCAGTCCATGTTGCAAGGCCACTTTGCCTTTGGTATTGCAAACGTTAACATGTCCCTGGGACGTGCTTCCACTCGTGAAGCTAGGCACAGCATGTGGACGTAAAGGTAAATTGCTTAACATTTTCGAGTTAAGTTTAAAGGCAAACTCTGGTTATTCCGACAGAGATGGAATATTTTAATTGGCACCTGAGGCATTTACACCTTGTTGATATGTTTTGAACTGTCTATTGGTTTTTGTTACTTGTAGACAAAATAGACGTACTTTTGCGCGATTGCTATATATGCAATGTGCGCCGTTGACAGAATTTTCTCACCTGTGAACGCACAAGAATGTTTAAATTAAAGATGGGCGAGCATAACATTCTTCAAACGTAAATGCTCATCAGCAAACGCGTGAAAACTAACAGCGCTAACACTGATAAACCTCAATTAGCTGTTGATCACAAAAACTGCATCATATCTTCTTTAACATTTTTGCAGACAGTGGCGGTCAAGTGCTTGTTTTTACATCATCCGGACGATCCAGTTACTCAGGTAGCACTCGAAATGGTGTTAGAAGCTATAGGTGGTACAAACGCTATGGCAAGTGGTTTCAGTTCACGGATCCTTCTAGTTATTCAGGTATAGCTATGCCAGAGGCATTGTGTGCCTGTAAAAGCTAATACTTTGCCGTTTATACTCAGCCAATGTGACTTTGTTTGTAATATAATTCTAAAAATAAAGTACGCTTGCGCTTTTTATTTCGGGTTCACTTCCGCTTTATTAAACCATCTTTGCAATACTGCATCATGAACTGTTGCTGCTCGTAGCCGTTGGTGCCATTTTAGATGTCTGCAGAAGAATAAGTAATGTGGTTAGATCTGATGAAATGAAATATATGTGGGAATTTACGTTTGAAAGATATTGTCGTGATGTTTCATAACTTTCAGACACCGCACGCTGAATCCACGAATACACATTTTAATTTCCATCTAAAATCATGTTTCGTTCATTAAAGATCACAAAATAGACTCCTGTTTTGAAAGTTTGATAAAACGTGCTTCCCCAGTCATCCCTGACTAACAGAGGCTGCATGTTTGCTTTCTCAGTGTATCTAACATACTTGTGCTATAAAGGTAGGTTTGGCCTAGTGTAATTTACGTATCTTTTGAGGTAGACGGGATTGAAAAGGTAAGTTATGGGGTTATCTAGTGAAGAATGTGACAGTGTCGCCATTGTCACATCGATGTTTTGGTACAGTAGCTGGCTGTTATGTGGGACTAGAAAGTACCTCAAGCAAGACAGCAACCTACTTCGGTTCAGTGCAACAGCACCTGCGGATAGTCTTCACATAATTTTCAGTTTGAGTGGTCACAACGACACGAGCGTCCAATCACCTAAAACAGAGGTCACCGACCTTTTTGGAACTGAGAACTACTTCTTGGTACAAATTCATGCGAAGGGCTACACTTCTGAAATGAAATTTGCTAGATTTGTCTTCAATTATGTTACCATTAATAAAGATTAATAATATTTTTCAATGAGTAGATATTGATCGTTAGTGTAACCAATTTTTTGACCAAACTTTTTAAATTTTGTGTTTGTAATTTACACATTTTTACTTTGTTTTGGCCAATAAATTTTCTGCGCTTGCAACTGTAAAAGAATTCAGCCTTAAGTGTTGAGGTTAACTGAGAAACATCTTGATGCACTTTATACTTCAAAAAACTGATTGTTTAACTTTGGGGATGATATAAAAGCACATTAATAACCAATCTGGAGTCAAACCTGAGAACATCATGAAGTTGAAACACTATATGCACAATGGATTAAGCTTTTACCAAACCACATACTGTAAGACCACGTTTCTTGCCTTAATACGCCTATCCTACATAATATTCAATCGTCCAGTAGTGGACAAAAAAAGATTATTACGTCCGAAATTGCAACAAATCCATTATTATTACAGAATTGCAACTAAACTTACAAAAGCATATCAACACCTGTTGCTGTAATTCCAATAAAATATCGATAAAGAGAAAAAAATGCGCTGCAAGAAAAGTCTGACCAAATCACAAATTTTGACCTATTGATTAATTGTGACTTTTTTTGACCCAATAATTTGGGATTCCCGCATGGTATGAGCGCGAAATTCGGTTTGCGGACGTTTCATAAACTTCAACAACTGCAGACAAATTTTGACTTTATTGACTTTTGGTTGCCCTAGTGATCATGTTTATGCTATTGTCAGTACAAGCCCGCGGACGACTCACGTGATCCATGCGGGCGACCTGGTACCCGCGGGCACCGTGTTGGTGACCCCTGACCTAAAAGCACCTCACAAATGCTAACGACGAAAAAACTAACTCACCAGCAGCATGGATCACAGATTGCAGTGTGTTGTGAAAGTGTTGTGCTTTACAAAATCAAAATACAGTCAAGTGGCTTTCTGGCACTTAATCTAATTAAAATATTTGGACAGCAATGAGATTTTATCTACATTAGATAAAAGAGGTCTTCAATTGGATGTTTCGCGTTGAGGTTTCTTTTCTTTTTTGTCTGCAAAACCTGAGGTTAGCAACAAATTAATCAGCCAAACGTAACATGACGTAAAACGAAACTAAACGCATTTCATTTGTATGATGTTTTCTTCTCCATGAGAAGTTTTGTCTTATTTCGTCAACCTTCTTATTTCTCAAAGTTTCACTTTTTCTTCCTTCAATTGTTCAGGCAACAAAAAAGTTAATTTTTGTAAGGTTTGTGCTCTACGATAGACACAGATTCCCTTAAGAATCGGCTTTCGTAGGTGCGCGAATGTTTATTGCCAAAGTAAATATATGCCCACATCTTAGCATTGCTGTCATGGCTAGTTCAAGGAAAGATGCTTAGGCAATGCCAAACATGCAACGTTTTAGAAATACTTTTTCGAACTGTTGAGTGTAATACCCATAATTTGCAGAAAGTTGCATGGCAAACGGATATAGTTTAAATCTGGAAAAAACATTGCACAAATTTGGTCACAAGAGGGCATTGACTGTCTATTTTACTCGTAAACGTCACTAGTTTTCTGTCTTTGCAAAGCGCCGATTACGTGCATGCTTCGTTTTTTCGTGAAGGAGGTGATTGAACAGTTTAGAAATCCTCAGATCGTACCTCATGAACCTGCCTTTTATTGCTGTAAAAATTTTTACCATACCGTTAAAAACGATACCTTTGTAAAAGTGCAGCTTGAAAGTCTAACATTTTCACATCTTTTCTATTTTTTGTTCTGTCTGATTGTGAAAATAAACTCAGATTTTAGATACGTCAATAATGTAATATGCGCTATAGTAATATGTGATTAGTGACGTAACAATGGGGCTGGGGCTCTCGGTCCTGCGTGGCACGTTCTGCCGGACGTTAAGCTGTTGATCAAAAAATAATTGGAAAAATTAATTTCAACTGATTTTAGTTTTTGTTCGTAGTAGCTTTAGCCTAAGAATCTTGGAAATGTGTTTGAGAAGTGAGCAGATTGATAAAATGATTGCTCAAAATGCGATATCAAATTTAGGGTACTCTTGATATCAGGTGTTTTCAACATACTTACTTGTTTGGAAATTCCTCCTAAGTACCTGCAACATTGTAATCTGACAAAGCCATTTGTACCCACCCAAGTCAAAAGTGCTTTGAACAAAGGACGGTGATGACATTCGAGCACAGACGACCACCTATCCTAGTCCAGTAGTTCGATGGTAAAATTGCCACACCACTCAAAACCTAATAACAATTACCCAGTTTGAAATCACGGCATGACACAATCGAAAATGAAAAAAAAGAACCATCTCCGTTTGTGAGTGAGTGTTTGATTCTTATGTTCAAGATATTTCATTATGCGTTATATCTTTTACAAGTGTGAAACATGATTTTCTTTCAATTTAAATTGTTGTGAGCAATATTGAGGGCTGAAAAGGCGGCACCTTTTTTGGCCGGCCCTGGGTGTCACTTAGCCTCGTTACGCTGCTCGAAATGATGCAAAATACAAACAGATATTTTGAAAGTGCGATTTGACAAAACATTATTGTATACACAATTTTTTTTTAATCCAAACGACAAGACTTTCCGAATCTTTTGAGCGTTTCAACAGCTCTCTTGCTCAGTCGTCTGGCGCGTTGTGATGCTCCATTCGCTACCGCATGTATCCCCCATGGCAATATCCACTGTTACCGGGTGGTTTACTTTTGACGACCGGAAGAGCCACTGTTTTGGTAGAGTTTGCAGCACCTTTACTCGCCAGCCGATTGTGCTAGAGAGCTGTTCAAACCCTCTACAGATTCAGAAAGTCTTCAAGTTTAGATTGAAACAAACATTTTTTGTTTTGGGTGTGTGGTTGTCTCTGGATGACGTCATAATGCGGGCATGTTTTCGCCGTTTTGATCAAGTTTACCTGGCCCTGGGCGACAACCCAACAAGCCATTTTTTAGCTCAATTGTTTTGGAAACTAGGCTATCATCCAAATCTTTACAGCCCATGATGGTCATTCTAGCATCTCTGGAGCCAAACGTATTGCTCAAAAACCAAAAATTGGGTAAAAAGGTAAATCCCACAAAAGGTAACCTTGGCCATTTAGGCTAAATTCATAACTCGCCAGTCCATTGCGCTACAGAGCTGTTCAAAACCTCTAAAGACTCGGAAAATCTTGTACCTAGGAACCAAAACAAATTTATAAGTTTTGGATGTCGCGTTTTTTGTTGATGTGGACATGATGGGAATATGTTTATGCATTTTTTGTTTACAAGATGACGTCATAGGGTCCTGGACGCCAACGCCAAGAGCCATTTTTGGACTCGAGTTTTTATTGGAAATTAAGCTATAATACGAGTTTTTAGAGGGTTAGATGGACTGTCTAGCATTTCTGGTTTCAGAATTATGGCCAAATGCTACAAATTAATTAGGGAAATCCGCGCTAATCCACAGGGAAATATTGGTTATTTTGCGTTTTTTTGGCTATAACTTTGGCCTCAGAAACGCTAGAAAGTCGATCAAGGGCTCTAAAGAATCGTATCAAAGCCTAGAATCCAACAAAGGTTTGAGCTACAATCGGCTGATTGGATCAATTGATGATGTCATTAAAAGAAGCGCAGAACCTACCCCAATCATGACGTCAACAACAAAAAAGTGCAAATCCCAATCTTCAAATTATTTTTAGTTCTACACAACAAGATTTTCCGAGTCTTTAGAGGGTTTGAACAGCTCTCTAGCTCAATCGGCTGGCGAGTTATGGCTTTTAGCCAAAAATTTACCTTTCGTGTGATTTTAATTTTTATCCAATTTGTGCTTTTAGGCCATAAATTTGGCTCCAGGTAAGCTAGAGAGTCGATCAAGGGCTCTGAAAACTTGGATGGCCGCCAAGTTTCCAAAAAACCTTGGAATCTAAAAATAACTTGTCAGATTGGTGCCCAGGGCCGGAAAACAACGACTTTCGGAAGAAACGTATATATACGTCGCCCTGGAACCGTGACAAGCTTTCCTCTCACGTATGTATACGTATCACGTACATATATAGGGAATGTGTCAAAAAATCTGTTCCTTGAAGGACCTCTGAAGCCGATGTGGGTCAACAGACGCTGTTACACCAATATATTGACATTTCAGCGCGGTTTTTGAGATAAATCGCGAACCACTGAAGCCACGTCGACATGTAACACATTTCAAGAAAGATTTCTGATGGCGCAATTTTGAAGTAATGATGACGTCAAGCCGGGAGAAACCCCATTTTTAGCGCAGCCACACAAGCAGTGGCTTTTTCCAAAAACTTGTGAAGCGAGAAACAAAAGTGTTAGAAAAATTCGTTCTACATAAAAAAGCATTGGCCATCACCCAAACTTTCGCAAAGTTTAGACAATAAATCTGCCGTGTTATTTGGGTGTTTCAGGGAGAAGAATGTCCTTTTCTGTGGGTTGTTTTTGTCATTTTTCGACTTCGAAGGCCAATGCCTCCAGTTCCAAACACCGGAAACATCTCAAAATCGCAGAACATGTTGACATTTACGTCATTCCACAATCCTACCGAATTTCAAGTAAAAATATTAAGCACATAAAAAGTTCTGGATATTCAAAATCTACAAAGATGACAAAAATTTGACAAAAGTTGAAAAAAATATTTCGAAAAGTTTAACGTTTTCTTTTTGGGGTATTTTTCTCGTTCATTCCAATGGTACATTCCAAAATCTGTTACTGACAACGCTTTTGGCGTAAAAGCCGAAAATTCGCATATTTTTATATTAAGTGACTTTTATTGCTATTTGTGGTTATTTGTAGACCTTGCAGGAGTCCACATCGAAACACTGTTTCGAATAAGCTTAAAGGTAAGCGTGAGGCTTATTTCTTGAAGATGACCGGAAATGGCCAAAAAGTGCTTACGAAAAAACGAAAAATTGTAATTTTCTCAAAAATTTCAAATGTAAGCGTATCTTTTTTCGGGCTTATCGGAACGATCGCTCGAAAACCCTTCTTGCAATGTCTTACGTGTTGACATAGTTTCAGTGGTTCGCGAGTTATCGCAAAAAAACTCCCGAAATTTCAATATGTTGTCTTCTGCGGTACTTAAACATATGACAAAATATTTACCCCTTAAAATATATTTTGCCCCCTGACCTTGAAACCTGGTCTCGGACCAGATTATACCAATTTATGTTGACGTGCATGCTCAACATCAAGTAGTTTAAATTGGCTCTTTCTGTGTTCGCTACCCAATACAAATATTTGTGACCAGAGCCGGAAAACCTCTTTTACGAAGCGTTGGTCTAGGTTTTAAGTTTAAAACAATTTACTAGGTAGTTAAAAAGTAAAGTCACCAAACAAAAGTAATCATAACTTTTTTCAGTCGTTTGATAATTTCTGCTGATAAAAGCAAAAAATGTCAACAAAACAAACTTGATAGATTTTTTGTTCCAATTCAAATGATTCTCTTAATTGTTGAAGATAACCATAAATTACACGAATCAACAGTATCGCAGATATATCCTCAGCCCAGTGGTGATCAGCAACATGGTGGGATTAAGTTTTGTCTATTTTGCAACTTTGACATTCACCGCCACCCGATTTTCGATTAAAGTGATCTTGCCGATGGCAGCTCCGGGAAGAACGTGACGTCCTGTAGTTGAGACAGCCAGTGCTTTGGGAAGTGCCAATTTAAGTCTCAAAGCATGTTTACCGCATAATTATCCAAATTGTTTCAGAATTTTGCAGTTTCGTTCTACGGTTACATAAACGTGGTAAAAATGTACGCGCAGAACTTGGCATTCATGTGAAATTGAATATAGTTACATACGTTTATAAAGCTTAGTGATAAATAATCATTGGTTTTAACTTGCGTCATTGGTATTTTCTAGATTATTCGACAGGAACTTCGTTTCAAAATGGTGCAGTCATTACAAGATCTAGAGGTTATACTGAACTAAGTGCTTGGAATGGAGTGGGGTATGGACAGAACTTGTATATTTGGTGGAAAATAAATCATTCCTATTTCGGTGCATACAACCCTGTTGATAAATGTCTGAACAACATCAATCAGTATGGGCGTTTAAGCTGCCAAGTATTACAAAAGATAGTTTTGACAAACTTTTATTTCTCGAGACTTGCATCAAACATGAAAGTTGCTATCATTGCTACCGGGAAAAAAATCCAACTTTATGTCACTGTTGAAGGTGAGTGTTTACGAACGGTTGTATTTTCTAGAGATAACACAATCTCATAACACCAATGAAAAGTAAAAGCAATAATTTTGCATGTAAACCTTGAAATCTCAAAAGAGTGAAACGAAGATTTGCTATAAATCACATGCTGACATTTCTCATACCGGGTACGTCTATAAACTCACTTGATGAATGTCATAAAATTGATAAGGCTACGTCCGCAATTGCCACTGACTCGCTACGCTGACAGAAATCAAAATTGTACGAGAAGCTTCCGTTTTTGATCAGCTTGCAAGCACTGTGACCTAATTTTCGCGACTGCAACCAGCTACGTCGGATGGCCAGGTACCTGCGTCGAACGACCGGGTACACAGCATCATTACCTCTCTCAAGACAAACGGTTCTGAACGTGCGAAAAAAAGCTTCTAAAGATCGTAATCAGCATCTGTTGCCAATGCAAACCTCACCCGATTTTGGTCTGCTCAGAGCGGGCAAATTGCAAAATACAGTTCTATGAATCCGACATCTGGCGCGTATCACGTCTTATCGAACTTTGAACAATAGTTCATAGAAAGATGGTTTGTTCAAGCCCCCCTGTGTCAATACATTTTTCAAGGACAACAGTCTCGCACAATTGGTAGAACTTAAAACACACATATAAATACAACTAGAAAGGCGAATGAAAACGAGAACACTTGTCACAATTGTTCAGACATGTATTTTCAAAAAGTAAAGCTTGACACTAATAAAACGTGGACTACCGTTTCCGAATCACTAACTTTGTTGTCCAGTTGTTTTAAGTTTTGCGAAATATGAAGAAAGTTAGCAATAAACTTAAAATTTGTCCCCAAAGGAGATCAAGTAGGCAGTTGATTGGAATTTACCTTGCTCATGGCAGAAACTTTAATATTCAAAGTTCCCCAAACAATGTTTCTTTTGGTATAGACACACAAACAGTATTTAGCCCTCTGCACCAGCTGAACGTCTTTGCAACTACTAGCAAAAGTTACTAGCAACAACAGAAAATATACAATCGACTTCGAGTTGTTTATATATTTTCTGTTGTTGATTAAAAAAGTTGAAGTTGCTAGAAGTTGCAATGTCAATGCGTCACGCCTGTTTGTTTCCACAAAACCTGTCTTTGCGGTCCGGGAAAGCATTCAAGAAAAACCTTCAAATCTGAAATTTCCTCCAACTTCAAAGTGAGTCTTGAACGGTGGAAACGGCACTAGCTTCTATTTCTATTAGAACAGAGATTCTTAAACTTTTTCAGTTGCGCACCCATTAGCGTTAGTTATTGCTATTCGCGCCTCACCTAACCTCAAAATCAAGCACAAGAAAGAACAACAATTTATTTGCTATTATCCTGCTTCACTGGAAGGATGCAATTATTTTTGGGAAACTAATGTTTTATTTCGAGGGTTTCTTTAAGACAACGCACATCCAAAGTCGGCTTCACATTCTAGTTTGTTCCGAGATTTTGTCTTGTCCGCTTTGGTTATGGCGTTTATAGTGAAATGATTAAGTGATACAGTAAAAAGCAATCCATTCAAAACTTTTGAAAACATGTCGCTGCCGTACTCACGCCTCCCTTGTGAACCTTTCACGCATTCAGTTTTAAGAACCCAGGCATTAAACCAAACAATGCTTTGCGCTTCCTTTAACTGCAGAAATTACGAGAAAGACTTTTACCCAGCCCCTCTTATGGAATGGCATAAGCAATGTTATTCTTTCGGGTTAATACCCTTGTTCCATTATTTCTTTCCCGCGTGAGAAATGCGCAGCTTTACTCAGGTAATCACAAACACTATCGCTTTCGCTAACACAACATAGTTCCAGATTTGCCGCCGGGCTGTGCAAAAGTGGTCTGTTTTTGTTGCAAGTTTATTTTTAATGCCCGACAGAAGTATTGAAATGAAAAGCAGTTTTTGAAAATAGTATTGCAATATGGAAAACGCATAACTGACGTACGATTCTGACAAACTCAAAGGCAGCTTCCGCGCGCAACTGGCCATGTATTCGACATACTTTGCAACGACAAGCATCGGCTTACGTAGGTTGTGTAGCTGAAACTTTAAAGGAGCTGCTAAGAGCAAGTCATATCGTTTCAACACTTATAAGCTACAGGGGGAAGGTGGGGCACAATGGCACACTTTGTACTTTTTTGTCACGGCTATTTTAATTTAAGTCAAATTACACTCAAACTTGTATACACAGCAAAGCAACCCCTTATCTAAAATATCATACTGAAACAGGACAGCAGCTTGCTTCAGAAAAAAATTACAACTTTTTTGAAAAAGGCACATTTTTGTTTCATTTTGTCCCATGCATGGGGCACAATAGTTACGGCTATTTTGCACAATGGACAAGCCCAATATTAATTAAGTAATTTTTATTTTGTAGTGTTAACATGTAATTCAAAACAATTTTAGCACTTTTTACCTCTTCCCACTCATCCGGTGAACTTGTATCCATGGTGGGGGGTACTAGGGGCAGTGATCTAGTCGAGAACGTAACCTCCGAGATCGAGACTTCCTTGAAACTTCGAGACGGAGACTGAGACTTTATCAAAAACTGCGAGACTCGAGACTTGAAATTCGAGACCGAGATTCGAGACTTCAAATTTTGTGGATTTTGCTGAATATTTTCAAAAAAGTTTCTTCACAACTTCTAAGTGGAATTTTTTCGAATTTCTGGCATTTTCTGACTTGTTTTTGGTTGTTTATTATCTGAAAATCGAACGTAAAAGTAATTCGTTGAATTACATAAATTTTTCTAAGCCATATCTTTGCAATATTCAAAATCTCAAGACAAACGGCTTGTGACCGAGACGTGTATTCACCGAAACCAAGACCGAGACAAGTCTTGAAATCTTGGAGACCGAGGACAAGCCTCGAGAATCCATCACTGACTAGGGGGTTTAGTTAGGCCCGCCCCAATATATTTATGCTATTTGTTAATTAAAGCACAGGAAATTTTTACCATTTCCATAGGTCTACCACGGGCAAAGGAGAGTTTTAGGGGAGTTGTATGGATTCACAAACCCCTTTGCCTTAAATATTCACCCTTTGCCTAGATCTACTATCTGCAAATGAAGTTATTTTGTGAATTAGTCAACCTCAGCATAATGGATGTGGATGGCGCCGATATTGCTACGCCCAGACAAGTCTACTCCAAGTTTTGTAGGTCTGTGAAGTCCCAGCAAAATACGAAAGTTCTAGTAGACAGAACGACACTAGAGAAACCTTTAGTAAAATCACCCTTTTGAAAAAATGCCTTATACGGCATAAACCTGGAATGGCCATAGATCATACCTGTTCTGCATATGGCTTTCCAATAGCACCAAATACCTGACAGTTGTCCAAGCATGCCTCATAATAATGACCAGAGGCAAAATGAGAAAAGGTCCATTGTGCCCAAAAAAATTCGAGCGTATCTAAAGAACACAATTAATTAGGAAATGTCAACTAAACTTAAGCAACATCTGAAATATAACGTTATGAAATAATGCTCTAATTTTCTGACTTTAATGTAAAAAAAGGTGAGGCATATGACCAAGCGGCGAGACTTCACTCTATGAAAGCAGAAACTAGAAAAAGGTTGCATGTGTAAGTGTTTTATGATGTTTGGTATGGTTTTTATCAACAGTTGGATAATTTACAAGTTCCTCTGTCACACCAATATAAGCCGCAGATAACAAATTCAGAAAGTGGCAGAAGAATTGACAGGAAATATTGTGTTTGAAAAGCGTCCAGCAGAAGAATTTTTCGGCCTCTAAAACTCCAACACCACACCTGCGGTAAAAACAACGGTTCACGATCTCCACTTCAAAATGCATAAATCGCACTAATGACACTTTTCAGAGTTATAAGAAGCCCGTGTAAAGTACCTGTGCATACAAAAACGTGTAAATTGTGAGCGTCAATGCTGCATGCACAGTGTATACTGTATTATTGTTTTTACAAAAATACCGGTTTTGAATGGAATTTTTTTGTATTTCCAAATAAAAAAGCAGAAATCAGTAGAAAGTAGTTTACGAAATAAAAATAACACTTTTCTGAATTAAATGTTTCAATTTCCATAAATTAAAAAGCATTGCATCAATTTACGCGTTTCTTCCTTCTATGCAAAAACAGCCGTTCCTCTAGGGAGAACACGAGTATACAAACGCTCAGGTAGCAAATTATATGTGCAAATATGATTCTAACACAACTACCTCATAAGGACACAAGCGTAAAGTAGATGGTGCCGAAATAGGTATAGGAACAGGCAAAAATTTTGGATGTGCAAAGGATTTTCGCCAGAATTTTTCAAATTTGCCCGAACAAATTTTGTGCAGTGAAGTCTCACACCAACAAACATGAAGAAGACATTTTTAGGAAGCCACTCTTTTGTAAAATTCAAACGTTTTAGGCAGTTTATATTTTTCCATCAAGGGCTGAAGCACTTTTGCCATTAGGCGAACCCGATTGGTTGAGTTGGTCATGTAACACGGACAATATGCTTGGATTAGAGTATGGTTTTGTCATATGATTTTATTGCCCTAAGTTAACCCTACCCAGCGCCGGCGCTGCAATTAGGCGAACTACATGCGGCTGCCTAAAGCGTTGTGCTAAAGGGGGGGCCAAAAAAGACCAAGCATATAACTGTGTGATTCAGAAAGCGACTAACGTCCACCAATAAAAGGAGTGAATATGATGACAGTTAATGAAACACGCAATCACGCAATTTCTGAGAAGATAGAGGTACTACAGTACACTATTTCAGGTTTGTTGCAGATGGGTTTATATTTTGCCTATTCATTTCAATTTCACTAAGCTATGTTGCAATTTGGAAAAAATTTTATTCATGTAATAAACTTTTGTAATGTACCAAACGTTCTTTTTCCATAATGTACGTCATGATATGTAAAGTAAGGATCTTTGCATAGGAGGGGTAGACGCAGGGGCGTAACGAGTAGTTCAAGGGGCAGAGGAGCACAATTTCCTTGGTGCCGAATCACTATGGCCGCCACCGAATCACTGCGGGTTGCCAAATGACAGCGGGGGTGCCGAAAAGTCCCAGCAATGTCACAGCTATTTTCCTTATTATAGTGCATTTTCTTCCGAAAGACATCAGGTTCGAACACCGGGGCGATAAACTTGCTTCTTGTCCCGGGCGCTATTTAACTTTGTTAAGCCCCTGGGTGGACGCTGAACTGGATCTTGCTTAGGGTGCTCACATGTTCATCAATGGCGTGGTGTCAGAGCCAGCAAAGCATGACCTGCAGGTCATACATTATCAAGGCCACCGCAAAATTTCAAAGGTTACCACCTCGGTTCTTTTCATTTCTTGACTTTTGGTTTTTCCCGGTTGCGTCGCTTTTACACGATTTATGTAACAAAGAGATTCCAGCTGGTACGCAACATAAAAAGCACGGTGACGTTCGCAAATGTCAGAGTTCTGCTGTGTATGTAGAACTTCGTCGAGTTCTGCAGCACCATATCGCAAAACACTTTTTGAGGCCTGCTCTAGAATGTTTTTGTGAACGCTGTAGCACCTGGTACTTGTGCAGATAATATTTTCACGAATTTGGTGTACAAATATACTCGACATGTATTGAATAAATTAGCTTGATGCAAAAAATGTACCCCTCCAGTTATTCAGCGCCCGAGGAATTATGCCCTCATTCCCCCCTCCCTACGCCCCTGCCCATTGGCAATTTCAAGAGGTAAAAACAGAATTAATTGTTTCGTGTTTGCAAAGAACAGTCAGTAGGCAATTTTGCAAAACGATCGTGCCACGGTTGATTGCACAGATAACATCATATGGCAGGTGTCTCAAACTCAAATCGCTCCATGGGCCACATGAGGACTTAGAAGATAACCCGCGGGCCGCAATATGACGCTGACACAACAATAGCGGTAGCTGAACTTACTAGAAACAGCTTTCACACCTTATTTCCTGCGAAAGGTGTCATTAATTACAGGCAAATCATTTCTAGCCGTCTCTCCGTTCATATTAATCAGTTATAGCTGTCTAAGGAATTTGTTCACTCGCTTGGCGAGCAATTAAACACCGGTGAATAAATTAAATACGGTAAATTTCATTAATTCCATTCTTTTTCATGCTCGCTTTTCGTCTAGGGAGGGTCACGGGGGTAACAACCTTACGGGGACTTGGAATACCTCACAGTCATTAGTCATTTCAGATAGTTCTGCTGGCTCCACAACCAAGACGAGGCCAAGCAAGGTCGGAGATGCAGTTAATCCACCTAGGCTTTGGGTGACTTTTGGGTGCTTTCCCGTGGATTTAGCCAGAAGGACTTGCCTCACCAGTCTTTCGTGGGCATTCTGGATACATGGCCGAGCTATCGTAGTTGTGATCTGTCATTTCGGAGAAGTGGTTCTACATTCAGGGCTCTGCTAATTTCACAGCTACGCACTTTGTTGCAAAGTGTCACACCAGACGCAACGAGGAGAAGCACAATGCCCCAGGCACCGAAAAGTCCCAACAATGTCGCAAGTTTTTTCTGCAATGCAGAACATTTGCTTCCAAAAGACTTTAGGTTCGAACATGGGGGCGCCAAAATCGTTTCTGGCCCCGGGCGGTATCTAACCTCGGTACGCCCCTTTGTCACACCGTGGACTCTTCGCAAAAATCCCATCTCTACCGCTTGCACCTGAGCTAATATTCTTTCCGGTCATTATCCAAGATCCATGACCACAGGTAAGGGTCAGAACAAAGACCGATTTGCTAACTGACAGCTTTGTGGTGTTTGAAAGCTCGCGATTTGTCACCACACAGCGATAAAGCTCACGCAGAACTGCGTTAGCTTTACCAATCCGTGAATCAATCTCCTTGCTCCGCCTTCCGTTGCTCGCAAATACTACTCCTAGATGCTTGAACTTCTCCACCTGCTGCAGTGTATTGCCGCTCACTTGCAGCATACACTGCCTTGAGTTTGTGGAGAGATATAATACCTCGGTATTTGTAGTGTTGATTTTCATTCCGGCTCGGTCGCACGCACCTGAAAACCGATCGAGTGCATGCTGACGACTCTGTTGAGAAGATGCTAGCAGTACCAAACCGTCTGCAAAAAGCAAACGGTTGATCCTGTAGCTCCCAACTGTGACACCCTCATCTACTCGGCTGTGACTGTCTATCCAATTCATGTAGACCCCGCCTGCACAACTTACTGGCCTGCGAACGCTTTCAGCTTTTCCTGCGGCCCGCGAGATCTTTCCCAATTGTAGAAAATGTTGCAACAGTTCGACCTCGAAAACGTAATTGTCGTTCCAGAATTTCTTCGACACTGCAACGAAATCTCCACATCGAAATGAAATAGACATTTGCGGCCCGCGGCAAATTAATGTTGAAAATTTGGCCGTTCGAGATTTCTGAATTGTGCAGGCCTGATGTAGACTATGAAAAATAGCGGTGACAGAACACACCCTTGTCGGAGTCCTGTAGCAACGGTGAACGGTCGTGATTTAACTCTCCTGACATGGAAACAATCTGCTGGTCAGGTATACAGTGACTTGTCGGCCGGTAACAGGCGTCCGTCAACATCATACTCCGCAACACTCCACAAACCTGTTCACGAGGAACCCGGTCGTATGCTTTCTCGAGTTCGACAAAGCATGTCTAGACGTGTTTGGCATACTCCCAAGATTTCTCAAAAATTTGCTGGAGGATGAAATTTCGTCTGTAGTGCTACGGCCGGGACGAAAACCGCACTGGGTATCATTCAGGTTTGATTCAATTACTCCCTGGCATCTTTTTTCAAGGCACTTGGCAATGTAAATGTTCATTATTTCAAAATTCCCAAAAAGCAGCGCAGGCCGCACAAAAGGCCCTCGCGGGCAACATGCGGCCCGCGGGTCGCGTGTTTGAGACCCCAGTCATATGGTATGAGGGGGCGCTGAAAATATATTTTGCCTGGGGGGCTGGAATAGTTTGCGTCGGCCCTGACCCTACCCTTAAACCTAAGGGCAAAGGCTAAACCCAAACCTTTTTTCAAAAAAGTAAAATCGCTCCCATCGCAGATGTCATTGCTACTAGCCCAGCCAAAGCAATAACAGTGAGAACCGACCTGATAACCACTTACACGGAGGACATAGACACTAAACACTCGACTACGTTCACCATGCTGCTAGTGTCACGAACCCATGTGGACATTGCTGGATACAGTTTGAATGCCAAAACAGTCCCAGCAGAGATGTTTCCGCTTTGGACAAAAGAGACGCTATCAAGTTTTTAATCAGTCAGTCTCATTGATATACAAAGAGAACAAACGTGTCAAAGCATCTGTGCCCGAATTTTCAGGGATTTTGTCCAGATTTTTAACAAATAAAAACATTCGGGGGCGCAGTTGCACCTCCTGCACCCTCAGCTTTTTCACCACTGGGTATCTACACGGTTATTCGGATTTTTAGCATTGCAGCACAGTACATAGTACTGTTCAAAGCTCCAAATTGATCGATTCACAACGTATGGAAAGTGGAGGCTGCAGTCTGCCCAGGGCGAAGTTACTCATGCTGTTGCTTTTACTAGTGCAAATATGAGAGAGAGTCATGCACCTTTAGTTCTACGTCAGAAGTACCTCAAAAACTTGCTGCTCAGGTTGTCTCGTCGAGCACCCTCGATATGTACAGTATGTAATGTTCCTTTCATCGTTTCGTGTTGACAGCCGAATTGTACTTGAGCGTAGATTTTGCATGGAATTAAAAATTTAAGTGAGGTTGCAGCAGGGTTGCTGGGTCGGAGGTAATATGTCCGACCTTTCCAAAATTTCCGGCTCCGACACCGCCCTCGACTTTTCCAAAGTTTCCGCCTCCCGACTCCGACTCCTGACGCAACGTGAATGAAGTTTGACTGTCAACAGTTTTGTAGCAACTAGCCATCAATGGGAATCGTGATACACAGCAAGAACTCTTTGTTTCAATGAAAGCATCAAAAGAAATTTAATCATTTCAACAGGAACGAGTTTGGATTCCTAACCTGGAGTTCGATGTAAAACATAATTCAATTAGACTTCAGGAGTAGGATAAATTAAATCCGACTCGGACACCGACCCCGACTACCAGGGTTCTTACGAATCCGACTCCAGCCAAAAATCTTCGACTCCTTGCGGCTCCGCCACCGACTCCGCAACCCTGGATAGCAGCCGGCTGGACGATCAACACAGGTGCGCTGAGTGCAGAGTTTCAACCAACCGGTATGTATCGTGATTTTATCGTGATACGCAGAGCTGGGCATGAAAGAGAAAATGCCAAACTAGCTAAAATGAAACTTTGCGCGGATTACAATCCTTTCCAAGTGAAGCGGAACGTCCCGGTTATCTTATCGAACCGCCTCAGAGGGGAAGTGAACCTTGGATTGATCGATGTAGGAAGTCGTTGATGTCATAGCGCTGCTGGGCGTTTCGGCCAAAGACATCTCTTACTTCCATATGCATGGAAGTCACTCTTAAGTGTCGCTTGCTTGGTCTTTCCCTTCTTGCTTTGGCCGTTCTTGCTTGCATGTAGCGGACGCGCTAGCGTGACTGCTACACCAAGCAAACAATTTGTGCATGGCGCCATTTCTTATTGTTGCGCTGTTGCGATCGGAAAGCCCGAGCGGCATGTGCGCAAAGCTTCGCACCGTGGCAGCAAGCAACAATAGAGACCATGCTCGCAATCTCTCTTATTATTGCTTGCTCGCGCTACATATATAATGGTGTTATTCTTCACGCACATCCCGTTCGTGGTGAATCACGCAATCAACGCAACGCCACCGGAGAGGTTGCAACAGCGCCAAGAGAAACTGTCTTTTCATCTTCGGTAGGCCAGCCTTTCAGAAGAGTAAGAAAGTTGGAGAGAATTCTTTACTGCTGTTAGTTGGATCCAACGCAGCTGATGGTTTTGCAGTCAGTCTGCCGTCGCCTTGAATATATATCAAATCGTTGACCTTCTCTGCTGCGTGGTAAGTGCACAAACTTTGCGAAAAGCCCAGTCTTACTCAACTAAAGGAAAGCACTGCCAGCTCTAGCTCATTTCTAGTATTTATCCTCAGAGCCTTTGGATTATTTCTCGATGGCAACTGCCCATTGCACATTTCCCTGGTACTTCCTGTTTTTCCGTGATATTTCATGTTCGATTTATTACAACCGTGTCACTGGTATCCGCCACTATGAGAACAAGTGTGGTGCAGAAAACTTAACATTGGCCTAAAACAAAAGCCAGAGTTACTAAATATGAAAGATAGCAATAACAATATGAACAAATCTATTTGCACCACTATGCTGGATGATACATGATACAGACTGTCGTTTTCGTCCCGGCCATAGCACTACAAAATAAATGTACATTTGCCTGAAAATTTTCGAGAAATCTTGGGAGTATGCAAAAGACATATACCTGTATACGTGTTTTATCGACCTCGAGAAAGCATAAGACCAGTCCGTTTTTCGTGAAAAGTTTCGAGGAGAGTTGCTGGAGCACGGTGTTGACGGCCGCCTGTTACGGGCTGTAAAATCATTGGTACTCCAGCTCAGACCTTTGTGTCTGTGCCGGCGGTGTTAAATCACAACCATTCACCGTGAGCGTTGGTGTCCGACAAGGTGGTATACTGTCACTACTTGTCTTCATGGTATACACTGCAGGGATCACCAACCTTTATGGTATTGAGAGCTAATTATTGGGTACTGCAGTGCTACCAGTTTGATGCACACTTAAATATAAAAATGTTCTCAGTTTACCTTTTATTATGATTGCAAAGACTGATAATGCAATCCTATTTTCGGAAGAACCCCGCTGGCGACCATACGGTGCTTGCAGGCACCATGTTGGTGACGACTGCTCTACATGAATCCTACGACGCTAACCCTGGGTGAATTCCTCCCGGTCAAGTGAGGTGACCACGTGGTTCATACCTAAGCAAGCGCGGGAGCGCCCTCCACGCTTCAGTAGCTGGAGATGTGTTTCTGACTTCTCGGCTGGTGCGCGTAATGTCGTTCTCGCTGCCTGCACTTTTCCACTAAGGAGAAACGATAGTAGTTTCGGGTTAAATTCACCCTGTGTTACGGTTATTGTGATTTTTTCTCGCGTACGATATAGAGCTGTAAGTGTGGCATTCAAGGGCTGTAATTCACTCTCGGCGTGCTTCACTCAGGGCGTGATTCCTTACCAGCAGGGAGCAGGAGAGGTTCCTCAAAGCCAATATATTTATTCATGGACTTTTTTGTGTTAGATTTTTGTATCTTCTCTCCGGAATACTTAAGTCGGGTGAGTTCCACCCGGTCATGTGTGGTTTTCTTTTTCATCAATAAAAGCATCAAATTAAAGTACAAACCAACTATATAAGTGCACAAACAGCCGAATAAGAGTCACATTTCCAGCGTTGCTTTTGTAATCAACCTTAATTGTTTTTTTATATTATAATTAGGCGTAACATTAACCCTGGGTTGCGATCATGAAACGAAAACGCAGGCTTGGCGTTTTAAATAGACAGCAATCAGTCGGTCACAATCCAGTCGACGAACATGCCACTGTAGGAACCTGCAAAACCAAACTGTTAGCTTTTTGTTGGCAAAATAGTACCTCTTGCATCCTCTCAAAAGGGGTTCTAAAATGCACTTGATCGGTTCTCAGCTGCGTGCTACCAACCGAGAATGAAAAACAGCACCGAAGAGACCAAGGTGTCCCTTCTCTCCGGAAACCCAAGGCATTGTTTGCTGAAAATAAACAGAAGTATACTGCAGTAGGTGGAGACGTTTAAGTGTTTTACGGTGGTATGTACGCGTGACGGAACACGCAACTGAGAGAACGATATGCAGATTAGTAAATTAAACGCAGTTCTGCGTGAGATGCGTTGCTCCCCGGTAACAAAGCGTGAACTTTCAAACACTGCATAGTTTTGAAGATTGAACGGTGTGATACTTTGCGACAAAAAGCACAAAATCGTGAAGTCTTGAATGCCACGGTACTCCTCCGAAGAGTAATTTCAGCTACGATGGAAAGTTCATGAGACGGGAATCTCTCCAAATCGACTTGCGAGGCACGTCCTGCTGGCGACCCCCGGAAAGCGGCCCAGAGGCCGAGTAAGGACCAGGTTGCATGACTGCATCTCCTATCTCGCTTTGTTCCGTCTTGGTGTGGAGCCAGCAGAACTACCTGAGATCGCTATTGACTGTGAGGTATTTCGAGTCCTAGGACTGGTGTTCCCGCGAACCTTCCCATGGGAAAAGAGGGTACTGAAATGAATATATTTAATGAATGAAAATCGCATTTCCTATTAAAGCTTGTCTTCAGTAAGCACTTAAACGTTTGAAACGTTTTTCAGCAAACGTGTGAAAAATGAACACTTACCAATAAACTGAAGAAATCAAAAGTTTATCTGCAAACGACAATCTAAACTGTTGTATGTCTGTGGTTGTGCATGTCATTCAAAATTTTGCATGTACAGTAGGTGTTTGTGTTTCAGAATTCACATAATATTATAGTCATTAAGGGAAAATTTTACTAACACTTGAGTAAAAATGTTTGCAGCGTCAAAGCTCTAAATCAGCTATGTCCAACCGAAATTGCTTATTGAACCAAAATTTATTTCACTATATTTCCAGGGTCGCACCTTGAATTGCATATTAACAAGGACCGCATATTGAATGACTCACTTTGATCTTTGCAAACTAAATTCACTTTAAGCTAATGTACTGAAAGCGTTCGAATCCTAACTGTAGTGGCAATGACTAGGGCAACCAAAAGTTATTTGAAAGTTTGTGAAACGCCAAAAAAACAAATTTCAAAGTGATACCATGAACGACTCAAAAGTTATTTGGTCAAAAAAATTCAAAATTGAACGTTAGGTCAAAATGTTCTTGAAGCAGAGTTTTTCTTTTAACAATATTTTATTTGAGCTACAACTATAGATATTGATATGATATTGCAGGTTTAGTTGTAATTATGACATATCAATGGGTTTGTTGTGATTTTTGACATAATGATGTTGTTTTGCCCGCTACTATACGATTGAATATTAAGTTAGCTGGACATGGTAAGGAAAGAAACAAGAAATTCATTGACACTGGATATTTCTCTTAGGCTTTTGGATTGATTTTCGTCTACGGTATATTAGCTCTAGTTTTATTGGTCCTTTTACCTTTTTGATGTTTGTGTCATTTCAACGGAAGAGATTTTTAACCTAACGATTTGTTTTCTAATACATGCTCTGTATTCTGCTGTTCAGTTGCAAACTCAGAAATTTCATTGGTAAAAATAAAGCCCAAATTTGTAAATTATAAAATCAAAATTTTACGTTTTCAGGTCAAACAATTATTGACCTAGTAACAACTGTTTGATACCTTGACCACTCCGTATATGTGATGTCATAGGCAGGTTTAGTGCCAATGTAACAAGGGTAAAAACTAGTAAAACGTTTTTCACCAAGGTGTTAGTGGACATTACGGAAATCTCCCAGCACGCAGTACAGACGTAATAAAGTGGCACTGAGCACTACTGCATCAAACATGTCAAATTTAAGATTATCAAAATAAGGACTGTTTGCAAGTATGTAGGCTAATTATACAACAGATAAAAGCTAAACTAGGCCGCACAAATCTTGGACTGGGCCGCGGATTGGACATAGCTGCTCTAAATGCATTTTTTATATCAAAGCACCCTGAGAGACGAATAGTTTGCAATGAGGCATAAATGTTTAGGAGATTACTTTTATTTCGCTATTGATTTCGTTTTTTTCTTATGTTTCTTACAGTATTTTCTTGCTGTTTTATCATAACTATGTAATTACACGCATGCACCATTGTAATCAATTTGCTAAACGACTAAGGCCAGGTGATGGAGTTTCATTTGGACAAATTTACGCATTCGTATTTCGGACGTCTTTGTCACGGAAAGAACGAAAATTATTTTCTGATTGCTTCATTTGTCGTGTTACAGATTGTCCTGGAGTTTTCAACACCAGTGAGCAAAGATTAAATGTTTATTCCAAGCATAGAGACTTTAACTCTACTGGAGCCTTTTCCTGCAGTGTTGGAGAAGAATTGTTTTATAAAAATGGCTCAGCAAGGTTAAGTAATTCAACTAGCTGTTCTGCATATGCCACATGGAATGATCAGAACAACATCAAATGTGGGAAAGGTTTGTATGAAAAATAAACGTATTTGCAAATCAAGTACAGTGCTTGTAATTTGATACTCCAGTTACGCTTTCAAAATGTGAGAAAATACAAGCAAAGCAAGATCATTTCACTGTTATAAATATTTCGTACACAAGTTGTAGCAGTAAACTGCACACGTGCAGGGAAGGATTTTATGGGGGGATGGGGGAAAATGTCACCCCCAGCTTTTGGACAGGGGGGACATAAAATCTTTTTCCCCCCCCAACATTACGTGATGAAAAGTAATGTAGTTCTGCACATTTCATGTTACTTTACTGTTGGAAACATTTTCCCTGCATAAAACCAGGGAATAAATGAGAAAAATAAACATTATCACTGGATTAACTGTCGACACAGTACACACATTTCCTAGGTAAATTGAATTGCCATGACTGTTGAAAATTTTGTTGATTAATTTTAATTACCGAATCAGTGTACGGATGAGCTTCGCTCAATCACGAATTCCTGCGCTTGTCTGTAGCCCGCAATCAGAAAACGGTTGCCACGAGGCGCGCGGCCAGGGAGGGCAACGGGACAATGCCCACGCACCCAATTTTAAATAAAATATTTGAGGTATAAGCAAAAGAAATACTTCAGCGCAAATCAACAAATCTGCCTCAAGGAATCCATTCTACTTCAGCTTTAAGTAGACTAGAAACTTGTATCTGACGTTTTGTAATAATCAATGACCGCAGGTAAAAACAATTGGAGTAATGCTTTTCGCAGCTGTTTTTGGCGCACCAGCTTCCGGATCCCACCTAATGGTTATGTAAGCTTCATTTCAAGACTATCGCAAATTCTTCTCTGATCACCTTTGGTGTTACAAATACAACCTATCCTTGTTTCCAGTGCCAGCGTAGCCTTAAACCAACATCGTATATTTTTGTTTTTGCACAGTTTTTAAATTACATGCTTGAATATGGCGCTGAGAAAAAATTTATATGTCTTGAAGCTCAAACTGTGGCTAAGAAGCGATTCAGTTTCAAAGTGTTCTTCATTGCGCCATAGTCACTGTTTAGCAACAATAGCATTCGTTCTAGATATTTATTTGTGATGACATGTATTATGACTGTTCAATCACCATTATGTGGAGCTTCAACGTTTTCATCAATGATTTCCCTTTACCTTGCCGCCAAGTAAAAAATCAATCTTTTCAAGATATTAGACTCCGACCTGCTGTTCATGAGCTCAGTGTTTCAACCTTCCTCTGATGTTAATTGCCAACAGGCCCGTAACCAGGGGGGCTGGCGAAAAAACGTCCCTCTCGAAAAACGTGCTGGAAACAGTATTATTACAATAAACGTGCTGGAAATAGTATTATTACAATCTACAATAAATTATTCCTACAATAAATTATTTGAAACCATTAACTGCAACGAAGAGAGTCAGCATCAAAATCCAACGTAATTATCAAAATGTTTTTTGTTTGGCAAGTTTTGATTGGATTGATACTGCTATTACTTATAGATACTAAGATATCTTGCACAGGAGTGGATATTAAAATTTAGGGGCAAGCTCTCAGAAAGGGGACCCAAAAGATCGCCATTGCGAAAGGTAGATGTGGGATTACGTGGATAAAAGAGTTAAATTTGTTTAACATTTCAATTTATGAACCAAATTGAAGAACATAAGATACACACGAAAGAAATAAAAATTTGTAAAGTTTTACAGCTACACAATTGAAAGCTGCCTCCTATGGCACATGTAAGTTTTGCTTTATTTTGAAAAACATGACTTGCTTCAGAGCTTCTTTAAATGTGGCTCTGTAGTGGTACATAACTTTCTTAACTAAACAATGGTGCAAAGCTCTCAAGAGGGGCACGGTATCTCTGAAAGAGGGTCCCGAGGCGACTGCCTCGTTATCCTTCCCTAATATCCATCCTTCAGCTTGCAATCTCTCTTGTTGGTAAAGCGCATGTGACTAAAATGTAACTAAATTTGAATTTTTCACATTAGGGCTTCAAATTCCGCAGATACGTTATTGTATTTTCACGACGCCCGTGATTTGCACAAATTTAATCACGTGCAGTACTAAGCTATCTTTACATGCAGCTGAGCGTAGTCAATAAGTTTTGTAATACTGGGGTTACGATTGTGTTTACAGTTTAATTCCATCTTATGTTGCAATTAAGTCAGTTCAATTAGCAAAGTCTCATCAAACAATATAAACGAAGTAAGTTCAAAGTCACTAAAAAGGTTATACGGAATAGATTGAACATACCCAAAAGATCTTACGGATAATCAAAATCTATTCTTCAAACGCGTTGAAAGACTATAGCGTTTGCGGTTGTGAACTACTCACGTGAAATAATTGCTCAAAAATTAGATGACAACGGGGTCCATTCGATTGCGTGATCCATTCTATAGATGGATTAGTAGATATACAAGTAGTGCACAAACTAACTTTCGGGTGGTGACGTCACGATTTCGGGTGGTGATGTCAGTATTTTTTCAATGACGTTACAATTTCTGTCAGTGACGTCACAACCAAAAATAAACTGTTAGTCGCAATCTAGATTTCTGGGGGTGACGTCACAAATGTGGTGTCACATCCAATGACATCGCAATCGCCACCATTTTGTCGCATACCATTTTTAATCACAGTGATCGTCACAAGGGACGTCATTTTCTTATAACGGTTGGTATTTTTAACACTGATGGTCAAGCAGGTTCAAACTAATTAAAGTGAGTTAAAATATTGTCAATTTAATATGTAAGTAATAAAAAATCAAATTAGTGAAATCATTTCTTAATTTAAAAATAAGTTGTGTTTTTCATATATGACTCGAACCCAATCATTGTTTAAATAGTTATAGTATTTTAAACTAATTGAATTGATAGTGACGTCAATTGCACTGCAGCTGTTCGCTTTCACTCTCGTCAGAACTGTACAGTTGACAAGACTACTGCAAGACCTCTTATAACAAATCGATAAACCACAGTTCAGATATGTTTAGATACCTAACTTTTTAAATTCTTGTGTGTTTTTGCACAAAGAGTGGATCGAATCCAGCACTTGTTCAAATATTTTTTAGATTAAACTAAATATAATTAAGACACACTGTGTATGCAAAGAGATTTTCTCCTCAGGCACGCCAAGGCATGCCCGTTGGAGACCTCAAAAGAGCTCATTACTGTGGGAGTTATGCGATTGTTGCGCCACGCGTGTGACGTCACTATTTTATGCGACCTTAACTCTAATTATATTAGACACGAGTAATTGCAAAACGCATTGGCCCGGCAACATTAGCTGACATCCAACTGAGTTCACTGCTTTTGCAAGTTGGTTTTGCAAGAGTGTTCATAGCAAAATATAAAACCACGTAAGGAGTATCTCAAATTTACTACAGAGGAATTCACAGAAGTCTATTAAAATGTTCAAAAATTACTGTACAAACAACTGATTGTAACATAATTTGTCAGGCATTTTGTACGGCTTCGCGAATTGCAAGTCTAAGTAGATAAACAGTTTCATCAGCGAGTTTTAGTTTCTTGTCAATCACTCAGCATTCAAAACATAGTACGTTCAAGCCAGACAAAACTGCGCGAGGTTGTTTGCTAATGATCTGGCTAAAAAATATGATTACTAGCAAAAACAATTGCTTCTATGAATTTAGGATTGAACATGTTGTGTTGCTAATGAAAAACAACGATTAGTGAGTCGGTCTTGTTCAGTAAACAAATTTTATATACAGGTTTCACAAGGCGTAGATATTGCAAAAGCCATTTGTTTTCATTGAATGTAGATTCGCGCTATGAGCTTTCACCGTTTGCAATTTAAAGCGTGTAAAGCATCTTCGTGTATAAATAAAAAATGACAGCACGGTGTGTTTCCGATCAACACTCAATAACTTTATTTCTCTGTAACAATCAGTATTTTTTGGTAACAATCAATAAACTATTGTAACAATCAGTATACCTGTTAGTTAGGTTACCTGTTAGTTAATGACGCTAGTTAGGTTTTTGATGTGAGATCTAAATTGCACATATTCCCTTGGTAATCAAAACCGCAAATACATTGGCTATGCTTAAACCATCGCTCACAGTCGCGTACGTTCGGTTAGTTTGTTTTCACAAGCACAAGAAACTTTCCCTTCTAATACATGTCCTGCTTTCTACATTTTTTATCAATTTCTAGTTGTAACACTTGAAAGTTTGGTATAAAAAATATTTCAAAATCCTTACAGCTCAACAAAAAATGCGCGGCGAAATAGTTTTTTTTCAATGCAATTCAGCTATGAAGCTGTAAATCACTGTTTGCATCTCTCTAGAGAATACATTCTAATTCAATTAAGACTAACGACGACGCGATGCTTTTTACCATCGGGAAGCTCGTTAACGCAACTTTGTTGCGTTTCAGACTGGTCTTGGCATTCAGATATGCGGAATTATTACCAACAGACTCGTAAGAACAATCATTTTCACCGATCAAACTAAAGCATGTGAGCAGTAAAGCTCTGATTTTCATTACATGTTCTGATTATTTCAATACGTTCTTATAAGCGAGCTACTTGATTCGTCAACTTGCGCTCTGCAAATTCTCTGAAATGTGAACCGATTCTCAGATTTGCAAATTTCCAACATGACCCTACACAAACAAAATGTATGAAAAAAATACAAGTTCCTTACATGCATTAGGTGAGCATTCAACTATCACCCCAATAACATTGCAAACAAAACAGAAAATCTATTGAAAAAAAACGGCTTCAATTTTTTGTGTGTTTGATTTTCAAGAAGCAAGTACCAAATCTATTTGTAAACAAATAAAAATTTTTGAAACAAGTCAAGGAAAAAGTATTCAAAACTCAAAGGCGTACATTGAAAATTGAAGTGTCTATCATAAAACGCTCGGAAATGCTGAAGTAAAATGGGGAAATACTTCATAAAAATCTTGGGTTATGTCGATATTTTTTCATTTTTGTGTCGAATGTTTGAAAAATATTTCTTCAGAATATGCTTCTCCATGTTTTTTCTCTGCATAAAGTTTTTCAAAAAGTGTTTGTTGCTGATGGTCAGCTTGTTATTTCGAAGTTTGTGCTATGCAGTGCTTTGTAAATAGTTGAGCGTACCGTTCTGCAAAAATTTAATTGATTTGTTGGGTGTAAGTTGAATATTTACACTACCATGAAACATCTCATAACTATGAAAATTCTGCACATGACCTGAAACATTGTGGTACCGGCTCTATGCGTCAAGCCTCATTTACTTGTTAGGCAACATGAAAAACCTTACCCTGATTTGAGAACTTGCAGCTTTACTCTATGATTGTTTCAGCTGCATCAGATAAAACATGGCTGGTTGTCGTGTGCTGAGCAATTCAATGGAAGTATTTTCATAATCAACTGGAAACGTGGCGCAACACGAAAATCTGACAGCGAGAGACATTTGCACTTTGCCCTCGCATTTCATCTTTCATAACAAAGTTGACGAGCTGCTACTGCAGATCAATTAGGTCTGTTATGACAATCGTTAGTGTTGCTACAGATATTCCCTTGATACTCAAAACTGCAACTAGATTGAATATGCTGAAACTAATTAACTTCACAAAACATTGGTTGCAGTCGAGTTCAAACCTGCAGCAAGGACCTCTTTCGGATTAGGTTTAGTGAAGCAGTAACCAGGAAATAGCTGGTTGGTCTGCTAGTAATATGGTAGTGCCATAGAGTTTCCACATCACACTTACACAATGTGTACTGCTATTAGACAGTGTCTTGCAAACCATTGATTTATAGCCTAACTATTGCACATATTAGCTATTCACAAAGTCTTCGAAACTTTGTTCGAGGCCTACATATATTATTTTTTCATCAGTGACAAAATATCTTCGCGGGCGACGAAATGGCTTCGTGGGCCAGATTTGGCCCGAGACCGATAGTACGGAAACCCTGGTGTACAAAAAATGATTATGAAACTTCGAATCAATTGTTGTCTGCTGGTCTAGAATATTCCATCAGCACTTTTACCGTGCACATCATTGTCAAAACTAATGTCCAAGACAGGGGAGAGTAACGTTGGATAATAATATAACTGTGTCCACAGCCCTTTCAACACTACTGTTTTTGCAAGGCAAGGTATTATCATACTGACTATTCTTGACCAGACTCAATCATTCTGACTCACTACGTCATTAACTCAACACCTTTTGATGATCACTCTTAAAATTTGTTTTGAAAAAGAAAATTTTGGAAACCCTACTCTAACCTCCAATTGTCTCACGAGACACTCGTTAATGCCCAACGTATGATATTTCATACACTAGGTAATCAGTGTTTCCCAAATGAAAATATAAAAAGTTAGATTAAAACTTTGGGTAGGAGGATGATGCTTATTATGCTAGCAAACATAACCAAAGGCCAAACCATGCATTAAAGATATGTTCTTGGTATGAAACATCGCTAGACACTACCTACGCAAATATTTTTCATTTTTCAAACCCTACTTATTTTATTGTTAAAATTGTATCAACTTATTGTCACTCCAAAAACTTCAGTTACTCATGGATCATAAACTGCCCCTAAGTAGTGACATACCAACCACAAATAATAGTTAAGCGTTTTTAGTTTTCCTTTTATGTGAATTTTGAGAAGGCCGCTTTTGCGTATGAATAATCATACGCTGGCATTAATGGGTTAAAATGCTGACGTCACCACCTGAAATCGTGACATCACCACCCGAATTGTGCCGTCACTGACAGAAATTGCAACGTCATTGAAAAAATGATGACGTCACCACCCGAAAGGTAGATTGTGCACTACTTGTATAACTACTTGGATTTTATTGGAAGAAGAGGTGATGATGCCTACTTCGTAGGCGAAATACATACTCTGTAAGATCTTAGTGTCTGATTCTTTGCTGAGAAAGGATTTCGTTTCCATAGACAATGAGATCTACCTCTTATATGCGCGAAAGTTTTGTAGAAAGCCTACTTCGAAAGTCAGTGCCTCAGAGCAAAGTCGCTGCTCGGCTTCGGTTGAACGTGCTGTGTTGGTATAAATCAGAAACGTGTAAATACAGTATAACAAGCGCAGTCGTAATGGGGGCCGCGGTGACTTCTTGCTCAAGTTCAATACTGGGCGCTTAAGCAAGACAGGTTTATGAGCAAATGATGGCATCAATCCAAAGTAGAAGCTTGGAACTTCAGAAACATGCACGTTTCATGGATGATGCTTTAAAATGAGGGAACATCAAAAATATTTAAATGTTGAAACTCAGTTGTTTGTTGTTTTTCCCAGATTTTTGTTTATTCGACAGTCGAATAAAATAAAACAAAATAAATGCACGAAATTCATAATCAAAATAAAACTTCAAACGAAGCAAAATGAAAACATTACAAATTTCGACACATTTGTTATGCGACAAACTTAATAAAGGCAAAAAAACAACTTTTATCATCGTGCTCATGTGCTCATACGCCCTGCTAAGGGTGTAATAACAAAAAACACGTCACAATTGGTCGAAAATCAAGTACCTCGCCAACAAGCACACGGCGGAAACTTGATGCGCGTGCTCTCGTTTTAAACAGCAATCTATCACAAAGGAAATAAATTGAGGCAAACAAAAAGAAAGTCAACTGCCCAATCGCCATCAAATCTGGTACAATGTGCGAGTTGCTCATGCTACGATACACCCCTGTCGGGCAACTGCATTACATGTATAGCGTTGTCAATCGTTGAGGAAGAAACAACAGGTTTGTGTTCGGAATCGCATTCGAGGAAAACGATTAAATGCAATGCTTTTCGAGATGTGAAAGTCAACCGCGTCACCAAAAAAATGCGGTACAAGATGTGGCATTCATCGAAATCGTCCTCGTCGCCAAAATCTAGCGCTTCGGTTCTTATCAGAAAAAGAAACGCGTGGCACTTGTCGCGCGTTAATCAAGTCTTGTTTTGCCATGTGTCACAGTTGGGTGTAAACAAAGGTTTTACACTGTATACAGAGCGATGCGAAACAGTGCGCCGAGTTCATGAAACAAAACAATGCGCCAATGTCACTGGTCGAGTACATACGCTTTGACAAGTTCTTGCTTTCCCCAGCCCTAATAAAATTCAGGCTACGCGCCTGGTTACACTGCTAGTATTACCAAAAGATCTTGTGGTTTGTTTTTGATTTGATCTTTGTGGTGATTGTTAGTAGCAGTACATTTCATTCATCGGAACTGATCAAATTTAATTACTTACCACAATTGTTGAGCATAATTGTGTCTATTTAATCCCAACGCTCATAATTAATGTGTTTTCACATTAAATACAGTGCTAAGTGCTAGATATCCAGATATAGCACCACTGTATATTTGTATATACTACTAGTTGCTATACCACCACCATGGGTGTAGCCAGACGGCCATGGTCACCAAATTGCAGTATATCAATTCCATATGTGTCCCCCATTTTGCCAATTTTACAAAACGTTCGTACCACGGTTGAGTGAACATGGTGATGTCATCGAAACGTAAACAATAAGGAGTGTCCCCCCAAACCCCCGCACACTTGTATAATTTCCGTAATCGTGCATTATAGCTCTTCTGAGGAACATCCCTTTCTTAACGCTAAATTGTTATTTTGAAAACCTGCTGTGTAGTTGTAGTTTTTCGACGAAACTGTAGTCTATTGAAGGTTACTGGGTTAAGACAAACAATACCATCTACAAGTGCGGCCTAGAAAACCCATTGGTCTAACGCTCCAGTCGAGATCAGTGACTCTCAACCACTGTTCTGAGGGTCGCATGCAGCTCCCAAGCACCTTTTGTGCTGCTCCCAGGGGTCTTTCAATAAAACCTAATATTTTGTGTAACTGACTTCGTTCTGCAATAAAAAAAAGTGTCAATTGATTTGTGTTACAATTTCTTTAGTGCGGCTCTCTAACAAAGTTGTAACACTGGTTTTCCTCCGTTCAGCGAAAAGTTGAGAACCACTGGTCTAGACCATGAATGCCCAAAGAGTAGATCACTGTCTGCTGGTAGATTGCAGACTGATCCCATGTCGCACCCGGGATATGTACAAACATTTTAAACGTTTTATTTCTGCAATGACTTCCAAATAATCGTCCATTTGCTCATAATGATTTTTTCGGTTATTCGATTCGGCAGAGACTAGGCATTAGACATGCACATGGCAAAATGCAAGCATGTCAGATCATGTCAGATCTTGGCTATGCACTGAAGATGATAACAGTTGTTATCGAAACGTTTGCAAGATGTCAGTTGTATCGTTTGGTTTGGCCGTAGTATTTATTATAAGGCTATTTAGCACTTCCGCTTTTCGTGTACCAATGTCAGATCTAGTTTCGTGGGAATCTCATGGGGTAGGACAGTCACAAATTGCCATGGGATTGAATGGCACAAAGAAGATTGTCACATGCACAGCCTTGATTTTGTTTTTTTGAAGTAATGTAGCTTGAGAAAATGTGCTGAACATTTTTCGTTCTTTTCCTTCTTGTCCGTAAACGGGAAATTTATGTTTCGCTTCGGTTCTCACATTCTAATGCACACCAACATTCTCAGCGATTTAATCGTGAACAAAAAAAGAGATTTTAGTAAACAGCGCATAGGCCTGAACAAAACTTTTCCTGAGTTTTAAAATTAAGTGTTTCAATGCAAGAAACAAGCATTTCTGTTTTCCGAGATTGAAATGCCGACGAAACATTAAGCTTGAGCAGCGCCAAGGAGATCGAGGAAGAGAGTGATGGTAGAGCCAGTGGACGACTGCAAGTGTCACGGCTAAGTTCAAAAACGTTTAAAATGTGCAGATCAAATTCAATCCTGGACTGCTCTGAACTCACAATTTACTAAAAATGTGGCAGAGTATTAATGGATTGATTGATCAAAGGACACCAAAGTGTTTAGAAGTGTTCTGCTAAGTTTAGGCAATGTGGTGCACTCAGATAATGATGAAGAGAGTTTGTACGCCTGTTGCTGCACACAGAAGGTGACTGTCAAAGGGTGTCATAGACACAGTATTTTGACTGTCACAGTCCACAAATATCTTCACGAAGTTCAGTGAAGTTAATTTGCAATTTCAAGGGAATGGTTTTAACCTCATTAAAGCCAAATCAGTAATCTTCACCTTCTTGTCCAAGTTTAATGCTATTCAAACTAAATCGAGCTCTTCATTAACTCTAACAGTTTCCAAATCATTAACTCTAACAGTTTCCGACTGCTAAATGAGTTAATTTACTAAATTAAGCTTTATAGTGAAATGCATATTTGCGCTCATTCTTGTTTTAATTATTTTCAAACATCCCAAATATACAATACGAAACAATTGTGTTGATATGTGTGCTAGACATGGTAAGGGCCGATAGAAATTTGTTTGTCAAAAAAGGGGGCGCTAGTCAAAAAAAGATTGGGAAACACTGTTCCAAATCAGCTTTAAATGTTTAGGAAGGAGAAAAGCAAGCGCGCTGCTTAGTTTTCAGAGAACGTTCCTACACTGTTTTTTTGCTATGTGAAGCCAAACTTCATCGTCATGCTTTCTTCACAAGTGATGCTTTCTTCACAAGAAAATGTATTTATATCTTGACGACCAACCGAAGTTTTGCTTTTTTGTTTAATAGCAACGCTTTCAAGTGCGTTCTGAAACACACTTCTGTTTTCCAGAATCTTTTCGATTCACTTTAGGTAACTAATTTTTTGGCACCTGACACTATCTGCAAAAAATATATATTGCCTTTCTACTTTTGAATTGAACTCGTACAAGGGTATTATTGTATTTGTGATGATTAAACCACTCCATGCAAATTATCTCACGCGTTTGGTTACAGGCTGAGTCTAAGTGCAAGCGTGCATTCTCAAACTTGACCGGTGATGGTCATTGCAACGAAACGAGCATTTTCAGCAGTTTACCCGTGCCAAGAAGTACAGCTGACGAAAATTCCAATCATAATCATTTAATATAGAGGAGGACAGTTTCACTGTGCAGCTTATCTTTAATGATGGAAACTACAGTTCATCAATTTATCTCCTAGCATTTCACCTCTGTTTTGTTTCCAAAACGCCAAGTTTTTGTTTACAAATTACATGCATACATGTTTGTTGATCTTACTGTTTCTCATGACATTTGGTCACTCAAAGTTAGTAAGACAACAGAAAGTAATTATTAATTGGGTCCCCTATCGCCCCCAATCGCCCATTTCTGCTTCACCGCCCCTCTAGAGTTTCTCACCGCCCCCAGGGGGGCGGTACAGCCCACTTTGGGAACCACTGATTTAGAAACATCGTAACATATAGATTTTATGCCACCAAAAAGCAGTGAGTAGTCCAATGGGTTTAGTTCAGTATCGTTGGACTCGTTGTGTACTTCTTTCGGAATATCATTAGTTTTCTGCGGCGTCCTCTCCGCCTACTTGCACGGTGTCCGTGGGCCACTCGGCTGCTTTCGCAGTGAACACTGCACTGGTGGCGAGTCAATGACAGCAACATGTGTGAACCGTTCCAAAAACAAACAATCACCTCAAAACACAATTCAGTCACAATTCAGCTGAGATCGCTGCGAAGGATGATCAAGTAAATGAACGTCTGTTAAAAAACGTGGAGTTTCCAGGTTGTTAGTATTGCTTCAATCGGTTCTGGTCCAACTGCAATGATGACGGGAAAACCAAAGATTTACTTTGCTTTTACCAAATGGTTTCCATTATGGAGTTTATCGAATTTTCATGATGGTTTGAAATATTGCCTGGCATGCAACAACTCTGCGCATACGCTTTTATACTGTAATCTACTGGTCAAAGATCGGGAAAGATATTGTACGATTCACTGTTTATAGCTATTTCGGACATCATGGAAAGTGCGGTGGCCAAATAAAAGAGCTCTTTTCCGAAACTGATTCAACTCTCAGAAAACTATTTTTTGCAACAAGTAAATCATAAAAATATATCGTCATCTCTCTTCCTGATAAAGCAAAAAGTGATTAAAATACTGTTAGTTCGTACGTTTTAAGCTAAACAAAAAAGCATTTGCTTAAAGGTCCTCGTAGAGCAATGTTATATATCCAATAAAAACTATTCTTATTGCAACTTGAATAAAATGTAGAGAAGCAAAGGAAGTTTAAGTTTACCTTAAGTGTTAAACCATAAGCGAAAAGTATTTTTATTATAGCGCCAAATTCGCATTTTGGCATTTTAAGTAAATTAGGTTGGATGGTTATCACATTCTTCGTGAGATTAAGTGCAAGAGCAGAAGCTTTTAGCAGCTTGTCGATTTTGTAGTTTTTTGAGCTGCAAGCAACCAGCACTTCAGTGAAGAATTTACCAAACATGACGGACATGGAACATCCTGGTCCTTTCACCTTCTTAACAAAACAATTTTCAGCATGATTAAATTATTTTCCGGCTTTGTATAAATGTCCACTCATATTGGCGTCAACGAAAGGACAAAACTCCTCTTGTATCCAAAGATATTTTGTCGATGCAAGAATTTCCAAGGTTGAAAGTACTGTGCAGACAACCCATATGAAAAACCGGAATTTTGATAGCACTTTCCACAACATAAAGATATTCGTGGGTAATGGTAACGAATCACAGGCTTTTGTTATCATAAGCGTCAAAGTACTAAATAATATAAACTGCTTTTTTGCAACGTTGTATAACACCAAAGTAATGCGTTAATATTTCAAATCGCCAGCTCCATCTGTTGCACTGAAAACTTCGCTGAAAGATATTGGAAAGGAAGGAGAAAGAGTACAATTATTTTGCTCTGCTGTCGGTGGCTTTCTCAATGTTACAAAATACAACTTAAGCATTTCAAACGATACATTTGTGCAGGTGTGTAGCAAAAATGTTTATTTCTGATAAGGAAATTTTCACGAAAACAGAAACGCTTTCCGCTTTGACCATATTTTAAGGTTTTACTTTAGCCATGTAGAACCTAAAGTACAGTACATACTCAACATTATTTGCAAGCACAATAATATTTTTAAAATCCCAGAAACTTCGGTGACCTTTTTGAGGTGTTGTGAAACTGGATATCGTTGCACCGAACGATATCGTCTGTTATTTGCTCATGTCAAAAATTGTTGACCAGTTATTCACTGTTCATATGTGCTTATATCAATATATATATACATGCAGAAAGAAGCCAATTTTTCTATTGAACTGAAACGATACTGGAACGGCAAAAAAGCAAAGTGTTCTGCTGTAACCTCATACACTGTTCTGTATGGTGGAGGAATTTCCAATGCTGTGATAATGAACGTGACTTGTACGTTTTAATGCCAAAATACAGTAGTTATAATATTTTGGATATATCTACACCAGGCCAACACTGTAATTTCTGTAAGGATACAACTTTCGCCTTTGTATGTTTTGGATTTTTTAAACCAAGTAGGGATTTTGTATATTTGTTTTTATTCCTTGTTTTTGGTTATTTTTTCTATTTAGCTAGTGTGGTTAAGCATTTCCTATAAATGTCTGGGCATTTCCTATAAACACAAATTATATACAGCACTGCCTACAAACAAAATTTATAAACCTTTCCTCTTTCACATTGTATTTATAACTTATCTTCCCTTCAAATTGCCATTTATGCATTTACTTCATTAAGGCTAATGAAATTTTCAAGAGTTTTCAAGTATTCCCAAAGTTTGTTCAAAGAGAAAATGGCACTCATTGTTGTAGAACAGCAAAAAAATTAATATGCTTTATTGCAGTAGTGCTTTACCGTCTGGTACAAATATCAACTTTAGCCAATGATAGTCTCTACCTGAAAGCCGCATGGTATAACTAAAACACACTAGAGAAAATGTTACTATGCGAATCTTACATACAAAAACAAAACTGATCCAGTTTTGACACATGACACTGTGACAGATCCACCGTATCAAAGAAACAATTCGATCACACCTTGTCCACCGTGGTCAGCGGGTGAGAGTGGTTACTGTATCGTCACATTTTACTCCAATTCTGAACAACATACGTTATCAATTTTGAAAGAAGGTAAGAAATCATTGAAAATATCCTATCAGCGGTAATCAACAATATTAATAAAACTTTATTATTTCAAGGTATTGATGCGACCAGTAAATTTCACGCAGTTGTCTCCAGAAATGGTCCTGATGTGCGCACAATAACCATAACAGCAAATCAGGTAGTAGTTTGGTCTTGTGCCTGAAGTACGTTTCAAGAAAATTGTCACTAAAATCACAATTCGTACAATGTGTGTTTAACCTTGACAACTATTTCAATTTGCAGATAGACGAAAGTAATGCCGGACTATACATGATTGTTGTTAAGACTCCTTTTTTTCCTGAAAGAAATCTTACCTTACTTTTCAAAATAAACGTTCTGGTCTCAACAATGAATTCGCAAACTCTTTTGATCGCTGGAAGTTGTTCTGGAGGAATTCTGGCATTAATACTTGCAACGTTTGCGGTATTTACAATTTGGACGCGGGGAAAAACAACCGGAAAAGGCAAGTACTTACGCTGAACAATTAACTTGTTCACTTGTCTTACGAAAGACTAAGGTTATTTTTGCAATATCTGTAGAAAAACAACACCAATGCTTAATCACTAATCTACGACAACTTCCAACAAAACTGCTGCAAATGGCAGTTTAACGATATTCATAACTAATGTGAGCAAGTGTCATGCTGTTCAAGAAAATGGCAAAAAGTAGAAAGGCACAAGCCTGATGTTGTTCGAAACTTGTTTAGTTGTAATGGAGAGCCGCGCGCAAACCAGTGAAGCTGAAATGTGCACTTGGTGCTTAATGGGAAACACTTTTTATTCGAATTGGAAGTGATTAGCAGAGTGTTTTTGGTAAATTACTGGCAGCAGCATCTCTTCAAAATCCACTTGAGTGACTACAAGGTGCCTAGCAAAATACGGCCAATTACTAGAAACAAGCTTATGCTCTAATGTGGCCATTTCGCAATGTATGCAGATTCAAGCAATAGGTTTTAGAAAACGGTTAGAGTTGCAGAAAATAATTTGCAGCGTGTTTCATGCTTTCAGGTTTGAAGATACAAAACCTTTCAAACATAAGGTAGTTCCCCGTACAAACAACCTACCAAAATGCTTTGCTGTTGTTTTGCCTTAAAACCCTTTAAGAACCTCAAAACCACATTTGTGGATCGGACGTTTATTAATTAGTTTAATTTTTTAATTACGATTTTGGATATAACTTGTCTACTATCAAGGCTAAATGGCTAATCAAGGACTATGAAGATGCGGCTTTTTCCCACAAATCACGTAGAGTGCCACTCGAGCCTTTCGTTCAGCCCTTGATGCCGTCATCGAAACATCCCTTGACCTCCTTCAGTCTTGACGTCACGCCAATGAAATTTTCACTGTATTGAAATATATTTTATCATTCAGGAGTTTTGAGAAACTTGCGCTTACCCTGAAAAACAGAGTGTGCCCTGAATTCACTGTACTGAATATGTATTTTTATTATTTTTTCGGCGACCATTTTCCAAAATGGCTGTAATTTTACTGTATGTACTCCTGCCTATCTCGGTCTCTACAGTCGTATTTTTGCTCTACCTTCTGTAAAACGTATTTTGATACAGCGTTTGTGATATTTAGGCCCTGCATATTTTTGATAATATGAGCAAATAATTCATTTTTGTCCCCCGGGAAGGTCAACTAAACGACCTTTATCGAAAGGTACATTTTCGAGATGACTTAATTTTTCACATTTTTCGAGTAATATTATGATGAGTGAATGACCGTTGATGAGAAAGTAAAATAACGGGCCTCTATTTGTTATATTTCCTAATCATGTTCATGAATTTTTTTTCTGTGCAAAAAGCTTTCTTTGGGCCGCAAATTTCAATTTGATTACCACTATAATTGTCTTTAGTTTTAGTATTGCAGTGCTAGTTTCAGTTTTGGACAAAAAATAAAAAAATTACAGTGAAATAGCAACATACAATTCATACCTAATTTTATTGAGAAAAAAGAGAAATAATGTTAATAGCATTCATTTTGAAGCGGCTACTCTTTACTTCCATCATACAAGGACACATGAGACACGAGCAACTACATCCATCAACAAAAATTACTTTTTGAGCACAGATGCATTTATCTTTAACAGCTTTTCGAAGCCTAAGACAGTGTAGTCCAGTGGTCCTTAACCTTTTCTCTGTCAAATCCTTAAGTAATCTTATTTTGTTTCAAGCCTCCCTTCCATTAAATATGCTTGAAAAGAGATGTTTTTATTGATAAATTTATTGAAAAAAACTAACATGTTGTGGAGTGCGTAAGAGCTTGTTCCCCTTTGGAAACGTATTGACACTCCATGGAGAGGCGTGCTGCCTGGTTGAGAATCACTAATGTAGTCCAATTCGGCTCGTAGCAACCACTTTCTGCTTTCCGCCAGCCCCAGCTTGCTGGTGAAGGAATCGTGGATAGTCTGACCAAGGCCTGCCTCCAGATATAGCCACCTTGGAAGACTGATCTCTTCATATCAAGTTCCGAAGTTAGCAAAGCATCGAAGGTAGGTGCGATTCGCTGGACGCTGTCTCTCTTGGTGAAACGTTTCTTTCCGGCCTTGTGAACTTCCAAATGTTTACTGGTGCGGCCATAGGGGAGTACGAGAAACCTTTCAAAGCAGTTTATTTTGTCATCCTGAATGCTGACTGGTGTGGTGATCAGGGTCATGAAGGAATCTGTCAGCTCTGGAAAAGAGTTCCGTGTTGCCAGATTTCTTTCCTTGTCCCACGAATGATGATACCGTGTCACATCCACTCAAGGTGTGTAGAGCTGGGAGGGTAAGTGCCTTTTGTGACCGAGGGAGGCAGCTATTTCATGTGCAGGGATGTAGCGATAGTTTTAGCCCATCCCACAAGCAATCCAATATTCATCCACACACGGTAGTGCCTCGGTTACCATCACCGCCAATATGACGACATCAGTGTCTACGCTTTGAACTTGAATCCGACGATGGTCATGTTTAACAGCATGTGTCACACGCAGCATGATGCGAGTGTCCCCTCCTTATGACTGCATGGAGCCAGACGACCGTTTCACCATCACTGACTACTAGCTTCTTTCCCTCGTTTTGGAAAAACTGCACCAGAATACGAAACAGGAAGTTGAATAGCCAATCTTCGTTTGCGTCGACGCGTAGGAAACTCTGCCAGTTTCCTGGTATGACCACGCCACTCACCACACGTCTTTACACCCTTTTCCTCGTTTATCGCTTGATGCCGTCTGCAACGCATCGTCTTTGTAACTGTCCCAAACGAGATCGAGACGTGATACACCAGGAAGTTGCCGCTCACGTACTGTATTGAATGAAGACTTGGTGGGCTTGTTTTCCAAATGTCTTGGCAGTGTCAGGTTTCACCATTTACACAATGTCTGCCCTGTCGAGGACAACAGAAGTAACACTGAGTGCGTAAGACTGAGCTTCAGGAAAGCTATCAAGACACACTTTTGCTACCTAGGTGTAGCTTGCCCATATCAGATAAGGTGGGAGGACATGTTTTATTTTCCTGATGGAAAAGCCCAACCAGGTTTCCGTCGCGGTTCTGAAAACCTATGTAAAGTCTTGCAAATAAGGTCATTCTTTATAAATGCTTCCTTTCCTTTGGATGCTGTTGGTCTTTTGTCTCTTGTGAAGAGCGGTAGTTTGTTCTTTTTCAAGTTTCGTCAATTGTCTTGGTTGTATCGATTAAGCGATACTTCGGGTATGCCTGAAACTGTTGTTGTTCAAACTGTTTCAACAACTGCGGGATCATCAATCTGCTTTGTTTGGAAAGTTAGTAAAGAAGACATTCCTCCTCGAAGGGATTCCTCAGCCCTTCAATGACAGCCACAAGTGATTGTACATCTCAGGCAAATGTTTTCTGTGCACTTGGAGTTTCTTCGTGGTGACATGTCTTCTCATAAGCATCAGAGGCGTAGCAAGCCCAAAAATTTGGGGGGAGCAAAATGTATGATGTTAGGCGAATAACACTATTTTGTTGAGAAGAAAAACGCCTCTCAAACCACAAATGACTATATTTTCCAAAAAATTGGGGGGACATGGCCCCCCCTCTCTACGCCTATGATTGGCATTTAGATACATGTTCTCCTCGAACTCCATGATCACTCAGGCTCAATCTACATGCACCACTTATATGTCCAACATTCTACTTGATGTGATAAATCAACCTAATACTATATGTAAATTACCTTCGAAGCGTTTAACAGTTAACAATATTATTCTTTCTTTAAGTGTCGCTTAGCCACTTTATGATTTCTTCAAGCTCGGGGCAGTCCCGTCGCCACGGGAGGCTTTGGTGGGCTTAGTCCCCCCAAGCAAAGCTCCAAGCCCCCCCCCGAATTGAAACGTGAAACACTACAAATAAGTGGAGTTTTGGTTAATTTGATAATCTCAAGCCCCCCCAAACAAACGCGAAGCCCCCCTGTTGAAAACTTTCTGGCTACGGTTCTGCTCGGGGGCGTTCATGTTCGGTTACCTATTATCTTGTTCCTTTGGTGATCGGGGAATTGGGTTGATTTGACACATATTTATTGAGTGAGTGATGTTGGAAGGCTCAGGCGTTCCAAAACAGATATGTGTATAGTTATAATTTTGTCTGTGTACGCTGTCAGATTCATCAAAAATTTTCAAAGATTTATCTGTGCAGTATCTTAAACTGCATGTGCACGGGTACGGGCGCATACATTTTTACCCAAGGCTGGATGCGGCCGTACGGCCACAGGTTGTGCGCCCCTTGTCTGGTCTCTTCCACTAGACGCAAATACTGCAGTAACATCTTATGTGAGAACTGTTCAGTTTTCTTTTCTGCTGCACATACGTTGCTGAAATTTGCTTGGGAGCTAAAGGTGCGTCGTATGCTTTTCGTGTTGATGTTGCCTTGTGTGTGCAGTGTTAAATGTAAAGTGGGCCATGGGCCGGAATTGATTCTACTTAAGATCATCCCCGTAACCAGGGCGGCAGGGGTGCGAAACCCCCCATAGAAAAATTTTCGCCACCTCTGGAAAAATATGTTGGACATGGTTTGAAAGTATTGGACATAGTTTAAAAAATTGGGCTACTGTCAGAAAACTCTTCGCCCCCCCTCACCTTGGTCTCCCAAGCTGGTTACGGTCCTGCTTACGATGCAAGCTGTTTTCCTGATTTTAGACGGAATTTTTTTCTGAAGAGAGCAACAACTGGAAATGAAAGAACCCAGGTAGCAAAACGTTGTCGACTTTTTCGAGCATAGAGTAATGCAGTTCCCAATCATATCTTCCGCGGAAGCATCAATTCAAGACAACAGGGGAATTATAATTGTCTTGTTATTCTTGATTACAGCTCAAAGAAAGGTCACAGAATATCCTCAGATTGCATGCTTATTTCCATGTCATCATGCAACGACCGAGCAAGGCTGCGAAGGTCAGTCGGAATTTTGGTGGAAAGATGTATAGAACTTCTCTGCTGGCTAGGTCAAATGCGTTGGTCAAGTTAACAAGAGCGATGAGAAGTTGGTTACGGCTTTTCTCGTAAACACTTATGGATTTAGTGCAGTGAGATCATGTCCGAAAATCTAATGCAATCAAAAGCGCACTGCAATTCAAGGTGAAGGCGCTCCATAGGTGTTTGGATGGGAGATAGTACGACACTAGCAATAACCTTCCCAGTAACATTCTGAACAAGGCTCCTCTGTAACTGTTAGATAATCCACTTCCACCTTTGTTTTTCTGCACAGCTGTAATTTGGCGTCTCTCCTTTCGTTCAGATAACCTTTATGACACCCTTGCAAAAATGTTCTAAAGTACTGGAACATGGGATTCATCACGCTTTGGCAGTTCGGCTGAATTATCATTTAGGATTGGTGATTTCTCAGAAGGTGAAGCTTTCATGGAAGCACGAAGTTCCACTATCGTTGGAAGTGTAGCGGATCCTACTGATTTTTCAATCCGCAAATTGGTCTTGGTTGAACGTAAACTACAAATTGAGAACGAGTTTTCCATTTGCAGTTAGTTTTCAGACGGCGTTTCTTCCAAGGAAGTATTAACTTGAATTAATATCAACACAACGCGTACAACAAAATTTCACTGGACATGTTATTATTCAGTTGTTTGGATTGATTGCAATGCAGCAGAAGGAGTGTCATACATAAAGACCTTGGTCTCCACAGAACTAACACAAGTTGTACCTACAACAGCGAGGTTTCGGCAGTTGCGGTGCAGATAGACGTGTTTGCATCGGCGTTTATGGCGTCTACGTGATAGCAAGATGTAACAATAGACTCAAAATTTGTTTGCACAATGTTTCCAACAAAGTGGTTCACTTTAATATTCGTACTAACTTTTCCTTTGATCCTCAAAAGCTGACTTTTAAACCTTTCGTTAATTTATGACTGTCTTGTCACAAGCGAAACACTCACCACCTCAAACAACCCAAAAATGATTCATAGAAATAGAGAACGATCAATATGGTTCTCACGCAAATGCCTGCACAGTCTATGTAAGAATTTCATATCAACATCAACTCAATCCATCGATTATCGTGTCGACTGTCAAATTCATCAACGAAATCTTCTAGATCTAATTTTCAGCTCGTACCTTTTCAATTGAAAGTAGAGCAATCTAACTCAATCTTTCACTGGCCATGAAATTTTAGGAATGTTTTCACTAATTTCATTTTTGAAAAGGTTTCTCTCGCATGAAGCGTTGGTGACAGAAAGAGTGGCAGCTACTAGTAACAACTGGTATAAACAACCAAACGCAGCTTTGCAAAGAGCTATGAATGAAATGTAGGCAGCTGCGATTCTTTCCGAAGCAAATTCTTTGGAAAAGAGGTATTTCAAGTTTCAAATAATTTTCACTAATAGAACATGCATTTGCGATTTCTTGCAAGTTTTTTTCTGATAGAAATGTTCGTCCCACCGAGCAAAGAGCTGAAATACCGCAAAGAATTGACCCTGAATCATTACAGCAAATTCTTGCAAAGTTGTGTGAGGTTGCAGGACATTTGTGGGTAGACTCAAAACTGAAGTTACGAACCAGTCACGTAAGATGCTTCGAAGTCATATACAAAAAGCAGAAAAACACACGACTTCCGTCAGGATAAATTAACGAACACCAACTCTTAATGCTTTCGCAAACATTTTGTTCCTAGGACAATCAGCAATCTGCTAAGAATATAATCCAGAAGATCAGTCTCATTTCTGCCACTGTCTTTTAGCTTCGAAATGAACCTTTTATCACCACGACGGCGGTCTGTAGAAATTTCAAGCGGGATCCTAGCAAACACTGGATTGTATCGTCATAAACAACTCCCATTACCCGGCCATCAAGTACGACAACGCAGCTTATCATGCGTTTGAGAAATATAGGATGCAGGCTGGAGGGCTTCTAAATTATCGTTTAAAATATTGCTGGCTGAATGTTATCTGCTGTGTATGTCAACCTTACGAACTTGAACGTGAAATTGAGCACAAAAATGGAAGGGCCAAACTGGGGGCCAGCCAACCATCTGGGAGGGCCATAGACCACCGAGGCCTTCCAGTAGAATCGCCACATTGCAGCACTTAGGCGATGTGCTTCCACCATAAACATTTTGTCACTTTTCATTAAACGGTAACAGAATTTGCAAAATAAATCACCCTCACGTGTTGTGGTAAACTCAAAAGTACATTCATGCATACTTCGAACTCTTAAAGGCTATTTAACCTTAGATATGGTAGATTGATAAGTACACTGTGTCAATATTACTACAGTGGAGTCTAACCTGAGAATATCATAAAGTTAAAACACTACATGCATAGTGGATTGAGCAGCTACCACACCAAGTACTGTAACGCCACGTTTATTGCCTTAAAACGCCTTGTTTGCTAAATAATCTATAGTCCAGTAGGGGGAAAAACAGCATTATTACGTCAGAAGTCCCCAAAAATCCATTATTATGTCAGAATTGCAACTAAACTGGCAAAAGCATATCAACATCTGTTATTGTAGCTTTTATGAAATGTCGATAAAGAGAAAAATCTCTGCTGCAAGAAATTTTGAAGTGACGATTTGCTTTGACTTAATGATAAATTTCGACTTTTTGACCTAATAATTTAGAAGTCGCTCATGGTATCAGCGTAAATTTTAGTTTGTGGGCGCTTTATGAAGGTGAAAAAAGCGAAAAAATGAAACATGTTGTCAGAACAAGTGACTTATAAGAAATGAAAGTGCGTGATTGACGAAAAACCTATTACCTAGTAAAACACTTTGCAAGCAGATTCAGCTGCTTTTCTTCTGTGGCAAATTGTCACTTTACTGTCCAAAATGAAAAGTGCTGTTAGTTTTACTACAGCAATATATCTACATGAAAACCTCTGTTACTTACTCGAAATGATCCCAGCATGAACTGCAGCTGCACAAACGTACGAGCTCGAATAATAATAATCGGTTCCATACAAATACAAGAAACCGGTCCAAGTACAGTGAGAAGGACATTGCACGTAATAGTGATTTATGCTTTCACTGTGGTCATATTTGAGGCAAATATCTAGAAAAATATGTGTTCGTTTTTGAGCGACATGAAACCGCCTTGCTTCCATGTATGCGCACAAAATCGTAGATCAATCCAATCCTTTAAATCTCAATTCCAAGAAATGTGCTAACCATACCAATTCATTCAAAAAGATTTAACACATTATGAGCAATATTTATTAGGAGAAAAGAGCAAGCATCAACACATATATCAGGAAAGGATTTTTTGGAACTGATCAGTAAAATCGCAATGGCATAAATCTAGAATATTATGGGAGCGATAAGAGAATATAGAAATTTCTTTAGTCAAAATTTTTTGGAAGAAATGTTCTAATCACACTAAAATATTCTGCGTTTGTAGTGATGAGTAATCAACACTAGAATATTTTTGGAAGTTTATGATAACTGAAATGTTTTCAACTTGTTTGATTATAATTACGTTGTTTTAGCAGCGTTTGAATTTCTTTCAGTGATATTGTTGAAATCACGTACGTTTGACAAGACTTCAAACAAATTTAAATTTTATAAAAATTTACCTAATAATTTTAATTGATGGTGGTTCAGATAATACTACAGTTGCGAGCAGGCCCGCAAGTAAGGGGCCAACCGGGCAATTGTCCCTTTACAAATTTTCAAAACTATGTTTGGTTATTAGGCACAATGACGAGTTATAATCCACGTCCCCCCTCCTCAAATGTATTAGCTGGTTGTGGCCCTGGTTGCAAGGATGGGAGAAATAATTGAAAATGTTTTTTTCCTTTTCTTTACCAGATAAATTTAATTTTTGCAAAATATTTTCTACCATTCTTTCAAAGATCTGAGGCACATAATCAGTGGGCGATTTCAAAAAAGTTTAATCGGTCTAAGCAAAGTACAGATAAAATTGAAAATTCGCAAACGAACGAATGTAACGAACACCTATACATATAGAATAGATGAAAATAAAGAATAAATCAGACAAAGCAAGTACATGGAAAAAAACTATTTTCACAATTAATCTTATGTATTACTGCAACATCACTTGTTGCTGTCAATTTGAAAACAACTTCCAAGTAACATAAAATGAAAAAGTCACTTCCTGCGATCGGCAAATATTACAAAATACAATAAAATATTTTGCTACTGGAGCAGAACGTCAAAACAGAAAGTTCGGATATGTCTTTTCATTATTACTCAGAAAACTATGTAGATTTATCAAATTACAATTGCGCTCAAACCTTTCAAGGACACCTGCCTAAAATCTGGATTTTTGCAACAAGTTTGGAAAATTGTCTCATTTGCTTTGGTACATTGCTTTTTATGTTGGAAAGACATTGTTACATAACTGATGCTTCTATTACAACCTTTAAGAGTGAACTTTTTACCGATCTGGTTGTCTTGGAAGCAAGAATGTTCAAAATTATCGCAAATTTTGCTGCTGAAAACATGGGCAAAAAGGGTGTTATCAGGTGTGGACAGGTCAAAAATTATTATATTGCCTGAAGAGGGGTAGTCAGAAAGGCAAATATCTGAGAAAGTGAAGTTCAGTCAATACTGCAAGCCATCAATAATAACTTCCTACACTTTTAAGTGGTCCAATCGAGGTAAGGCTTTGTTAAGGTATTCCTCCTAGTTTTCATGGAAGGTGCAATCCTAACGTTTCTGGCAGAGTTGCAGGCTCTGAGCCCAAATTAATCACTGAAACGTCGTTTTAGGATAGATGTACTGAAATTTGCATCTTTGAGCAATAAATCTGATCAAATCTTTTTGCTGGGTGAGCGCACTACCATCTTCTTTATCATGTGATCATCTCTTTGACTGGTAACCTTGGACCTACCAGCCCTGCTCAAGTTCTGAAAACTACCAAACGCCTTGAATCTGGCGGCTGCCTGATGGATTGCAGTCTTGTTGAGCTTCAGGTGTTTGGATATTGGCCTTTCTGAATACCTCTCTGCACGTAATTTAACAATTTTGACCTCCCAACAACTGTATACCCCCTTTCTTGTCCATTATTTTCAGCAGCATAACTTGCAATAATTTTGATTGATTTTTGTTTCCAAGACAACCAGATCGTTAAAATGCTCAGTCCTAAAGGTTGCAATAGAAGCAGCAAATGCATAAAAATGTTCTTCCAATATACAAAGCAATGTGACGAAACAAATAAGACAATTTTCCTGACTTGTAGTATAAATCCAAATTTTAAGCTGGTGGTCTTATCTTTTTGAGCGCGACTGTATATTGGATAGCAACCTTTAGACTACCGAGTCTTGAAACAAGGTTTTGGCAAAATTATGCAAGAATAGAAAGTAAGTTTGCACAAACAACGGTTAATTGTATAAGCTTTTCCTATGCAAAATGATTTTCAGGAATTGAATAATTAATTCCCGTTCATATTTTGCGAAAACGACACTAAAATTGTAATTACTGAACAGCTCGGCTTTTCTGCTGAGAAAGTTTTGTCATTTGTTCCATAAAAATATTAAAAATCGCTGTAACAATACTCACTACAGCGTATTTTCGGACATTATTATTTAATTGAATTAATTTTCTGGCTCATTAAAAAAATCGGTCTATGATCGAAACGTGACTGCGAAAACGTAGCTTGAAGTCACTGAAAGAAGAGGCCTGGCATTTAAACTTTCCGGGGGCGAAATCCATAGCACTACGTTAGTTCACGTTTGGTGAGGATAGAAAAGATTTGAAAGTTTCACGACATACATAAAATTCTGAAATTGTAAGACATATGTTTCCAGAAGTCATTTATTGCGCAGTATATATTCACTCTATATATTTTCATTCCATGCAAAAATTGAAAAGTCTACTGTTAGTTATTATTTGAAGGAAGATAAAAGCATTTTCGTCTTAAGTTTGTTTTTGAGGTCTTTTAAGAAACTGTTAAAATCAATTAAATACAGTAATAGCTAAGGCACATAATGAGAGTCACAAGCACTGCTCAAAATTGCACATAACTTACTTGCTTGGCTGCAGATAATGCAGGTGGAAAACACAGCAAATAAAAGCATTTTCTTTTGACACAGACTTTCTACAAATGTGCAAAAATCAATAGAAAAAATTAAGCTAGTTGCATGACCAAGTAATCGAATGTTTGAACTTGACATTATTATTAGATTCTAGGAAGAAAACTTGTACATAATGGTTTCAAAAGAAATCTGATACAGTATTTTGTGCAATTTTATTGTGCATTTTTTGTTGGTCAGATTTTCGCCACATGTTGACTCAAAGCATTGGACTGCAAAGGTTTTTGCTATGCCTGCATTAAAATGACTTTTGCTAACTTGTAGCAGGGATTTCCTCTTAAAGTCGTCAAGTATTGTAAGCGCCAGGTTTGCTGTTGAGCTAACGAGGAATCTTTTTGTCGTGACCTGTTTTCATAACTTTGCGATAATTCAGATTTGCACATATCCACATTTCAGCAACAAACCTTCGCATGAGTTGACGCAGACAAATGTGATCGGAAAGTATTTTAATTCTCAAGGGCACGGAGGGATTTCTCTGCTAACTCAACTTTCGAAAATTGTTGGAATTGTGCTGAAGCAAGAGCAAAACCTGAAAACTGGTTGAGCAACAAAACGCGCAAAAATGTATTTACAACCCAATAGCGGTTGTCAGAAGTTCTTAGCTGGGCAAGGCACAAGAGCCGAACTGTTTATTTGACTCATTGCCGTGTTTGCTTGAAGCTAGCCGTCCCATAATTGGCGTCAGTTTGCTTGTTGGTTTTGGTTATAGCAGCATTATTGTCATATAGCTGGTATTTGAAACTGCAGTTAGCGTGCTTTTTCTAAATCTAGTCGTAGTTTTTAAAAATTTCACCCCTAAGCTGTTGCTTGCACAGGACTGATAATGCATAAGTGACGTGAAATCGATTTCCTGGCAAAACAAATTACGTTTCGATTTGACTGCGTCACTTTTGTGGTCCCTGTGGGACAACTGCATTTGCGGGCTGTCCAGCCTCGTGCTCAGGTTTATTAATGGATGGGTGAAAGGGAAAGCTTCACGTGCTGTACTGCCTCCAAAGTGAATAAAAACTAAGTATAATGGAATTTTCTTTCTTGCGGAATTTCCACATTCAGCAATGCGCATGTCATGAGCGATTAGTTTGCATTAGGTTCTGAAACTTTCAAACGTTTCAAAGCAGCTACAAAGAAAGCGGTTTTGCTGAAGCCTTTCTGAAAAGTCTTCGTTTTTTATTTAATTTAAATGCTCAGAAATTATATTCAAACTACATTTGAATGCATATGTTGCACAAAGATACTGTGCGCTTGCACAACAGAACAGATGTAACATAGTTTAGAATATATCAGTTTAAGGAACCACAACAAGCCATAACGACAACTCGTTCTGCTGCTTCTGTAACTTCCCTTCACAATACAGAGTTAAGGCCTGCATCTGCAAAATTGTAAGGTAGAAATCATGCTGTAACTAATCTTGATTCATCTTTGCATTCTGGGTAAATATCACGCTCGGACGCATTTCTAAGGATCCATTCAAATTCTACGTTTCCGCGTTATAATAGCTCCGCAAATTCTCCCAAACTTTTTTACTTCCTCCTTCCTGTTGGTAACATCGAACCTCAACAGCAGCAACTAAAGCCTCACCAGTGGATGAAATTTGTTGCAACATGCAAGCTGCAGCTGGATTAATGCAAGTTACTTAAATCGAAAAAGTACAGTTCAAAATCATTAGAACAAGAATACCTTGTTTAACAGCAGCTGATGGTAGTGGAAGAATAGCTGAACAAAATTGTTACGCCACGTTTCCAATTTGCAACCCCAAGGACAAAATCGATTTAACTATATCCTACAAAGCACATTTCTGTATTTTCTCATACTTTCATGTATATTTTGAGCTTTGCAGTTTGCAGTCAGTTTCAATACTATTTTTGTTTACAAATTAACTGAAAGCCCACTCATTTTCAAAGTATCCTTCTGAAGAAAATCTATTGTGCCTTCTTCAAACTTTCTTCCACTTCGATGAAAATGATACAACCCTCTTGTTAGGCTTACCGTCGTGATCTCACTTGTGAGCTCAATGTTGGGCGTTGCTTTACACAAGTTTTCTTTGATCTTGCCCAGCACCAGGTAAGCGAAAACTATAGCACAGTCCAACAAACTCGGAAAGTACTGCCAAGTGCAGCGAAAAGGAGGAAAAAGAAAGAACTGTCAAGTGCTGCGAAAAGGAAGCAAGCTGCAGTAACCAAAACATCCACGTTTGGTTCAAACCGGAGAGAAACGCTTACTCTCATTTGACCAGCACAAGAGATAGGCACACTGCACCTTGATGTAGAAAACAAAGATGAGGTTTGTTGTGGGCTACTTGACCAAATGAGCAGGAAAGGCCATTGGTAATTAAGAGGAACAAGCGTCAGCGTTATTTCTAGCTTATCATTATTTTTACATCAACTGAATGTGGGCCTTCCTGCTGAGATGTGTTTCGCGTCAAAAGACGCACATGGCCGTTCCTCGATAGCTCGAAGACGTGACAGTTCTGGTGATAAACACTCCTATTTGAAAAAGCACTTGTCAAGGAAATTTTTCCGAGGACAGTATCCCAGTTCCTATAACAAGACAGCTCATTAAAGTTATGTTGACTGCGTGCTTGGACACACCCTCCTTCCTTCGACCTCAGGATAGAATCGACATTAATCAACAACTTCGTTACTCAGCGCAATTAAAGGCGCACAGTTTTGTAGGATGCCTTTACCGGTTCCAAGACACTAACACGAATAGATTGACTTTATTGGTGTTTTAGCCGCTGTACAACAGTTAATTGTTGTAGCATCAAGTCCTATGTGCATCACTGACATGAGCAATTGCACAAACCGTAGACAACCGTACAACGCAACGGACACAACGGATAACAACACGGCAGAGAGTTTCCCTGCAGCTCGTCTGAACACCGTGGGCTAAGCCAGAAGGCTGCAGTACCGATTGACGAGATCGAGGCAATACCAGGTCTAGACTCGAACTCCACAAAAACCGGCAGCGAAAATGACGCACTAAACACCAACAACCAACACTAAACACCAGCAACAAACACTAAACGCCAGCAACAAACCTTAAACCCCGCCAAAAACACTAAACACCAGAAACAAACACTAAACACCAGCAACAAACAGACCATCGAAAGCTCAATTGCAATTAGCGACCAAATCCAGCGAAAGCTGGAAGCACTCAAAGAGCACAAGGTAGCGTCAGGACCAGGGCCGGATTAAATGAACGCGAGGCTCCGGGCAAGGTCGTGACCGCGAGGCCCCTAAACGCTGAGCACAACTGCGTAGCGTTTCATATACCCACATTTCATCTTTGCAGAAGTACCAATGAAAAATGTCAAATTGATACGATTTGGCAGCCTATGCACTACAGAGACAATTGGGGGTGGCCATGTACAGTTGTTCGTATGTGATTAATTTGTTCAAACAGAAAATTGTATCACTAAAAACGATATTTTTGCCGCTGTGACACTACACAACAATCTTTTTATTGTCATAGACCCTCTGACCATCTTCACTGTACAAAGCGTCCATTCACATATGTATTGTGGAAAGATTTGTCTACTGTCGCAGATGAAAGCGTACACGCTTTAGAAAACAATGTTCTCAGCAAAATATCACGCAAAAGCAACTTCAACCGTATACTGCTTGACTGAAGTTTTGCGATGGGAGCTTTACAATAGTTACAACTGTTCCGTGATCTAGTGGACAACAGCGCTTTGTTTGATCTAAGGCAGATGCCCTCACGATTACGACAAGCACTTCGCAACTAATTCAATTTTCGTTTCTATTCAAATGAGCACACCCATGCTTTTTTCGTAACACAAGCTTTCTGGGCTTTTATTGTACGAAATCTGTTTTTTTTGTGTACACACTGGGTTTATCTGCAATCACTGAATGGGAGCCCTGCGTTTGATTGTTGAACACAGATATCTTGACAGGTAATGCAGCGAGGCAGTGACCGCTGATAGCGGCAAGCCACGTTTAGTTTTATACTGTGTGAAAAGAAGCATGAGTTAATCTGTAGCAGTGCTTCCACAAGTTTGAAAAATCCATTGTTAGGGTGAGATTGTGATCAACGTGAATAGATTGATCAATAGACTCTTATGCAGGCTTTTTTTCACACAGATTCAAAATACGTGGCTTGTTAGAATATGTCTGTGCAGACTTGCGAGAATGCGTCTTTATCGTTAAGGTCTAGTTCTGACTTCTCAGTGAGCACTGAGTGCAAAGCTGTATTTGCTGTGGTGAGTTTTCGTTATTAATCTGCTCAATTTTTTTAAACCTGCATGGTGTTTTAACTTTAGCAAGTTGTGCGATAGTCTTGTCAAATGTCAACATGTACAAATGTTCTGCTTCTCATCGCTTGAAACAGTTTTAGGAGAGTATCTAACTTTCTTGTTTTTTCACCGTTCGTGTTACTCTGGCCGTTGATTATTCTTAAATTAGGACTTATTTGTAGAAAGTGCTCGAAAAATGGAAATTAGGCAGTTTATGAAAATCAAAAGCAATTCTGATAGTCGAAGTGCAGAAAACATTTCAAACAAAAGATTGAGAATTGAGTTTCAACCAGCATAAACTAATCGGGTAGAAAGGGTAAAGCGTTTTGCGAATGTCTATTTACATTGTATCATCAGCAACTTGAAAAGGATAAGCAAAATTTGACGTTGCCTCTGTTGCAACCTCTCCGTTGGTGTTGCGTTGATTGTGTGATTCACCACAAACGGGATGTGCGCGAACAACAACAATATATGTATGTGGCGCGAACAAGCAATAATAGAGTGATTGCGGCGTGGAAGCTTTGCCGATACTAACGTGTGACTGTGTACGATTGAACATTATGACTAGCGTACGCGAAGAGTGATTGCGGCGCAAGATATCTATTGTTGCTTCCTGTCACAGTGCGAAGCTTTGCGCATATGCCACTCGGGCTTTTCCGATCGCAACAACCCAGCGGCGAAACGAGGTAAGATAGCGCCTGTGGTAAGAAACAAGTTTGGCGCCCCTATGTTCGAGCCTGAGGTCTTTCGGAAGCATATTGAAGAAAGTAGCCTACTTAAGACATTATTGGGACTTTTCGGCGCCCTCCGCAGTGATTTGGCGCCCGGGGAATTGTGCCCCTTTGTTATTGTGCCCCTTTGTTACGCCCCTGGTTAACCCCCTGGAAAAAGTTCTGTGGGCGCCCATGGATGCACCGATTTTGATCTAATTTTTGGGTCGTAAAGCGTGGTGCTGTTTGATTCAATTCCTCAAATATCGTCACTCAAAAACGATAAATGTCAAGTTGTCAGTTTCCTTAACCTATATACCACACGGAGTAATGATTACTCCTATGATTAGATTTTTTATTAGTCACTAATCAAAAAACTCTGCAATTTTGACGCGTAGTGAACAGCCAAAAACATGAAAATCAAATAAAGTAGTGTTTTCATATTCAAGCGTGAGGCCACCAAAAGCGCGGGGCCCCGGGCATAGGTGGCGGAACCGGCGGGGGGTGTATGGGCCTACGCCCCCCACATTTGTTTCTGGGGGGGACCTGGCACCCCCACTTTTAAACGTCGAATTTTTCCTAAATATTGCAAGCTTAAGAAACACAATTTGTATTGGATCCAGTGTTAAAGTAAATCGTTTAATGAAAAAATTGTTGCAGAATTTTGGTAGTATTTTGTCGATATTATTTCTAATATAATATTTTTAATTTAGCAATGTATTTGGCAGGATTTCGTAATTATTTGATAGATTGCACCGTGCACAGTCTGTCTCCCTGCTACAAATTGCTTACCGCATTGGTGTTGTTGAACCGTGTTACCAGATGGTGTAATACAACACAATTTTTACCTGAGGGAACGAAGACCGACACCTGGCCCCCTAGCTTCTGGGTTTCTCGTTGAAGCTTGTTTAGCTTGTTTCTATAGTAAATAGAATGTAGATAAAACATCTAACCTACCATGCCAAAACTTAGAAAATATATTAATTGTGTCACTGGCAACTAGCTTATACACTAGTAATTTTGGGCTTGATTACAGAAAACCTTAGCATGCGTACTTTCATCCTCCCGGACCCGGGTAAAATGTGTCTCTCGTACCCCCGTCTCGTAGGCCCTGCCTCGCACTTTACTCGGGCTCATTCATCAGAGTTCGAGCTGTCCTATGCAGTTAAGTATTTTTTAAAACATAGTTCATATCGGATTGAATGTTTTTGGAACTAATGGACTTGTATAGAACATTGGATTTGAAGTTCAATTCAGTGGACAGTTCCCATTTGGAGAATAATTTCAAACAAACGATAAATTACCCAGGATTCGGGCTAATGCGAATGAGCCTAGTAAGGAGGACGTACAGGCGTTATCATTGCTCTGTGACGTACGTTATTCAACAAAGGAGAAGTTATCACCAGATATTCTCATTGATTGTTACATAACATAACGTCACAGTGCAACGATAATGCCAGCCAGAATGACAGCAAATGGAAATTTCAGTGACGCAAGCGTCGAACGTTTTCATTCATTCAGTCAGAATAAATCGTATGATGAGCCCGAGTGACGCTGATGACCTGGATCGCCCCCGTAACAGCCAATTGGAATTTCATGAGGTTCACTGATACGTTTTCATAGTGGTGTAATTTTGTCTAAATTATTGTAATTTAGACCTTCAAATGGTGTGAATATGTAATGACGTCATATTTCCATGCTTGTGACGTCACAGTTGCTAATTCAAACCACAAAAATTTTCTACACTTTTTTGGACGTGTACTTGTGCCCCCCCACTTTGAAAAAAGTTCCACCACCCATGGCCCCGGGCATTTGCCTGGTTTGCCCAATGGTTAATCTGGCCCTGATTAGGACACACCCAGGATATTGTTGTCAAGAAATTCAAAAATAGAGAAGAATTTGGAACAAGAAAATCAGGGACGCAAACGACATGCAGAAATTTTGCGGTTCGCGCAAAACTCTTTACAATGTGGAAAAGTTGCTTGATAAACTTTTGGTGTGCCTTAACACTTTCGGTGCCGGATGGTTTTCCCCAAAAAATATGGCGGATACAGTGCAACTGTTGAGAGTTTATCATGTTTATGCAAGATTCATAAAACACGTTGTGTAATCGAACTCCAAACAAACGCTTCCATTGTCAAATCTGCTATTTCTCTTCATAGGTTTCGTATGTAAAGGCAGGAACTTTCAAGAGAAAAAGAATACAACCTGCATCGAACACATGCTAGATCCGCATTTGCACGTACTCCTGTAACGGCCATAACTGTCCAATAACTGTTCCGTAAAGTAGCATGCTGTTAGGGAAAGGGAAGAGTTGTTTAGAAGGACGGTCTAACTCGAACCGCGGCAGTTACGACTGAGAGTGATTTCATCTTCTTGATCGTTGCGTCACAGGACCGTTACAGAAACGTAAATTTCGTGGGTGTTGACAATTTTGGAGACATCACAATCTCTTGAAACAGGAATTCAGCAACGAAACCATGTACAGACAGACTAAAATCAACTTGTTAATTTTTTGTGTTACCAATTGACAACGATTTTTTTAATATTTGACACCACATTTGTAAGCAAGGAGTAGAGAAGTTATCTGAAGAAGCAGGCGTGGAAGAGGCTACAAATCAGGGTAAAAAGGGTTGCAATTTTTTCAACTTGCAAACAAGACACAAATAGTAACGAGTTTGCTCCAAACAAGCAAATTGTTTTAAGCAGTGCTTTCAACTGCAAATTTTGTTTCATTCATAAAGCGTATAATCACCAGAGAATATTAGACATTCAAAGCGATTTAGCTTGTACATAAAAATAAAGATTTTTTGAAATTAGATTTGACCCCCTGGAACGAGTACAAAGAGGCAAGTTGGTCCTTAAGTTTTGTAGGAAAGTTAATAACTATTTAAAAATTTGATTTTGGTGGCGGCAATTAACGGCTGGCCTGAGCCTGAAATATGCTTCTCACCGGGGCAGTTGAGGTGAACGCTCTAGCCCAAGGAACGCTATGGCGATTCGCTCAGTGGCTGTGGATCGAACACCCAACCTTACAAAATGAAAACTTTGGAGATTCCTGATGTAAAATTATTTCAACTACATTCCGGGACGCGACATCCTCCGTGTAATATGAGTGAAAAAGGTGATATTTACGCATAATCTAATGAATCAATATTTGATGAAAATCAAGCAATCTTTAACATTTTGATGAACTGGCTGTTAAATTCAGTGGCATTTAGCATTGAACCTAGAATGAACACTAAAGCAGTTCATCATTTCGAATTTCAGCAATTTCAGTCTAAAAAGAGCCCATCCACGAAAGGTGCTCAAAACCGGAAGCAGTCTTTGATCCATGTCCAGCTTTCGCTTCGCAAAGAAGAACTTAAAATCATTGAGGTTTGCTGCATCGACAAATTCTTCCTTTGTTCCTCAAGATGCCTTTGACCTAGAAATGCGTTGTACTGATCACCTGGCTGTGCGGTACTACCAGTTTATTGACGCCGGTGTTCTGTGTGGCAACGTTTCATTTTGTGTTGTAACTTTGTCAGGTGTGCTGATGCTAACTGTCATGAACCTTTGCTATTGTTTCAGAGAGTCGTATTTTCCAGTTGATTCAACCTTTCAACAACGTCATGTTTGATTAATGTATGTATCAAAACATTTTAATCAACTGAATTCTAAATGGATATCAAAGACTTGCGACCCAAGGTTGTCACAGTGGATCCTCACTGCAAAGACGCAAAAAGGCAGTGGCTGCATTGGTGTAGGTCCTTTACCATTTATGTTCACCGTCTCGCGGAAGTTTCCGATGCAGATAAACTGAGTTTCCTTGTTAGTCATGTTGATGCAGTCGTTTATGAGCTCATAAGCGAAGCTACTACATGTTATGGCGCTGCTAATACGTTACAAGAGGTATACGCAAAACCACCGAAGCCAGTTTTTGCACATTATTTGCTAAAGTCCTGCAAGCAGCAACCCGAAGAGGCACTCGAGCAATACGTGCAGAAACTCAGAAAGTAGGTTACTGATTGTAATTTTCTAGCAGTGTCTGCTGCGCAACACAAGGAAGAAGCTATACGAGATGTTTTCACTGGTGGCATTACATGCAATAAAATCAGACAGCGATTATTGGAAGAAAATAATCTCTCACTTGATAACATGATCTCTAAAGCTCAGTCCCCAGAAGCTGCGCACAGGAATGCTGAACTGTTTAGCGCTGGTTGCCCTCAAGGTGGTTTCATTCATCAAACTACTGCTGTCCCTTCATCTCTGGAGAACGACGATTATAAGTCAGCTGAGGATTCACGCGAAAGTGACAGCGCCGCAACTCTGGGAGAAATGTAATTACTGTGGAAAGACACGCAGCCAATGCGATGCGTCTTGTTTCAGGTGCCAGATAAAGGGACATTTTTACAAAGTAGGTCGTGCACCTCGTGTGGTTTCCAAGAGCAAGAGTTCCAATGCTGTGCTTATGGAAATAAAAGACGAATGCCTGAGTGATGCACATTCCAAATTGAGTATCCCTGCGTCTGTCAGTGGTGTCGACGCTAATGCTTTGGCAGACCCCGGGCCAAATCTGAACCATGTAAGTGACCGTCTTTTGAAGCGTTTAATAAACGTACAACTTGAGAGATGTGACCACTGCGTTGGATTAGCGGTCAAAGGTTTAAAATCGCAAAGTGTGGGAACTTCTGAGGTAACTGTAAAACTTCGCGGCCAGGTATATGGCAATGTGCGCGTGACAGTTTTAAAAGGTCTTCTAACTGGTTTGATTTTGGGACAAGATTTCTTGTAACTGCACCAAAACGAGAACATTCATTTTGGTGGATCAAGACCGATATTGAATCTTAATGTATTACAAGCTGCTGTCACAAATGCTCCAGCATGGCTGTTTGAACACCTCAGCAATGGCTGTCACCCTATCGCCACTAAGGAAAGGCGATATTCGAATGCTGATCGACGCTTCACTTCTGCGGAAGTGAAGGGTCTTCTTGACGAAGGCCTTATCGAGGCGAGTACCTCACCTTGGCGTGCGCAGCCTCTGGTGGTAACTCAAGAGAATCACATAAAGCGCATCGCAACTGATTAGCCAGAGCATCAACAAGTTTACGCAACTTGACGCTTATCCTCTACCCCGCATGCAGGATGTTGTAAACAGTGTTGCTCAACATAAAATTTTTCAACTCTAGATTTGACTAGCGCATGCATATCATCAGATAGAGTTGCCCCAAACTGACCGAATCTATACTGCATTTCAAGCGCATGGCTCTTTGTGGCAATGGAAAAGGGTACTGTTCGGGCTGACTAATGCCGTCCCTTGATTCCAATACATCGTGGATGACCTGATCAAACGTGCAAATTGCGAAGGAACATTTGCCTATCTTGATAACATCACCGTTGGCAACAGTACTCAGGAGGAACACGATCGCAATCTGCACAAATTTCTTGAGGCCGCGAGAAATAGTAACTTGACCTTCAACCGCTCACATGTGTTTTCTCGACGGACACGCTTGATTTGCTGGGTTATAGAATCACTAAATGTTGTTTGATGCCAGATCCTGACCATGTAAAATGTCTCTTGAATCTTTCTGAGCCACGAAATGGCAAAGAACAGCAACGAACTACTGGCGTATTCGCGTACTATGCCCAGTGGTTAAACCATTAACCACAACACCAGCTTCCCGCTAAAGAATGAAGCCTTGTCATCGTTCCAAGCGTTGAAAAAGGAACTTGCCAAGTGTCGCTCGGTGTTATAAATCAAGATATTCTCTTTGTTGCGGAAACCGACGTATCGCATATTGCAGTCTCTGCAACGTTAAATCAGAATGGCAGGCCTGTTGCTCTTTATTCGAGATCCCTCAACAAAAGTGACTTGAACCTTTCCAGTGTGGAAAAGGAAGCGACAGCAATTGTAGAAACCGTGCGGAAATGGAGTCATTTACTTACGTGACGCCAAGGACGGATCCAGCCTGTGAGGCTAGGGGGGGCCGATTTCAGTAATATTAGGTAGTCAAGTCTCATAACAGCTTCGGTACTGTAAGAGAGAGAAAGCATACTTCATGACCTTGCTGTGACAAAACATTGGCCTTATATCGCATATGCTGTTTGCCGAATTGTACAAAATTACGCTGAAAAAAGATTCTTTCGTAGGTTTCAGGGGGGGAGATCGACCCAATCGCCCCCCCCTGGATCCGGCCCTGCGCGACGCCATTTCAGCTTCATCACCGATCAGCGAGCTGTAGCGTACATGTACGATAACAAGAATCGCGGTAAGATAAAGAACGGAAAAATTCTGCGTTGGCGATTGGAACTGATGCAGTACAACTATGAAATCTCGTACAGGGCCGGAAAACACAACACTGCGCCCGGTAGTTCCTTGTTTAGAGTATATTGCGCCAGTCTGTCAAGCTCTACATTGTATGATATTCAAGCCGCTTTGCGTGATCCCGCCGTAACTCGAATGTATCATTACGTGAAAGTGAAGAATCGTCCTTATTCCATCGAAGAGGTTTGCAGAATGATCCCGTTTTGTAAAATATGCGCAGAAGTAAAACCCCAGTTTTACCAACCGCCTGAGATGCATCCTTCCGACGCCCATGATTCTTCCGACGCCCATGATTGCGGTTACATACATTTCGATAGAGGCGCGTCTTCTATGTCAAATGAATTCGTCTCGCACATGTGTAGTTTGCGCATTCCTACCGGTCGAACGTCAGTGCATAATGCGCAATGAAATGGTCAATGTGAGAAATACAATGACGTTATTTGGTCCGCAGTGAAACTGGCTTTGAAAACGAAAAATCTGTCTACTTCTCGATGGGATTCAGTTTTACCTGAAGCTTTACATTATGAAGCCTACGTTCTTTACTGGGCACAGTGCAACCCCGCATGAACGCTTCTTTAACTTTGAAGGCCGTTCGGCGCTCGTTTCGTCTGTTCCTACCTGGATAAGCAGCCCTGGACGCGTGTTTTCGAAAGAGATATTGCTCCGATGACGTGAGGAAATACCTCCTCCAACGAGCTTCATTCAGATCCTGTTGATCGCCAGGTTGTTGACCAAGGTGCTCTTAATGTTTCTCCCAATGCAAAAAAGACGATCCTGTTAGTGACGTGAATAACGATGAAACTGTTGCGCATGATGCGAATGACACTGTTGCATTTGAATCGTCCTCTTTTAATGAAGCGACAGTTCTTCGCCGTTCATCGCGAGTGCGGCGCGCTCCAGACTGACTGACACATTGATACATTGTATTAAGTTTTAGGGGAGGCGAATGCTGTATTGACAAATCTTTCCTTTGTTCCTCAAGATGCCTTTGGCCTGGAAATGCGTGTACTGATTACCTGGCCGTGCGGTACTACCAGTTTATTGACGCCAGTGTTCTGTGTGGCAACGTTTCATTTTGTGTTCTGACTTTGTCAGGTGTGCAGATGCTAACTGTCATGACTCTTTGTTATTGTTTCAGAGAGTCGTAGGTTTCAGTTGATTCAACCTTTCAATAAGGTCGTGTTTGATATAAGTGTATATATCAAAATATGGTCATGTTTGATTAGTGAATGTATCATGATTAGTGTATGCGTCAAAAGTTTGCTTAGTGTTGTATCAAAGTCTTGGATGACAGTAGGCGTTGCTAACTTTATGCACTGTCTCATTTACTAAATATTTTTCTAGGTTGTTTCATGTTTCCTTGGACTCTGTCTCTTCAACCAGAATGAATTTATATATTTTCCAAAATATAAATTGCATCAACGAAACGTTTTCTAAAATTTAAAGTGTTAAGAGAAGCAGTTGTGTAGGCTTATCTCTACAGTGGGGATAAACAAGGAATCGATCAGCAAATATTTTAAGAGGAAATAAATTTCATGTACATTTACGCACCCACAGTCCTGAAAGTTGCAAGCAAAGCTTACGGTTGAAAAGTTGAAAGGCTGAAGTAAGAGCGCAAACAAACTCACGACTGAAATCAATAAATCAGAGCACAAGCTCAAAAATCAAAACATTGTAACTAACTGACTAACGCCAAGAACACAAGCTCGGACATACAAAACTGTGCAATACATTTTTTCCCAAATAAATGGTTTCACCAGAACATCGAAACTATCTGACTGACGCCTGTGGTCAAGAAACTCACCAGACCTATTAAACGCCGGAAACAACTCTCAGTTACGACTAACAACGTTGGCATAATGCCTGAGTGAGTTTCCATTTGATACGATAGCAACAAATCTCTAGAGTGCGAATTTAAAGACTATGATTGGAGTTAAACAGCAGAGCACACTGGGCGGTGAAGGTCAAGCCACGTAAAAAGAAAACAAAAAAAGAACAATTATTTCACATGGAGAAGAATCATGTCCTGAATGTTAATTTGCGCCTCAAGATGGTGATACCATTGATCTGTGACGATAGTTTGGTGATAATTTATCTGTGAAAATGCATGTGGTCTGTAAAATCTAATGAATAATGAATGTAGTGGTCTGTAACGTCAAACTGTATATGTGCTCTGTAAAATCGCCAGCGAATACTCGGTTTGTTTACTATATAGTTCACTTAAATCACAATATATAAACAATACATCAATAAGCAGTTGAAATGTTTTGGTTTGTGGTGTTTTTGGATGAAGAAGTACGAGCAAAATGTTCATAGGCGGACACATCATCAAATCATTAGACGTTGGGCTGTCGGAGTCTTGCTTCTATTTAACAGGTTAATATCTTTCAAAAGCTGGACTACTTTCAAAACTTGGAATTGATGTTTCTTCTTCACATCAGGAGTCCATTGTCTTTCAGCAAAAAATATGCTTTGCTTGTGTATATGTTACCGCAAAAGCTTCATCTGGAAACGTGACTGTCATTAACCTGTTTACTCGAATCCTGTTGTGGGACTTGGGTAGTCACTTGTTAGTGTGAGACAGGTGTTCTCATCTTTTTGAGCGTCTTCACCTCTAAAATATTTTTTTCTGACACCGTGCCTCTAAAATTTATAATCAAAAACTAGCTTTCAAACGTTTTGAATGGAATTTGAATTTTTTATCTGTAAAGAAAATCTAACATATGGACAAGAAAGGATTACATAGATGCATAAGATAATCACTTGCTTAGAATATGCACAAAGTAATAAAACCAAAAGGTTGGTTCACAAACATTTGCCAATATATAGCACATTCGACCAAAACCACTACAAGCTCATGAACAAGACCACTAGATTGCAGTTAATGATAACGTGAATAATTCGTATTGTGACACGTAGGTTTCAAAAACCGTCGTGCTTTCTTTATAATCCAATGCAAAATAAAAAACAAAAAACAGCAGGAGAGCAAAATCAGGTTGGCAATATGTTTCAGACATTTCTTTTCCTGATCTCGCTATGGATAGCCAAAACAATGTCAAATACTAGTGCAGCGTGCTGTAGGCAGGGTCGGCCTAAGCCGATGCAACCGATGCAGCTGCATTGGGCCCCGCGCCTCAGGGGTCCCAAGTTGTTCATTTTTGCCAGATACTCCTTGCGCTCAGGATTTCAGTAGAAACAGATTATGAATCTCATTGTGACACCTGAGAGTCACAGTATATCCGAACCTTTCAGGCCGGAAGAGCTTGCTGCTGCCCTCAGACTCCTGAAGCCAGGAAAATCTCCGGGATTGGACTAAATCTTCCCAGAGTTTATACTCCACGCCGGGTCGGCTCTCAAATCTTGGTTCTGCGACTTCCTCACTTCCTGAATGCCCCAACTCAAAATTCCAAAGATCTGGAGAAGAAGAGCACTAGTAGTTGCGATCCCTAAGCCAGAGAAGCCACTGAGGGACCCAAAGAGCTATCGTCCTATATCTCTGCTGTGTGTCCCGTTTGAAATCCTCGAGAGACTCATCTACGCTCGTGTCGAAACAATCACCGACCCACAGCTCCAACAGGAGCAGGCGGGCTTCCGACACGGGAGGTCGGCCGCAGATCAGGTCACCCTGTTGACACAGGACTTCGAGGATAGCTTTTCAGCTAAAAACAAGTCCGGAACTGTGTTTGTCGACCTCACAGCAGCCTACGACATCGTATGGCACAGCGGCCTCACCTGCAAGCTGCTGCGATTGCTGTCTGACAGACACATGGTCCACATGATCAAGGAGATGGTTGGCAATTGTAGCTTTACCCTTACCACCGGAAATGGCCAAAGGAGCAGGTTACGACGCCTCAAGAACGGCGACCCACAGGGATCTGTCCTGGCGCCCCTTCTGTTCAACATCTACACTCTGACCTGCCACCATCATCTCCAGAAAGTATGCATGTGCTAACGACCTAGCAATCATGCATGCTGATGGAGATTGGCTGGCAGTGGAAGGGGCGCTGAGCGAGGACATGGCAACACTGGGTGAATACCTCCAGACTTGGAAGCTGAAGCTCACTACCACGAAAACGGTGTCGGCAGTCTTCCATCTCAACAACAAGGAAGCCAAACGTGAGCTGAACGTCAACTTCAACAACGAAACCCTGCCCTTCTGCTCCGAGCCAAAATACTTCGGAGAAACTTTGGACAGGTCTTTTACGTACCGCCGACACCTTGAGTCACTTCGCAAAAAGCTAACATCACGCGTTGCACTCCTGAGGCAGCTTGCTGGTTCTGGCTGGGGTGCTGGAGCAACAACGTTGTGAACACCCACCCTAGACCTGGTACATTCGACTGCAGAGTACTGCGCTCCTGTTTGGTACCATAGTGCTCATACCCACCTATTGACCTCACCATCAACGACGCCTTGCGAATTGTGACTGGATGCCTGCGTCCTACACCAGCGGACAACCTGCCAATACTCACAGGCATCCAACCTGTTGAGCTTCGTCGCAATGGAGCCACACTATCTCTAGGACGCCGTGCCATGGAGTCTGGACACCTGCTCCACTCAGCACTCACCCGTCCATCGAGTGCAAATGCACGGCGCCTCAAATCGAGACACCCATTTGTACCCGCCGCACAACAACTCATCAGTTTTTCTGACAACAACAACATACGTGCGGCGCAGTGTGCGGATCAACAACGGAACGTGGAGTGGGCGGACAATCCCACAAGACTCCGCACTTCAATTCCAGATACCGGTACACACACACCCGGAATGACCCTCCCAAAAAGAACCTGGGTCCGTCTCAACCGCCTCCGCACCGGTGTCGGAC
>Ga0210059_1000158_pt1 | contig 67856 bp, 48 predicted proteins | sample Ectturendosymbi2_FD_188042 | JGI IMG/M metagenome (GOLD analysis project Ga0210059, IMG submission 188042) | Ecteinascidia turbinata endosymbiont from Florida, USA - Sample 2 (SPAdes) (version 2) | ecosystem: Host-associated > Tunicates > Ascidians > Unclassified | place: Key West, Florida... | reverse complement strand
ATTATATTTTATTATCAGCCAACGTTTCGCCCACCTATTCAAGTGGGCTTCTTCAGGGCAATGTTTTCAACCACAAAACATGTAGCATACCAATAACAAGAAACAATACACAAACATGTTGACCGTCGTCAAACCAAGAACACAGTAAATAAACTATACAGCGCTTCTGAAACGAATACTGAGCGAATTGACATTTATATCAATACGAATTTTTCGAATTTGAACATTCGAATTAGAGTTGAGGATCGCTTAGTTTTCAAAAATAGTTTTTTGTGCGCGCGCTGAATATCAAATGTTACATTCGCAGCAGTTCAGACTGCATCGACCAACGTATCCCTGCACAAGGTCGGCTCGCGAGAAATAAGGATGCCGGAGTTAAGGTGCACCGAGTTTTTATTTCACGTTTTGTTTCGCTCGGAACGCCTGCACGTCACAGTTTGTTGCTGTGATTGGAACGATTCTCGTAAAATAAAGTGCGTATCTGTGTCAGTGGCGCAGCCAGGAATTTTGTTTGGGAGGGGCTAGTCACTGACGTCATAAAAATTCAATCTTTAGCTGTTTTGCACGAATATCAATTCGATGTCACAGCTCGACTTCTGGACATTTACAACAGAATATGACGTCAAATATCTTCTAGCAAGGGAGGGCATGGCCATATCGGCCTCATTTTGGCTGCGCCACTGATCTGTGTTGCAGAGGCTGTATATTATCCGTTGCATGAGCAGTAGACTCACAGCAATCACAACACCTGCAAAAGAGGCCTTAAGTAGTCGATAGTTTGGTCCCTTCTGACTTAGATACACCTGCTTTGTATTTAATCATATTAAAAACATTCATCTCCTACACTTACCTGCAAAATTTAATATTCGTTTCACTTCTAAAGCTGTGACGTAACGTCAAACAGGGCCAATGGGAGGTGATCTCGTTATAGAAGGCGCAGTGCAGCAATAAAGAGTGAACCTGGTGGAGCGGGGAATCTCTTATTGCTTGTATTGCCATATAAGAGATTCCCAGCTCGACCAGGTTCACTCTTTATTCACGACTCATCACGGTGCCTGCATTCTGAGTTCGCATCTCCAAAAAGAGACCGTTACAAAGCTAAGTCGGCATCAAACCAAGTCTTCGTCTGAGACTGAAGGACTGGGTTCGATTCCCGGCCGGGTCATACCGAACAGTTGAAAGCGGTACTTGCGGCCTGTCCACCCTCGTGCTCAGTATTAACGGATGTGGGCAAGGTAACTGTTCATGCGCGGAGCTGCCATTAACTCGCCAACACTGCAGCATTCATTGCTAAAGCAGCCGTGTGGCCCACGGCGCAAGTATGCGGAGATGGCGGGTTACTCGCGATACCAGTGAAAAAGAACAGTCAATTCGCATTCTGGTGTTTGTTTTCTTTTTTTCTTATCTTAGTTCGTAATTAGGGGGAAAAGTGGGGCACAATGGTCAAAGCCGATTTATTAAAAAATTGGAAACCTTGAAACTCCATGCTTCGACGGTTATTTAGTCTCTTTATCAGCTGCGGTACTCACGATCACTTTTCTTTGTTTGGAAGACAAGTTTGTTAGTTTTCCGGTAAGGTGTGTGTTTTGCACATGAAATTTCTTTTGAAAGCCGCATTTACATTTTAGTTTTGAGAAGGGTTAAGTTGCAAGGATTGCTTTTGAGTTTTTTCACGTTGAAGTCAGAACATTAGAACATAATTTCATAAAGTTACATTTCGGCTTTTGTTTAAGCTTAGTTGGCATTTCCTACTTGTGTTCTTTAGATATGCTCGGGGCACAATGGAGCAAAATTTTTGGGGCTCTATGGACCTTGTCCCATGTTGCCTCTAGTCATTATTATGAGGCATGCGTGGACAATTTTCGGGTATCTTGATGTTATTGGAAAGCACTATACAGAGCATGTATGATCTATGACCATTCCAGGCTTATGTTGTATTTAAAGCCATTTATTTAGGGGGGATTTTATTGTAAGTTTGTCTTTAGCGATTATTTGTTTTTTAGCACCTTGTTGTCCGGTCTACTAGAATTTAGTACTTTGCCCGGAAGCTACGGACCAGAGGTGGCCAGAGTCACATTTTCAGACTCCGCTCCTGTTCCAAAACTTTTGACTCCGGATCCGGGTCCTAAAATTTTTTAAATTTGAGAACCCGCCTCCTGTTCCGACTTCAGCTATTATCGATGCAACCGAAACTAAGCAATGTTTTACTTAAGCAATGACATTTGTAGTGACCAAGTAGATTCCTGCCGAAAATAAAAGTGTCGCCGGATCCGGATCCCGTTTTTCACAAAATTTTGACTCCGGTTCCGGGTCGTAAAGAAAAACACAGAATCCTTCCGGAATCGACTTCGAAACTTCGGCTCCGTGGCCACCTCCGAGCTAAAAAAAAAAACTTGCAATAGATTTTCCTGCGTATGGAAATATCGGTGCCTCTCACATCCGTTATGCTGCGGCCAGCGTTCCCTCTAAGGCGTACAACTGCGCAGTACCACCAGGCGATTTGCGCAGTGCTATCTCATCCTCGGGCACTTCCAACATTCTAAATTTAATATACGGCAAAAATATCGCATACCCCTTTTAACGATTGGAACGCTTCACTGTTTGTGTGTCTGCATTGTTGTGCAGTTGCATGCGCTTAGTGCGCAACAAAACAAACACTTTCTCAGTGTATACTTTTCTTAGAGGGAACACTGGCTGCGGGTGACTGATTCCCGACAAAAGAACTTCATTTGCAGATAGTAGACCTATGGAAAGGGTGAAATCGTAAGGTAAAGGTGGGGGGGTGTGAGTCCATGCAACTCCCTTACAACTCTCCTTTGCGCGTGGTAGACCTAGGGAAAGGGTAGAAATTTCCAGTGCTTTATTTAACAAATAGCAAAAATATACTGTGGGCCTAACTAAGTCCCCTAGTACCTCCCATCATGGATACAAGTCCGCCAGATGGGTTGGAAGGAAGTCAAGAAGTGTTAAAGTTGAATTCCATCACATGTCAACACTCAAATAAAAGTAGCGCATATCATAATGGACTGGTCCATTGTGCCCCATAGCTGTAACCATTGTGCCCTACGCATGGGACAAAATGTATCGAAAAAGTGCCCTTTTTCAACCGGTTGTGAATTTTTTTCTGAAGCAAACAGCTGTCTTGATTTAATATGATATTGTTCACAAAGGGTTGCTTTGTTGTGCAACCAAGATTGAGTTTATTTTGACTTAAATTAAAATAGCAGCGACAAATAAAGCAAAAAGTGTGCCATTGTGCCCGACCTTCCCCTACGCTATGATGTTGATTAACCTCAACTTGGTAGAGAAGTCCTGACTTTGTGTGAAATTTCAACACAACTTATGTAGACGCAAGCTTTACAGGATAAGGGTTGCGGAAAATAACCTACAACATTACAAAATTTTTCCTTTGATGCCACCATCTCAGATGGGATAGTGCACTTTCGGGCCTTTTTGGAGAAAATCCTAGCAAAGGCCAAACGGTTCATCTTCGGTTTAACCTGGGGTACCATGGTATCACTGGACATAAGTCTGGGGCTGCACGTCACGATTTACTTCTTCCGCATCATCCCGACATTTGTTTGAATACTAATCCAACCAAGTTTTATTTTTCCTTGTTAGCTGTTGCGATATAATAAATTTAAAGTACCCAATGTTACTTTCGCGTTTCACACGGGTTGCGTAGCAAAAGCGTGCGATTATTGGTGTGCATGAACACATTCCAACATTGCGAGCGCATAGAACCAAGTGTGTGCATGTTGGATCAGAATAAGAGAAAAAACGGTTCAGAGCTGCAATATCGCAGTTGGATTACGCAGTGAATTGCAGCAGTAGGGTGTTGACAGCCATCTGCGACTGGCGATCACCTCATTGTATTTTTGCTCAGACGTTTGTGTCCCTGTCAGCAGTAAGCAAAAGCCGTTCGCAGTGGGTGTTGGACTCCGACATGAACTACTACTCATCATATCTATATGGGTTGGATGAACAGTCATAGTCGTGTGCACAAGTGGGTCGTCCTGCTAAACCCACGGGAATGTGCCCAGAGGTCGACCGACCAAGGACCAGGTGGCGTGATTACATCTCCGACCTTGCTTGGCCCCGCCCTGATGTGGAGTCAGCGGAACTATCCGGGGTTTCGGAAAATGTAGAATCAGTTTTTCGCGGGAGCGACGCAGCAAGTATGGCGCATCAGGAAGCCTGGGTTCGAATCTCGATTGCAAACAATGAGCTTTAAATTCACCTGTTCAGGCTATATTAAAAACTAACGAACAGCATCTTGAAATATTTCCTGGTGACTAAAAGTTTTGGTTGCGGTACATTGCAAATGGATTTAGATCCTTGCAACACACACTGTTACCTTTGCATTGACAGGCGAGTTGCTGTACATCTTGATACCGTGTAAGGTTCCCAAGCACAGCCGTCAGTTCCGACATGAACCTCAACTCCCCTGACATCAGTAATCGAAGAAGTGCTGTAATAGACGAATATCATAAGCTTTATCGCAATTAACATCAAATATTTTTTTCAATTCAACAAACTGAAGGTTGATTTGGTGATTATTTTCATTATGTCTTTGTCGACTTTGCCTAAATTTAGTGAAAGAAACGCTGTAACCACAAGTAAGACGGAAAAGCAATGTGCAATTGTGACGCATGTCTACAAACGCTCGGAACTATAACGAGTAAAAAAACAAGGATGTTGAAGGTTAGCTACATGAAGTATTCGCATGTTAGTATTATCAAAATCAGGTACAGCAAAGGCGTAAAGTTGTTTGGTAAGAATGAAAAAAATATTTTGATCTTAAAATGTGGTAGAGTCGGAATTTTCATGTTCCACTTCTATCGTTAATAATTCCCGCGCAACTGAAGAGTGCCCTAGTTGTTTGTAAACGTGTGTTTTCCCCTGGTTGTTTGTTTGTTGCACGTGGCGTCCTGATCTGAAATTAAAACATCGATTAGAAACTGTTAGTTTTTGATGATATAGACATGCTTCCAGTTAAAAAATAAAAAACGCAATTAACAAAAAAATTGTGCTTAACTTACAATTCGCAAGGAACATCCGGTTGGATGAAATGGCGCTTTCTTTACTCGGATGCATTGAATTGATAGCATCATCGTAATAAGAAAGGTTATTTAATGTTGTAAGGATGTTTACAGTCAGTTCTTCGTTGACCAGCGTGCTGGGCGACTCTGCAAACATCACACAAAACACTTGCAGGAATGCAGAAAAAGAATTTGTTAGCAGCGCACGGCAATACTTGCTACACGAATCGTTTACAGTTGGAATTGAACTCCATGACTTAATCACAGCAAAACATTGCAATGAAATGTGTTTTCTTAGCACTTTGCATAGCAACGTTCCCAAGTACTGTATTTATTGGCAGCGTAAGTGCAATCCTCAGAATACGTGAGCACAAAACACCGAAATCTGAAGCAACAATCCTGATCCACTGTAAACGTTTACACAAAATACTTTGCTTCAACGATGATGCTGGCTTTTGACTTTATGACTAGCTTCACTGAAGTCAGCCAACCATGCTATTGAAGCTGCTTTGCAGCATCACTTGAATCACGTGACAAAAAACGGTGTCGTTAAGCATGGTGGTGTAGTTTTTGGTTTGGGCGTATGCAGTTTTTTTTTAGTTTGACCTTGATGACCGTTAAGACATTTTGAGAGACCGCAACTATTTCAACAATCTTGATGCGTCAAACAGATGATGATCTTGATGCGTCAAACAGATGATGATCTTGATGCGTCAAACAGATGATGATCTTGATGCGTACACAGATATTTAGACTCACAGGCCCATTGAAAGCGGTTATGGAGTTGGTCCGCTCTTTATGCTAAGACCAGGGCTTTTTGAAGGTTCAACCTTGGTGACTGCTAAGACATTTTGAGAAAACGCAACTATTTCATCTGAATATCGAGGTGGTTGTAAAACGAGGTTTTAGTATATTTTGATGGTGGTTTTACAGCGAGGTTCTGTATTTTGAGAGACCGCTGGAAAAGTTTGAGAGACCGTTTGGGTCTCTTAAAACACATCCAAGAAACACTGAGCTATCTATGTTTATTGATGTGGGCGTGTACGTCGTTTGTTGATATGGGCATCGCTTGAGGTCATAGCTGGTAGACATTTGCTGCACTTGTTACTTTGTGAGCATGCTTGATTTTCGAGACGATTGGTCAATACTGATCCCTAATTATTTTGAAGTTTATTAAAAACGAAATAGTGAGACACTATTCGTTAAAAATGCATCGATAAGTAATTTTTATATAAAATGTATACTTTCAAACACACAATGCACGCCAAAAGAGGCTGAAATGTGAAAATTCTTGGAGGTGTATCATTTTACAAACAAATGGGCAAAAAACGGCGATGCGCTAGAAAAACGCAAAACATTACCAATTCACTCCAGAACACATAGCAACACTTTCCAGTGATTGCTAAAAAGCTTTCAGAGAGCAGCTTACCAGTACAAGTTTTTTTTCAATCAACTGCATACTCAGCAGCACGTTGTCGTGGCAGCGTTTGCCTTTTTTAGACCAAATTTAAAAAATCTGGCCTTTTTTCAGGTTGGTTGGGCTTAAAAAATTGATTTGGCCTTTAGTTCTTTTTTTTTTCACTTCAAAAGTTTCCTCTGTAAAAAACATTTACTATTCCATTGTTTTCGGAAACACGTAAACAATGGAAATTCGTGCGCTGTGCAATAAGCGTGAAGCAAGTCTCAAGGCTGGCAAGTCTGCGATGGAAATGGAACAATGACTTTAAGTGGAAAGGCTATTATGATTCTGGTCGTAAGTGCAGGAGTGAACGGGAGAAGACTTTCATACGAGTACAAAAGCTGCCGATGGATTAGAGCAGTGTTTCCCAACAAGCAGTGGCGTAACTAGAGGTTTGCGCCAGGGGGGGGTGAAATTTAGCGGAAGGTGGCCCCCTAGTCAACACCCAGAAAAAAGGTTAAGAAACGATAGTGAATCCGGATATCGTGGATGACTATAATAGCTAAAAAAGCGAAAACACCCCTGAAAACGCAAAAAAACAACTGACTGAAAACCGAAAGAATGCAATAATAGCAAAGCCACAGCAGTGACCACACATCACGCGAATCAGTCGCAATTTATTTGCACAAGGAAACTAGTTTCGTGTTCGACACATCTTCAGTCCTCCGATCGTAAACGGCTTATGCAGCCGTTTACGATCGGAGTCAGCACTTTTGTAATCGGTCTCGTGAGTTAAGGAGTCGTTCTTTGGCTTTGTTAATTAAATTTAGCTTTTGTTCTTAGCAACAGTACGTAGTTTTTCTAATTTTGTTTCATTGTCAACTTTCGCATAGGACTGAAGATGTGTTCCACACGAAACTAGTTTCCTTGCGCAAATAAATTGCGACTGATTCGCTTGATGTGTGGTCACTGCTGTGGCTTTGCTGTTATTGCTAAATGATGGGTGCAAGCTTGATTCGTTGCAAAGGGATGGAGCACCAGGTTGGAGATTCCCTCAAAACAGCTGGCTGCAAAGCTAGAACTTGTTTTGTTGAACCAAAAGAATGAACATAGAAATGTCAGATAAAGGGGGCCCAGTTTTTACATTGGGCTTGCCAGGGGGCGACTCGCCCCCTACCCCGTCAGTAACGCCAATGCCAACCAGAGTCCGCGGAAGGCTTTGGGTGAGTCCGCGAGCACATTGACTGCAAACAAATTTGGTTTTAATGCCCTCAACCATCAACTATAAGCAATGGAAGGTTTTATTCATACAGCGTTTGTTAGGCACACTCTTGCTTGTTCCGTAATACTGCACCTAACCCACGTGATAAATTTTACTGTTCCACATGGCATTTATACTTTGTGATACATTGCAATGAGTAACTTGAAGTGCAAACCTAGTGTGTAAACTAAACTACGTCGGGATCTTGCGTCAAGACATGTAAAATACATGACTTTTTTAAAGAGAAGAAACAAACATCAGATAAAGCAAAGACGTTTTGATCGGCCAAATACTTGGGGAGGAGCAACTTATTCCCGTAGTAACGCCATACGGTAAAAATTGATGAAGGGGCAGAGTAACGTCTTCAATCCCACACGCAAGTCGCTTGAACTTAAGCACCCATCGCAGTAACATGGCAAACGCAAATACATGAAGGAAGACAAGGATACATACATGGCTGTAGTAGAGACTATGCGCTTGATGGCGCAAATACGTTTACTTTGATGAAACACAAGCTTTTAAGACATACGCATGAACGACGTAATCATGCTTATTATAATGTAGTACTGCGATGACTTCCAAGTACATCGATTTATAAAATGCATGAGGGTGTGGGAGGCTGCGAAGGACCAAGGGTCATCTCTTTACAGATGGGCTTAGGTCTTCACGACCAGCTAACCGAAAAAGGCGAAATAGAGTTCTGCATCAGATTTATGCATGATATAGGTAGCGCTTTGTCAACCAACCAGGGGTATGTAGTACAACCCTGGGTGTATCAGAATTATCCAGGGCTGTACCATCATGATACGGTGTAAAGAGTTGTAACAAATGCTTACTTTTACAGATCAGTTAAACTGTCTACACATGTAATATTCTTTGTTCTCGCTTGAATTCTGTGTGAGCAAATGTAACAATCATGCGTTTTCTCGGCTATTGTTTTGGAATTTCTATCAGGCTGCCTGACGCAACAAGCAGCTAGCTGCTGGAATGCGTCATAATAGAAATGATCTGTGAGAAGTGGTCTATTTAGCAATTTTACAAGTTACACTTGGTTTTGGGCATCCACTTCTCAAGATTTCCGAATTTCGAACCCACAGTCAAAACGCTATTTCCGTTCTTGTTCGCAGGTCACCGACATACCTTTGCCAGCAAGGATTTTCCGTTCTTGTTGAAATTACTGTAAATTGAGAGAAACTCAGCCAAGTTTGCTGATATGCTTTAAACAGACGAGGCTTAAAATCTCGTTTTTCACATCTGACTGACGAAATTCAGCAGCATCGTATCAGATGAGGTACGTTTTTGTGTAAATTTCAGATGCGCATTGCAAAACCTTCGTGCACTGTAGCTGTAGATAGACATCATAGACGCGATGATTGACTTTAAATACAAAAAATACGATAAAGGATCTTGATACATCTTCTAATAACTTTGAGTGTATCAACATCCTTATCATTTTTTGCACAAACTTCGAGAACTTCATGAACCGTTTGACAGACTAATGCAATCTGGGAGTCAATAGAAGTGTGATTATCAAAATTCAATTTGAAAAGAAGTTGCTCTTTTAAATCTGTGATAAAATTTTCTGTCTGAAAAAACTTCATGTTTCTTACTTTGTAACCTTCAAAAGCCTGTTTTCTTTTTTTTTGTATTATGAGTATAGGTAGGGGATCCAAGATGTCCTATATTGCCATTCCAGGTATAATAGCAAGGATGTGATCATTTGTATAAAAATGGCCTATGAGTGTAGCTGAGCAGTTGGTAATCCTTGTTATTTTATCAAAAAGTATCGCATATGACAGGGGAGGGCACACTACGGCCCGCAGGACAGCCACACTTAGATAGTACATATTTCAAGTCTATATTAAAGTGATTTTATCAATTATCAGCATTTCAGGTTGTTTGTAAAACACAATGTCTGCAGTGTCAATGTGAAATGAAACAATACAAGGTTATAATAATATTATCATTAATTCGTATTTTGAAACGTAAATTTTACTTGAAGTAGACAAACCAGGGTGTAACGAGGGGTCAAGGGAGGCACAATTACAGGGGCGCCGAAACGTCCCAACAATGTCACAAGCACTTTCTTCAATAGAGCACATTTGCTTCAAAGACCTCTGGTGCGAACATGGGGGCGGCAAACGTGCTTCTTGCCCCGGGCGCCATCTGACCACGGTACGCCCTGGACAAATGTAATATATGCGGCCCCTGGTCGCAATGAAGTTTCAATGTGGCCTTCCGTAGAAGATGTTCGCCCACCCCTGGCATATTAAAACCTTAGGAGTATGTCCACACAATCTGAAACATTTTTTTCACTAGGGTAGTTTACAAGATTCATATTGAAGTGTCCACATATATGGTATGTATAAGTTGTGTATAGTTGTATGATGTCATTGAGGTTGGTTATAACTACAAAACGTTTTTCCGAAAAGGCTTCAAAACTAGGAGTAGAATCAGAACCGTCGCCAAAAGTCTTCAATAGGGGAGCTTGACATCCTGAAAATTTGACAAAAACTCCACTGATGTGTGGTGTTTCATATTTCAATTTGGGGGGCTTGTAGCTTTGTTTGGGGGGTTTAAGCTCACAAAAGTCCCCCCATGGCGACGGGATTTGAGTAGGATCTATAGAAACCACACCAACAGCATACATTTTGTGGTTTAGCTCCAACCACAACTTTCATGATCATCACTTTCAATATGTACCCTAACAACAAACTCAATGTATTGTTTGATAAACAACCAACACATCATGGAAGGAGATGCAGCCCTGGAAAATCCTGATACACCCAGGCTGTGCTACACACCCACTTGACAAGCACTGGTTCAAATCATTGGCATTTTCGGTTTTGTTTCTGAAAGTGTCTACTTTTGGTTAAGGTTGGTTTTTAAGTAACTGAAAAACATGAAATATACAGAAAACGTGCGGCTCCAACAAGGAAAACTGAAATTTATGAATGCAACCCTGTGCCGCTGAACAGTACTAAAGATTGCATGCCGACCTGTGAAGACAGCAGAAGAACAAAAACCAAAAAACTCATCGCGAATCCAAAAAGTTTGTTTCTGTTCGTTCAAGACTACCAGTAGTCATAGCATCACGTGCGCTTGTGGTTTGCTCTAAACTGAACTAAGAACCTGGACAGCAAAAATCAAATATAAAGATATTAGCCGGTAATGAAAGCTTCTTATAGATTCACAGGTTCACCTTCAGTCTTGGTAAAGTCAAGATAGCTGGGGTTAAATTATTTAAAGTTAAATTACCATATAAGTTTAATTTTTACAGCGCGTGGCAAGTTTGTATATTTGTTGTGTACAAAATACGAGATAAATGAAGTAGTAATGCAAATCTCACCAACCTAACATTTTCAGGAGCTGCTTCACACAATCAACGTCACAGGCAATATGAGGTCCAACCATTTCTCCTACAGACATATTTGCAATTACACGCACAACTTTTATAAGAACATCATTGGATTTGTCGCTTCCAGCGGATTCACTTTCTGCTCCAGCTGGACTGCGTTGACCAGTTACAGGCGGAGTCCCTCTGTTACCAGGCGTCTCCTGGTCGCTGTAGACGACAAGCAGTTCTGTCATGGTCTTTAGGCAACCCACGTCACCATCGCCTGCAAAATATCGCGATATTTGTTTTTTCTGTGCATGTAAACACTTGGCTTATTATCATGCATGTAAACACTTGGCTTGTTTTAATGCACGTAAACACTTGGCTTATTTTAATGCATGTAAACCAGGCCTGCCCAACCTTTTTACTGTTGCGGGCCACTTTCACATGAGAAAATTTATTGCGTGCCACAAACATTTTGTGACGTAACAATAAGGTACTGTGACGTAACAAATCCTTTGATTTTGATCAGTTTTATGCGATAACACGAGGTGATAATGAGTCCTATAGTTGCACGCAGTGTTGCCAGCTTGTATGGATGTAAACCAAATCTAAAAAATTGACATATTTTCGAAGCGTTTGTTATACACGTTTTTGCGTGGTAGGGCCATAACAGAAACAACAGGTATAATTTTGGTGTGTTTTGATGGTAAATGTACTTGAGCCTACAAAAAATACTAAAAATTTAAGAAGTCTGCTCACGAACGTATTACATCGCGGGCCACTTAAAACAAGCTCGGGGGCCGCATGCGGCTCGCGGGTTGGGCAGCCTTGATGTAAACACTTGCCTTATTTTAGTGCATGTAAACACTTGACTTATTTTAGTGCATGTAAACACTTGCCTTATTTTAGTGCATGTAAACACTTGCCTTATTGTAGTGCATGTAAACACTTGACTTTGTTTAGTGCATGTAAACACTTGCCTTATTTTAGTGCATGTAAACACTTGCCTTATTTTAGTGCATGTAAACACTTGACTTATTTTAGTGCATGTAAACACTTGCCTTATTTTAGTGCATGTAAACACTTGACTTATTTTAGTGCATGTAAACACTTGGCTTATTTTAGTGCATGTAAACACTTGACTTATTTTAGTGCATGTAAACACTTGGCTTATTTTAGTGCATGTAAACACTTGACTTATTTTAGTGCATGTAAACACTTGGCTTATACGAATGTGGCGGAAGCGAGGAGTACCCCAGGAATGTGTGTCAGGTTTACTGTGATAAAATTTGATGCTTTCGTTACCACAAATAAAAAATACTTTTAACTCAGTTTTGCTTAATAATCTTGCATGTGCCATGATGACATGTTCTTGTTCATATTTTGAAAGCTGTTCAAGACAAAACAAAACGTGTGGTTCGGAGTTCGCGCCAATAACACTCTAACGGTGGATCTGACTTCAAAGTTTTTTTGTAGCCAAAACCTTGCGAAAGCACTCCGGGAAACCTTGCATTACCATCAACAACACGCTGTAACAGCAGGCGTTCCACAAAACAGCACAAATATGAATAGGACCAGGTCCAGAGGGCACTAAGGACTCTAGATCTAGAAGACTGTTTTCCCTTGAAAACATTTAACTGCCTTGCGTTGGCAAAATATTTTCCAAGTAGCTTTCTCCAGCACTGTTTTGCTTATGCAAGCAGAAAATGTGTTGCAGAAAATGTGTTACAGAAAGTGCTCACTCTCTCCCTGGGGCTTATAGTCGTGCATGCTAAAGCCTTTCATGGTTGCTAACATGTCCATCGAAAAACACAAGCCTTGACGTCGAGCAGTGGAGGCTGCTGACTGGAGACCGATTGCGCGTTGTTCGCTGCAGTGAGAAACTTTGGGTGATGTTGAGTATTCAACTTGGTGGGGGTGAAATGAATCACCGATTACAGCATAAACCACTTTGACGTCATAGTAGCAATGCAACGCCACAATTAAACCATATCTTTTTTATTTACTAGTGTCAGAGCATAGGTTTTAATCGAAATCAGCACAAAAGCAGAAACGAGCGAATCACGTAAAGTAAATCACGAACGCTATAATTGATTGCTTCAAACGACATCTGCGTAATCACAGTCATTACGATAACGACAAGCTGCATAAAATCAACAACAGCCAGATCAGGCCCACACCTCCACCTTGGTAACTTCAGCACTTTCAATTTTACTTTTTTGGAAAATCTCGGCAAATTAATCAAAGCAGCATTTTTCATGAATTCATCAGCTAAAATTACGGCAGTGCTTTCTCGACACCGCGAAATTTTGCATTTCTGCTATAGACAGAAACTTACTGACAAGTGCATTTCGACACACAACCCCAGATACATTGGTTAGGGTAGTGGAAGTTTTTTTAATGAAGCTGTACAGCGGTAAACTGGAAGTGAACTACGAACTATATGTGTAGCGCATTGTTTCATAAAGTCAATGGACAAATCGACTTTGTTCCTAAGCAGCAATTTGATTCACTTCATAACGCACTCGCGCAAGTTATGAAAGCAGAGCGCAGTCGGTTGGCTTGCTCGCCCCAATTTAACAAACGCCTTGACGCTTGCAAAACCGCTTGAACGTGCCTGAAGTCGTGCGGCTGTTGTTGAAGGCATTCTCTTGCGTTTATCTATTTCAGGATTTGGTTTAAAACAGCATTTGATAAACACAGGGTAGCACGAGAAACGATCAAAAATACTCGCAATGAAAAAAACGACTACCTGACTGTACCCAACTTATTGCTCAAGCAGATTTCGTCACTGATTTAGTGATGATTTCCGATTGATAGCATTTGCTTTTGTAAAAAAATTGAGGCCATCCTGTTTGAAGAAACGGAAAGGGCCTTGTCTCAAGAAATCTGTAAGCAGCGTCATTTTCTACGAAATAACATCCATTTCCTGATTTTACAATTCCGGATCCACAACTTTCAAGATTACGTGTCTCGGAAAAACCTCAGCACATCCTCGTGTGTGAAGTGTTGTTTGTCTCCAGATGACCTATTTTCTGTGAAACATGCAGTCAACACTGGCGCCCCCATGCGGATGTTTTTGCTGAAAATTTCACGAAACCGATTGCTGGGAGGAAAGAGCCTTTATGAGATCACACCAGCATTCTTTCAATTTTGGTCTATACGGTTTTGATGTACGGAGGGCAAAAGCAAATTAATTTTTGTGGTGTTTTGCTTTCGCGCAGTTTTATGGTCGCTTGGATTCAATTACAATCCACAGTTGTTGCCACTTTCATGTACAGCTCCATCGCATATATCTTTGTTTATGTTGAACTCCTTCTTGTTGCATGTATAGAATTTCGTCTGCTATCAACATTGGCAGGTTTTTATCGCCGTTGTTGGATGCTTTGGCGCAGGTGTAGAGTGACTTGCTGTATAGTTTCCTGCACGAGCAAAAATTTCTGCGGTTCAAGTCAAAGGTGCTGTGGTCATGGTTGATCGAATATGAGGTCACGAAAGAATGGCCACGGTCGACCGAACATAGACGTCATCGAAAGACTTGGATCATCAGGAACGTATAGTTGCATGAACCAACATCAAGAAAGAAATAGTCCAAAGCTACTAAGAATGAACACCAGAACAGCTGGTGGAGCGTTTCTTGATGTGAGTTGCAAAGTTGGAAGATTCTCTCACTACAGCAGCAGAGGTTGACGGTTCGATTCCTAGCTTCGATCAACATCTTCAAGAAGGCAACAACTTGACTGCTACACCATCCTGGTGTATAAAGATCACATCACAAAAGTCAATTTCGGCAATGCTTGTGTCTATTGTGATTTTCAACCCTTTGTTTTTGAACAACTTAATGATGTTATTCTCAATCTGTCTATTTCCAGACCTACATACACAGATCGTCTGCATAAAACGCGTGTTGTTGAAAAGAAGACAGTAAAGCTTTTCTCGCAAGCTTTTAACGTGTTGGGAATTGTTGATCAATTGCTTTGCAAATGCAACGCCGCATTCTAGTAAGTTTGTGGTAATTAATGAGTGAAACTGAACAATGTCCAATTTCACAAAATGTTTGTATCTTTAAAGGAAACGAATCAACACTAATTCAAGCTATGCTGTAGTGTCTAACCCGTTATCAATTGGCTTCCTTAGACAAACCAAGAAATAGGATACTTGTCCGAATGGCTGTATTGACCCAGAAGATAAGAAAATAGAACAAACTGACTGGACCACAGTAACTGGATTATATATTTCATGTACAACGTGCTTCACGACCAGGAATAAGTTTTAAACTGTGCTTTGATCACAAAACAACATTTGCATGCATTGAAATTATCCTTGACATCTTAAACACGTTTTTTGTTAAGGCAAAATTTTTTTGTACTAGCTGGAAGATGCCGAACACCACGTCACACGAGCGATAAGCCAACCACGTCAAATAACGGCTTCACCAACCAACTTCAAAATCTAAACGAGAGGAGATTTTAGCTGCAGATGAATGAAACGTCAAATTTACTGTTTATCGAACATCAATGGATTACGCAAAAAGTATAGGGATGGTGCATTACGTACCTCCAGTGCCAGCAACGCTGCTTCCGTGATAAAAGTGGAGTTGTTTTCTTAGATCGTCACTGTGTGCGGAAAGGTTTCCCAAAGCAAAGCAGAGGCGAAGAACAACCTCAGCAGCAGCCGCGTGTCTTTTCAACGCGGTAATGAAAGTACCCGGCCAGTCTGGATTCGCCAAAAGTCCAGGGTAACATGCAGGGTACATTGTTAATTTGCTGTGGAGTAAAAAGTATGAAGAACATTAGATTAGCGAAAACCTTTAAAGAAATGCAACAAACAACAGCGGTATTTTTTGTTACAACATGTGCAATAGATCTTGCTTTAAGGCGACATTCTTAATTCGGGCCTGCCTGGCTGCTGTTTTAACTTCTTTGTCAGGGAGCATTTTTAGCACACATTCCATTTCAGGTTCAATATTTTATAGTTAAAGATTACACCCTGTAAGCCAGTTCAGGGAATATTTGATGTGCATTCAAGGCAGGGGAATACAAGAGATGCATTGTACCAGGTTCCGGGAGGATGAAAGTACGCACGATACGTTTTTCTGTGATCAAGCACAAAATTACTAGTGTAAGCCAGTTGCCAGTACAGCAATTAATCTGTTTGTAAATCTTAGCATGGTAGTTTTTTCGTCTATACCGGCTATGTCCAACCCACGGCCCGTATGCTGCCCAGTCGAAGGTTTTGTACGACCCAGTTTAGCCTTTTTCTGTTTTGTAAGTAGCCTACACACTGACAACCTGTCCTTATTTCGATAATCTTAAATTTGACAGTTTTGGTGTAGGTGTTCCTCAGTGCCACTGTATCACGTCTGTACTGCGTGCTGTGAGATTTCCGTGTGTCCACTCACCTCTTGGTGCAAAACTATTGCTAGCTTCTGATTTCTACGTTTTTTCCATAGGCACTAAACCTGCCTATGTAATCACACTTACGGAGTGGTTAAAGTTGCCATACAGTCTTTACCATTGTAGTTGGGAATCGAACGCTTTCAGTACATTAGTTGAAACTAAATTTAGTTTGCTAAGATCAAAGAAAGTCATTAAATGTGCGGCCCTGATTAAGATAGTGACATAATTTTTGGCTCAGTAAGCAATTTCGGTTGGACATAGCTGGTCTATACTCTAGTTGCTATACCAACAAGCTGTGCAAGTTTCGATGATGGGCCCAGAAGCTAGAACGCCTTCGTACCCCCCGGGTAAAATTTCCCTCAGAGGCTCCCGCATGGGTATATTCGAACAAAATTGCTTCCGCGCGAACAAAACAGGTAGTGAGATGAACAACATATTTGCCAAGACATACGGTTTGAAAAGGAACTTCCAGCTGAGCCACAGCCTCGAAAACAAAAAGTCAACACAGTTTCAGTTTCTGACAGATCTCAGGCTACGTCCCAGCAAGTGGATTAGCGCCACAAGTGTCGACAGCAAGGTTCCCACATTTTCAAAAAACATTTTTCATGCTTTTTCATTACCTATGAAAAAACTTCATTACCATCACTGATCTTCATTTTCCCAATAATTTATTCATGGAACACAATGCAAAATACATTTGCAAAACTGTCATCAGCGATAAACAACAAAATTTGAATACACAAATGGCTGAATTTGGAATTTTCATGCTGTACGTACATTTTGGCAAAGTTCAATACTTTTTCAAAGCCTTAAAAACCGATTTCACAAGTCAATACTTTTTCAATACTTTAAATACCGCGTGGGAGCCCTGCGACAGGAACTGAAGGCTTTTAGCGAAAGAGCCATTGCTCATTGAATTTACTCATTGAAACAAAAGTGCGAGCACGCTTTCAGAGCAAAACCCACGTCCTGTTTACTGAGAAAACCTTACACATGTTTTATGCGGCATGTTGTGCTTCTGAAATGTGTAATCCTCAAAACTACTGATTATACTTGCGTTATATTCCACTTTTATCATGCACTGTTAATACGCATGACCAACTTGGGTGTACTAATTTAATCAACCGCATAACCCATGTTACGACTCGGCAATCCCAACGGCTAACACACCACCCGCCGCAATTCGCACAGTGTTGTTGTTCACCACTGCCTAGCGCTGTTCCTGGCGATGCTGCGCAAGCAGCGGTTTGCGCATGACGAATGCAGAACAAAAGGTTCAAGTTCTTTTGCGGACAATCACATTCTCGAAAGTAACAGGAACGTTGCTGTGTTGAAAGAGAACGTTTGAAACAGTGATTGATGAGCGTCCGCTTGTTTGTTTGATTCGTCTCAGATTTGATTGCACTTGTTTCACAATTTGATTAAGAGACCGTTGTCACCGGTGGGACAGTTTGACTTCGGCAAATGAATCATTAAGAATTACGCTGGACTAAAATAGAAATTTAAAGAAGGATATATCTTATGTAATCGAATTTAAACAGAAAATATAAACTGTTTCTTTTCAGATAGGTCTGGACACCCGCCCCGCACCAGAGGTTGCCGGAGTCACATTTTCAAATTCCGACTCCGCTCCTGTTCTAAATTTTCGCATCCGGATCCAACGTTTTTTCAAATTTGAAAATCCGACTCTTGCTTAAACTCCGGCAACCATCGATGCAAACAAAACCACACCTTGCCTGAACCTTTTTTCCTTGTTATTTCGACCATACAGACTCCTACTATTGCCGAAATTAAAGTGACTCTGGGCACGGCTCTGGTTTATCAATAAAAAGTTACTCTGGGCACGGCTCCGGTTTATCCGAAAACAATTTTGGCTCCGGATCCGGATCCGGTAAAAACGCAGAATCAACAATTTTGGCTCCAGATCCGACAAACGCAGAATCAAACAATTTTGGATCCGGATCCGGCAAAAAACGCTTGTGGTAGACAGTTTAAGGTAACTGTGAGCAGGGCTTGAAAAAAATGTAAATTTCCCGGGAAGCTTGTCGAGATTTCCCATGGGTCGTAAATTGAAGAAAATCTTCCCTTTATGACATCACAAACGGGGTTTGGTCAATAGTTTAACAATCACTGCGTTCACATGGATCAACTTGAATCGATTAAGCCAACTAGCATCGATTCACATTCAATGTGAAAGCAGTTGCATCGCCGCAGTGTACCACGCTTCCGCTCGGGTACGTAAAAACGAGATACTGGAAGGAGTGCAAGAGCGGCAAATCTTCGCCGCGAAATTGCAAATTCTCGTACCGAGTTCTTGACCCTTGAACGCCAACCCTAGTTCTCGTCACATGAATCACAACCCATGGACTAGGTTTCTTTTTTCGCTGAGACATTTTGGTCATTTATCCCGCAATAATATTAAAACTCACCATAAAAGCATTCACTAGGCTATATTTTCGGACATTGTAACCGAATTGACTTACATTTTTTCGGTCATTTCAAAAAATTTTGGTCTATGACCGGAAAATGACCGAAAAAATATAACCAGCTCAGGGATAATGTCACTAGTCATTAAAAATAAAAAAAAATTAAAAAAACTTTCATTCAATTAGTTTGATTGCGCAAACTACACTGGAAACGTAACTCATATTCCGTGGTTTGTGTACTGATAAAGTTACTTTGTTCTTTAACTTGACGCTGTTATTGATTAAAAGGAAAGCCACTCCTGACCGTGTGGAACTCACCCGGCGTTAGTTTCCAAAGAGAAGATACAAAAATCTAATATGAAAAAGCCCATGAAAAAATATATTGGCTTGAGCAACCTCTCCTGCTCCATGCTGGTAAGTAAGCACGCCTGAGTGAAGCACGTCCTGAGTGAATTACAGCCCTCGATTGCAACACTTACAGCCCTACATCGCACGGGAGAAAAAAATCACAATAGCCATAACGCAGGGTGATGTTCACCCGAAACAACTATATTTTCTTCTTAGTGGAAAAGTGCAGACAGCGAGCACGAGATTACGCGCACCAGTCGAGAAGTCAGACAAATATCCGCAGCTACTGAAGCGTGGAGGGCGCTCCCGCGCTTGCTTAGATATGAACCATATGACCATGACCACCTCATGTGACGAGATGAATACACCCTGGGTTAGCGCTCTAGGGGTCCCGCGTCTAAAATTTTTTTGTGGACACTCTTTCATTTAAAAGTATCTTTTTACTACATTAGAGTTGTACAAAATTATTTAAGTAATACATGGATTGATTACATGAAGCTTCGCAACAATTGCCCCTGCATTTTGAAAAGCTTAGCACGGTTTCTAACGACCAATCAAATCGTAGTTAGTGGACCATTTAGACCAGGAGTGGACAACGAACCGCATGCGGCTCTTTGCCCGGTTTCATGCGGCTGTTTCGTCATTACCAGAAGTCTTACTAAACAACATGCATAACAATAAATGGCTTGTAAGGTTCTGTCATTGTCATGTTGGTGTGTGGTTTTTACAATAAATCTAGCTGAGCAAAAGTATGTGTTTAAGTGAGGAAGAGATGGGGTGATGTTCATATATGCCCATGTGTATGATGTGGCTCTTTGCTGTAACACGGTAAGAAATGTGGCTCATGCTTTCTGATTGGTTGGCCATCCCTGATTTAGAGGCTTCTACACGCCAAGCTAAAGATTTCCTTTGGATAATAAACTTTAATAATATCTTAACGCAATGTTTGCAGCATTGTCTTTAGCAAATACTGATAGCCCCAATTTAGAATGTTGAGCTGCCTACACCGAATAATACCGTCCAGTCTGCCTTCTAACGCAATGAAGTTCTCTCGCATACACGCACGTGATTGTGGATTGGAACGTGTTGGCCTTACTGCCCTCTGACTACATGGGTCATAGCAGCAATATTCAACCTCACAGCTTCACTCAGTAACCGGCACATCACTGTATGTAGCCATTACGACACGCGATCAGTGACTGCATGAGGTCAATATTGTTACGTACGCGTAACTGTTGCGCCACAAGGCCAGGCATTGGGACACCGCGACTCAGCGAGGAAATTCGTACAGTCTCTCGTTGTGATTTGCTTGTAATTCTTTGCGCAGTGGTGTAGGAGGCGGGTGTGCAAGCGCACCCCCAAAAAATTTTTATGTGGTGAAAATCCGGGCAAAATCCCATAAAATCCGGGTAAAGTCTGTGGAAGTTTGGGCAAAATGTGTGAAAACCTTCGCAAAATCGCTTGATGTGCTTACAGTTTTCACAAATTGCCCCCAAAATCAAAGTGCAGACTTTTTTTTTTGTTTTTTTCGGGCAAGTTCGGGAAAATTTGTGCAAGTTTGGGGGAAATTTTGGCGAAAATGGCGCTTAATGTGCTTTGATTTGAAAAAAGTCGCCCAAAATGAAATTAAATGCAGTAATTTTTTGTTTGGAGGTCAGTTTTTTGGAGTTTTTTTCGGGCAAATTTGGGCAAAAATCCTTCGTACCCTCAAGGATTTGCCTGCTCCCACACCTATGTCTTTGCGTAATGATTGATTTTACTTTGCTTGTAGTTGAGTAATTTCCCGCGAGCATGTACGATTTCCCGGGAATGTCCTTCCCGATTTCCACACTTTCCAGCCCTGACTGTGAGACTGGCCTCTTATTAAGCTGGTTGGAGCTTTTACCTGCAATCTGCACGAAAAGTGGTTGGTATGAAATTTTCGGTAAAACCATGTTTAAAATTTAAAGAGGTTAACAACGCTGTAACCATCGCTACAAGGTGCTGGGCCTGGTTCTGATATGGATCCATCGAAGTATGTTGGGCCTACATGGTGCCGGGGTTGGAAGAGCCTGGTGAGGGCAGGATTGCTGATGAAAGATGGTCCCACTGAAGCAAGATTGTGCTCAACATAAAACAGCAAGTATTCTATTTCGGTCAACCAAACAAAACGTATGAGCGCGCACAAGATCTAAACAGCGGCAAAAAAAACTTGTGAAACTCATTATCTTTTGTGTCTTCTTCACAAAGAGCATAATTACCGCTCCATTTTTGTAATGAATCTTCCAGGAAACCCTCGACCATGTAACACGAAAATGCTTTTTCGGCCAAACGTGTGCCTTTAATATCATCAGATAGAAAGAACACTAGGTTGTGATAAATATTGATGCCAAAATCTAGAACAACTAGTTAAGAATTACGTTTGTTATCTGGGTACGAAGATGACGTAGTAATGAGGGACATTCCGTGAGATCAGCAAAAGCTAACTTTGCGGCAAACCGTAGTGAACCTACAACGAATGCTTCTTGAAACATTCCATAAAATGTTTCTTCAAAGCCTGAATGGCTAAACGTTCAAAAACACATACCTCAATATTCTTGAAAAAATCCACGTAATATTTTCGTCTTCTACAAAGTAGTTCCAAATTGAAAACAGATCCAAAACAATCTGTGACATTTGATAGGCTTTTTTATCAACTTCCAACACATTTCTTAGGGACGTCGCCACCTGCAACGAAAGTTGCAGCCAGGACTGTTTCCGAATATTTCATGAACTTGATGCCATTGAGAAATCAAAGGCAAGCATGTGGGGGGCAACACACCCCTGGCATGTGGGGGGCAGCGCATCCCGGGCATGTGGGGGAGCGCATCTCAGGCATGTGGGGGGAGCGCATCCCAGGCATTTGGGGGAAGCGCATAACGTGCATGTGGGGGCCAGCGCATCTCGAGCGCGTGGGGGAGCGCATCCTGAGCATGTGGGGGAGCTGCTGCGCAAATGGCGCGAAAAATTGTCCAATGGTATAATTCGGTTTGTTGCTACCGCACAAAATTAATCAAAACTATCGCGAATCTTCAGGTAGAGGGGCCCGATCGGAATACCTGCGACAGTTGTCGCATCAGCTTTCCACAAGTGGAGGCCCCAAGTTGTCCCTGCAGTGCTTACGGGTAGGTGAATGGGTACAACGCAGAATCCTACTCTGGGAAACTTTCAGGCACACGTGAAAGTTTTGAAAAATTGAACATCATTGAAAACTGGAAACATGATTGAAAACTGGAACATCACTTCGCTCACCGGGAAAGAACACGAACTGGTCGAGAAAGCCAAACGGTATTCCCGGATGTTGCTGGCATTTGTTTGACTAAGCGTCGTGGCTCTAACACTATTGTGCTGGACGATGGGTGGAAACTCTTCTACTCCGGCGTTGAGCCAGCACAGTTTGCCCAAGCTGGAGTGTGGATGCTTGTAAGCCCTCAGCTGGCAAGCTGTGCTGATGAATGGATCCCACTCAGAGGAAAGGTGAGCATGTTTAAGTTGTTAGACCGCTCCCTGTGTTCGATGCAGGCATACGACCCAAACCCAGGTGCACTGTACCTGGGATTCGTGGGAGGAACTATAGATACCCTGTTAAGGTTTGAAGCTAACGACTCCACGATCTTTTTAGTAGACTTCAATCTGCACAGTTTCAGCTGACTTGTTCCGTTCAGTGTTAGACGTTCGTCCTTGATTCGATAACTCCCGGAATACACTGTGGACGCGGACCGCGGAGGTGGAGTGAGAGCTGTTCAAAGCAGCTGCAGCTTTATCTGCTGCTCGGGTATGTGGACGGAAACGACTCGGTGTGGCGAATAATGGCAAAAAAGTAACCCCTTGATGGAACTAAGAGGTGAAAGATGCTATGCGAGCAAAAAGAGAGTAGCCTACAAGGCATGGCTTCACAACAAAGCTGACTCTTCCTTGCATTCGCGGTACGCTGAGGAGGGAAAGTCCGAAGCCCTCATGATGAAAAAGTCCAAAATGCAATATTGGGAGAATTTTGGACATAAACTGAAGGCGTTCTGGCAAACCATCCAATGTCTTCGCGACAAAGCCTCTAATATTGCTAGATCCATCAAAGACCAAAATGGTGTTTTACTCCGCAACGTGAAAAGCATCCTTGGAAGTTGTAGAGATCATTTCAAAGATATTTTAAACCCAATCACTATTACACACACGAGGTACATTTGGGGAGGAAACTACCAACATTGCAGCCGAAGTATCCCTTGCTGTCAAAACACGGTAGGTTGCGATGAAATCCGACCTGAAATACTTAAAGCGTTGGAACAAGCAGTTCCTTGGCCTACTCGCGTGTTCCATGTGGCCTGGTGTTCTGGGGGGGGGCCGAAAGATTGGCGGCAAACTGTGGTGATTATCCCCATACACAAAAAGGAGTTAGGAGGGAATACACAACTACATGGGCGTCTCTCTCTCTCCTTAGCCTCCCTAAAAAAGTGCAGAAAAAAGATGCCGCGAAATAATTGAACTAAATTTGGGTGATACCCAGTGCGGTTTTCATCCTGGCGGAAGTACTACAGACCAAATTTTCACTCTCCAGCAAATTTTACTGGCCGTCAAGTCATTGTATTCCTGCTCAGAAGTTTGTGTCCGTGTCGCCGGAGTTAAATCACAACCGTTCACAGGTGGTGTTGGACTCTGACAAGGGTGTGTGTTGTCAGCAATCCCTTTCATAGTCTATTTGAATTGGACAGACAGTCACAGCCGAGTCGACGAGGGGGTCACTGTTGGAAGCTGCATGATACGTGTTTGCTTCTTGCGGACAATTTGGTGCTGCTTGGATCCTCTGAACAGGTTCTCCAGTATGCACTTGATCGGTTTGCAGCTGCGTGCGGCTATGCGGGAATAAAAAGTGGCACTGAAAGGTCGAGGTATTATGTCTCTCCAGACACCCAAGCCAGTGTATGTTGCAAGTAAGCAGCAATACACTGCAGCAGGTGGAGAAGTTCAAGTACATTGTGGTGGCATTCACGAGTGACGGAAGGCAGAGCAAGGAGATTGATACACGGATTGGTAAGGCTAACGCAGTTCTGTTTGAATTTTATCCCTCTGTTATCACAAAACGGGAGATTTCAAACACCGCAGAGTCAGCTTTTAAACGGTCTTTGTATTTATCTTCATTTATGGTCAGGAATCTTGAGTAATTACTTAAAGTCTCAGGTGCATGCGGCAGAGATGAGATTTTGCAAGGGGTTCACGCGTGGCACTTCGCGACAAAGTGCGCAGCTGTGAAATTCATAGAATCATGAATGTCGAGCCACTTTTCTTAATCGAGAGATCTCAGCTACAGTGGCTCGGTTGTGTGAGCAGAATGTCCCAATAACGTGGGCGAGGGTGTGTCTTTTGGCTACACTCACTGGAAAGCGGCCCAGAAGCCAACCAAGGGCCAGGTGTTGTGGTTAAATCTCCGACCTGATATTTATATCTTCTACTAGTACTTTCTTCAGGAAACCCAGTAACATTTAGCTAACTGACAATCGATATGAAGTGTTTGTACGTATACTTAGTGTTTTTAATCTTGTTGTTGAGCTTCCTCACTATTATCAAAGCAAGAAACTACTTTAGAAGCATTTTTGTGATTTTCTTACTGCTTCGAGTGTCGGGCGCCTGATAAAGATTAATCCCCGAAAAACGTCTAAAGTTATTCTGCGCCTCGTTGAAAGGGAACGTAAACATAAACGACTATCGATAGCGGAGTGAAACAGTGAATGTAAACAGCTTGAAAGATAACGGACAAACACGAAGTCCATAAATATCGTTATCCAGGTTGTTTTTAAGGAAAATGTTAGATACCCGGTATGGGCCTGTAAGCACCCGATTTCTCTGACTCTAGGGACCCGATTTTCTTTGATTCTAGGGACCCGATGATAATTTTCTGATTCTAGGGACCCGGATCGGGTCTCTAAAACATCTTTAAAAAACCCTGGTTGTCTCAAAAAACAAAACTTCACAAAATTTACTATATCCCAGGTGACCTCACAGCTAAATCAGAAACATTTGGAAGGGTTGCTTCGATTACGATTCTTTGCACAAGAACATTTTACCTGAGCAACAAGATCTTTTGCATATTTATACACTCGTTTTCCGTCTTCACTGCTTTCGTGCTGTTTTGAGACATTAATAACTGCATATGCGAAAGATACAAAAGCGTTGACGGCGCCCTGTGAGTACATGACAGACGCAGTATTCTGCAGACAATAACGTAAGAGTTAGAGAAAAACCTTGTTTGTATTGGGACATGCACAATACCAAGCCATGCAGTAGAGAACGTGCAAACCAGCTAAACTTTTCGCGATAAAACTCACGAGCATTTAAACCACAAAAGGTTCTGGCACAACTAAAAAAATAACCTTAAGGAAAACGTTGCGGCAAAAGACACTTCAGCCACCCGAGGCTAAAATGTACGAATAATATATTTCTTTCTAGTATCGATCAAACATAAAAATGCTTTGAAGAAAAAAAGTGCAAACAATATAATCTGCCATTGGTTTAGTATGCACACGAAGACAAAAATATTTTTATTCACGTTAACAAGAAACTAAAACTGTGCAAATGTGAAAATCAGTGTAAAGCAAATAAAAGAAATTCCCGGATAATTTTTAATAAAGATTTAAAAAACAAAGAGGTAAGCAAAATAGAACTTACTCACGAGAGGAGCAAGCAGTGGGAAGTTACGAGAGGAGCAAATAGTGGTAAGTTACGAGAGGAGCAAATAGTGGTAAGTTACGAGAGGAGCAAGTAGTGGTAAGTAACAACATGAGCCAGTAGTGATACGTTACGAGAGGAGCAAATAGTGATAAGTTACGAGAGGGGCAAGTAGTGGTAAGTTACAATGGGAGCAAGTAGTGGTAAGTTATAAGAGGAGCAAATAGTGATAAGTTACGAGAGGGGCAAGTAGTGGTAAGTTACAATGGGAGCAAGTAGTGGTAAGTTATAAGAGGAGCAAGTAGTGGTAAGTTACAAGAGGAGCAAGTAGTGGTAAGTTACGAGAGGAGCAAGTAGTGGTAAGTTACAAGAGGAGCAAGTAGTGGTAAGTTACAAGAGGAGCAGCCCACAGCATTTTGTCGAAATGAATCATATTAGGCACATGAAGGAAATATTACAGCAGTTCGAAAGTAGACTCATCTTTTGAAACAGCTGACTGAAGTTGAGATGGAACTGGATTTAATGCAAGATGGCAGTGCCAACACTGGGCAAGCAGTAGAGTTGTGGTTAGATTTAACAGAAAAAGAAAGTTTAGAACCCTATATGGAAGAACTTAGAGAAGAATGAAGTAAGCATTGGAAACAGGAAGGAGACTCAGTGCAGAACAAGAAAATGCAGCAGATTTCTATCTGCTTGATAATCACGCAGAATGGCTAGAGCCTATTATGTCAATCAAAATTGAGGATGAAGAAATGTACCCCATCTTTGTTTTTGCGGTATTGTTGGTTAGTTCACTCTATCAAAGTGGTGGCGCTTGGTAAGTATGCGCACAGCGAAGAGAGAAAAACCACCTACACGCAAACTCCGCAGTTTCACGTCAAGTTTATGTGTAATGTATGCCCTGATAGTTCAGCATGTATACAGTGTATTTTGTCAACATACGGTTTGGTATTGTCCAACATCAGAAATAGTTTGGATGCAGAAAATGCAGAAAAATTCGTTAATATATGCCTATTTTGCAGAGCTGATGAAGATAACCAGTAAAATTTACTTAGATTCTTCTTCTTTTTTCAATTTTTCAAGTCCTTCAAACTTCATTGCTGTTTGTTTTGTCTGATTCAAAAAAATTATAGTTGACTGTACAAGTGTGCTGCTTATTTTGCTTCTTACATTGTTGTAGATTTTTTAAAGAAAAATTAAAGAGTGGGTTTTCTTGTTATTTTTAATGGGTTTACAAAAAACGGGGTAGATTTTTTTGAGTCGGGTTCATTTACATCAAACCGTAAAGCGATAATTGTCGCTTGTTCTTGTATGGCAAGACAGAGCGTGAGTAATAATTGCAGGCGTGGAAGTGACTGTCCCAGCACATTCACTTCACCGCCCGCATCCATTCTGCGCTTGATGCGCTGGTGACCGGCCGCAGGAGTAGTATATAATGTTACCCACAGCCTACATTTCTGGTGGTGACGTCACGATTTGATGGCGGTGACGTCACATCCTGTGGCATCACAATTGCCGCCATTTTGTCGGATTCTATTTTTAGTCATAACGGCTTCCATTTTGTTATGACGGATGGTATTTTTCAACATTTCCGGTAATGACGTCACACCCGATGACATCACAATCGCCACCATTTTGTCGCATACTATTTTTAGTCACAATGATCGTCACAGCAGACGCCATTTCATTATAACGGTTGATATTTTTAACACAGATGGTCAATTTGTTTGACAGGTGCGAACTGATCAAAGTGAGGCAAAATATTGTCAATTTAATATGTTTTCAATTAAAAATCAAAAATTGTCGCGATAATGGTTATAACGAACAAACGACATGTAATAATAGACACTTTAACCTGAATTGAAACAATAATAGACATTTTGAACCCAAATTGTAACACTGTGTTTTTTCACAAAGGTGGCTCGAATCCAAAAATTATTCAATTTGTTTTTTAGATGAAAATAAAAATAACCAAGTAACAATAGTTTAGTAAATAGATTTTCTACATAGATTTGAAATCATTTTATAATCGACACTTGGATGTGGATCGAATACACCACTTGTTCAAATAGTTTTATAGATGAAACTAAACCTAATTAAGGCACACTTTATCTACGTAAACAGATTTTCTCACCAGGCACGCCAAGGCATGCCCAGTGAAGAACTCAAATGAGCTAATCACTGTGGGATTGTTGCGCCACACGTGTGACATCACTATCCTATGCGACTTTAGCTTTAATTAGCTTAGACAAGACTAATTGCACAACGCATGGGTCCGGTAACATTAGGTTACATCCAATTGGGTTCACTGCTTTTGCAAGTTTGTTAAAATTTGTTAATAGCTAAAAGTAAAAAGCACATAGTGAGTATTTCAAATTTAATACAGAGAAATTCACAGAAGATGCCGGTTAATGTTCATTCAATTAAAAACAACCAATTGCAACATAATTTGGCAGACATTTCGTAAGGTTCTGATACTTGCAAGCCTATGTCGATAAACATCAGCATGTTTTAGTTTATTGTCAATCATTCAGCATTCAAAACTATAGAAAATCCAAGTCAGAAAAAAATTGTGCGATGTGATTTGCAAATGGTTTGTTATACCCGAAAAAAGTTATTTCTATGAATTTAAGATTGGATGGACAAGTCGTGTTGCTACTGAAAAATAATGATTAGTGAGACGGTATTGTTCGGGTAAACAGATTTTTACACAGGCTTCACCGGGCGTGAATGTTGCAAAAGTCATTTGTTTGGACTGAATGTAGATTCACGGCATGAGCTTTCACTGTTTGCAATTTCAAGCGTGTGAAACATCTTCGTGTGTATATAAAAAAAAATGACAGCACGGAGCATTTCAGATCAACATTCAATCAATTTTTTTCTACTGCAATGAAACAAGGAGATCCAGCTTACCGATTAATGTTACTTTAATGCAAAACGGTTGTAACAAGCAGTATAACTGAGATGTGTTTGGTGCTTTTCTATTGAAACACAGCGAAAATCGAAACCGTATTAAATTTTCAATGGATTTCTACAAATCTGTTTCAAAACGTTTTTCATTTGTTTCGAAAGTATGCCACTGCGTTTGAAAATGCCTTTCTTTGTTTCAAAAGCAGAAAAAACATTCGGAAGTGCTTTATTTTTCCAATAGATGCTAAAACAGTTTCAAATAGTTGTTTCATTGGATTGATTCAAAAATACGTAACTGCGTCTGATGGCAATGTTTTGATGCTTGCTGTAATATAAAACACAGAAAAAACATTCGGATTTATTCTCTTTCAATGGATTGTTTTACGAATCAGTTTAGAATGGGTTTTTACCGAATTGTTTCAAAAACTATGTGTCTGTTTGCAAAGAGATTGATTGCTGTTACTGAACCAACAAATCACATAATTTTCAGAAACGACATATTACTAGTGAGCATTGAGTTGCACAAAAAACATCCTGCTTTTGTGAAAAAGCTGAAAAGCGGCGATACATTTGAGATTAATCATGAAAATCAGTTTCAATCCAGTGATACCGCACATTAATATTTTCAAAAAATGTTACAAACGGGACAACCGAATGTTGCACCCAAGCAGAGAAATCATAAGTTAATGTTTTCAGGCATAGTGATTTCAAGGCAGGCATTGCATCTTGACCTCTACATTGCATCGGCATCAAGCAGTTTGATGGTGCATGCCACAGATAAACGCATCGAGTTATGTATCATGACTTGGATTGACAGATTCAGTTTACATCAGTCCCAATAAAGCTGCAATTATCAAAACAGCGTAAAGTTTTGCACACGGCCAAACAAGTTTGCGCACCGTTTCAGAGCGGGTACCACAAAGGGCAAATTTTCAGGTCTTGTGTAGGTTTCACATTTATGAAATGTAACACTCTTTCCTGATCATTTCAAAATAAGCTTACGATAGATTCGTTGCATGTTTCTGACATACAGCAGAACAAGCTTCTCTCACTTGCTCTCGTCAAACTGAACGTCGTTGGTTTTGAACGCAACTGCGAGAAGTGGTTTGTGACTCTAATTAGTTTCAGCGTATCCAATGCATTTGCGGTTTCGAGTACCAAGGGAATATACGCAATTTAGCTCTCACAACAAAACCCTAACCGATGTCGCCTAATTGATCTACAGTCGTAAGAAGTATCAGATTCTCGTGTTGAGCAACGCTTTCAATTCAGCATGAATATGTTCAAAATTGATAAGCACACGACAACTAGTCTCGTTTTGCAAAGTAAAGTTGCAAATGTAAGTAACATTGTCATATCTCTGTTACAATCAAACATGCCGCATGGAAAAAAGCTGTTAAACCAACTAACAAAATGCTTCGTTTTACAAGATTAAGTTTGTCAGGTTGTGAAATTACACCGAAAGAATTTAAATACGACTGTCTGAAAACCACAGTACATGGAAAAAATTGGAGAAGATATTATGCCACGATACTTTTCAAATTTTCAGCACAAAAATTTAAATACGTTGAGCAAGCTAGTATTTTTTTCTAAAATATTTCCACATTTTGTGCAAACATTTTGAAGTATTTTATAAGATTCACTCAATGTGTAAACACAAACTTTAACGTTTGAAATAATTTTCATTGGTTCGTTCCAAAAATCTCTTTGCATGTAATTTTGGTGCTTTTTGATTGAAACGCAAACACTCGAAACCGTTTCAGTTCCAATGGCTTTTTGAAAAAACTTGACTGGAATGCCTACCAAATTCCAGTAAGGATATTTTTTTCATGCGTTCTGTGTATGTAAAGTCAGTTTTGTAGAGCTTGGTTCAAACTTCACAGAAATTGCAGTGCTTCACTGTTTCGCTTTGGCCGATGAAAATGACGTGTATGTTGATGATATTTCGCGTATGACAGGGCGCACCTCAAACGCAATCAAACTGCAAATGCGTTTACGAGTTTCACGCTGACCGCAGCATCGCATCGTTTCGCAGACGGTCTTAATTGAATTACTGAGGATGTATTCAATAGAGTGGGCAAGCAGCATACATCGCTGCAAAGCTTCATAGCTGAACTACATTGGAAAAATCACAACAAATTTAGTTTGCATTTTTTGACAAAACTGTGAGGATTTAAAAACGTGTTTTCCAAGTGGCAACCTAATTTGCTGCACATTGCACTCCTCTTGTTTGCATACGATTTTAAATTGCAAACATGTATCATTCATCACTTTTATAAACTATCCGATTCTATCACAGAAGCGTTGCCGGTTTTTTGGCGGGAATTGTGATGTCACAGGATGTGACGTCACCGCCAGAAATGCAGGCTCTGGGTAACATTATATACTGCTCGCAGGACAAGACTGTGGTGTCCTCATTCTATTCTAATAAGGTATTGGTCTTTTAGCTGATCGAGTTAGGTTAATGAACTGGCTGTTGCTATGTTGCGCTTACAATATACAGTAATACGCAATGCATCATTAATCAAACCTTGCTGTCTGATAGAAACTTGAGTGACCCAGTCAAATATATGAAAGCTTCATAGGTCTCCTGCTTTGATATTGGATCGCTGGTGTCACCCATAACGGAGAACATGACAGCTGCAAAAGCAAAAAAGCTGGAAGAGCATTCTAAGCACAGTTTGTCACCTGAAGTAAAGCAACACTCAAGAAGAAGACATAAAAGCTAATAAACTTTCAAAGCGGTGCTTAACAAATGCTTACGAATCAAGTGGTATTCAAGGAACAATTGGTCGTGACTCTGCGCCCGACATATGCGAAAAATTAGCTTCGATATGCTGGACAGGTTTCGGTTCCGCACTCCGACCTGCGCACAAACAAACAACCTTTCAGCGGCTGACAGGGCGTCGCAGGGCAGCGATCTGACGCGTGTGTGCAACAGGACAAAAGCTGAAGCAAATGGTACCCAAACAAGAGCCCAAGTTCACAATCAGGAGTTAACTCTGCGAAAAAAATTGCCACCACGTTAAGCAACTGGTGACCCTGCGCAGCAATCACCAAACCTTACATGCTGCGTGGTATTAGCTGGAAATAAGTCAACCAGAAAAATGCGTTTGTAGGAGCTGGAAAATCTCACATGGCCATCGGTTGACATGAAACCGTGTGCGATTAACCGTGTATCTTAAGACGCGTTTAATTAACTGTTGGTATTGTCTAGATATGGCTTCGAAAGGCAATGCACCTTATGATAAGTGACCGCCGCAACTTAATTTATAAACAATTGTTCTGGAACATATGTAAAAATTTTTTGAAGAATTACTTCTTTTAGAGAATCTAGTGGCTAGTCAGCTGAATGCGATAACTAGAAACACTTTCATCACATGTACAAGCTCGTCCGGCCACGATAAGAAAATATAACATTGCGTTATGAGCGAAGCTGCTCCGTAACAGAACAAACATCCGCACCATCAGAGATGTATATAAACTTTACCGTTTGAACAGACCTTAAGTATGATCCGTGCACATGACAGGATTAAATCGGCCGAATTGAATTTCAGCAGTTTGAACAGCACTGTCAGTAGAGAAGTTCGTTGTTTCGATGAAATATAACCAAAGTACGACTCACTATCCAACACATCATGCAAGGTGCGGCAAAGTCTGCACAATCCCTCTGGATCTGTGTTAAAATAAACCTCGTGTTAAGAATTTCTTGTGCTCTGAGTTCTTTCAGCTTTCCTTGATTTTCGTCGCTGATTGTAAAATTGAGCGATGCATTCGATATGTGGAACGCGAAGTTTGACTTTCTACGTTTGTTGGTTCAACCTGCCCCCTTCTATTGGTATTTAGACCAGAACGCGCCTTTAGTAGTTCGTGTGTCTGCATCGGTGCTGGTAGATCTTGAGTCAAACTCTTGCCCGAGTCCCACCAAGACCTTGGTAATTGGTATTGTAGCTTTCTTACCAGGCGCATGGTCTTCGGAAGAGCTGCGACAACATCCATTACCTGTGTTGTTCTCCGTAGGTGGAGGAGAACGCAATTTTTGGAGGTACAAAAGAAGATTTTGCCCCAATTTCCCCAAATCTGCCCGAAAAACGTTTACGCGAAAAACTTTCTACAAATTTTCTGTAGCTGTTGCTACATTTTGTTTTCTTTACCGTGTTTCCATGGACTTGAAAATAGATAATAACCCAACCAAACAAGTATGCTAGACTATGCAACAATTTTGTTAGAAGCCAGCTGGCTCAGTGTGCATCGCAGTTCTGAGGTTTGCCGTTCCATTTACATTCCAGTTGTTACTGTCAGCAAGAAACCTCACAGCTAGCGGAGGACATATATGCAACATAGTGTATCGCAAAATGTGTTCATTCAAACATTGCACTTATAATTAAAATCACAGCTTTTCTGTACTGGCCTAGCATCGACTCTATTAATACGTAGTAGGTGCCCTGCGGCATACTCGATTCCCTCAGTGTACAATTAATAAGCACGTAAATGAAACGCCCTTCTTGCACAAAATGTGCAAGTGATTCAGTTACCCATTAACTTGCCATGATATAGGTCGTGTGTTGAGAGCTATTTGCGTTTGTGCATTGACTGCCGCGTTTGCCTGCTGTGATCCTGCACTCTGCCTTAATCGTTGAATGCCTTGCTTGCTGCGCATGTGACTGTTATCACATTACAGTGTTGGCTGTCCAGTCCTGCGGAAGGTTCGAGGGCGTACAGGCGATCGGTCTTTCGTGTGCTGGCTGGCTGCTATTTATGTTACCTTTATTCATCCTTTATAGATGCAGACTTACATTCAAATAAAACCTAAGTAAACGTGTAACTGTGGTAAATGTCAGACAGGAGTTTATGACATAACTCAAACTAAGACACAAAGTTACTAGAAACAGTTTGTTGATTTTATACATATTTAATGTGTTTCCTATGACGTAAGTAACTTTTAGTTATACACTCACGAACAAATAAATATAATTTTTTTAATATTGTTAAAATGTCGGAACCTCTTGGGCGAAATTTTTTGAAATTTTCCCAAATTTCCAACAAATCAAAACTTTTGAGGGTACGCTTGCACCCACAGTTCTTACACCACTGTTGTTATCTGTTGCGTTGTGCTGTTGTGTCTCTATGGTTTCTGCAATTGATCGTGTCAATCGTGGAAATGTGGTCTGGCACTACACAGCTTGATTGTTGTACAGCGCCACAACCACAATAAAATATGTTTTTGTCAATGCTTTGGTGCCGGTAAAAGCATCGTGTAAAACGGTGCGCGCTTAAGTACGTTAGTGAAAATCCGTTGACTTATATTGACTCCGTCCTAAGGGCAAAGCAAAGAGGTTGACAGGTTGCAAGTTGAGCCGCTCGCGGTCAACATAGATCTTCCCCCCTAAAACCTACCCATGTCACTTTCTCCACCATGATTTTGTACAATTCGGAAAACAGCATTCGCGATATAAGGCCATTTTTCCGTCTACTGTATTGTCACAGCAGTGCTGTGAAGTTTTCTTCATCTCTCTTACAAAGCGAAACCGTTATGAGACTTGACTACCAAATAATACTGAAATCGCCCCCCCCCTCCTAACATTACTGGTTGGATTCGCCCCTGGGTCAACACAGCTTTAAACGGTCTTGTTGCTGGAATTGGGGTTATCGGCCCCGCGAAAATATTCAAAATAAATTTTGACACGTTTGTTGCTTCTTGAGATTGCTGTTTCATGAGCAATGTTTCGCTCGGAAAAGGTTTTGGAAATTCTAACGAATGTTATAGGCTCGTAAACAAATACAAGATAGCTTTCAACATGCTGAATCCTTGATTTTTGATCGTGGTAACGTTGACCAATTTAATTAACATTTATAAGTTGTAAAAGCGTATCGTGAAACTCTCTTAGTGTTTTCGGAAGGATTTTCGGCTGAAGACATCATCCCCGGTACCCCTCTACGAACGTTGATTATCAGCAGAATAAGAGTTTGATGAGCGCGTTGGTCATTGGCTGAAAGAAGCAACGCAAGATCTACCAAGTGTATCTAAACGGTCGTCGAAAGGTGTACCGAGTGTATCAGAACGGTCGTCTAAACGTGGCAGCACGACGCGGTCCATCGATCCAACCGAGTCGCATTCTGTCTCTAGCTCGGTATGAAGTGAAGTTCTCAGAACTAAGGTCAGAGTTAGACTTGCTCGTCTCGCAACGGAGCAGGAAGAATCGAAACTGGTGGAGACTTCCGAATGATCCCGAAAAGAAGCTCTAGAACGCGTCGAAAAGGTTAGCTAGCAGTTGACTCGCAGATAACAGAAGCGGAAGCAGGGTCTCATTGAATCCAGCTTGAAGCGGAGAAGGCGCAAAGAGAATCGGAAGACCCGCAAAAGCGTGACAAACGTAAGCGCAGAAAGAAGCTGAAGCAAATGCACGAAAGGCATACCAAGAAGCTGCCAAGTTTGTTGAGAAATCTCGATGCGCAACAGAACCCCCCAAACAATTTAAATTGAAGCTGAAGAGTCTCCCATGCAGGGTCGACATTTTAGGAAATGGAATTAGCTTTAGATGTTGCGTTTCAGTTCGGTTGAAGGTTAATGACCTACTGCCGCCTCAGACTTGTTTCTTTAATAGTGGTTTGCCCCAAGTACGCAGCAAACTATGCGCGACAATCCTAAAAAACTCACTACGAGCTATTGCAACAAGAGAAAGCCTTTGTTTGTGCACCTTGTTTATTTGTGCACCATGCAAAGATCAATTTCTAACCAAGAAACATCTCATTATTAATCCCAACGATTTCTGACGTACCATCTAGTTCCCTATTTTCCATTTTGTCAATCAGCGGCCGTATATTTTGATCCCAAATGAAGTCTCCCGACGACAATGCATCATCTACCGTTGAATCATCATCAGCTGGTGAATCTGTTGCGAAAAGTGGCAATGCTTATATGAACACAACGTCGTTGCCGAATTCTCTGGATTTTACGTTCACTAGTTTCATCTCAGTCACTTCCCATGTGGAACGCAAAATAACAAAAGAAATTCTCTACGTCCATTGTTCTTTGAAAATGATTACAAAACCGTAGAGACAGAAATATTCTAAGAGAAACGTCACAAGAAAGCTTGAATAAAAAAACATGAGCTGGATTAATGAATGAGTTATAGGTTACCAAAGCTCAGAACGAATACCGTTTCACGTGAAACCAAATGCATTGATATAATGCATTTCTAAAGTGAAGCAGGTATCAAAATTCTCAAAGTTAAGCTTTGGTAACTGGAAACCAATCACGGACAATGTCGAATGTTTAAATATACAAAGTCCGTCTTGTTCCTGTCGCTTCAAATCAGTTGCGAGGTTGGATGTCATTCGCGTCATTTTCAAAACCAAGAATAAAATGTTGAAGTTTTTCAAGATCAGTAACAAAGATATTGCTTGTGAATTTCTACTGGAGAAACATTAACTCGCTCCTGTTTACAGGAATAAGCGCTGGAAGAAATACTGTGATAGCCCGTTTGACAACGTAGTTACCGATTCGTTTTGGAGAAATAACTGCTTTCAAAAACTGAGCGACACAGCGACATGATGATTTGCAGCTTGTTTCAAACATTTATAATGTAACTCAGGATATGAACTCCCTTTATTTATTAAAACATACAGTTCCGTGCGTTGTTTTTTTAATACCAACGCTAGAACTGCTGCTAAAAACATTTCTAAATTCGAAGTATGAAGGTCTTCATGTGAAAAAAACATTACTTTTCAAATAAACGAGGCAAAGACACTTCTTCCTATTTTCAAAACTAATTTATTGTTTTGTCTGATACGATAATCAGATGATCTGTCGCAATGCAATCCGTCAAAACAGATTTGAAAGAAATAGACTTAAACCATGTCAAACCAACAAAACGTTCACAATGTTAAGCGACAGTCAGCCGTAAGATAAGATTGATTGCAATAAGTCTCATCGTCTTCATCTCACCGATTTTTGAAGTAAGTGCTTTTTTTCTATTTTTTTCACAGCTGCCCCTTGAGTCATTAGAGGAAGAACTGGAAGCACTACTTTCCCGCAGAAGTTCATAAGAAACACTGCTTGATCTTTCTCCACCCAGCGTTCGGTTGTCAGCAGCTGTCTGATGTTTCAACAATCAAGAGATATGGAAGTTAATTCTGGCGTGAAGCACAGCATTAAAATTACAGTGAGCTCAGAAAATGCTTTCCGTAAGCTGTGCAGTTCGTCAAAACGTAATTTACATTTAATCAATAGGGAAACTCGAGAAACTTGACATTTTCGTGGTTTAAATGGAGAAGCATTCGCAGTCTAGTTGTACAACGAGCCATCATGACTTCAATTTCCAAATAATGCGAATTGTCTGATCTATAAGTTTAGCGTATAACACTTTAAGTAATCTACAACAAGAAACACAACCTTAAAAAAACTAAAACACCTTTCTATCGAAAGACTGTTTGAACCGAATAAATATATTGCTATGCCGGTAGAACGGTTTTTACAGATGAAAACGCAACTTGTCAAAAAAGTGTTTATGATTTTCGCACCCTCCAATAGAATGTGCTTTCGGTTTTCATGCTTGTGGATTGTTGACTGAAAACGAAGTATATAGAAATAATGCATATTTTTAATATTGGGTTAGTTTACAGAAAGCTTGCACGCTAACATACAGTTTATATATGTTTCAAGTAGTAAACATTCCAGCCCATATCTGTTTAAGTTTTAAGCAGACTGGGAAATCTCTACATGGCGAACAATGAATTCATGCAACCATCGCAAAAAACTTGAACTTCTGTTCACAGGTTACCTGCACGGTACACACTGCCGGGTTTCAAAACAACAATACCTGGGTCGTTTCAGTGCCAGCCTTCACACTAGTTTGATTGCCACGCGGCGATGAGCCATTTTGATTTTACCACGATAAAGGTACGCTGCACAGACATGCCGGCAGTAGGCTTTACAATGTTCTGCATTTTTTTCACCACCTGAATTTTTCAAACAACAGGCAAACCTGCTTAGAAGAAGCAAGCAGCACCTGAAAATTAATACAGTACAAAAAACTTTTCGCGAACGCCAAGAGATAAAAAATACTGGAAACAATTATGATTTGAAAATGAAAGGGACGGGCAGGCCAATTTAAAAAGCGTTGGTGATGATATAGTAGTGAAATGAACGCACGTAACGATTGTCGACAATTTCATTATGCTGATCCACACACATGCTGCCAAACTGACGAGAAAAATAAAAATTCCCTCCAAGAAGTTTAAAATATAAAATGAAATGTTTTGAGAAACGAGCATGGTTGCAGATATTTACTTAGGATGAAAACTGGCACAGTGCAACAGACTAGCTTTGAACCGTGAGCAACAATTTCGTACCGATGAAATGTTCTGTTTTGCCGGTTTGTTCGATGGAGGCGAAGGCTGAAGCTTGTATGTGTCGTGAGATCCGACGCTTTGAAGATGACGAATTGGCTTTGACATAACATCTAAAACAACCACAAACATCATCAGAATCTGCTTGATTTTGTGGTTTAATCACCCTGTGGCATTGCTTCAGACAAACTCTTCTTTAGCTTTGTTTCCAACTCGAAAAACGCGTTACACGACTTGATCTTTTGTAAACAATCTGAAGGCTGTTCAAGACTATTTGTTGGAAATCTTTTCATGCAAGAAAACTGAGTATGTTCTTAAGGCAAAAGCTTTAGTTTTGATATAAAAACTAAATGGATATCAAAGCATTGTTTAAAAAGTGCATTACGGAATACTCATCCCATCTGATAGAACTTTGTTAAAACATTATTTCACCCGAAACAGCGCACATCATTAACTAGCGTGGCGAAGAAAAAATCTTAGTTTACTTCCAGATGTAATCGCGCACCAAACGCAGAACAGTTCATTCTGCAACGAGCGATGTAACAACTAATATGCGCACGGTGTGGGTTTATGGGTGTGAATAAACAATTTCTAGTCGACGTAACAAGGGTCAACAAACAACTTGTTTACGAAACGTGAACGTAAAGTGCGTCCTGCACATGTAAAACAAATTCAAGCAATAACTTAGAACACAGTTGAAAAACACAGTTTGAACAAAGGAATGAAAGAAAAACTACAATAAAAAAACAAATATATTTTCATAGCGATTCAACAAATTACTGGTATTTTTAACAAATGAGGGAAATGAAGGACAAATGCGCGATGTGCTATTCAACTTCAAAAGCAGTGGATGCAACGCTATTTATACTTATTTGTTTATAAGTATTTTAAGCTTGATGTTGCAATGACACCTCACCTAGGTGAAAGGAATCAAATTAAAAAATCTTGGTTGAAGGTACATGGCTGCACGAGGTTATGCAAAGCTTTTTTCAGTTGATGTCGATCTCACCACTGTGTAACTTAAATTCTAAGGAACTTGATGAAAACATGATGGATATTTGCGAATGCTTGAACTTACCGTAAAACCTCTATTTGAGCGCCACCTCTATTTGAACGCCACCTCTAATAGAACGCCACTATAAAGGAAGGGTTGAAAAATAGAGCGCCACCCTCTAATTGAACGCCAACTCTAATTGAATGCCACTTTGCACTTTCAGTTTTCTGAAGCATCATGCCATGCACTGATCACGCATCAAACACGTGGCACGTGGCAAAACACGCATTGATCTCGCGATTGCTGAGATTGAGAACTTGGCACTCAATCAAAGCGCAGATTCATTTCTTAAACTTCAGCAGAGCCCGATGAGAACATAAAAAATTTGGTAGCCATGTCAAGGAATTCCGAATCAGAAGATGCGACTCCTTTGAAACGAAATAAGTACGACCTGCACTTTAAGCTGGAAGTTGTTGCGTACGCCGAGAAATACAATATGGACTTCGTGTCTGCTAACAAACAAATAAATTAAATTAAATAAATCAAAGGCTGCAAAATTCAAGAACGTTCCTCGTTCATGTGTCAAAGATTGGATGAAAAAGAAAGCACAGCTCAAGACTCAGTTGAAAGCGTCTTCGTCGTACTCCATCTCTTCAAGCAAGCGACTCCAAGGTGCCGGACGTCCTTTGAAGGACAAGGATTTCGACGAGAAGCTCATCAACTGGGTTCGTCAGCAACGTCAGAAGAAGCTCTGTGTCAGCCGCACGATGATCCAAAGAGAGGCGCTCACTTTGTCGATCGATGAAAATTTCAAGGCAAGCAATGGCTGATTAGAAAAGTTTTTGCTTCGTCACAACTTGTTCTCACGCCGCCCAACGACGACTTGTCAGGAGCCGGAGGAGTACGCTGAGAAGATCGTTGATTACTTATTGTTCGTCGAGCAGAAGCGTCGCACCTCTAACTATACATACATCTATGCTGCCGACGAGACGGCCGTCTACTTGGATTACTCGAGCAGTCTAACCGTTGAAAATAAGGGAGTCAGAGAGGTCCCCGTGAAGACTAGCGGTCACGACAAGTTTCACTTTACTGTCATGCTGACCGCTCGATCTGACGGATTTAAATGCCGACCGTACATCCTACTCAAGAACAAGCGACCAATTAAGGAGATCGTCACCAAGTTCAAGAATACCCTCCATCTTTGCTGGGCCGGCCGCTCCTTCTTCAACGATGACCTGACTTCTGAGTTTCTGCAGAAAATCGTCGGATCTTCTATGTTTGGAAAGCGCCTTCTTGCTTGGGACTCATACCGATGTCACATCAGCGATGCCACAAAGAAGCAATTGAAGAAGCTCCAGATTGATACGGCCGTGATTCCAGGAGGCTGCACCAAGTTCATACAGGCCCCCGACGTCTACTGGAACGCCCCCATTTAAGAGTAAAGTCCGACAGTTCTACGAGAATTGGATGTTGCACGGCGAGAAGAGCTACACCATATCCGGAAACATGCGAGCCCCATCAATGGAAGTTTATTTGAAGTGGATAGTCGATGCTTGGCATCAGTTGCCGAAAGATCTGATCATCAAGTCGTTGAAGGGATGCGGACTGACCAACACTTTAGACGGCTCTGAGGATTGCAAGATCCACTGTTTCAGGTCAGACGGCCCGGATCAGACGGTAACTTCACTGCACTGTTTTTTGAAACACTAATGAAAAAGTTTTGAAAATCATTTTTCCCTCTGTGATGATCCAAGTATCGTTTACTTTTTTCAAAGCAGTAGGTTTTATCAATCAAAACATCAGAATAAATGAAGGATTGGTGCATATTGTTTTCAATTATTTTCTGACAACTTAGAACAAATTGAAAACATTCGCATAGGTTGGAAAAGGTTAATTTATGTTCAGTCATTTACATTTAAATTTTAGACATTAACAGTGATAATTTTTTCAACTTGTGTTCTTTTCGTTCTATATGAATAAGGTGGACCATTTATAGGGTTGTAGTAATAGTTGAAGTTAAATTTGCGTATGAACAGGTGACTCAATGAACGCTCGACAATGTGTATAATGAAAAGTACAGCTTGAGAAAACTGCGGTTGCCACGATGAAGATGACCAGTGATGCAATTGCAAGTGCGTTGTGACGTTTAAATGTTTATGACGCAATTACGGCGAAATTGTTGTTTGATGTTACGATTCCAGAAAGCTTCTGCTGCTCAACCACGCAAAATTACCTGAAAGTAAGTTCAAACGCATTGTCTATTTTAGTGCCCTTGGCAACAACAAATTTTTGTAAATCAGAATTTTCATCGATGCTTCAGTTGAAAAAAAAATGTCGAAACCGTTTTAACCCATCGAACGATATGCGCGTGGCTCTGAGCAAATGTGTGTGCCAAGGTATTAGTGGATAATTTCAGAGAAGCAGCAACAAAAACGTCACTAGGTTTCTTTCTAATGAGCACCAAGATGTGAAAGTTTAAACAGTACGACTGAGTATTTTCCGTTCCGTTGTCAGTAGGTATTACGGTCAGCAATTTAAAAAATGAAGATATGGCAAAATCGGACTCTTATTGTGATTTCTACTCTTTTTTAATCGAGGGGGTGCAAACATCACAGTATTTTTATGAAAGGGGTGCAAGCTCCAAAAAAGGTTGGGAACCTATGGTACAGATCAGTGGTTCTCAAAGTTTTTTTTACATTCCTCCCTTACACACCCAAACACTGTAACTTCCTCCACAAAAAAGATCACAAATGATATAATTGCAAATATGTCACAATACCTACTGTGAAGACACAATAGACGATTATATGAACTAACCAGACTCTTTTATAACATCAGTCACTGCAGTTTTAAAGCAGCTTGCACCTGCAAGTTAGTGCCATTGCTACCTGACCAGTACATGGTCCGCTTGATCATGGAGATAGTTGGTAATCACGCCTTCACCCTTACTACCGCCAATGGCAAACAGAGTAGGTTACGACGCCTCAAGAATGGCGTCCAGGTCCAACAGGGATTCGTCCTGGCACCCCTTCTCTTCAGCATCTACACCTCTGACTTGTCAACAACCGTCTCCAGAACGTATGCATGAACCAACGACCTAGCAACCATGCATGCTGACGGCGACTGACAAACAGTGGAAAGGGTGCTAAGCAAAGACATGGCAACTGTAGGTAAATACCTCCAGACTTGGAAGTTAAAGCTTAGTACTACAAAAGCAGTGTTGGAGGTCTTCTGTTGCAACCTTTCCGGTGGTGTTGCGTTGATTGTGTGATTCACCACGATCGGGATGTACGTGAAGAACAACACCATACATATATGTGGCGCGAACAAGCAATAACAGAGTGATCATGGCATGTGAACTCTATTTTTCCTTGCTGTCACAGTGCGAAGCTTTGCGCATATGCCGCTTGGGATTTCCGATCGCAACGCTTCCATCTCAACAACAAGGAAGCTGAACGTGAGCTGAAATTCAACCACAACAATGAAACCCTGCTCTTCTGGTCCGAGCTCATATATCTCGGAGTAATGTTGGACAGGGCTCTCACGTACCGCCGACACCTCGAGTCACTTCGCAAAAAGTGGACATCACGGATTGTACTCCTCGGGTGTCTTGCTGGCTTTGGCTGGGGTGCTGGTGCAACAACATTGAGAACAGCCACCTTAGTCCTGGTCCATTCAACCGCAGAGTACTGTGCTCATGTCTGGTGTCGCAGTGCTCACACCTGCCTCATTGACTCTGTCATCAATGACGCCTTGCGAACTGAGACTGGATACTTGCGCCCGAGACCAACGGAAAACCTTCTTATCCTCGCAGGCATCCAACCTGCTGAGTTTCGTCACGATGGAGCCACACTGTCTCCATCACGCCGCCCCATGGAGCCTGGATATCTGTTCCACTTAGCGCTCGCCTGTCCATCGATTGGGAATGCAAGGCGTCTCAAATCTAGACACCCATTTATACCCCCTGCACAACAACTCATCAGTTCATCTGACGAAAATAACAAGTGCCATTAGCCGCCTCCAAGCTGGTGTCGGACGTTTCCGCTCCTGTTTGCACAAATGGGGTATGGCCACTTCTGCAAATTGTGAGTGTGGCGCAGAAAATCAAATTTTCTTCCCATGACCAATCCATCGACTTCCCCATGGACTGCATGGCCTGACGGTTTTGGATGATGAGACAATCGAATGGCTGCTCAACACGAGCCGCGAGATCTAGCGCGGCTAAGCAGTGGACTGAAAGAACTGACTCAAACGATGATGATGATGAAGCAGCTTGTGCTTGCGTTTTGTAGACAGTCCCATCTAAGCCACAACCTCTCTGTGCAGTTGTTTTTATGTGCTGAATAAACTCATAACAAAATATAAAAATTTTTCATCCACAGCTTTTCTCCCCAATTTCTCCCTGGAACAAATTTCCTCCCAGGAATTAAAAATTCCTCCCTCAGTGAGCCAAGTGGCTCCCGTTTGAGAACCACTGGTATAGATATTAAATGTCATGAAATACATATTTTACTGTTTAGAGTCCATCAAACTGCAGATTCTTCAGCAGTTCAGCTATTATCAGCATTTTTATGAATATTTGAGAAAAGCATATTTGCTGCGTGATTGAACAATTTTCCATATTATTACCTGTATATTGAGCAGTTTCTAAAGATGAATTGGTGGTTCCCGCATGTGATTCTGATACAAATTCACTGTTCCCTTGATACCTTGGTTTCAGTGAAGAACCACCTTTACTTTGAAGCTGCTTCACACGATTGCCAGGAATTGTAGGTTTCTGGAAAACATCCATTACTTAACGTAAGAAGCAAACAACAAAAGAAAATATTGTAATTCAAGCAAGCTTAACACTAATTCTCATTTTGATAGCGATTATGCTGCAAATAGCAAACGAAGGACAAGTTTGTAGGAAACACTTTAGCTGGATCGCATGCAGTGCGATGAATTTATTGAAAAACAACTGTGGTAAGCTGAGGCCTAGTTGATGTCTCTTGTCCAGTCAAGTTAGTAGGCAAAAATTAAACGGCCGAAAACGAACAAACAAAATAAACGGAAGCAAACGACGGTGAATAAAAAGTAGGCTTACAGGTGAATCAAAAGTAGGTTTACAGCGAAGCTATTTCTACAGCATTTTTAGAAGCAAGGCAACACCATACTTGATGCTGTTCAGTTGTTTACTAGGATGTCTGCCTGAGCAATCAAATGATAATAAATCAACCAAGGACAAGAAGTTATACGTTGTTACGTCAGGATACTTCTAATGCACTGACCAATACTGACCTTATTGCATTCATTCCAACTCGAAGGCATGCTTGTGTTTATAACTCTAGGTCTAGTATTTTAGGGATTAGGCTTCCTGCTTTGAGAGCACACTGAGTAGTTTTAGGCTAATGTTAGGAGCTTCATACAGTTTCAGAAGTACTTTGGATTTTGGTTATGAAAAGTTGGATCCACAAGCCGCACACAACAGTAGCGTGGCCAACCCACAACTTTGGGAGGGCCAAATTTTTTGACTTTGAACGAGCTACAGTATTTGGTTTGGGTCACCCGCACCGCCTACCAAAGCAAAAAACAACAAGATATGCTAGAAATGTAGGGGGTTATGGTCACCTTGGTCACCCCGTGGTTAAGCCTATGATGCACAGTTGAATATTTAAGAGCCTGCACACCTGGCATGCTAAGGATGAGTTTGCAGAGTTCAAACAATAAAAGTTTGCAACTGGAGTTTTCAAAACAGATTAAGAACAATAAATGAATGCCCAGTCATTTGTGACCTAGGTCCATTTATAAACTCTTAGCTTTTTGCACAACATATTTGCGTGAAACGGCATTCTCAAAATTGATAATAATCAAGTCCAAAAATCGGTCCTTTTTGCAAAATGTTGACATGTCGTTCGTCCTGTGTTGTCTTGTATCAATCTACAAATGGATGATCTGTGTAAAAATCATCAATGGCATCCATCCCGTTAATTGTGCTTGAGAAGTTGTACTAACTGAATTGTTTTTTGTTAATTTTTTTCGCCAAGGCCTACTGTTTCCATTGCGTTGCAGTTTTATTGCTGTATACTTGCTTTCGTGGATTGTGTGCAAGCAGTTGTTGTCAACTCTTTTGTTATGGTATATCCCTTTTACTGTCCCTAAAACAATTGCAGGCCCCAACATTTTGTCGCTGATTTGTGGGTTATTTAAAAATATGACTTGGACATTATTTAGTCAAAAATTCAACACTGTTCAATGTATTAAATGGTCATAAAGGACCACAAACCTTCAACTGCAGAAGTTTATTTTTCGCATGCACAAAAACTTTTCATACAAGTGGTTTATAAGCAAAAGTTACTGTTTACCGAACGAAATCCTTTTGCAGCTGATAAATGAAAGGCTATTTAATTCAAAGTGATTTAACTTATTGCTAAAGAGTTATCTGTCTACTGATGCAATGGATAGGCCAGTCTGGCAGGTTGTGGTTACCACTGGATGGACAAACAATCCTGCCGCTTGGCCAGGTGTCATTAATTGGAATGTTAGGGGTTATTTAATCCTAATTGGACCGCCCACAATCACAGCAGAATTTGGCAGAAACGAAAGTGATAGGACAGTTTTAGTTTCACTGCAAGATTACTGCCAACTGCTGCAACAGTACATCATCCATGTCTCGGCGTCATCCTAGCTTTTTCACATCAATGACTTCTATCATTATGACTTGATACCCCCTAAACCATTGGCGGTTCACCACGAACGGAATGTGTGTGAAGAATAACACCCATATATATGTGGCGCAAACATGAAATAACAGAGTGATCTCATCGGGTGGTCTCTATTGTTGCTCGGTGCCACAGTGCGAAGCTTGTGGTTGCCACTCAGGCTTTCCAATCACAGCAAACTGGTGCTGTGACTAGGATGTGAAGGTCCTGCCAGGTGCAGACTTCACAAAAAGAACGTGCGATCGGTGCGGTTTGTGTAAATAAGAGGAGATGTTGTTGCAACCACTCCGCTGGCGTTGCGCTGAATGCGCAGTTCACCACGAACGGAATGTGTGCGAAGAATAATACCCATATATATGTGGCACGAACAAGCAATAATAAAGTGATCAGATCTCTTGTTGCTTGCTGACACAGTGTGAAGCTTCGCGCACTTGCCACTCGGGCTTTCCGATGGCAACAGCTCCATCGTTCATTTTGTCTGCTTGTTTATGAAAGCGCACCTGCTTGTGTTGCTGCAAGATAACTGTCTTGACTTGGTTTGTTGTGCTTACTTGCGCAAGCTGTCTGCATGCGTGAGAAATATAATGGTGTCTTGTCAAAACCTACTGAGGCCGATACCGATGTATCAGCAAAACCCAAATTTCGAACCGATATATCGACCAGTCCGATAAATCTCTATCTATAAAGGTCAAGGTGGTGTAATTTATATGTTTGAGTACTCTTATAATACAAGCAGACTGCCTTGAGCATTAAGGGGTGTCGATGTCACAATGACTTTAGTGTTGTAATGATATCAACAATTGCATAACAATTCAATGAACAATTGCAACATCGGTGGTAAGTTACTACACATGTTGTGATCTACATCTGGTGATTTTGGAAATCATTTAGTGTTTTAGTTATTTAAGGAAAATCTAATTCTTGTTTATAATTCTTAAAATTTAGTAATGCACTTCAAGTGAATAATTCTCTGCTGCGGTTGAGGATAACAACTGCTGAATAAGAATTCTGAGTGGAAATCAGCAAGGTCTTGGTTGGACTGGTTTAGTCTAAGCAAAAAAATGTGTACGTTACTAAAAAAATGATGGTATGTTTACTACTGGACCAAGACAGCACTATAAAACATTAATTGGATCCTTACACTACTATGTTGCCATGCAAAAAATGCAGCTATAAGAGACTAGCAAAAAAGACCTGACAATCCAGAAGAGTTGCAGAAACGACTTACAACAAACAAGCTTACATCATTTTACGCTGAGCAGGCTTGCTCAGCTCTGGGCAATTTTGCAAATAAAATCTTGTTCCAGCTTTATGATACCATTCTTGATGTGCTCCTATTTATGTATCGATATTACTTACAACATTCTTGATGTACTGCTATTTGTGTATCGATATTACTTACATGGCTTAATGGTGGTAGTCTTGACTTCCCCAATGCACCAACTGTTATATGAGCAGGAAGTTCAGTGAACTCAAACATAGGTGGTTCAACAGTGACAGCAGATGGTGGTCGATAACCATGCTTTGCCCTGTTGCCACCAAAAAGGTGGCGTTGCTTATCCTGTGGAGTAGCAGGTCGTCTAGTTTCAATGGCCTAAAACAAGAGGTAGATATTTAATCAAGTAACCATTTCCAAAATCTATGATTTGCTAATTGATCTCTTCTACAGCACACAACATTATAATATACATGGCCCATGCCATTGCATTTGCAATGATCAGAACGGTGAAGACGAGAACATTTGTGGAAAGTTCTTACACAATCCAACTGCGAGTACAAGGTTACAATGGAACTGCACAACAAAGGAATTGTCCTTCAAGTGCCTTCAACGATCGCATGCGCAACATTAGAATTTAAGCACGAACAAACATTGTATAGGAAAGTTAATTTGCGTTGTGACTACTCTGCATTTTTAATAATTCATATAACAACAAACTTGCTACAGGCGCTAGCCTGACTGGTGCAAGTTTTGTCATGACAGGTCAAGCTTTAAAAAATGCAAGAACACAAAAAAATACTGAAAGCATAAAGAAAAAGTGAAGATGATTAGAGTACAGCTAGAATCTTTCACAAGATTATAGGAATCGGTCAACAGCTTGAAAAACAGCAACTGAAACAGGAATCAACACATCAGGTACACCAAATAAAAATAAATGCAACAAATCAACATGTCCCACATGCTTTGGTCAGAATTTTGGTCAAAACACTTTGGTCAGAATTTCATGAGTATTTAATATAAAGTGCTGTCAGAGATGTGCAGTTAATGTTGCAGTGAATAGGTGCAGTTCAGTCTCAATATTGCTGCACACGCAAACATGACGATTGGTTTTGTTGATATACAACAGGCTATAGGCAAATCGAAAAATACAGCGTACGGAGTTCAGACGGATATTAATTCCCACCAAGTGGTGAGTACTGTTTTTGTTATGTGATAGTGGAAATTTAGGCAATTCATGAGAATGGAGTGACTGTCTGAAGATTTGATCACACACTGGGGAAAGAGTTACACGAACTAGAAGCTCTGCATACAGAAAAAAATTGTAGGCCATGAATTTTTCAAGAAGTGGAATTTGAACATTTTGGTTGTGCCATAAAGCATAAGGGACAAATTCTTTGAACAAGTTAGAAAAAAACTGGCAGGAAAGGGGAGGGGACAACAATAAAAATTAATTTGGAGAAAACACAAAGCAAAAAACATATTTGACTATCAAAAGTGTATCTTTATCAGGCATTAAAATAGAAGGTAAAACTAGAAAATTTGTACAAAAACAAAAAAACAGTCTAACGCTGTGACATAAAGAATTTCCTCATGAAAATGAGAAATGCACTAAATATAAGCACAAATTTCTTACCAGCTGGAAAAAGGCAAAAATTATGTGCAGACTCCACAGCTGAAACTTTTATGATATTAGTATAAAAACAACACAGAAACAATAAACAGATGATCATAAAAACAAAGTGGTTTACCATATGCCAAATCAATAATTCAACCCTAACGCTTCCTGTACCTGGTGTTTTGCTGAAAAGATTTCCTGGATACCAAGATGTTACAGAATTCACCATGTTTATGCTAGTAATCTTTTTCACCTTAAACCAAACTTTTACTTTACTCTGTTTTGGGATCAAAGGTCAAAATATTCCAAGAAAATCACTGACTTGTTCAAACTAATGAAGCATGACTGATGTTTAAAGTCAAATTTCTCAACTGCAGCAAATTTGCGAATTTTAATAATCACCATATTCATGCTTCTGGCCAATCTAGTCATTGGTAACAACCACCACGCTAATCCATTCAGGCCTACTAAGCTTAGCCCAGGACATAGCAGTACCCAACCAAAATATTATAAATGGGCAGATGTACAAGATGAATCAGAGTAAACTATGGTGCAAAGCATAAATACTAGAATATATAGTAATGTTTATCATGGCTTGTAGCAAATATGGAACATTCTACACAAAAACTAAAATCTTCCTTGTGATAACATAGATTTACAAAATTTTGCAGTTCTTGTACATATTGAGAAGCACAAACATCTGTGAAGTATTCCACATTATGAAGTGATTTACCTCACTGATCATTTCTTTTTAAATTTCATATTAAAAAAACACAAGCTATAATGCTGCAGATCACTACTGTTACTGTAGTAGTACACCACTGGATGCAGTTTACAATTACTATGTATCCAGTGATAGCCTTGTGGTTTGTCTTCAACATGAAGCATAACTTGTACTGAAATCTATCAGTTCCATCTTCTAGTGATTGCTTTGTGTGCTTGAGAAAATTTGATTATTGTTTGGTAATGAAAGAATTTCAAAGAAGTTTCATGAATTTAGTAACAAGCAATTTCAGGTATATAATCATTGACAAGGAGTGTTGGATAAATCATTTCTGCTCTGTCTGCAGTTATCCACTGCACAAATGTAATATCTTCATTGGAGTCTTTGAATTGGCTTTCTAGGTAATACATAACAATGTCATCTGGACAGTTTACACATTGCTGTAACATGCAATATTTGCAACTTATAGCACATACCATCATTGAAAGTAAATCTTGGTGACTTTCCTCAGTCTGTGCCACTTTTGATATTAAAATGACACTTTGATGGATTGTGGATATGTACAGCATTAGTACCAGAAGATCTAGCGAAGACACACCATTTCAGACTTGGAGTGCAAAGTTCATGTAATTAGAGTACAAACTTACAGTACCATTCATTCACTAAATTGAAAAACTTCTATACTTAAGTCTCATCACGAACACTTGTACCTTCTCAGCACTTTTGGTTACCCATTCCTTTTGGTTACCCAATTTTTTTCTGGAAATCCATGGAGTCTCTAAAGGACCCTGTTATGAACCACCAACTATACACTGTTCTAGAAACTAGCACAAACATGATAAACACCAAAACTGAAATCCACAGTGCAGAAGGGATTAAAAAATGAGCTTTCCAATATATTCAAAAACATCACCAAAATATTTATTGGGTACCTTTAATGTGCACCACTGTTTTGCATCTTTGATAATGTCAGAACTTGACTGCCGCACAACAGTTTCATAGACTGTCTGTGAAGGGAACTTCAAAGTATTCTTTTCCAAGTTAGGCTGCATCTCTGAAACATGAAGATGTTAACAGTGATTGATATTAAGCACTGTCATTACAAAATTACCACATAACTATATCTCATACCAGAAAACCTATCGACTGAGGATGGCAAAACCTATAAATGCAATGGCATGAATTTCTCAAAAAAATTTTTCAAAAAAGCTCTATAGCTACCGCAAAGTAGTTGTGATTGAATCATTAAAAAAGGAAATTCAGTGGAAGGAAATAAGGAGTCAATTATTATAACATATTAACTAAGATATTTGTTTTAGCAAGGAACTGACTTTTTTTCAGACAAGTTTGATTGAATCAATCAGCAAAAAGGAATACCTATTTTTTCTACAAATTGAATTTTGTATTATAAATATGTTTAAAGTTCTAAAGCGTTTCCTGCAAAGTTGAGAGAACTACACATTTTTTTCAATTTTCACTTAAGTGTGTAATATCTAAGTCAGTAAAGCTATCACTATAGTAAAAATCTTGTAAGTTTTACTTAAAAGTAAAATCAGCACATGCACAATCCAATTCCAGTTGCTTATTGAATTGTTTTTGTAAGATGATCAGTTGCCAGAATAGCAACCAAAATGTTGCAAAGAAATAACTATTACATTCATAATAACAGTTGAACTTAAAACATTGAAAGAGATCCTCACATAGAAATGAAGCAGACACTATGATGTTTACTGAGAAGGAATCCTGCTTGATAATGACCTGATAATACAACCATCCCACTACCACAACCTCATAGACCTGGTCTTAAATACCTTCCTGCATTAATCCATTGCTGTTTGTTTCACTAACAAAAGCACTTCATTAGCACTGATAGCTTAGCACAACCGTTTGTGTGCCATCCAATGGTTAGTTGTGTCATCAGGGTTCCACTACACATACCAAATTTTTGGGACCATAAGGAGCAGTATCAAAAATTAAATGCTTGCTGTTCTTTTATCATAAATAATGCACACCGGATTATAAGGCACATTAAATGAACTAAAACTTATATAAGCCAAACTGTATTCAACTTTCACAATAACTCCCAAGTGCCAGAATTGCTACTGGGAACTTAATTTGTCATTACATAAGAGGGAGTTTTATCTGTCACACATGCCTAATCTGCCCGACACGAATATAATAAAATTTGAGATGTGTGCATGTTTGATTCGGCGTGTGCCAGTGCAGTCAGGAGCCTCACGGAGTAATACAATCTGTGGTTTGTTCTAGCTACTGTTGGAACCACATATACCGCTCATTGCAATTGTTGTTGGTTGATTACATAACATGATGGTCTGTTTACAAAAACGCCATAATTAGCAATTAAATAAATGGCACTGTATACCACATACAATTGATTCTAGATGGGAAAGCACAACCAAATTCATACCTTAAGCACACCGCATTATTAGGTGCACTTTCATTTTTTGAGAAAATTATAAGATTAAGGGCACGTTATGGTCCAAAAAATATGGTATGTTATCTGCTGAGCACACACCTTCAGCTCTAATGTTATCCTAAAATCATTACCAAACTCAGACTTACTTTGGCCAATCAATGTTATACAGACATTATTGTGACGTAGCGTCACAATGTGGATGAATCTATTGGAGTTTGATACTAGGAGATGTTGTTTACGAGCCACTGCAAACGCTTCGTGACTTGAAGACTCTACGCTTGTTTCCGGCAAGCCGTGCAGAACCTTAAAAATAGTTGTTGTGTTCAAGCAGCCCTCTTTTCATTAAAGCACATTTCGAAAGGGGCGTTTCTGCAGATCGCCTTCCTACGAATCTCCGTACTGTCATTATGGTATCAATTTAATTTTTAACTGTGAAGTAATCAAAGCAGGAAGTTCTGACCGTTGGTAATATTTGGCAAGGCCGCCGGGCCTTGCGCTATTGATTGACAATACAACACAATGCAAGTAATATTCCTTATTTGTCAAGATGATAGAAAGTCTCTTAGAATGAAGTCAACAGCAAAACAGGAACATAATTTAAACCTCAAAAGGAACAGTTACATCCCCAAAATGTCTGTGGATCTTTGCCCCGTGGGGTCCACAACAACATCTCCAGTTAATTGCATATTGGTTACACATAAACCGCTTTATCAAATAGGATTCTGAAATCAAACCAAAACAATTCATTTGTGAAGAAAATAGTCCGTTAATCACATAACATTCAATTGCATAAAAGTATTGTTATCATGTGTGGATGTTTATCACTTAATCACATATGTCACTTCAAACAAGTGTCAGTGTGCAGCACAGATGAAAACCACAGTGTCTTATAGGAAGCACATGGACAAAAGTAAAATAAGAGAGCAAACTTGCAGATATGTCTGATACAGATAATCGCATCTTCCAGTCAAGTGCATACAGTGGCACATCTAGCCTGGAAAAAGGGGTCTGTCACGGAAGGGCACCGTTTGATATCACTTTTCAGCATAAAACCACATTTTCTTTTGAAACTAAAAATCAACTGATGAATTTTGCAATTTTGCCAAATTTCAGAGACCCAAGTTGCTACTTCGTCTCTGATTAATTAACGCAAATTCTCTGTACTCTTCCTTAGGATGCGCAGCCCTCCGACTGCATCCAGTAGTGCGCAATAGTCATACCACTCCACAATTGTCCCCACAAACTACTCTACAACGTAACAATCGCTCACAGGTTTTTGCGTGCTCGGTAAGCAGATGATTGCATGCAAACAAATCAGGGTAACTACCGCATTTTTCGGACCATAAGGCGCACTTAAAATCCTTTAATTTTCTCAAAAATCATAAGTGCGCCTTATAATGTGGTGTGCCAATGTATGAATCTGGTTGTGCTTTCTCATCTAGAACCAGTTTTATGTGGTAAACGGTACCAGTTATTTATTTGCTAGTTACGATTTTTTAGTAAACAGACGTAATAAACCAACAACAATTGCAATGAGCAGCACACGAAGAGTAGCTAGTACATACCACAGATAGTATAACTCGGTGAGGCTCCTGACTACATCGGCGCACACCGATCAAACATGTGTACAACATTTATTTTCTTCTATTTGTGTCTAGCGGATTAGGCATGTGTGACACAATAAACTTACTCGTATGTAATAACAGATTAAACTCCCAGTGGCGACTCCGGCACTTGGGAGTTATTGGGAAAGAGTTGAATACAGTTTGACTTACCGAAGTTCTGCTTCATTCAATGAGCAGTATAATCCGGTGTGTTTTATGTATGGAAAAAGAACAGCTAGCATTCAATTTTTGATACTGCGCCTTATGGTCCCGAAAATACAGTAACTACAGTCAGACCTCATTTATCCGAACTACTTTGTTTTGTCAAATAACATCAGTTTAGCAAGGTATCTGGAAAATCGGAATCAGACCTGTAGCCACAGGGAGCATTCGGGGGTAATCCCCCCTAAATTTTGTAGTGCTCCTCCGAATTTGTTTTGCCAAGGAAATTATTTATTAAAAAACATAATAAAAACAGAAGTCTTGACCTCCTAAAAATGTTTTGTGCCCCCCACAAACTTTTAGACCTAGGGTACGGGTCTGGCCTACGCGAATGTTCAAAGGGGAAACAGAGACAAACTGTCAACTTAAGCAAATATGTAGACTGCATGTGAAACATGACTAAATGAAACTCTCATAGTTGTTTTTGTTTATTAGCAGATCCATATACATAGGCAAGTATGCATTCAGAATGAGGTTTAAACGCAAAAAAACTGTACAGGAAACCTATAACTGCATCCTGCAGGATCTGCCACTGTTACATTCATTGTGCGTAAAAAATTGACTTTCACCCTTCCATTGTCATGTAATAAACAACTAAGTAACAGTTGGCGTAATCCGGTTAAGCGTTCTTTTTCTATTTATATGACATCTCTATTCCTAAATTTCCGAGTCGGCGGCGGACAGCGAGGTTTCCGGATTAAAGGGGTGAAATGTGTTGGGGGAAATCTATTCTTAGAAATTTGTTTCAGATAGATACTGGGGATTTTGGTTGATTGGAGTTCAGACAAACAGATCTAACTGTATTTGGAATAGATAGTGGTATTGATCTCATTGTCAAAACACAGAAAAAATTTCCAAGTTATTGCTTTCGGGCACAGTGCATTTATCACATCACAATCGCGGTTTGTTCCTGCGAATATGATGCTGAAAAGATACTTAGCTTGTCGAACATTCAGCAAATGTCAGCCATACAACAATGAGAGCTGTTTATCCAAACGTACATACACTTATAAAATCGATGCTGACAACCAGCTGCACAACTGTGTTTGTGGAGCGCGCTGTCTATCAAGATGCCGGTGTTATAAATATACTTGCAAAATCACTGCGGAAAAGAACGATTGAATTGCAATTGCTCTGATTACTTTGCATCGTAACGTAAAAGTGAATTACTCGAAATCAATATAGGACTTTTTGCACAGCAAATAACATCATCAACTGCTTAATTCTAAAAAGGCTATTTTAGAAATACGACACTTGACTGATATTTTGTTTAGATAATGCGGCCACAGTTTCTGAGGCTAGCTGTCGCACCTTTCAATATCAGAAGTTGCTTATAAAAATATAGTTTCAGTGGAAACGAACCCACGTTACTTGGCGTGACACTGAGGAAAGCCTAAACTTACTTAATTTTGACATAACCTAGTAAGGGTAAACAGCAAATAAAAATTAGCCCGAAACTACAAAACGAAACGATTGTGTTTGGAGACTGTCCTCTCGCCATGAAGCTAAATATTACAAAACAGCTTCTGCGTGTGCGTGGCAGTGTATGAGCTTCTGACAGCATTAGAGCCCGGCACTGCCAAAAGAGGAAATTCCAATATCAATTTCAAGTGTTCAAAAACGTGGATTGCTTCATGTCACTGTGCAGATGCTATTTAGACAAGTCAGTAACGTTGTTGTTTCGTGATAGTACTATGCAATGTTACAAGGGAAATGTAGGCTGTTGCCTGTTCCAAAATACCCATATTTAAGACCTGCAGTGACAGCGTTTGATATTTTATCGGCTTTAATGCTGAATACCTGCAGTGCAAAGGGGTCTGTCATGACAGCCAAACAGACTCCCTAGATGTGCCCCTTGAGTGCATAAAAAAACTTGGCAAATCAACTATGTGATAAACTGAATTTGCCTGTACCAGCAGTAGACAGCTAAGAATAGCACCAAACAATCTATGCAGAAGTATTGCACCATCAAATCAATATGATTGTAGTTGAGACAGAACTGGGCAAATTTTGCTTTGAAAGCTAAATTTGCCCATATTGATCAAGTTTTGCAACTCCACAACTCGCCAATCGATCGCACTAGATAGCTATTCAAACCCTTAAATGACTCAGCGAGTCTTGCAGTTTGCAATAAAAAAGAATTTTTTAGGTTTTGGGTTTGCTTTTTTGTGGGTGATATCATAAGTGGGGTAGGTTTAAGCCTTTATGGCTGAAGTTACTGGGCCCCACTGCTGGATGGAAGTATTTTACTCAAATTATTAGTAGAAACTAGGCTAAAATGCGAGTCTTTTGAGCCTTTGATTGGTTTTAATGTTTCTGGTTCAAAGTTTTTTGGCCAGAAAAACAAAATTGTTAATTTTACCAAAGATTGAAATTTTTATCCTAACAAGCACTGAATTTTTTTATCCTAACAACATGTCACTCACTTGCCAATGCCTCTTTGTATGTCACAGAGTTCCACAACACCTGTTTCACACAGAAAGTTTCTTCTATATTAAATCCATTTTTAACTCTTGAAATCTTTATGAATGCTTTCACCCCATAAATAAACTACAAATGTGTTGAACAATTCCTAAGTATAACAAGCTAAAACAAAATAAACATGTTATCTTCATCATCATAACCAGCATAAAAAATATTGCCATAAAACTCAATTAATCTACACTTTTCTACCTTGGATGACCACAACAATTCACAACATGCCATTGATAGATAACAGTACAAAACAGATTACTGTTTTTTCAGACCATAAAGCACACTTAAAATCCGTTGATTTTCACAAAAAGTGTGAAGTGTGCCTGATAATGCGGTGCACCTAATGTATGAATCTGGTTGTGCTTTCGCTTCTAGAACCAATTTTATGTGGTAAACAGTGCTATTTATTGAATTGCTAGTTGCATTTTTTTTCTAAACAGACCATCGTGTTACATAATAAACCAACAACAATTGCAATGAGCAGCATACGTGGTTCTGAGAGTAGCTAGTACATACCACAGATTGTATTACTCCATGAGGGTCCTGACTACATTGGCACACATCGAATCCAAGATGCGCATAAATTTTATTTTATGTTATTTGTTCCTTTGGTAATCCAAGAGAGTTTAATCTGTCTAATTAAACTCCCTCCTATGTTATCTTAGTTCTGCTTCATTTAATGCACCTTATGTATGAAAAAAGGCAGCAAGCATTCAATTTTGATACTGCGCCTTATAATCCAGTGCACCTTGTGGTCCAAAACATATGATACTTTCTGGCACAACTGCACTTACTAAGCTTTGATCAGACCTTGTGGTAATATTACCCCAGCCCATTTTATGCAGTAGTTTATCCTGGCTAATAATTATAGATTACCAATAGGATGTGCAACCAGTTCATCTTCCATACGTCAAATTTTAATTTTTTATATCTTAATTTCAAACAAAAAAGTTCACACACATATATGCAAGCCTTTCAATCCCTGCACAAGTATCCAAAACACAACATACTAACAAGATAGATTAATACGTTATTTAACTCTCTTGCTGATTTTTCACATTAAAATTCAAACATGGTGTTCACAGTCAACTAGGTAAGTTATCTACTCAGCCATCAACAATACACAAGTTCAAATGGAATCTAAACAACCAGACTGTTTTTAGTGGTATACCCTAGATTTTAACATTGGAATACCAATGATTTCTTCTTGAAAATAAGTTGAGTTTAACATCAATTTCACTTAGAGGATTGTTCACAAATGACACAAATCTATTCATGGAAATTTTGAAGTCTCAAAAACTGCAATGATAAAATTAAACTGGCCCAAATTAAATACACTGACAATGAGCCACAAAAAGACCAAATTTACCATTCCAAGTTAACGAAACTTGGGTAAAAACACTAAAGGTAAATTAAGAATTTTAAAGGTGGTAAGAATAGCTAGATTTAAGAATACTCATAAAAATTACTCCAGCTACAAACAGTGTATTCAACAAATAACCAGCACTGACATCAAAATAAAATATCATGCAAATGCCCCAGAATGTTTCTAATATTGTACAGCTAATGAAATTAACTATGGGTTATTTAGCAGATTGTTAAAAATCCAATACAGTTAGTTCCAGTTCAGAGGTTGCAATAATATTTACTCTTACTTGCAACAATCACTACTGCCTTTCAATCAAAGATGATGGCTATGCATGCTAAAGCGCACTGCAAATTATAAAAATCAAGCTAAACAAAGCAAGCTTTCTACTACTTGATTTTTAGTGAAGTACTTGAACAATTTTTTTCAAGACAAATGGCAGGCAACATAAAACATCCATCTTCAGCATACAAGAAGTTATATTGGAAAATACATCAATCCAAATGTCAGAGATGTCTTAAAAAGCAGATTTAGCCCAATTAACAGGCCTGACATTAATGGTGTTGTAAGTTCAGAATTAATAAGAATAAAAACGCAGCTTGCAAGAAGTCTGTCAAGTGAAATAGCACCAAGAGAGGTTAACGATAACCTAAATGAAATAAGAATTTAGAAAGCAACACCTATTTCACCTATGGTAATTTGTATTGTATTCAGGTTTAGCCTCCAGCATAAACGTTATGAATACACAGGAACAACAACAAAAATTAAATGTGGGGTAAAACAAAGAAAAGACAATTGGCAAAGAGTACTCCCTGTACTAGTAGATAGCAGGTTGGCCGTGACGTATGGGATAGCCATGAATGTGTCGAATCACACTGGCATGCAGGTAAAACAAGTGTTGTTGCAACCAATGTTGTTCTCTGGTGTCACCAGTCATATCAACTTTTTATGAAGACAGTTGAAAATAAGGGCAGTGGACTTTTCATTGACATCGGTGGTTGCAATTGCAACTGGTTAAAATATGTAGGCATTTAAGACAACATTGTATTTTTTTGCGTTTCACAGGCTTGACATATGTTGCAAGGCCTTTCTGAAATACACAGTCCAGGAAGTAGCATGGAGAAAAGATTTCCACAACTGTTGCATCCAACACCAGGCTGCAACCTGTGAACCATGGGCCAAAGAACCTAGGTTACTTTTGGTCAGTTTTCAGTCAAAGACAGAATTTTTTGAAATGACCAAGAAGATTAAGTCAATTCAATCATAATGTTCAAAAAGGTAGGCTAGTAAATACTGTTTTGGTGGGTTTTAATACTATTGTGGGACAAATGACCACGATGTCTCAGCAAAAAAAAAGTAGCAAGGGACTATCATCATTTATCTGACAGATTCTAGGGTAGACAAGATACTGATGTTAATGAATAATGGTCTTTTGATAGTAGGGTTTATTGCTGAATTGAGGCTTTATAACATTAAGCTAAACAAATGCATACTGAAGTGTACAACAAGTGATACCTCACACTTTGTAAAAACACACTATCAAGTAAGTCTATGAGTGAAGTTTTAGGACTTTTTAACAAATATCTATTCAAATTTCACGTTCCATGGTTCACAACAACACTAATTTATAAGAAAAAACAAACAAAAATAACACATGGTGCACATGAGCAAAAAATAAAGCGACCAATGAATAAAAAATTAAGATATATACACAAGGCACACAAACGGGTGATAGAAGCAGTGATGCAGGCTAAGGATCAGAAACCCATAGCAGTCATGATAACATATAAAAATATGGGTAGCAGAAGCATTTAATATGAAACAAAACCAAAAGTAGTTAGGTTGGTCCGTGATGAAATATCAAGGTTGCCAATAAAGCTAGCAAGGGACACTGATGTGAATAGGGTAAAAGGGGTGGTCATCGTTTTATTGAGTCTGAAGCATCAGACTCATCTGAGGGTTTGATGAGGTAGTGTTATGCAGATCATCATCAATTTATCAAAACTGTCACCAAAACATTAAAGGGAACATCAATCCAATCATGCATAGTGCATATGAAAAACATTAATTAGTTAGTAATATAAGGCAGATTGTTGGCAGTGTCAGAAGTGTCTGCTATATGCTTTTGTGTTAGTGTATCAGCTTGAAAATGACAACACAACACTCAGAGGAGTATCATGATCTAAATATATCATAAGATATTGAAATGAAGGATGGTGTTAGCAAGCATAGCCATACTGGTAATAGCCACATCAATTAAGTTAAGGTCTGTTATCATGAGGTGTTGGACATTGCCACTACTTATTTTGCTTTGACATCCTCAGATTGCTGCACCAGCATTCTTCGGTATTGCAAATTTTGTTCTTACTTGGTTCATTAAAAACACACACCCACTGTCAGCTACTTGCAATTTTCACCCATTTTTTCTGTCCATCTTTTGTTAGCCTTGGCTCATTCTGGGGCTATTTTACCATTTATGAATAAATTAGGATGGAATCAGAACCGTTGCCAGAAAGTTTAATAGGGGGGCTTTGTGTTTTTGCGGGGAGGATTTGCATTTGTGTGGGGGGCTTGACGCTCTAAAAATTGACAAAACTCAACTGATTTATAGTGTTTCATGTTTCAATTTGGGGGGCTTGGAGCTTTGTTTGGTGGGTGAAGCCCCAAAAGCCCCCATGTCGATGGGATTGGATGGAATGATGATTTTTTAAAATTCAATAATTCTTTGGTGTTACCTGGCTTTCTTGTCTTATTGTTGATGCTACTATACCTGTGAACAGTTCCAATAGGAATAAAACTGTGGTGGTGATGGTTTTGGTTTATTCATGCATTTCTGTGGCTCAAATCATGAAAAATATAAATGTAACAAGAGGAAAAAGAATAACCTCACAGAGCATAAAGCAATTGCATTGCATGCTGATATGAATATACCAACATCAAAAACATCAGGTTTAGCAAATTGATGTGTTCCAATATATTTGAATCGCAAAGAGTTGGCAAAAGACTATATGGGTCAACTGCCCAGCCAGCTTTGCGGCCAGCACAAATACTAAAAGAAGTGGACACCAAAGCATTGTACCAGCAACTACTGCAATTGGTCATCATACAAGAGCATTTAATAGTAGAGGAAAAATGAAGATTTGTAAAAAAAGCAGCAGACATTTGAAGTGATGGGCCAAAAAAATTTGATGAAGATTCACATTCTTGAACAAAGTCCTGCAGATAGTTTCTATACAAGGTATCAAAGGTCTTAAAATAATGGTGAACTTGGTGTGGGCAAACACTTACATTTCTGGGTATGTAATGCATAATTCAGCAAGCATTGCTGTAGATAAGTCTTATGTAACTATTGCTGACATGATACAATGTCTGAAGAATTTTAGGCATGACACATATGAGAAGATAGCCAGGTATGAGAAATCATGCATGGTCACTATTCAGCAAGAAAAACATGGTGCATACTATGAAGAGTAAATGATATATAGTAGTGAGCTAAGAATAATTGCAAGATTTTGACATTACAGATTCCAAAAATTTTAAACAAGGAAAGTGGATATGAAGGTTGGTGACTGTACGATCCAGCATGCTGTTTTGAAAAAGTGACGACCTTTAATTTTTCAATCAATTCATCACCTCAGCTTTCCACAACCCTTGTTGCAGCTGGATCAACTGATCGATAATGCACTTCTTGCTCAAATCATAAAACCATCACAGGATTTCCTTAAGTGTAACAAAGACATAAAAACATTGGGAACTGTAGTGTGATTCAAACTTTTTTTTTAATCTTGTGCATGCATTTTCCATGTAATGCTGTATCTATGGTCTCAAACTTTGTGCAAATGTACGATCTCACTTTGCATTATCAGCAACGTTGACTTTTCTGTCAATTTTATTGTTGAGATTTGCGAAAATGGAAATTCCACCTGAAAATCTCAAAAAATTCTTTAAAAAGCTGTGTCTAAGAGTGTTATTACATGATTGTTGCTCATTAATGTGCATCTGCTTACTGTAATTTATTCAAATCCAGTTTACACAACTGACCATGACACAGAACATATTGCAACTCCATAATTATTGTTTTAAATTTTGGGAATTATAGTAACCTTGTCTTCGTTTCTTTAGCCAACAGAGTATACTGCAGACCCAACATAGCGCGGATGTCAGGATCCACAACATCAGACCCCGTTATAAATTAGTCATGTCATACCGAGGTATTTTATTACGTAACAAACAGTATACCAGGGTTTTGTAAGGAAAATGTTGGGAACCCTGTTTGGATCGATAGGGACTCGATTTTTTCTGAGTTTAGGGACCCGGTCATGATTTTCTCTGACTCTAGGGACCCGATTTGAAATTCTAGGGAGCCGAATCGGGTCCCTAAAATGCCTTAAAAAACCCTGGGTCATGACCAAGAATGTATATTTACCCTGGGTCATGACCAAGAACATACATGACCAAGAACATATATTTATACAGTCATGACCAAGAATGTATATTTCCATGACAATGTGATGTTTATACTAAAAACGAGTCCAGGGTTGACTGTTTCAGTGCTTGTCTATTCTTTTTCCTTGCGATCTCTCCTTTGGTGAACCGTAAGAGCAGTCTCTCAGAGACTTTGACTGTAACTTGCCCAACGGCCTTTACAGGGATATACCTAACATACGTCATACATGGTCCGGACTGTGACAAAACCGTATGGCAGTGGTGCTCAAACCGTGGCCCGCAAGGCCCTCTGGAGTGGCCCGCGAAGCAATTTTCATTGGAAAGAAAACTTAACACTTTTAATCATTTAAGAGAATTTTTTCAAGAATATTTATTGAGATCATTAATTTTTGTGGCCCACAAAGAGTTTCTGAAAGACAAATATGGCCCACAAGCCAAAAAGTTTGAACACCACTGCCGTAACATTTTGAGATGTTTAAAATTATTTACCTACAAGTACTATATTGCAGCAAACCAGTTATGAAATCGGGGTCCATACTCAAACCGTGTTATATCCGATTCTGTATTATATCAGTTCTACAGTTTATTTTTCATCTGTGCTGCTTTTCTGCATTTTGTCAGTGGCAATTTCAAGATTATTCTTTGTGTGTGTTCTCCACAAAAAAACAATTAACTTTTCACTAATGCTAACAGGATTGGATGAATATTATGGTCATCTGATACAACAGCCTCCTTGCCATGATGCTTCAACTGTGCTTTAAGGCAAGGAAGTGCCTATTTTGCCACCAGAGGCAAAAACAGTGCTGGAGCTATTTTGCCATTATGCGGAGATGATTAGTTGAATTGGTGATGTGACAAGAACGATACACTTGGATTAGCACAGGCCTGCCTAACCTTTTTAGTGTTTCGGACCACTTTGACATGAGGAAATTTATTGTGGGCCACAAACGTTTTTGTGACATAACAATAAGCTATTGTGAGCTATTGTGATGTAACAAATCCCTCAATTTTGATAAGTTTCATGCTATAACACCAGGTGATAATGAGTCCTATAGTTGCTTGCAGTGTTGCCAGCTTGTATGGATGTAAACCAAATCTGAAAAATTGACATATTTTCGAAGCGTTTGTTATACAAGTTTTTGGTTGGTAGGTCCATAGCACAAACAACAGATATAATTTTGGTGTGTTTTGATGGCAAATATACTTGAGCCTATAAAAAAACACTAAAACTTTAAAAAGTCTGCTTACGAACTTATTACATTGCGGGCTACTTAAAACAACCTCAGGGATGCATGCGACTTGCGGGTTGGGCAGCCTTGGATTAGCATATAGTTTTTGTCACTTGACCTAAAACCCAAAACCTAAACCTTAATCCTAAACGAAAATGCTAAACTTAAAACTTTTTATCCAAAAGTGCTCCCATTCAAGGTGTCATCTCTATCAACAAAGCCAAAATAAATGGTAAGAGCTTAAACACAGCACATACAGACAGTAAACACTCTACTCATCTACATTGTGCTGCTAGCGTCACAAACTCAACATCATATGTGGACTGGATATAGTTCAAAGGGCAAAATATTCCCAGCAGAGTTTTTCCATTAATGGTAAAATAGACACTGCCAAAGGCAATAGTTTCATGAATTATCCTAGGTGCCCTGTAAAAGATGGATATCCATCAGTAACGAATCCTGGTGGCGGATAAGAAATGATGCAACCAGAGTCATGAAAACTGATATTTACTTTATGGCAGTGGCTATAGATACACCTGTGGATCTTGAAATTAGAAAATTATTCATATGCCACTTGCGACGTAACAGTTAACGCACAACGAGAGTGCAGTAGATTTAGTAGAAACGAAGTAAACATAAAAGATAAACCCTAAACCTATGGTTCTGTCTTATATGCAGTTGCAAAAAGTGTCTGTAACCCTGTGATTCCGCCGGTTTCAATGCCTTGTACTATGTGCTCTTTTGTCTGTTTTTATCGACCTGCGGTCTGCAGAGTGCGTGTGTTCATACTATGGACTTCGTGTCTGCTCACAAACACAAACAAATAAATTAACCCTAACTATAGCCCTAATGCAACCCTAACCTAATGCTAACCCTAAGCTATGGCTAGCCTAAACCTAAGCTAAGGCTAACCTAACCCTAACCTAATGCCAACCTATCCCTAGACAAACCCTAAGCTAATGCTAACCTAACCTAATGGTAAACTAACCCTAACCTAACACTAACGTGTTAAGGTAACACAAAAAAAGTAAAGAAAAAAAGAAAAGTAAAGTCGGTGAGGTGAGAGTCGAACCAAAAACCATTGGCATAGTAGCCATAATCAAATGCATAACCGCTACACTAGGGGTTCTCCAACTTTTGGTGTTATGGAGCCCATGAAGAGATTGAGTCATTGACCATAATTTACGGAGCCTTACAATAAATTTCTAAAAATGAAAACAAAAAAAAACACATTGTTACTTACCGATTGGTGTTCCTGAGTAAATTAGAATTGCTTTATTTAATTTTTCTTTGCCATTATTGCTTCTTTGGACAGTTGCAAAATTAGCCAAGTCAGTATTTTAATAAGTAAACGAATAGCTCGCGGAGCCTTGAGGTTTCTCTTGTGGAACCCTGGGGCTCCATATGGAGCACTTTGAGAACCTATATGCTACACTACAAGACCCACGCCGTTTGAATGACAAACTGACCCTTTCATTTGAATTGCGTCAGGCCAAGCGTATCCGTAGTTACTTCCTTATTTTATGATGAACAACAAGACCACAGCCATAGTACAAATAATATTTTTTGTTAACCCAGGTCTAATTTTAGCCAACATCGCTCACAAACCAAGATTATTCAATTCTTGACACCAAGCTCCAGTGGGACCCTAACTTACATTTGAACAATTGTGAAAGCACAGCATAAAAAATTAATACATCATAACTTTTTAGCATTGTGTTTAGGCCTGGGAAAATGGAGGTTATATTAAATTGCAGTGAAAACTTATATTTTACATTTATCTTTACCCTTACTTATTGTGTAACAAGTTTTTACTCCAGTTACATCATCAAACATCCGTTAACGATCCACACTGATGGACATCCATTCTTTACATTATACCTTACTCCACACTGTTGAGCTTTGCCAGAAAGAATAAGAAGTGGCTACGGATCTAGATCTATTTTTTCGGTCATTTTCCGGTCATAGGCCTAGACCAAAATTTTTTTTAATTGACCAAAAAAAATTAAAGTCAATTCAGTCATAATGTCTGAAAAGGTAGGCTAGTAAACATTTACATTGTTGTGATGACTTTCAGCACTGTTATGGAACAAACGACCAAAATGTCTCATCGAATAAAGAAACCCAGTTACAGATACACCTTGCATGACACGGTTTGAATAAAACACTGAGTTTGTCACTAAGCACTATCGTGGTAGCGTAGCGGATGCATTTAGGTCTGTTCTACTAATGGTTTTCAGTTCATACCTCACCTTTGCGACTTTCATTTTAGTAATAGTGGTTGCACGTTTCAAATCATGGGACCAGTTTTTCTTTTCTTTTTTCAAAAGTTTCCAAAGTTTAGGTTTAGGGGTTAGGGTTAGCATTAAGGTTGGCATTAGCGTTGGGTTAGGGTTAGGTTTAGGTTTAGGGTTTACTGTACCTTTTACATTTAGTAGGTTTCTGTCAAGCCTACTGCACTCTCATCATGCATTACTGTCATGTTACAGGTGGCGTATAAATAAGGTTTCAAATATCATGATCCACAGGCATACTGTAGCCACTGCCTAAAAATAAACACAAATTAACTTACCGCAGTTCAGCTAACCTTTAATTGGATTAATTTTTCTAAATGTATTTTCTTATTCCAGGAACAACAGACTAGATTGGCATTAAACTCAGTTGCAGGTCACTCATTTCAGAGGCTATGCCAACCTATAACCTTGATCGTTGATGCATTTTCTGGTTGATTTCAACTTTTCTTTACCATCGAATCGATCAGGTGTTGTACATCTTTAGAATAGATACTATTACTTTTGCTAAACTATTCCACACTTTAATATAACGCAAAATAACTACGACAAACTAAAATTGGTTGTGTTCCGAGAACTACCAATTCAATCTACTTCCACTAGGCTATTCAATATGGTCGCATTTCTATTTGAATTACGAATACTGTACCTTCTTTTAAGTTTCCACGGTCGCGAAGGCATACAGCTTCACGGGGTCACGCCTGAGCGATATCGCTAGAAAACCACACTGTGTTCTTCAGTTCATTGGTCTAAAATTCGCTTAGCCACTTGTACACAGCACAGAGCACAGCGGTTGTTGGTCATTGGCACGAGTTGCGATTCCATGACACTGTGTGTAAAAGAGGTTCAGAAATCGAAGTTGGTAGGCAGAAGTAAAACCCAGGTTTTTGTTTAGGGCTCGGAAGATCATCTGCTGTCAAAAATTGCCAGAAATCCAGTAGAGATACTGGCCAAGTACTTTTGCGCAAAGAAGGTCTCGGACGCGAGACGAGTCTCAAGATACATTTTTGCGAATTTCGGCCTCAAAGGCCAACTGACTTACCACGGTCTCAAAACCTGAAGATCTGTCTCGGGCATACTGTCTGGTAGAGATGGCACGGGCCGCTAATGGTCCGGTTTTGGGGCGGGTCGCTTAGGTTGAACGAGCGGGCCGCTGACGATATTTTTAGCGGTTGGATTTCACCGAGCCGCTGCGAGCCGCCCACCAATGTTGAAAACACCTTAAAATTTTTTTGAGTTAGAAGAACTACTCAGTGGTAATAGAAGTGAATAAAACCACTTGGCATTGCTTTCCCAGTGCATTACTTTCAAGCAAATTTGCTTTTCCTATATGTGAGCACTCTGTCAGGCGCAACTGGCAGGTCAGGCACACTTCAAGAAACTTTTCGTGTATACGGCGACATCTTCTTCATTGAGTGTGGCGGTTAGCAATTTTGGTGCTGAGTGACTTGTTGGAAGGAACGTATTATGCAATGTTTTGATGTCGTGCTATAGGTTTTTTTTATATATGTACCAAATTAGAATCACTTCACAAGTAAGGTTGAGGGCAGGCGCGTAGCCAGTGGGGGGCCAATGGGGGCAATTGCCACCCCCCCAATTCCGGAAGCAGCACTAGCAATTTTCAGATGATTCAAGCTTTTGATGCGTATTCCAAGGAAATGCGTCAGTGCAAATCAACAAAACTGCTAAAACTATTCTACTTCAACTTTTAGTCGAACTTGATCAAAGCAGTATGGTTGATCAATTCCCCATGATTAATCAAGCATTGTGTATAGTGGAAATGCTGGAGGATTCATGCCATAGCTGACCTCCACCTGAGGCAGCTCCGTGTGGAAGCGGTGATAATGAAATCCAAACTTGTATATACGCGCTTGTAAACACCAACCGAAAATAAACAAGGAGTAACACTTTTCGCAGCTGTTTCTGGCACACTAGCTTGCTGTATCCCATCTGACGGTGATGGAAATTTCTATTCAAGACCATTGCAAAAATTATTCGCTGAAAACTCTGGCATGCTGAAAATGCTGTATATTTTGCCCTTGACTGCAGCATTAGCTGTAGCTTTGTTTATTGTATTGTATTGTATTGTATTGAGTAACGTCGTCACTCCCACACGCAAGTCGCTTGAATTTAAGCATGCATCGCAGTAACATGAAATACGCAAATACATGAAGGAAGACGAGGATACATACATGGCGGTAGTAGAGAGTATACGTTTGATGGCGCAAATACATTTACTTTGATGAAACACAAGCTTTTGAGATATACGTACGAATGAAGTCATCCTGCTTATTACAATGTAGTACTGCGATGACTTCCAAGTACATCGATTTATAAAAATGCTTGAGGGAGTGGGAGGCTGCGAAGGACCAAAGGTCATCT
>Ga0210059_1000157_pt1 | contig 67875 bp, 34 predicted proteins | sample Ectturendosymbi2_FD_188042 | JGI IMG/M metagenome (GOLD analysis project Ga0210059, IMG submission 188042) | Ecteinascidia turbinata endosymbiont from Florida, USA - Sample 2 (SPAdes) (version 2) | ecosystem: Host-associated > Tunicates > Ascidians > Unclassified | place: Key West, Florida... | reverse complement strand
ACTGCTGTTTTTGAGCTCGTGCAACAGTTCTATCATGCTACAGAATTTGGTAATGCACTGTAGCAAATACGGTCAGCGCTTGCGCTGATCAGCCATAACAGACAAAATAAAGACAATTATTTCGGATAAAGTGAACTATCGTGGAACACAATCTTGAACATGCGTAGTGAACGGAAGGTCTGCAAAAAGTGGTGAGATCGTTTCTGGACGCAGGTGATAACCCTGATTTTCACCAAAACCTAATTATTACTTTTTGGCCCATTTACAATGTTCCGTGAAATTTGCATGCAAAGTTATTCCGTGGTATTTGCATTAGGACAACAAAATAACAAGCAAAAACTATGCGAAATCATTGAATTTCCTTTGCGCAGGTGATAAAGATTTTGCAAAATATCAAGCTCAAGGGGGGTTTTAACCCCAAACCCCCTCCCCCTTGCGTACGCCCTTGCGCTTGAGTATGACACCAAAACGAAATTCGAAATCTATGAGGAGCGAATGCCCAGTTTACTTCTTGTTTACGCCCTGCTAGATTGTAATGCTATCCACGAAACAAGTGACGCGGGCAACTTGCTTAAACCAGCTATGCCCAAACCGCGGGCCGCGTACGTCCCAGTCAACGGTTTTGTGCGGCCCAGTTTAGGTTTTCGCTATGGTAAATAGCCTACATACTGACAACCTGTCCTTATTTTGATAATCTTAAATTTGACATTTTCGATGCGGGTGGTCCTCAGTGCCACTCTATCCCGTCTATATTCTGCGTGCTGGGAGATTTCCAAATGTCCACTGACACCTTGGTACAAACCTTTTTACTAGTTATCTGATTTCTACCCTTGCTCCATTGCCACTAAAAGTGCCTGTGAAATCACACTTACAGAGGGGTTAAAAGTGCCAAAGAGTGGTTAGCATTGCAATTAAGATTCAAACGCTTTCACTACGTTAACTTGAACTAAATTTAGTTTGCTTAGATCAAAATAAGTCATTCAGTGTGCGACCCTGGTTAAGATAGTGTCATAATTTTTGGCTCAGTAAGCATGTCGGTTGGACAATAGATGCTTTAAGCACTGCCTCGTTAAGTGTTTCGCGGAGCGTAGATAGAATTTGATCGCAGGATTTTTGAGCATTTTGGGCAGTGGTGCATTCAAGTTTGAATGAAAACCGGCGTTTTTACTGGACTTAGTCATACATGGTTACCCATCATCTTTCATATTACCGGACATTGCGTCTTTTCTGGTTTTAGCAATGCGTTTTCTAGGAATAAACTTGTCTGAACAAGTGTGGACACAAGCCTATAGCTTTCAAAGGCTAGTAACAGCTACCTCAGCAACTGCTGGCCCTTCACTGCGTTTAATTTACTATTAGGTTGTACAACTTCCTTCAGAAATATTTCAACAACGGTATCTGGCACAAAAGTATTAATATAAAAAAAAAACAAAAAAAACTGAAAGCAATATTCGGAATGAAAAGCTCTAAATACTAATCATCTGATAGAACGAAAATTTCATTCTTTGTTGTGTTGGTTTGTTGCAAAAAATGTCTTCGATCCTCTAGTTGAATAGACTTGTATGGAATTACCTACGCTCACTTACATGTACAGACCCTGACAAGCATCTCCTGTACGTAAATGTCGTGACAAGAGTCAAGAATCTTCTCATCATTCTGAAGTAGTTCCATTCTGTGCCTATTTTATCGCAGTGAGCGCGTCAACTCTTTCTGTTGCGTGCCGCTTTTTCAGAATGAAAACATAAAGATTTGCTCGTGCAGTGGTATGCTCAGGAAGCTGCCCGAAAAGCAATTAATTAAAGCCTTTTAATGGAAAGCGCTTGACAAGCTTTCCTCGTAAGATTTATGAAATAATTCATGTTGCTGTGCAAGTCATGCTCCTCTTTGAAGGCTAGTGCAATACGTTTCAAACGTTCATTTCCATGTCGCGAATATAAGCAACCAGTCAAGCTGTTAGAATTAAAACAAGAAAAAGCGCAGATTTGTCGGCCTTTTGCATTATTGTCGATACTAGCAACTTGACAAGGAACCCTGCTTTACCAGATGGCTCGGGTAAATTGTTATTGTTGAAGACGTGTTTGGCATTTGATAGCTTAACCTACAGGAACGACCTATTGCGAGGACGAGGATAATCTAACTCGATACTTTCACCGCTGAAGCAACGTTCTTGATACAGTAATCGCGCACCACTCGCTCTCGGATTTCAGGCCGCCTATCATGTATTTCGTAAACAATTCGAGCAAACGGACGATCAACAAAAAACAGAGTCAGGTTGCCTTCCAGAGGGGCCGTTGCAATTGTCCACATAAAACCGGATCGCTTGCTTTTTGTGTGGAAGTTTTTCACGGTGTGTTTGTTGTCGAGGCCGTTTTTCGTCGCTTTGTAACATTATCGTGTTAATTTGAAAGACGAACCAGTGTTAACATATTATGGAAACACTTCTCGCAACGCCTTGTCTAGTTGTAACAGTGTTTTGGATACTTGTAGTTGGCTTTGCGCAGAAATGGCAAAATTATCGTCATCCGGCAGGGTTTGCTGTGGAAAAAGGTCGGCTCATTATTTACACAAAAATCTCAACTCTTTTCTCCAATTTATTTGCGAGAAGTCTTTTCAATAGGAAGAGTATTTTTCACTAAACGTGACCAATATTTGCTTTGGCAGCCCAGTCGTTATATACCGTTGTGTTCTGTAGCGAGACCTAAGAGAAAAGCACCGCTGAAAAAGTGAGTGAAGAAGTTTCACATGAGGTATTTTCAAGAGAGGCTGATTCAAGTGTTTTTGGAAGGGACATAGAGAAGTATTTCGTGAGATGTACATTTAAGTTTCTTATACATACGCATGAACCAAAGGAAGAGATCAGACGATATATACGCTATCCGAGTATTGTGAGGAACACATTTAATTAAATCTGTTGCTTGATACAATTTTCAGGTTATCGTCACAGCTGTTGAGAATACGATTTTGACTGTAGATATGAATGGGATAATTTCTTACCCAACAACGGAGAAAGGCGCCAGAAAACCGAAGTGTGCTCGTTGTCGAAATCATGGAATGATATCATGGCTGAAGGGCCATAAGCGACACTGTCCTTACCGGGAATGCTTGTGCGCAAAATGTAACTTGATTGCTGAACGACAAAAAGTCATGGCAGCGCAGGTAATTCAACTTTTTCTCAAAAGAACAAGATGCAAACGCATGAAGTTACCACATTTTTTTCTTTGCAAAAATATGGCTCTCATTAAAAACTGCATAAAACAGGTCGCTCTTAAAAGGCAGCAAGCTGCTGAAGATGCAATCGCTCTTGGATTACGGGCTATCAATGTTCCATCCTCTGCCTCGAATATCAGCTACCTTCCGGTTGGGCCAGTATTTCCTGCTGAAAACAAGGCGGATTGCAGCAGTGCGACTTGCTCAACGCCAAAAGGTAAGCTACCGTTGTGCACACAAAAAATGGCAGTTTTCTCAATTCTTTGGCGACTAGCTTGATTTACATAAATTCCGTATTGTTGTGAGTGAATCAACATAGACAAATATACACAGTTCAGATAATCTGTTGGCTATATCTAACACACCTGTATGTCAGTGCAAAACACCTGGTTGTGTGATAGAAATCCATGCACATGCCGAAAATCACGACACAGAAAACACATACCAAATATGAATACGTGCCAATCGTTGGTGTGGTGTTTTCTGCGGTATGATCTTTGGTAATACAAGCCAAATATCATAGCACAGAAAACAACACATCAACGATTTGCACGTATTCACCATCAGATTGTAGAAGTAGCCCCAACGCATTTTAGCATGCTGCAAGTGTTTTGAAGTGTTCAACTTGTCAGACTGCAAATTCAAAGCACGTAACTCGCATAATGTGAATAACTAGATAAAAAAAAATTGTGTTAGATTTCATTTGATATTTTCTATCATCTACAATAGCAGTTTTTGACCTATCCAACTGAAATTCCAGGGAATCTCATCACTGTGTGGCCTGCCCAGCCAGGGGCCATGCGGCTATGGTAAAGTTTAGAACATCCCTTCTGTTGGTAAATTTTCTATTTTTGACATGAGAGCTATACAGCATAATCCATCTATTTGTTGCTTTAGGGCAGGTTCTTATCTGCTTTCTGAACTGCTTTGAAAAGTTGTGTAATTGAAATACACTTTTGTTTGCTCTTTGCCACACCTTTCGTGCTTTGCTTTATTTTACTGAACTGCTTGAAACTTTGTGAATGCAGAAAAGCATCTATAAACAAACCAATCAATAGTAGCAACTAAGCGAAGTCACTTTTTAACCATGTCGTAAACAACGTTGAGCATAAGAGAGTGCTGGTTTTCGCATCCTAACCAATCAAAATCAATGCATCTTCGACAATTTCCAAGTTAATTAATTTGCAGTCAAAATTTACTATTGCTTAAACAAACCTCATCGCACTTTTGCTTTCAGAAAATAATGCATAATATGCCAACAGGGATTTTTAAAGCAGGTTAACAAAATTGAGAAATCGTTTCAAAAACATAATATTGAAAAAACGTGCAACTCCATTATGGTTCAGATCACGAAACACAGAGCTTGTACACGCCTGATCAGTGGCGTGCAGAGGTCTTGTTATAACCGGGGCGTCTGCTCGATGTATGCCCCCAACCAAAATCTGGTATTGAGCATTCGCTCCTTGTGACGTCACAATATGACGTTACATTCACGTTTGCAAGCCAACGTTTTGGCGAAGTTTGTTGACACAACATACATATCCTAATATTCTACATTCACTCTCTTTACACGTTGTTGTACATTGTTTAACTGTAATGAACATGAATTATCAGCGCTCCAAGTTGGTAGACCGGAGAAAAACACAGCACTCAACGCTAGGACAGAGCAGTTCATCACTGCAAAAGTATGATCGGCAATGGGTTAAAACGGGGAAGTAGAAAGAGAACACACTCAGTGCTACGACAGGGCAGTTCACAACAGCAAAAACAAGTTGTGCGATCGTCTCGTCGAATAGCAGTCGAGCAGAGAAGGTATGCGGCTGGGATGGCAGACACACAGGGTTGACAGTTGGAAATTTGCTAAACTACACAGGAATTGAGAATTCGCATGAAGTACCCAAGAAAACTTACGTTTTTTATTATGTGGCTGTTATATGTACAACTACTGGGGGGACAGAGAAGATACGGGCTTGTGTGAGCCTTTATGGTCAAACTGCTTTAACTGCCCATGACGAAGCTCGAAGTGATACATTGCAAGCACACGTGTGCGGCTGTATAAGCGCAGACCCAGGGTTGCCACATCAAAAAACGAAACGGGAAACTAGTGATGCATCATAAAATCAGCTAAATCAAGCAGTTGAAATAGGACAGTTTTGAAATTTGGCTCAGAAAATCAATTAAACGTCCGTAATTATCTTTCAATCCTTTTTTGTGATTTCCCCTTGATCGCATGATCTGGAAAATCAAGTCACTATCAGTGTGATCAGGGGCGCAGCCAGGATTTTCTGAGGGGGTCTAAAGTTATGGAAGCAAAAACCCTTGAAAAGGAAAAATTGCTTGTGATTATAATAGCCAAGGAAAGCACATAATTTGTGGATAAACAACTGATTGTACTCATCACGAAAACTGGGGGTCCTTCCAACTAAACTGCCATCACATTTTTCGATATTCTTTCATAGTACATTAGTAGGCTGCATTAAGTCATGTCAAAATTAACTGTAAACCTACACCACAGTGATCTCATAAAAAGGCCAAGGTAATTGGCAAGCTGTTAGCAAAGTGTAAGAGTATACGCGTTAAGTAAAAATTGCGATAATGCTTTAAGCAGCCATGACCCTTCATAAAAACAAAAAGGCTTGTACAAAATCTAGATCCTGCTTGTGTAGATGATAAATATCGCATACACTGTGATACAGTAGCCTACGTAAAACAGCTGCAAAGTTCACATTTAAAAAATGCAAACAATCAGAGTGGCATATTCATTCACAATATTTGAAAAAACAATTGACATGAGCTTTACACAACAATATAAGCGGGAACTTCCATCCCAAGCCTCCCTAGCCTACAGCACAGCGCTTCCGAATCACTGTCAGTGTAATTGCACAGCTAAGTCGAATTCAATATCAAAGTCTGATCGCCGTGTTTCACTCGCAACAAAGTCTTCAAGAATTTCCTCCTTGTTGAAGGGGTGGTTTGTATGCCCTGACATAAGAGCCAAGCCAGTGAGGCGTTTTTCATGGTTGTTCTTAGATAGGTCTCAGGGATATCTAGGAGTTCTAGATGTCCCTGATAGGTCTTCAGGCGTCTCAGTGCGCTAAAGCTTCGTTCAGCAGCAGCTGTTGAAACAGGAGGTGTGGCTAGTATTTGAAGATTCCTAGCTAGACCTACTGTTCTGACACCGCTCAATAAAAGCTTTTCGAAGCTGCTCACCCTGATCTGTTTCATACGAGGATTAATGTCTTTTCAATTTTACTACAAACTTGTCCATTCTCACTCAACACATTTCGCTGACGAAAGAGCGGCGTGCAACTGATTAGTAGAGGCAGTTAGTTCAGCCTGCAACCAGCGGTCGATCACATCTCGCACTGCATATCTTCCACGTGTGCACGTCAGGAACAGGGCTCTCATAAATGCAACTCCAAAATCCCCAGCACAGTACCAAAAAATCCCTAAATCTGTGGTGGTGAAGCAAGGGGCAGGAAATTTTGGTGATGCGAAGGATTTTTGCCCAAATTCTCCCAAATTTGCACGGAAAAAAACTCGGACCTCCAAAAACAGCTCTTCATGTTCCTTTAGGCGCCTTTGGGCGCCTTTTTTGCCCGTATTTTAAGAGGTTTGCTCAGTTTTTCAGGGATTTTGTGAAGGTTTTCAGAGATTTTGCCCAGGTTTCCACGGATTTTTCCCGGATTTTCACCAAATCAAAACTTTTGGTGGTGCGCGTTCACCCCCTCACCCTTGCCTCCTACACCAGTGGTGCAGCATAAAACCACAGTGCTGTGATAAATGTTAAAAATAAAACCAGTTTTTATTTCCAAAATAAACTGAAATAGTACATTTTACACATTTTCATACTTTTCCGAAAACTCCTAAAAATCCTTACAAAAATACCTAAAAAGGGTTAAAAGTTCCAATCTAGGGACAAAATCCCTAAAAGTGAAAGCACTAGTTAGGAAGGTCCCAGCTTTGTGACGTATTAACTATATATCAACCTACCCTGTTGGTAGTTCAAATATCTAGCTTGTTTCCACGCTAGCAGAGCACGGTACACCCAGCTCTTGTTATAGATCAGGGGTTCCCAACTTTTTTCTTACCGTGTACCCCTTCAGCATTCCGAAAAATGAGCATGTACCCCTACAGCATTTCAACAGATAAGGATGTACCCCTTCAGAATTTTGACAGATGAACATGTACCCCTAAAACTCCTTATGACAAAATATTTTCTCATGATTTTTCACAGATATACTTAACAATATACATATAATGACTTTTGAAAATAATATCAAGTGATATATGTATAAAGATTTGAAAATAAAAAACATGCAAATATATTTTTACCTTCTATTGCTAACCATAAATGTACCCCTTTGGATAGGCAAATGTACCCCCAGGGGTACATGTACCCCAGGTTGGGAACCCCTGTTATAGATGGTAGTACAAACCACGAAGGGATGAAGAAAACTGCTTCAATATTTCTCAAACCTCGAAAATTCATAACCGTCTGGTTTGATAACAAATGTGTTGTTATGCCTTGTGGTTCTGCCGAATAACATTCTGCAATGCCCCGATTTCGACTTACAAAGTTGGTGAAAAAACTAAGAAAAGAAACATCAATATTCTGATTGCTAAGGGGGGGTTGAGCCCCTTCAGTCCCCCTGGCTGCGCCTTTGAGTGTGCACTGCACACCCAGAGTATAGATCTCTGGTATTGAAGAATGTGAGAATGCTGACATTTGAATACGTAAAAACTAGTGTTGTCAAAAAAAACAAGTTTCGAAAAATAAAATCCATGCAGCATGTGTTGTAGCCTTACAATAGGAAAAATCATCTATTTACATCATTTTGATTTTTGTAATTTCGCTATTTGAATGCACCCCTGCCTTGGATGCCCGGGGCCGTCGCCCCGTTCGCCCTCCCCTCTGCACGCCACTGGGCCTGATTATATGCCAATCGTTATTGGTGAACACTGCGTTGATTGACGATAGTTGACGTTTTTATAAAGAAAATGTTTGTTTTGCCGATAAATATGAACCAAGCAAAAGTTACATCACCGTTTACTAAATATTAATTAGTAAATTATATATAGCAGTTGTGTAAGGGTTCAACAGTAATTTCACAAGTGTTCCGACAGGCTTGTTTCTTCATGTTTATCGCCGTCAGGATTTATCACGAATGAATGAAGTTAACCTTTTTATTAACTGTTGCAATCTCCTAATTGATTTCTTATTAAATTACACAACGGAAGAGAAGAGAATATCAATTTGCCTCACAATCTATAAATCATGCAAAATATAGGCCTACAGTGCTTGATTTCTACAGAATAAGGAAAACTTTTCGTGCAAAGGAGGCGAGTTATAACTTCGCATCTGTTTCATGACAGTTAGTAATAGTGTACGATTATGTCACGACTTCGCTAAAAATTCCAGCTTTTTATTATAAATGTGCATAACGACCCTGATATGAGCACCAAATTTGTTTTCGGTTTTGTAATTATTTAAACATCTCGTTTGAACGTGGTCATTACCTTGCTTACAACTATCGAACTTCCATCCCTAAGACACCCACCATCCAAACGATATTTTAAAAGGAAAAACCTATTGAAAAAATGGAACTCTTATAGTCATGAACTCATTCGTATCTTGCCATTCACAAAATACCAAAAGGTGCCAAAAAGGATCGGTGGTAATGTTGAGGCTACTACAGAGGGAGATACTAGTTTGGATTATTTGCTTGGGGAGAGGGTTGGTGCGTTTAAGCCGAATAAGTTGTCAAGGCACATGCAAGCACAATCGCAGATAACACCTGTCAATCTCAAAAGGCTAAACAACAATATTGAAAAAAGAGTGTTTTTGACTTGATGCAACAATTGTAGCGTGATGTTTTTGTTTATTAGGAAGCGAAGATGGAGTCGACGACTCACGTCAGACCTCCATCGATCCCAAGCCAAACTCTTCTGCTGATATTAGCATTGCCCATGCAATGGCATCAACTTTTCGTCCCGGCAAATTGTCTCACATTGAAATTCTTATTCGGCTGTTTCCCACTCAGAAGAAGTCCGTACTTGACCTGGTGCTACAAGGTTGCAATGGCGACGTTGTCAAGGCGATTGAACACCTGCTGTCTGCCAGCGAACCAACGATTAACGAAAATAAAAATCTGGAAACCAACCGAATGGTCTCCACAACAAACAATTCTTGTCCGAAAACAGAGGAAGAGCGATCCACTTCTCCATGCCTGAAGCGCACCGGCTCTCCCCTACCCGAGGCAGCGAAGCGACTACGGCCAGGGAATTTGTTGCGTGCGTGGAATCCCGCCTTCAGTCCAGCAAGTTTGAATTCGTCTGACGCTTCAGCAAGCTCCATGACGGCAATGGCCGCTGCCTTGAACGGATCGTTTGTTTTTGGCCGAAACCATTCACCGGTCAGCTTCAGTTTGGCTTCCAGTTTGCTTGGTTCTTCCTTGATAACATCGTTTCCGTCAATCGCAAACGACAATTTCCTGACGCGCACCAACATTCCGTCTGGTCCGTTTTCTCCTTCGTACAGTTCAAACAGCGCGTCGGTTCCACCATTTTATTTTCCATTAGATTTGTACTCTTCGTCGCTAACGAAAGCGGCCTCCATTACAAAAGAAACTATATGATCAAAACTATGCGCCTAGTGCTGTGTCCGGGGCCGTTTAAACTACAGCACCTTAGCCTCCAAGAGCCAACAGAAGATTTCTGCCCATGCAACATGCTTATACCTGTCGCGTATTTGGAAAAAAGAGCCATCGCTTTTTACCAGCTTTCTGCAATCATAATTGAACAGGTTTTGTTGTCAGCATCTTGGTTGACTTGGCATGCTACAACGTTTAATCTCTGGTCGGTTTAATTCTCCGTCTTTTGAACGTTTTCTTGGTGTGCATATGTTATGATCGTCTTTTTTAGTCAATTTGCTAGTTCTGTACGAATGATTTGTAATTTTCAAAACAATACAGTGAAAACATATTAATGTTTGCATCAATAATTTTGCTGTATCGCAAATAAATACGCAAAAACAAATGAATTAAGGTCGTATGCTTAACTTTAATATAATAGTGGTTTAATCACATGTTGCAATCTTTTGGCATTTACTCCAAAGAGTGTAGATGCAGTAGTATCAAGTTCAAGCATATAAATGTTTAAACAAAGATTTACAGCTTTTGGTTTTTATGTGTCGTAAGGTGAAACTAATTTCTGAATGAAGAAATTCACAGTATCAATTAAAAATAATGTGTTTTTCAAAACTAGCGTATATTCTTACTTAAAGTCTCCTTCTTCACTCTTTATTCTGACATAAAATGAAAAAGTTCGAAGAAAATCGTCGTACTTTACTTGGTCCGAATCACAGTAACATATCTATGCGCGCCAACGTAAAGAACTTAACTTTGCCTCTAAAAGTGTAGAATACCCTTTACTGTGTTTGAATGTTGTTTTCATTCCGATTAAATTCCTTTCAAATTATTTGTACTCGAAAACAGATCTTATTAGCTATAAGCCAAAGCAAATTTTATCATTTTCAGTTCACATGACCTGCGAGCAACAACTTGATTAATGGCAGTTTTTATCTAAATTTGACGTAAGCCGACCTCCAGCCAGCACCGGATCTTTTTTCAATTCAAGGTGGTGCTCGCGCGCATTCCAGTACAGTGACGTGTTGTCTGAAGCCAAACGCTTGTGGAGGCTGGAGTGGAAAGCAAATTTATATGTACTTTTCTTTGTACTCCGAAATCTTAGAAACCTTTGCACACAACTATCAATTGTGCAAGCGTTTCATTGTCGTCAGGTCGCGTTGGAAGTAGTTATGTCTTTCCGTCTTTTGTTGCTGGCGCTGCGGCAATTACAGCGAGTGAATGAAAACTGTTTAGTCAATATCTCATCCGTTTGCACTTCGACTGATGGATGGTAGTCACGTGACGGAACATATCATTTCTATGTAACGTTTCTGCAGGTGCTCCATTCACCGCGGATTGAACACAACGCTCGCAGCTCCGCGAGCAAATATTGATTCAGTTTCCTCTCATTGTTATGAGAAACAAAACAGGAGATGTAGATCGGTCCAGGTCTTTGATCTTGCTGAAAAGCAGATCACCTACATGAAGTTTTGAATTCTTTAATAAATAGTTTCGTACATTGATCATTTTCTCATGTCGAAGTTATGAAGTCCAAATGTTAGAGAAAATTCTTACGTATAAAGTAATTTTCTTTTGCTGGACATTCCGCTTTTGAAAAGCTTTGTACGGTTGACGATAACAGATGACTTATCGGTTTGAACAGAGATATATAAAACGTGCACAAAAGGGATATCAAGAGCGAAGTTTTGACATTGGAGACAAAATATTGAACGTTCTACAAACTTTTAAGTTTGGAGTTGTCTATCCAAAGTGTGAAAGGGATTAATTTTACGATTTTCCCCAAAGTAAAAAGTTGTTTTTAATTGGATTTATGTGTTGCAAATTAATTTATTAGCATTTGAGGACTGTTGCAGGCATAGAACTTGTTATGTAGTAATTTATAGGAAGTTGTTGAGTGCTTTTCTGTTGTGTGCAGAAAAACTGCCTAGGTCAACAACTTCGAAATCCAGTGGTACAAAATTTCATTTTTGTTAGCCAATTTTCAAACATAAAAATATAGGCAAGCTCATAAAGAAAATTACCAAACATGTTGAATTATTTTGGAGGGGGTTATTTGGTGCTCACTCTTTCTCTAATCCAGGAGAATCGTGAGTACGAAAAATCCTTGACAGTGTCTTTTGGCAATATCGATTTCTAGCCATCTTCCAAAAGTGTCTCTTAACGTCTTCAAACAGAACAAAGAAAATGCCATCGTTATCATTTGTTACACGAACTATCTTCGCTACAACTTCACCACTTCGCCACCATCTTAAGAGCTCTTTAGAATTTTCTATTCAAACCAAACAACTCTCAAGGACTGGTCCGCAAAACCAGTTTTTCTTGCTTTTAAGTCACGTCGGCGTGGACACTTTGATACGTTATTCTTAAATGTTTACACTAACTCTTGATGCTCATCTTCCCACTGAAAAACTCTTTCCCTCAACCTTTATTAGACATCAAAGAGTTTACCGCGTTTGAGGAGTGCTTAGCTTGAACAAAAGGTTATGTTGAGCAGATTTACGAAAAATATATTACTGCGAGTATTAGCTTCAAAAAAGCTGAAATACCACAACTATGTAGAACACACTTGGAAGAACTTGTTATAATCGACAAAACTAATTTATTTGATTCCAATACACCTTTACAAAAGGTTTTTGAACTTTGCAATGTTATTACCGTCGCAAGAAAAAAATATGAATATTCTAACAATATCATCTTTGTTAGGTACTTGTATGCTATGTAAATAAAGGTCTGCCGTATGAAAACCTTTGGCCACACTGAACTGCTGAAATAATATGAGCTCGCATTATTTTGCTAATTATAATGTAGGTTTGAAACAAAGTGAATTATTTTGGAAGTCTTGCAAGGTCTTACAAGAAAACGTCACTAGATTCTACGTTACATCATTGCTTGTTTTTGATTTTTATGTGGCTAAAGCTTTTATCGTTATTTGATGTTTGGAGTAGGCCTAGTGAGAGACATGGGCGAAAAAATCTCTTACTGAAGTAAAACCACATAAGCACCTATTAAAAACGCTGGACTTACATTTTGAAAATTCCGGTGCTTTCTAAATTATTTACCATTGTTGCCTTTTGAAGTTCTACAAATAGCCATGACTAGAAAGTCTTCTTCAAATAGAGTGCAGGTAATCATCAGTTTTGTCCCCGGCACTCGAACATGGCATTCAAACGGATCTGGCACAATCCTTCATTTGTGGTTGTATTCAGGGCCTCAGGGCCCTCACCATAATGCGCCCACCCTTTCCAAAATCATAATGAGTCCGTTGTGCTCTTGTTTTCGGGGGAATGTCGCAAGAAAGTGCAAAAAGGATCTTCAGTTTTTGCAAGACTAAAAAGTAAACAAAAACTTCAAATTTTTACGTAAATATTGGGTGCTGTTAGCTTGTGCAAAGAGGGACCATCGTGTTTGCATTGTAGAGCTTAAAAAATGAAAAACTTTCCACTCTATTGTTTTATTACAGGGGTCTCAAACATGGGCGTCCGCAGAATTTTTTCCAGGGGGGGGCAACGTCAACATTTTGCTGATCCTAGTCAAGTTGCTGACGATACAATGCAAACGTGCGTTCACGAAATGCTTTACCGTTTCTACACGACTAAACCACAAAGGAAATGCCCCATGTTACGACAACAGTCACAAATATGCGCTTCGTTGTCTGCCATAGCCAGGTATATTATGATAATTTTCACAATAGGCTATCTGCAGATTTTCAAAGAAGGATACTTCTTTTCACAGACGTATTGCCATGGTCTTTAACAAAACCACAAATTATGACTTTATTTTACCAAGCATGACTTATCAGGGTTACTCAGAAACGAGAGCTGCAAACATCTGGGATCTCGTCCAGAGCGATTAATCAACCTTTCAATAAAACCTTGGTTGTCTTTGCTGATTTCTTCACGGGGAACGCTCATCACACATAAAACGGACAAGAGTAGACTATGTTGACACGACTATCGGACAACTTGCTAAAGTTAGAACACCACGCAGGCTTGAAAAAAATTGAACAATGAAGCATGAAAACTCGCCACAGTAAATATAACTTTGCAGTCAGTACTCGACGAAGTCAGAAATAAACCTAACCTTTTCAGTCCCACAAAAGCCCCAAATCTTGCAGAGCTTTGCAATCCTATAACTCGCGAGGCGATTGAGCTATCCAAACCATCCACGGATTCAGCAAGTCTTGTAATCATAATCGAAAATATATGTTTTTCGTTTTCGGTGGTCGTATTTCTGGAGGTGACGTCATAAAGAAGGCATGTTTTGGAAATTTTGGCCTCCTTTGGCCGGCCCTGGGCTCCAACGCATTGACCCACTCTTATGGCTCAAAGTTTTGTTGAAAACTAGGTGAAAACACGCGTGTAGAGCCCTGGATTGACTTGCTAGCATATCTGTAGCCAAAATTATGGGTCAAAACGCAGTTTTTGGTCTAATTCAAAACTTTTCAGAAAAGGCATAATTTGCCCTTTCAGGGCAAACTTTGGCCAGCCATAACTCGGCAGCAGATTGAGCTAGAGAGTTGTTCAAACCCCGTAATGACTAGTGGCGTCGTGTGGTTTAGAATTAAAAAATTTTTTTTTTAATTTGGCTGGGGGTTTTGGGCCAATGGGATCATGACATGGGCATGTTTTTTCGTTATTATATGACGACATCATCCAATCCCATGCGCCAATATTTTGGCTCGCAGTATTTGTGGATTCTAGAGCATAATACACGTTTTTAGAGCCCTTGATTGAGTTTCTAGCGTTTCTGGTTAAAAAATTAGGCCAAAAAACAGCTAATTGGTAAGGGGCTTTTCTCAATACTTTTGGGGGATTTCCCAAATTAATTTTCAGTATTTTGGCCCTATTCTTGGAACCAGGAACGCTAAAAACCCGTTTGGATCCTTCAAAGTCCCGAATAGTAACCAAAAAACAGCTAAACTGAAAAAAAATTGTGTCATTTAAATGGCTCCTGCAGGTCTTAAAGGGAGGTCTGGCAAAAATGCTGACGTCAGCAAAAAATAACATAAACATCCTAACCTTTATAAGCATTAAAAAAAACCAGACATCCTAAACTGAAACGTTTTTTATATTGTAAACTACATACCTTCACGAGTCTTTAGAGGGTTTGAACAGCTCTCTAGCTCAATCTGACGGCGAGTTATTGCCTGCGGTGAAATGCCCCCAGGAGTGACTTTTGAGGGAGCAAAATTTGGTCAATTTTGGTTTATGAGCCATAATTTTCGCTCCCGATATACTAGAAAGTCAATCAAAGGCTCTGTAGACGCGGATTTTGACCTAGTTTTCAACTAAACTTTGAGTCCAAAAATGGCCCATTGGGACGGCACCCAGGGCCAGGCAAAGATGGCCAAAATAACCCAAAAACACCCCTACTTGTGACGTTCCCCCCAGAAAAGCTCAAACCCAAAACGAAAAATTTTTTTTTTTCGATTTTGACTATACGACTTGCTGAATCCGTAGAGGGTTTGAACAGCTTTCTAGCTCAACCGCCTGGCGAGTAATAGGATTGCAAAGCTCTGCAAGAAAAGTGGCGCACGCGGGACTGAAAGGGTTTTAACGATTAGGACTTATTCCCACAAGCCTGCATAGACGTATTCTAACAAGCCACGGAATTTTATACTGTGTGAACAGCAGTGGCGAAGCTGACAGGCAAGCTAAATGTAAAAAATTGGGCCCTCACTTAGTTTATATATCGGTTTTCGTATTCTTTTGGTTTTCAGCAGGGTGTTGTTTTTTTGCGTTTTCTCAGCATTTTCTGTATATGTAGGGTTTTAGTACAGCCATCCACATTCGGATTCACCATCATTTCTCAAGTTTTTTTCTGAGTGTTGGCTAGTGGGCCCTTTACAGTGGAGAGTGGGCACGTTTCAGCTAAGTTTCCCCACTAGCTCAAACCTCTATAGTTACGTCACTGGTGAAAAGAAGCCTACATAAGAGTAGTTTGATTAAGCTATTCATTCAGTTCAGGCACATTGTTCACACTCGCAGTCTCACACAAACAATGGATATTTCGAACTTGTGGAAGCATTACTACAGATTCACCCATGCTTTTTTCAACACAGTATAAAACTATGTGCCTTTCCGGTTCCGCTATCAGCAGTCACTGTATCGCTGCATTACCTGCCAAGATGTCGCGTTCAGCAGTCACCAGGGTTGCCAGGTAGTCATAAGCAAAATAGGCCAGATCAACCCGTGAAAAGAGCCAAATAGCAACAAAAAAGCCAAATACAAGATAAATACACGAAACCTTTGAAACACCCAAACGCGCTTTCAAAAGGCAATATATACTGTACATATTTTATACATAAAAAGAACAAAGCTCCCTAATAACTCTATTAATAAACTTCTCGAAACTTTTGGTCTTGCTGAAGAAAACCTAAAAGCATGAAACAGCAAAACAAAAAATTATAAATTATCGTGCAGAGTTTCCGATAAAAAATTATCATTCTGTGTCCATAAACAGTGCTTAGAAACCTGCCAGTACTCAGAAATTTGACAAAGTCACCTTTAAATCTGCCAAATCGACATCTAAGTGGCCAAAAGAGGCCAAAAAAGCCAAATTTCATTTGCACAAGAGCCACACTGCACAAGAGCCAAATTTCATTTGGCCTTTTTCAAAAATTTGAAAAGCCAAAGGTGTTGACAAAAAACAAAAATTTTAAATTTGACTTCAAAAAAGCCAAACTGGCAACACTGACAGTCACATGCGGCAAAACGCCTTCTGCCATTTAATTGAAGCGAACCTTTGAAGATTTTTTGCCATGTTATTGTTACGCAATAAAGACCAACGATAAAACAGTGCGCTTCCAGTTTCGCAATCTGCCTCTGCAGAAAATAGAGCGGACATGGTGAACTGCAAACTCATCACTGCATGAAACCAGAATAATGAACCTGGCTCTTTTGCAGTGTGAGTGTCATACCGGCAAATAAACTGTCAGTGCAAGAATTAAATCATTTAATTGGAATTGAGCTTCTGTTCTGACTCTTGGTTTTCTAGAAATTTTTGGTTCTTAGTCTTAATTTCCAGGGGGTGCAAATGCCCGTTTTTCCCCCCTGCGGACGCCCATGGTCTCAAACTCAAATTGCTTCGAGGGCCAAATGAGAACTTATAAAGTAGACCGATCGAGGGCCGCATTATGACGCTGACGCAACAACTGCGGTACCTGAACCTTACTAGAAACAGGTTTTACATCATATTTCCTGCGAAAGATATCGTGAGTCATAGGCAAAACTTATCTAGCAGTGTCAACGTTCGTTCATAAGGAACTTGTTTTACTCGCTGGCCCAGCGCTTTTAAACACCGATGAATAAACTAAATAACGTATATGTTAATTATTTGAAAATTCACAAATACCATCGCGAGCCGCACAAAATATCCTTGCGGGCAGGCGTGGATTTACCATTGACTTGAAAAGGCTTCAGCCTAGGGCCCCCGTTTCCTGGGGTCCCCTAACTTTTAGGAGTAAGGAAAATTCTCAGCGTTTCTGTAAGCAATTATATTTGTATTTTTGTTTTGGTTCAACCCACGTTTTTTCACTATGCCGGTTACAAAAGATCTCTGTGGAAAAATGAGCGGGAAGAATTGAAGTGAATGACGATGACGATGAGCAATGACGATGAGCATTCTCTTTTTCTAGCGTTGATTTTTATGTATGATTTGTGGAACAAAACGCCTGAATCCATTTTTCAGGTTACACGGGCAGGGCTGCCAGGTTGGAATTTTTAATGCCAAATACCAGCAAATTGGTCTAAGTGGTTTGGCAAGAGAAAATGCTGTTTGGCATGTACGTCATAATTTGGCATGTTTTTGGCTTATATTTTGAGAATATTTTCGGCCTGCTTGGGATTTATTGATGTTAGTAGGCATGTCTTGAGAAGCGATATGGCGCATTTGGTTCATCTCAACCTGAGACGCTGGGTAGTTTTTCTGTTGGTTCTCTGTAACTGCATTTTGTGATAGAAGTTTGTGGAATCCTGACAAATATCAGATGCTTGTGTGCCAGATTCAAAGCAATTAAAACGTATGGCATAGTGCATATTTGTATTATCATAACCTGTATTTTATTGATTCAAAGACTTATATGTATTTTTATTTGGCATTTTCTATAACAGGAGATAGTACTTTTGGAGATTAACAAATTTTTGTTTATTCATATGTAATAAATCTAAGTTTAGTTCCATAGCAACAATGTACTTTTGCCATTACTCATCCAGGTAATTCGAAATTGACAACCACTGGCCTGTTTCAGCTTGTTTGGCATTTTTAAAGCTATTTGGGATTTTTGATGTGCAGTTTGGTAGTTTTTGTTCGTCTGAACCTGGCAAACTTGTACGCGATGTCAGTGAGGTACCCAATAAATATGTAATGGGTGTGTGGTCAGATAACTTCACCGCTGCCTTTTTCGTTAGTTTCATTGTGACTGTTTTTGTACCTGATATCGAATGGATTGAGAATAAAGTAGTTAATACGTTTATGAACTGAAGCAACTTGTTCAGTGAATGTAACTCGTGCTCGTTACTAACAAGCACGTGTAGCGCTAATTTGTATGACATCAGTCGTCGCAAACCTTTCAGAAGGGCCACCAATTTAAAATAGCCTTGGGCCCTGAAAATGAAAATTCGCCTCTGCTTGCGGGCCATATGCGGCCCGCGTGTTTGAAACTCCTGTTTTGATACCACTCGACGCTGTAGTACATCATTTACGGAGAAGATAAAGCTGCCATCCATGGGAATCCGCGTAAATTTTTCCAGGAGGGTGGGGGAATTCGACATTTTGCTTATTTTTTCAGGTTGCTGACGATGCAATGAAAATGACGTTGACGAAACGCTTCACCCGTTCTACACCCAGGGCCTCTGAGAGAAATTTTCCCAAGTGGAACCAAGACCGATGCAGCCCCGAAGCTTCTGGAATTCTCGTCGAAACTTGTTTAACCTGTTTCTATAGTAATGAGAATATAGTTAAAACGGTTAACATGCTAAGAGTTAGAATAAATAAACTGTTATATGGGAATTAACTTGCTCTAGTAATTTTGGGCCTGATTACAGAAAAGCTTATCATAAACTTACAAATGTCCGAGTCACTTTTACAAAATCTCCCAGGGTTCCCACGCATTTTTTAAAACAATTTTCCATGCTTTTTCAATACCTTTTCAATATTAATTTAAAAACTATAATACCATCACCTAACTTCATTTTTCCAAAATTTTATTCATGGAACACAATGCAAAAACATCAACAAAACTGTCATTAGCGGCAAAGAACAAAATTTGAATAAGAAAATGGCTGAATTTTGAATCTCCATACTTTTTCAATACTTAATGTTGGCCAAATTCAATACTTTTTCAAGGTCTTGAAAAACGATTTTACAATTCAATACTTTTTAAAAGCTTTCAATATCGTGTGGGAATATCGCTTTCAATATCGTGTGCTGATCTCCAAACACTTGATCATAGGCGTAGCCAGGGGAGCCCAGGGGCCATGCCCCCAAATTTTTAGAATATCTAACAAATCTTGTCGAAAATAGCCTACTATCAGTGCTTTTAGGCTAGGCCTACCGTATTGCCTATCTAATCCAGCTCAAAGATTCAAAAACAAATAAATCGTTTGCTTAACTGCTCTACATTTGGCTCACAACATTACAGCAATTGAAACTGCAAATATTTCAAAGTAATGCTGTTAGCAGCAGTGCAATGAGCAGCTCTATTAGCATTAACGTGTAAGATATCAAACCAGAAGAATAACGGGTATGCAACACCAACGACTCATTAGAACTGGGCTACACACATAAACAACGATAACTATGGTAAATGTTATGAGGTGTAGGTATTATGGTGTGTATAACACTGGTGAGTCAAGAAAATGGACCGGATCAATGATAGCCTAATCTAGTCAGACTAATTCCGTAACTTTTATATCATGGTACATAAAAAAGCAGACTTGTTTCACGGATCATAGTTAAGGGTCAACATTTAAATGAAATCAATGTACAATCCCTTTTGATATGAGAAACTCTACTGAATCATACTTTTCAAACTAGGTATAGGCAGGCCCGTAACTAAGGGATGCGCAGGGGGTTTCGCACCCCATGGAAAAATTTTCGCCCCTGCAAAAATGTGTTGGACATTGACTATTTAAAAATTATTGGACATAGTTTAAAAAATTTTGGCCTCCCTCAGAAAACTCTTCGCCCCCTTGGTTTCCCAAGCTAGTTATGTGGTTGGGTGTCGGTGCAGGCATATTTTTAGGGAGAGAAGGATTTTTGCCCGAATTTCCCCAAACTTGCCCGAAAAATTTTTGTGCGAGTATTCTCTGCAAATTTTGTCTCACAAAGATCATGAAAAAAAGGCTTTCATGTCTTTTTCTTTGGTTTTAAGAAAAGAAGTCAAACGTTGGGGGCCATTTTTGCCCGGACTTTTAGGAATATTTTCCGGATTTTGCCCAGATTTTCAGGGATTTTGCTCGGATTTTCAACAGATCAAAATTCTGGTGATGCGCTTGCACTCCCTGCACCCCCGCCTCCTACCAGATATGAGCTTGGATAAGGACTGGATCGGACTGCAGTTTTTTTTTGAAAATTTGCAGACTAGGAAAATATTTCTTGTTTAATAGTGATTATTCTAACTGTATCGAAATATTTAGTTTTGATCTGATTTTACAGATTTGCTAAATTTTGGAAATGCCAAAAAAGGCAGTGTGCATTTTGCCTCATTAGGAAAAAACACTGCTGGAGCTATGAGGCAAAATAGATTATGATGGGTGAATGATGCTACAGTTGGAGCGCTGTTAAAGTGTTTTGCTCTTATCACTGTGGTCGTGTGCAAATACCGATTCTATAACATGCTTAGTGCTATGGCTAGCGCCATTTTTATGACCTTAAAATCCTGATCATATGACTTTATATGACCAAAAAAAATGACTGAGCTACAACCAGGGGTGTAACGACGGGGCACAATTACCCGGACGCCGAATCACTTCGGGGGTGCCCAACAAGTCCCAACAATGTCACAACTACTTTCTTAATACAGTACTTTTGCTTCCAAAGACCTCAGGTGCGAAAATGAAAGCGCCAAACTTGCTTCTTGCTCCGGACCCCATTTAATCTCGTTACACCCCTGGTTAGAACATAAAACTACTGTACAAAGAAGCATTACCAGCGAAAAGAGGCATAAGAGATGGTAGCCCAATAGTTTGTTGAAGCCCCACTAAAATAAACAGCTCAAAACATGAGCAAAGCATATATATAGTTTGGTTTTAAGCAAATTGAAAACATGCATGGACATTGGTTTATTTCTTTGGGGCAGAAAAAGCATGCATATTTAGGCAGTGCATTACATTTTATCCAAATAACTTCGTTAATCTACGTCTTAGCCAACATGCGCAGGGCGTCCATGTGGGTTCAATTTGTTGAATGCAGCTTAGACCTAGCGGTATAGTAGTTTTACCTGATATTTTGAGATTGTGTTAATGGCTTCCTATTGAATTAGGTTGATAATACGCAAAATGCGACTTTATGACCTAACTTGGAAAATGTGAATTTTTATGACTTTATAACTTTTGTTATTGACTTCGTAGGGGTCCAATCTTTGTTTCAAAATTCAATTCAGAGCTTCATGAAGCACAGAAAAATATGACTTTTATGACTTTAAATGGCCCTAGCTAATAGCTATGTTTAACCATTTTTGTGCTCTTGTGTTGTGTGACTGCGTGTGATATGGACCACGAGTCTGTAATAAATTTTGGTATATTATGGTTTTTAGCTAGTTCGACGCGATTTTTTGGCTTGTTGGGCACCACTTTGAAGTAAAATAAACAAAAATAGGAAAAATGTTAAATTTCATTTGACTCGAGATTCACTCGAGCTTGTAAACCAATGACTCGAGGTGACTCGACACTCGACAGTTTTTGTGACTCGCTTTGACACGGCCAAGTCATGACTAAACTCTGACTCGAAAATATTTTAGATGAGTTTGGGTTAACTCTGACAAATATGACTCGGCTACATCACTGGCTACGACTAATCATTTCTGTGTTCTTGTGCTATATGTTCACTCTTGCGATGTGGACCATGAGTCTGTGACAAATAAGTAAGTGTAATAAAGAGTAAATATTTTGAAAAAAAAATTTGCAAATTGATGAAATATGGCCTATGCCTCCACTGGCCCAGTTTTATTTAAAGAAATGCTTAGATCCATTATCAAAATGCCTTTACGATCCAATATAAGGCCTTACTGCACAAAGCGTCGTTTAGGCAATCAGAAAGAATTGAGGTAACAGGTCAATCTTGAACATTTGGAAATTTTTAGTCGCTAACAGGCGCAAATCGGTAACACTATGGCAACGCCAAAGCACTGGAAAGGAATGGGATGGATCCAACTATTGTAAGGGTAGGTTGAAGAAATTAGAAAGGGTTCTTTGCCAGTTTTACCGAATAAACGTATGCTATTTCTGCAGTGTAAGCAACTTCACTGGTCCGTCTATGGTCTGCTTTACCTGACTTTTCAATTTATACTACATTTTATAAAATTTGCATGGTTTACTTTGTTTATTACTTTTTTCTTTGTCAAGTATTTTTTATTTTGCTTGCTGCGTCTGGTTCTACATATCTTGTTATAATTCTTTGATAGTCGCGATTATGTTTTCTCCAAGATGTTTTCTGTTTTATGGTCTAGATTACTGGCATTGTACATACTCATACTGAACAGGCTGGTTGTGGTTGAACGTACTTGATTGATATTCATTCATATTGCTAAATTATTACCATAATAATTATAGGCACTGGCTATAGATATGCCTGTGGATCTTGAAATCTGAAAACTTATTCATACGCCAGCTGTGACGTAATAATAATGCACGACAAGAGTGCAGTAGCGAGTAGGTTTGGTAGAAACGAAGTAAACGTAAAAGATAAACCCTACACCTAATCCTCACCTTAACCCTAACTGTAGCCCTAACCTAATCCTAACCTTAACCTAATGCTAACCTAACCCTAAGCTAAGGCAAACCTAACCCTAACCTAACGCTAACCTATCCCTAACCTACTTACCTAGGCTAATGCTAACCTAGCCTTAACCTATCTTTAACCTAACACTAAACTAACCCTAACCTAATGCTAACCTAACCCTAACCTAATGCTAACCCATAAAGGTAACACGTAAGCCTGAAAAAAAGTAAAAAAAGTAAAGTTGGTAAGGTGAGAGTCGAACTCAAAACCATTAGCATAGCAGGCGTAACACATAACCGCTACACTATGAGATCCACGTCGTTTGAATGACAAATTGACCCTTTTATTTGAATTGTGTCAGGCCAGGCATATCCGTAGTCACTTCTGTAATTATAATTATGGTGCAATAATCGTCAACTCTAAACAGTATTATAGAGAAGTGTACGCTACACCTGAGATAAGCAAATTAAGTATCTTTTTGTAGAATGTAGTCAAATAAGCAGCATTTTTGTTAGTACTGGGAAGATTTAGCATTCAGAAATTGTCTTTATTTTTGGTTTATTTCAAGATTTATTTGTTGATTTAGGTTGTTTCAGAAAATAGAAATTTAGCATTGACTACTGTATAAGTCCACTGGTAGACCTTCATTTATATATTTATTAACAAACAGCCAATGATGGCAAGCCAAGGCCTGAAGAGGCCATTGGCTATTGAAAGGTTAACAAAAATAGGGACGCACATACACACATATACAAAACAGTAAAAAAAGAAAACATTCTTCAACAAGAATCTTAAAAACATTTGTGATCAATATTTGGCGTAATGTATAAGGGGAAGGACATTCAAGAAATATGTGAACTTCAGCTTTAATAGCACCACATTGATAAATCTGATTGTAATGGCCATCTATTTTCAATTTGCCATGTTCTAATCGTAGCATACACAAGATAGCAGTTGCGTTTGTATTGCAACCGTGCAAATGCTAAGCATTAGTTTTTTTGGTAAGGAATAAATCTGATACTTTGGAGCAGAATCGGTGTGATCTTATATTATGAAGGGCAATGGGTAGAGAATTCTAGAATTTTGAGTCTTTATGAAAAAAAAATTCTGCAGGGAATATGTTTTACAGGAGGGTAGCTGAACATTCATATGGAAACGTGAAGAGCAGTCAGAAAGATTTTTAAAAAATTTTGGAGCAAGGGTGGGTACGAAGGATGGCCATGGTCCCAAAAGGATGGTACAGAAGGCTTTAAGAATGTTAACCTGAAGACGGACAATGGTGTAAGACCTAGTTCATTTAAAATAATCTTGTGGGATGTGGTCCTGAGACAACCGAGGATAAGCTTAGCTGTAGCAGTCTAAATGCTTTTGAGGAGATTGGAGTCAGTAGTCCTACAGTTATCATAAGTAATGTCACCATAATCAAGGATGGGCAAAGCATATGCACGATAAAGTACAAGAAGTGAATACCTGGGAAGAAAGTTCTTAATCTTTTTCAACGCGTTAGTTATTGACATATCTCTGTGCTGCAAAGTTGAGATGTGTAAATGCCAAGTCAAAGACCGATGAAAAAATGGTTCGCCGTCTGTCACATGTCTGTGTCCATGACGAGTGTGCACTAGACTGCATTATGTTTGCTAGTATCATACTAAACCCTATACCTAAACCCTAAACCTAAACCAGCTATGTCCAACCCAAACAGCTTACTAAGCCAAAAATTATGTCACCATCTTGATCAGGGCTGCACATTGAATGACATATTAATGAGGTCCGCACATTGAATGATTACTTTGATCTTAGCAAATGAAATTTAGCTTAAGCTAATGTACTGAAAGTGCTAGAATCCTAACTGGAATGGCAATAGATGTGATAAAGTGGCACTGAGGTCTACCTGCATCAAAAATGTCAAATTCAAGATTATCAAAATAAGGACAGGTTTCAGTATGTAGGAGACTTTTACTATAGTGAAAACCTAAACTGGGCCACACAAAACCTTCGCCTGGGCCGCATGTGGCCTGAGGGCTACGGGTTAGACATAGCTGTTCTAGTGTATGAAAATTAGACTAATTAGAGTATTAAAAGTATCAGTGTAGAAATGTATAGTATATCTCTAGCAAGAATTTTATTCCAAACTTACTACCTTCTACATTATGCAGCTTATCAATACATAAAAGCTGTTGCAATCAATGAAAAGAAAATTGCTTTAGATATTTACTTCACTACTACAAGAACTTGTGAATATTCAGGTTGAAAACCACATATAATAATCCTATACTTCAATATTTAATGTTACAGGTTGGTATCTCTTTATAACTTCTTATGCTGTGGTATTGCCATTGAATCACAAAAATTAATTTTTATGTGCCACCTAATGCAGACACACTGAAGAATGGTCTAAGGCATTGAATTCAAGTTCATATTCCAGTTTTGACTGTTTGACTATCCATAAGCAACACAATGAGCCATGTGGATCCAGGGTATGTAAAAAGCTTGGTATTTTGGAACTAGGCTAAATATCTTTTGTTGTCTGATTTTTTATGTGGCAAGATTTTCCATCCAAGCATAGCTTAAGTTGCATGAATTGACATCAATTACGCTAGTTCAGAAAAAGCTGTTGTAATAGAGTGCTTGAAATTTATTGGTGGATCTTTGTACGCTATATCTAATGAAATAAATCATTCAACCACAATTGATCAGACATGTTTATGACAAATATGTTTTGCCTACTGAGAAAGTGCCATTAAATAGAGCTTCATGCATTTATTGAGAACTAAGGTTTTAATTCAGGAGTGTTACCCAATGTTTCATGCATATCCATACTTCACTCATCAGGCTCTGAACTCAATCATTTAAAGTCTATTTGATTCTATTTGAATAAGACTGGTGCATGATAAGTACGGTATTATGAACACAAAACCTTGGTAGCACTGTTAAAATAAAATCTCAGATCTACTGAACATGATTTAACATGGTCAGTGTATTTTTTCCTAGGTGAAGCCTCTAAATTAAATTTTAGCAAAAATAGGTTTGTTTAAAGCAAGTATAGGTTCTTATTTTGTTGCGCATGTGAAGCAGTGCAAAGAATTATTTTCTTTGAAAAGTTGCTGTGAAACTTTCTACTTCATCGATTAAATTTTCGTGTTAATGTTTGCAAACAATTTCAAGCACCTTTAAAACTTTTTTAGAATCATAACAAAATGTTATTTTGTTTTATCTGTTGTTTTTATCACTTAGCTAAGAAAAAATATTTTATGAAATTGCAAAAATATTAATTAAAGTTTGAGTACTTCCAGGTCAAAGGCTTACTTTGTTTGTTTCCAGCTGGTGTGTTTTTTTGATTTAGTTAACCTCACTGTGTCCGATCAGTTAGTACAAATGATAAGTAAAAATTCATTTCCATAGTACAAACAGATGCAAATCATAGGACAAAGTTATAAGTGGTCAATACTCTTATTTTCAATTTATGTTCTTTGTATATATTTTTGTTATGTTATTCTAAGTTGCAAAAACTTACCAAGTGACACAGTGACCTCTCCAGGGTCTTACTGCATTGAACATAACTGAATACAAAATCAGTTTGTTTAGACATCTAATATGAGTGCTTTGTATGTTGTGCTATCAATGTTGTTTTTCTAGTAGTTGAAAACATTAACCTAACTACTTTTTAAACCGTTGTCTTTTGCATAGGCCACTAGCCAGCTATGAGAGTTTGTCAGACCCAAACCTGACTTCTTATTTCAACAATAGTCGCATGCGCAGACATTTGGTGAAAAGTGGACTGGTAAGCATTTGCCTTTGGCAATGATATCAAGTTTTCCTATTATAATGCCTGTAGTTCTTGTATCACCAACGTGCAGAATATGAGTCCACATTTGTTTTCAAGCAAAATAGTTGAGCCGTTGTTGAAGTGATCAATGTTGATAGTAGCATCAGTGGCGTATCTAGGGTATGGCAGGCATGGCACGTGCCATGGGGGTGCGAAAATTGTATGGCAAAAATTAAAGTTATTGACTTACAGTTTCTTGAACCTCTTGTCTTGCGCCCCATGCGACCATTAAACAGCAAAGCTGCATCACCATAGCGCCCTCATGTAATGCAGAGCAAGTTGCGCCAGCACCGTCAATTAGTGTATCATGACGAAACGGTGGTATAGTGACACAACGCGATGGTCAGACATTGTGATATGCCAGGGATTCTTTCCCAGGGGGCGCACCTCCCCAAGGGGCGTCAGCTCATTTCAAGGGGGGCACAAGCTCTTACACGTTTTACAACATGGAAAGTTTTTAAACGAAAATTGTTCCATCTAATTTACTTTAAACGTCAGGGGGTCTTAAAACAAAGAACATTGGCTTGAGGGAGGCGTGGCAGAGAAAAGGTTAAAAACCACTGTGATAGACGAAGAACGCTTGCTTGCCAAATCTACAAGACCTGGTCCTTCTCAGGCTATAGAAAGCTAAGTACATCCGTGCTACTGCGTTTCGGGCAAGAGGATGTTAGTCAGAAGCTGGTTGTGACAAGCTTAAGTCAGTAGCTCTGAGAATCTGACTTTTACGCAAATAAATGCTATTAAGCTCCTCACATTTACAAATTCCTTAAACAGCTGGGGCCCATTTGAATTTGGCGAAATTTATTCGATGGCCAATGGTGTCAGATAATAAGCTAAATACAATGCTCCAGCCCAAAGACCAAGGAAGAGAACCTTAGTAGTTAGTCCTCGAAACATCAACTTTTTACTGTAGTATCGTTACCGCACCAGTTGGCAAAAAAAATTAGCTCATCAGAGATTTGTTAGTCTTGTTTAGAGGTACCTTTTTCTTTCCAAATTTGGCTTTCTCTTCGATGTCCAAGGGCTCTTTTACTGTCATCGTCATGACTGTGAAAAACTAAAATCTGTGTGAGTATTTAGGAGTTTTGCTCAGGTCATATGTAGGTAGCAAGCAATTATTTACGATACTAGATTGTAAAAAGTTAGTACAGTATTACTTCATGTAACTTAAAATTATCACGCCTCGAAGACGTCATGACATCCATACTTGAGTATGGTGTTGAAAACGTCTTTCCAAGTTGCTTTGCAGATAATGCTGACCATGGCAGTATCTATTGCAAGCTGAGTGAAATTGATTCTTTCATACCTTCAAGCCTCAATGAGTCAGGAGTAAGGACAGATTGTGTGACTTTCACCTAGCTTAGATGTGTATAGAAGGGACAAAACAGAGAAAGCTGACTTTAAGGAAATCGCAGACGAATTTGCTTCGATAAAGGCACGGGAAGTGTTGCTTTTATTAGAACGTTATAGCACTTACACACAAAAAGGCTGGATATATCGATGTTTTAATGGAATTATGTCTTTCGAACACAAGTAATACATGTTGTGCTTTACATACCTTACTGTACCATCCAAATTACATGTGCTTCATTAAAAAAAATTATTGTTTGCAGTTGCAACATGTTGTGGAATTTTTTTGTAAGATTTACCATTTGTCAGCCAATACTATGTATGAATTATGATAACGTCATTACTTGACTGTTTTGATATTCTTTATAGTTTACATAAATGAGTACAGAAGACTGTTATTGTCTTTTTGGATAATTTATATTTTATTTGTTGAAAAGGTTTAATAAAAAAGAAATACATATTTTCTGTTTCAAAATATTTATTCTCTTGGTTGATCTTTCGTAACAATCGTGCCTATATTTAGCATTTAAATGATTAAAAAGGCGCACATTTAAACTTTGCCATGGGCGCCATTTTGCATAGATACGCCACTGAGTAGCATTATATGTCAGCATCAGATGAAAATGTGATAGTCATTGTGTGTGCACATATATCCTCAGATAACACGCAAAGGTAATATTGTATCGGAAAAAGTTTATCGACTAAACAATGCACGCAAAGAACATCAACGACATGTGCGGGATTTGCTTGCACAAGCTATTGTTCACAAAGCGCTGGATATGGAGGTATGTTTTATTTAATAGATTGTTTTTATTACAATAAATTAATTATTCGTATTGTGAACTGCCATTAATACCAAAGTTTGTCCACAGAGACATCGGCAAATGCAAATAAAACGCCAACTTGAGGAAATAGGCAAAGTGGAGCGTGTTCGAAGAGTCAGGGTAAGAGGCTCAAATCTTGCGTTAGTTGTTTTTCTGATATTAATAAGGTTGTTATCTACATCAAACTGCAGTTGAAGTTGAAACCCTTGCATAGGCGTATTGTTTTTCAGTCAATGTTTTTCTGTCAAGAAAATATACATATTAGTAATTAGGAAATTCACGCCATTGCGCTTACATCAAAATGACACTCTGTTATGTCAAGGCCGGCGCAATCTATACCCGACCGTACGGCCATGGCCGTACCGGTTTTCGGACTCAACGAACGTTTTAGTTTCAAGAAACGTAAAATGCTGATAGAAATCGCAAAGCCCAAAATGACTGGTCTTTACTGTACTCAGCCAATTCACCGCCAACTGAAGTTAAATCAACTACCATGCATCGATATTGGATACTGGATAGGAAAGCGTAGACGTACTTTGAGATCTCGATGCGGTCTGTGCTGCAATACACTTAAAAATGTCACTATGGACCACATGTTATGCATCTCGAAGGCTCGCAGTTTATTGGCACGGCTTACTGAACGCAATCACTTCCAGGCAGCACTTTGACGACAAAAGTCGCATGCTGGCTGTTTTATCTATATTCTTGACAAAAGGAAATGCTTACTTTATACCAAATGAAGCCTATCATCACACTTCCACGAAGACAGTTTGGAAAAAATATTATCGTAAAACATCGTTTCAAGCAACTTGGTCCGACCGCCTCAAATGGCTTCAGTAAACGGGAAATGATTTTGCATTCTGGTTTGTATGTTGCAAAGCTGTCAAAGATGGGAAGTTTAGCCTTTTCGCCAAATGTAGAAGAACGTTTTCTATTTAATCAACTTGGTAATCGTGTATATAGGAATTTTCAGGAGTTGATCTTGAAGGCATGCAAGGGCATTGCATATCATGATCAGGTAGAAATAGTGCTTGAAATCTGTAAAGCCGAGACGATCTCATGAAGCTTGAACTCGAAGTAGGCTGCAGCTCCCATCTGAAATCACTCTGCAAAGATGTTTGCAAAGAGTTGGCCACTAATTTCTTCATTCACGACGCCATAAAAATTTTGCCGAAACTGCCAGTCTCTGGGAGTATTGCATTTTCCGTGTCTGCAAAATTTGGGTCTACTTTTAATTTCACCTGCCACGAATGCCACATCATAGAAGTCTTTTCAGCACTAAAGCGGATAAGAACTTATTTGCATACAGCCAGGGCTTACGAGAGGGGGATACAAGAAGTACATCCTTCCCGGGCTCTGCACGTAGTTGCTGGGAACCGGGAGGATGAAAATACGTACGCTGAATTTTTCTGCAATCAAGCCCAAAATTACTAATGTAAGCCAGTTGCTAGTATAACATTTAATCTATTGCTATATCTTAGCATACTAGCTGTTTTATCTATATTCTGATTACTATACAAACAAGCTATACTAATTTCGACGAGGGATCCTGAAGCTAGGGATCCCGGAATCGGTCTTCGTACCCACTGGTAGAGTTTCTTTTAGAGACACTGCGTACAACCATAACTTAAACGATTTGACGATTTTACGTGTTCATAAAGAACAAGTTGACAGACTTGATTTTGACAAACTTGGTGAAAATTATGTTTCTGGCAGAGAGGACACACTGAGAAAGATTGGTTTGCTTTTGTGAGCAGTTTGAGAATTTAGTCGGCTCGTAACATTACTTATACTTACTGGAAGACACGTTTTTATCTTTGAGTCTTTTGAATCAAGTGCCGAAGAGTTAGAGCAACAACTTTGTAGTGTGCATTGCAGGCAATTGTTTTCATTTTGCAAAATACGAGATATAGAATAGTCGAAAGCAATATTCTGTCCAATTTTTTCGAACTGCGAAGAAAGGAACAGCCTTTACGCAGTAAATCTTTAGTTCAAGCTTTCATTTCAGGTTGGATTTAGGATTTAGATCCACAACAGCGCTGTGTGCAGAAAGCAGTGGCGCATCTACGGGTTTGAGCCATGGGGAAAACTTAGCTGAAAGGGGCCCACTAGTCGCTGTAGGGGACTTGCACTAGCCAACACTTATAAAAAACTTAAACAATGACAGTGAATCCGGATGTGGATTGCTATACCAAAGCTCTAAACCACCGGAAAATACTTCGAAAAACGCAAAAAACTACTAAAAACTACAACTGCACTAAAACCGAAATATAAGCTCAGTTGCGACCCGGTTTTTACAATTAGCTTGCCGGGGTGGGGGTATTTGAACCTCTGCTCCCCCATCAATTATGTCACTGATACAAAGTGCTTACGGGGAATTGCTTACTATGAATGGCTAGAAAAGATCATCTTTTCTAGAGAGTACAGAATCGCAAAAGAACCGCTTGCTTTGGGGAGTAATGGTTCCCAAGATCCACGATTTTTGCTGACCTTGGCCGTACCACCAAAAAGAGCTAGCGCCGGCTCTGTATGTCCCAGCACGCGATGACTGTAATTGTGTTTGTTTGCCGTAATTCAACCTGAAAGTGTTACCCTGTCATGTTTTTAAAAGTAACAAAAAAGGCAGAAACAAGTGAAAAAATGAACTTTCAAAACAACAGGCAGTTTTTGCGTGCGCTTTTTCATAATGATTGACCTTTATACTTTTGCGATTAAGAACAAAGCTTTGTCCAACTATGTAAAAAAACAAACAAAAAAAACAAAGCAAAGATTGGGCTAAATAACCTTGATATAGATTCAAAAAACTTCTGGAATATTTCACCTTTAGCGAAAAATGTCTATGCGGGTTTACTCTGGCTTCTTTGAAGACAAGATAACTGTAATTGAGTCTTCGTGTTAAGCGGTTCTTCATGTGAAGTATGTAAAGATTTTAGTGTCCAACTGGATTCGAACACTTTTTAACCACTTTATAAACTTAGAATTCAAGTGATGCAACAATGATCCTAAGATGCACTCGAAGAATTAAAGCGCAACTCTGGATTCATTTAATATTTATACTGACTGTAAACCATTTCCACCGTGTCACTAATTATTCCACGCATATAATTCAGAGCTTCAATACATATATAGAGTAGGTTACCTTGAAATTGAGATAGAGTTCGACCTTTGCCATTGACGCTCTGGTACTCGTACGAAACAGTTGAAATCTCTGCAGCTTTTACCGAACTTTCGTGGCTTCACAGACTACATCGTCGGATTGCACGTCATGGAATGTGCTTGTTTTCTCGAAAGTTGAACAGTCATTGGCTGCGGAGGCCCATTTGCATGCTGTTGGAAGCACAGTGCTGCTCAACAAGCCAACTTTTATACGGTTATTGAATTTTTTAGTTTTGATACATAGGCGGAACGAGCTCTTCGTGGTGATGAAGATATTCTTCCTTTGCTGTCTCCGCGGTCGAAGTCTAAAACCTTGCAAGGTTCTGTCCAGAATAGATCAGGCTTGACAAGCAAAGATAAATTCAACGTAAGTGTCATGAATGACCTGAGAAAAGGTTTTTGTTCTTTTCTAAGTAACGTAAACCGAATGTTTGCAAAGCGTCCTCGCTCGTTCGTAAAATTCGAGACCGATACACCAGCAGGGGCCTCCAAACTTTTTTGTCCGAAGGCCACATAAGCTTTATACAACAGTTCGAGAGCCGGACATCTTGCGTAATGTGTGTGATTGTTTCAAGATATGTTACATTCTACCAAATCAGCAAATTTTTCGTAAAGGTATTGTTTTTTCATTATTGACGAAACGTCTTTGCGGCCGGATTTGGCCCGCGGGCCGTATTTTGGAGACCCTTACGCTAGAACATCAGCTACAGCAGGCATGGATGGCAAAATGACGGCAAAATCGCGTTTTAAAGTATTTTGCGCACTTCATTATTATTTTTTTCGGTTTGATGTGAAACTGTATGGGTTTGTAAAGCCACAACAGTAACCCACACCAAGCAAATCGATCGCAATTTATTGCGTAAGGAAACTAGTTTCTCCTTCTAGTTTCCTTACGCAATAAATTGCGATCGATTCGCTTGGTGTGGGTCACTGTTGTGGCTTTACAAATATTGCTGAATGATACGTACAAGCTGAATCATTGCAAGGAGATGGGAGCAAAATCAGGCAGGAGATTCCTCATACAGCCGGCTGCAAAGCTAGAGTTTGTAATTGTTGTATGGGTTTGATTACTTCATAAAAGTAGTAGCACTCACACATACAGCATGGACTTCCGAAACGAAATTTGCAATGTAAAACTCAACGCATGGCATTTAACAGTTTGATCAAAGCTTTGCGCAGCATTGAAAATGCTCAACAAAGGCTGCTAAAATTAGAGCATGGAAGTGCACAAGACCCAGCGGAATGGATCAATTATCATTTCATTTAAGTTCAGTTGTGAAAAAAATCATTATGGCTGGGACGTTATAGTTCCCGTTGTGAACCCATTTCGCCTTATTTGAAAAGAGAATACCGAAGTATAGGCACGAATTGAGCTGCTTCGTTGGGACTCGGTGCAACAAACTTCCGTGTGTATTTTCAAAAATAACGAATGCAAACGCGAGTTGCAAATGGTGAACGTGAGAATTCATGTGTGCTCCCTGTCATCTTTACCATCTTCTTGTGCCAAAGTTGTGCGAAAACTCATGCCAGAGTCACCAAAGTGCATTTATAATTTTCAGGGGACTGCGCAACTTCCTCAGAGCGTTGGTCATCCAGCTATTCCTGGTGATGCTCCGTATAACACACGGGCAAACAGGATAAAGACGATGTACCCTAAAGTAGAGGTTGATAATCAACATTTATATCAGGTTTGACGAAATCGAATGCCATCGCTAGTTGAAACATACTCACGTAGAAATTTAGTGTTGCAAAGTACGTAATAATTCTGCACGCTTCGTAATTTGTTTGCATTTGCGGAGCTGGCAAAACGTAACTGTACCACGACGATTTAGAAGCTTTGATACTGATTACTTTTTATAACAGGAAGTTTAAGATTGCAATAAATAAAGAGTTAAAGGAAAACTATATGAATGTTAACCACAAGTATTCCATTTTACACAACGAGGATTTTGTCGAAAATTGTTTTTGAATAAAAAGTTTATGAAGCCTGAATTCTACATTTTACTAAATATTTGAATCGTATGTTTCTCTCCAAAATTCGCCTTATTTCTTGCAGTTTTAGTCTGACACCTACGTTTAAATTAAGCGTACCTGACTGCTTCGCGTAACAAAATTGTGAATGCTTTCCTACATTAGCTAACTTTATGCTGTTTGCAATATTAGGTCATCGAAATTTTAGGAAACTAACGTTGGGGCACGGTGCATAAACCAGCCACATGTGATTGCACGTGTAGGTAGAATCGGTTCGTGATTTGCAAAAACGCGAACGTAAGCTAAAAACTAACTATTATTTTACAACTTTTGCGTGTGGAAATTAAAAGGCTGCTTTTTAACTTTTGTAACGACATCTCAGCTGGATCAGGAAGCACTGCGATCTTTTACACTCAATCTTTCCAACTATGACCTGGGAAGTGGCGTAAGTCCATACACAGTTCCTGTCTTGGATCCTGCCGCCAGGGAAGCCCTCCCTGCTTCTGGAAGAACGAAAAAAGAATCTAGAGTCAAGTCGCAGAGGCGCCCGCACACAGCTGATAAAGTGCGAAAAGCCAAGCCACCGGTCAGCCCCACGTCAAAATCGAACTTGGTACGCAATGGAAGAGATGGTTGATTGTGTGATTATTGTCAAGTTTGTGCGATTTATTGTCAAGTTTTTTGAAAGTGGCTTGGTCAGTAATGGCGCTGATAGATATATACGTGGCTAATGCCAAATCTTTGTAAAGCAAAATTATCCAACAATTGGTTGTTTTGTACACAAAATAAAATACTTTTTATTGTGGGAAAACGTACTTGGATGCTGGTTGATTTGTTCTTTCACTGATTTACTCAATAGTAATTTTTAATATTTTTTACTTATTTATCAGGGTAATAAATTCATGGACGTCAACCAAAAGACAAAGAAATGGCTGAATAGTTTTACTGAGATACCGAATTCATAATTTGGCGATTTTACAAGTTGTCTCATCGATGCTGATTTAAAACGTCATCACGTATTGCTCTTATTAATTAGTTGTCGGCAAGGATGGCCGCGGTTTTGACTTTTGAAACTCACGTCCAATACAAAGCTATTGATTTTCAGAATTAATTGCAAAGAAGTCCTAAAAAAAACGCCAGCGGTGTTAGTTAGACTTAGGTCAAAGGTGATTCCAAGCATATACTCGTGTCGTTGTGCATTCATCAGTTCATTAAACCACACGGTGTATTAAATAAAACAAAATACTCGTGTCTCAGTTTCTGTAATTTTATTGTCATTGCAACACATGTTTGTGACTACTAATGGCTTGGGGCCCAGACGTATAAATTTCACTTTTATATCAAGACAAACCACGAATTTCCGACCTGTATTACGTCTGCTAAAAGAAGTGTAAACTTCCTACGCTACAATGGGTGAAAATCGGGGTTGAAATCAATTTAGTAGGTATAGGAGCTTTCAGCTAGTGTACAAGATATTAGAATGGTACTAACGGCAAACAAGGCTTCTCATGTTTGCTGTTCGTTTGAAACATGCGTGGCAAGCGTATGTCGCAATTAATCACTAAGTCTACCCTTGTTCGAGTCCGTCAACAATCTAATATTTAGTTGGAGATCGCTTCTGCGTCAGGTAAGCATCATCAGTCATAAATATTCTTGTTCGAACAGCAGCCTGTTTGTTTAATATCTACGTATAAAGATTATCTTTAATTCGTCAAACATGTAAATCGATTTTTTATAAGAGATGTATTCATTGATAGGACCGATCGTGTCACCCAATCGTTAAAGCTTAGGCTCAAAATCCAGTCACAGTTCTCCTTAGCTTCGAAAGCGGTTTGCAAGATGCTTTCGCGATCTTTTTCCATTGATTTTTTTAGATTTCTCTCGTTTCAGCTTTGTGAATGTCATTCTCTGCAACAGTGCTTTCTTGCTTTTTCAACTGTGGTTCGGCCAATGATCACTACAGTGCACTATGAACAAAATTTACTGTATACTTTATATCTACCTTCTGTAGCTGTTCGAAAACTCGAATCCACCCATTCGTCCAAGTAGCTATCTCCAAGTCGGGTGACGTAGCTGAAACTACATGCATAAAAATGTTTTGAGTAAAATCGCTTCTTTGCGCAAAAACGCATCTTGTACCAGCGTGCGACATTAGAACAAATCCAAATTTTTGTCGTATGGTTGCCTTTTCGCAATTTTCTTGTTTGCTGCAGTATTCTCTGAGTCTTCACCGCCATGAACCGCCGATGATTCACCGCAGTCAGCCCAGGTCAATGTGCTTGGTCACTTTCAAATACTTCGGTCAGATTGTGAAGTTGGATTGCGAGAAGGAGGACCCCCGCGACGAGGTGGAGGTGTATCAGCAGCACTGCGGTGGAGAAAACTTACGCATTTATAAAGGAACAATTTTGCCTGGAGGTAAAACAAGAATAAATTCGAATGAATTTTCGCTTTCAAAATAATTTTCGATCAGTTCATCCAACCTCTGCCTCTACGGTCTGGTCTACTCATACTTCGAAAATGACTGTAGCTATTTTTGTGCATCGAAAAAACAGTAAGGAAAAGATGTGTTTGTAAATTTTACGTTATGAGAAAATTTCGAGGCAAGAAGAGTCCAATGCGGTTGGAATGCAGCTTCATTGGCGAGTGTTGGCTGTTGATTGGTGGCATTGCTAGCAAATATCGGTGGCTAATCATTGGTTGATATGCGTTGGTCAAGCAACTCGCATTGAGTCGTTAACTGCTCTACTTCCGATCATCACAAACGTGACTTTTTTGAGTATGGGTGCTCTGCATTGGAAAATGTCTGTAAGGAAGTTTTGCGCATTAGCGCGAACGTGGATGTTCGTTTTGGAAAAGTTTAAAACAGTGATTCAACTGTTGCAGTACCAGCGAAAACTTATTTGTTTCACGTTTTGTCAGGCAAACCTTCAAGTACAGATGAAGCTGCAAGCACCACAGCGTAAACAGTCAACTAGTAAATAACGTTGCCTGCTGTCCTAACGTTATCAGCTATAGATATTAGATATACTGCAATGTGAAGGCAACTGTCATTGCACGTGATGCTCATGTGCAGACAAATTGCTTTTGCACGTATTTTCACAATGGTGTAGCTCGATAGGTAAATATATTCTATAAGTTACACTGTTTACTGTTGCAGATGCTTTAACAACTTGAGATGCTTTTGTTTATTAACAAAAACAATGATACTATTTTTCTGGGCTTAGAAACCTTCACTGTGGTATCACAGCGACTTCGAGGATATCCTTTTTCACTAACGTTTTATCTGAACGGATTACAAGCGGAACGACTGAGTGCATGCTGTGAGTATAAGCACAAAGTCGGTTACAAACTGGGGTCCAAATCAGGATATTTTGGTTTCGTAAAGATCAGCGGTGCTTATCCGTGTTTTAGGTAAGTTCTGTTGTTACTGGAAATCATGTGTTTTATGGTAACGTGTTTTTAAGCTTCCCCAAGATTAACGAATGGCCAGCATATCACAAGTGCAGTTGCGGAAGAAGTGGGCTTACGTTGAGTTTAAGCTTGTTCCGAACGATGTTTGAGTTTCTGCAAAGTAACGACACTGTTGCGTGATCGTTGCTCTTTTTAACTCCAGTTGGTTTCTTGAACTCAGATCCACTTGCTCTTTTCCAAGTGCTGAAAACCTAACTAATCCTATTGAACAGCACAAGTGATTTTTTGTTCTTGAATTCATCGATAGTTGTTTGTGTGCGCAGGTGCATGGTTGCTCAAGGAAAGCTAAAACCTCAACTGAAAGATCAAAAAATGAAATATGCGCCAGAACCTGCGAGAAAGCTACACAGGAAGCGAAAATCTAAGCCTGCACCAAAAGGTTGTAAATTTTGTAACCATGTTTGTTGAAACAATGCGCAATTGCGTTGGGTTTGCTGGCTCTCACCGCAAAGCTAAACAGTTGGTATATGGTTCTAAATTGTCCATAAAGTTGTTGCAGATGCGTGATCAGCAGGTTTTAAAAATATTTTGGTTTGCTTTGAACTGAAAAAGGTGAATTTTGAACCGAAAAAAAATTTTTCTTTTAGTTTTATCAGGTAAGCCAGAGCACGTTGCATTTTAGTCCGAAGCCATAGTCTGTATTTGTTCAAAAAGGCGTAAAATTGTTAACGTTAAAAGCTTTATAGCCTAGCCTTTACCAGATACCCATGGTTTACGTTAGGTCGCGCTTGAAATGGAGTTGAATGTCTGGTTTGAAAAAGTCCTTCAAGCTGCCGCTTAACGCTTAAATTGTTAACTCATTCGCGAATATCGATTTTTACTAATTTTTTTGTGTGTACTAACCAGCACCATCGACGACTTCGTCGGATGAAGTATCGGGTGAGGATCAAACTCGAAAGGACTCGGACGCAGGTTTGAGTTTGGTTTGTTCAAAACGCTTGCTTTACCCATAGCATGCAGAAACAAGTTCGACGAGTTTACTCGCTCGGGTAGCAGTGCGATTTGGATGCATTGGCGTTTATTGCTGAAACGTCTTGCTGGTAACCTTTCCCCGTCACTGGCATTGGTGATCGAAAAGCAAAGAACCAATCACAAAATATCGCATACGGTGTTTGTTTAAATGTTTAATGCGCTTCAGTGGCGCGGTGTGTTGCTGTTTCCTTGAGTTTTGGAGTAAAAGTCGTATTTTCGGCACTCAGTTTTACTGTCTTCGTTTGCAGAAAAGTATTCAAGCAACTTCTCATCCAGCTCCGATAGTGTAAGCAGCGTTAGCTCATTGACGGAAAGTGAAGCTGACGGCGGGAAAAACCCTGAGCCGAGCAGAGTGAAGTCGCCTACGATTCGAAGTCCCGTGGCGCCGTCATCACCTGCGCCTAAGAAAGATTCGTCGCCATCAGAGGAAATCTCCTCATCGCCTGCTACTTTGTCACCTCCACCTCCTGCATCACCTCCAGGTAGTTAATTGTCTTTGGCGAAAAATTTGACTTTTTACATCTGGGCAAATTTCTGCAGCTAGGTTCTGTTGTTGCGGAATGCTGTTCCTCTGTGCATCTTTCTGTCATACGGCTAACTTGTATGACAGCGATCTGTCACGACCTACAACAGCGAATTTTTGTCATCCCGTACACTGGTTTGCGACATCAGACCACATACAGTAAGTGCTCGAGATAATGGCAAATGCGAACGCTGGGTCAACAGGCTTATCAAGTTTAAGGAAGGCAGTGGAGCGTTTCCAATGTCGGCAACAGCAGTCTACCCATGATTAAATGCCGGTAAAATTTTTAACCTTTTCTGTTTCGAAGTAGGAATACGACAATTTTGTAGGTTTTTAGATTTTGGCAAACACCGATTTCATAATTTCATTGAAAATTTAGTTGTCAATTTTTCCTTTGTTTATTTTGCCACAATTTGTAGCAAACCCAAATCGACAGTTGAACCTTAAAACTTTTTATTGTGAGTGATGCTAAAAACGTCGTTTTGCGTGCTTAGAATGATTTCGTTGTAAAAAATGCAGCATGGCTTTTACTGAATGTTTCAAGAATAGTTACAGCCAACGTATAACAGTTACCAAACTTCAATCTACAACAAGCATATAATTTCTCGGCGGAATTCTCGGTTTTTGGAACTTCTCTCCCATATTAATAATTATGAAAAGTTTCTCTCAGAAGCACTGAAGTATTTGTGGTATAGTGCAGTTCATGTCGAAGAGCATTTACAGTATAAGGGATTATGAACCATGGCGGTCAAGGCACAGTTTATTAGTATCAGGCAACTTTAGTGCTTGTGGTGTTTTTGCAAGTGCGGCTACCGTACCTTTTTCTCGTGGGACTTACAATGGTCTAGCGAAAGACTTAAAGTTTTGTTATTTCTGCGAATGCTTTCTATGAATATACTTTTTTGCATTAAACAATCTTTTTTGTTTAGCTGGACATCAGAAACTAGAAGAACCAACCACAAAAGGGGATGTTACTTCTGATGAGCTTTCTGTTTCGTCGCCAAAGCAAGTGGTAGAGTGTAAGTAGCGTTGGCGTGGCATTCTCAACGGAATTGCAGTGGATGTTAAAAGTAACACGTTTATTTTTAAAGCTATTTAGCTGATCCTCAGTTATTGAGACCTGAGTTACTTTTCAACAGTCTCGGTTGAGTTGGTTAGTATCAGAATGCAGTGTTTAGTTCCTAAAGAAATTTTTAATAACTTCGTGGAAAGTCAATATTTCATCCAGTCTGTGGCTAAAAGATGATGTGTTTTATCGAGAGTTTTTCTTGTGTATTTCATCATTTTGAAAAATGATATAGGTGACTACAATATTGTGTTTTATACATCGCCAATACATATCGCATCAGTTAAAATTTTCTACACCTCGAAATGCTACAGTAGCCTTTGTGTTGCCTAGAACTAAATTGAGCATCTGACGCCGAACAGTTATTTTACTGTCATCTGGTTGTAGCAGCAGATGGCTGGTCCTTGTTTGTTTCATTTTTATTTTTATACGACTTTTCATGCAGCATCGTCACACAAGTCCAAAAGCTCAAGTTCTTCAAGTTCAAGGTGATTTTATCTTTTTTGGTAGTCCAGCATCAAGCAAAGCTCAGAGCTAAGAGTTGCGTCACGTTCCGTTTTCACCCAAGGTGTACAATGGGACTGTTTGTAAAAGCAGTCATTACATTTCGTCCATAGCAATTTCAACATACTGTTGACGTATGTCAATGGGCCATGAGCAGAGTAATTGTTTTGTGCGCAACTGTCAAACAATCGAATAAAAAGACCAGCTGCGTCTCTGAGGCCCTTAAGTGTGGATAAGATTTCGAAACAGAACTAATAACCAGATCACATAATGGCTTTCAAGAACAAAGCTGAATGCAACGTTGTTCTTGAAAGCCGTCAGTCAGTTGTTCATTAAAGCAATCTCATGGCGGGGCCGCGGCGTAACGATTTTGAGTCAACGGTCCTGCTCAAGTTAGAATGATGAAGGCCAAAAGAGAGGATACTCCTCCCTGTGAGTGGGTTTTGAAAGGAAAGAACTAACGCGAAACCTTGAAACAATAAAAGCTTGTATTTTGAACGAAACTGCCAACGATTTTCGACAGCATTCAAAGTTTATGTTTGGTTTAGTCAAACTTCTTATTGATGCGCTGTGTTCAGTTGTACGTGTTTTTGTACGTAATTGTTGTTGCACTGTTGTTAAGGTTATAAGCAACTGCGGATTCCTTCTCAATTCACTTAGAAACGTCGAAACCTATACATTTTGCGAGTTTTCCCCATTTTTCGGAAATATTTATAGGTCGTCTTCCGACGTCATGGTGCCGTCCCGAAATTTTCTGCTGCAGTGGCCCTGACTCTGTTGTAAAATCAGCATCGTGTGTTTCAGTAGCACTTCTGTGGCGTCTGAGACCGACGACGAACCTTTTCATTCAAGCAGATCGCCAGAAAAATTTGAAGGCTCTGTAATCAAGTTGTTGCAGGTACTCTATTTGTTGACATCTCGGTGTTGTTATTTGTCGCTTCATCTTACTGCATCAGCACTTGAAAGCGTTGGTCGACGCATCTTCAGATAATTTCGTGGTGGCGCAATAGTGGCAAAACAACATTTCAATAACTGAAACTCCGCCATGGTCGCAATATGCGTGGGACAGACATTCGCTGCCGCCGTTGGCCACACATTACGTGCCGAGAAAGTTTCGCTGCATGAATATTTTATCAGCACTGTTGGTATGAGCACAATGCGAATATTGCTCTGCAAACTTAATAATTAATGAGCTCAAGTTTAAATGAGGAAGATGTTATTAATTTTTTACAGTATTAAGAGTTAGTCTATGGAATTGTGTTACCTGATATTCTGGATTATTTCCGCAATACACGTTTTTCTTTGGGGTCTTCTTCCAGTGATGGAAAAACACATTACCGCGTTTTTCTGCCCTATTTGTTATTAATGAATAAACTCTTTGCAGCTATACAAGATGATTTTTCCCTGTTATAAGTGTTCGATGCCTCCATGTATTGCGTATATTTTCTTGTTGGCTGGAAAGATATCCCACTTTCTGGTAAATTTGATGTGAATAGACAAAAAACCGCAGGTTGCCTGAAGGCACGGTATCATGTTGGTCACCCCAAACAAAAAATAAACTCTTAACAATGCATTGTAAATGAGTAAAGTTAACGGTTTAAGGCAGAGATGTGCGAACGCAAAAGTACTTAATTTCAGATCCTTTTTTTCAGCAATAGCACACTGCAGCCTTAGATTTTCTCATTGTTTTGAAAAAAATCTCATTCCGAAACGTTTGTTTGCGACCAATAGCAGACCATTGATTTCAAATTGCTAAAACGTTGTGCTCCATATGCAAATGCCGTAGTGCAAAAACACTGACTTTTTTGCTTGGTCAAACTGTCCACGCTGTACGTGCTTTGCCACCAATTGCAAATACAGTTTTTCAGAGTGCAAACTACCATTAGAAAGACGATATACGCTGTTATTGTTTCAAGATATAAGCATGTAATACGCGTTCCATCTGTGTGTAGCGCCTTGGTAGTTACCTGTACATCATTCTGTTTGGTGCACCAAATGCTTTTGTGCAGTGAAAAATCTTTGTTGCATTTTTCAACCTGGCGGTTTCTCTTACAGCGAGAGCTTGCTTGCTCTCAACACATGAAGTAACAAAATAAGAAAATAGAGGCGTGCTGGGAAAGCGCAGTGATATCTTTTGCAGGTGTTTTAAGACTTCACTGGAACAATGTTGGTCAGATGAATTTTCAGCTTCGATCTGAAAAGCTTATGACATAGGGTTGCTGTATTTGCGCATTTAATTTCAAATGTCTGGTTAATTTTTTTAACACATGCATTTCTTTAAGTTCGTTTGAGCTGAGTTGAGTTGATTTTTATTGGCGCAAGCATTAGACAATTTCATATAAGTTAAAAGTTAAAGTGCTAGGACACCGAAAAAACTGTTAGCCAGGTTGTCTTGTCGAGCACCCCTCGCCAGTTTCATAATTTTCTATCATGGTTTAAAGTTGATGGCCGAAATTTGGTGGCTTGCAGTCCGTCACCAGATTTCTAGCGATCGCACGCCTCCATGAATCCTTAGATTAATGGAACCCAATGGTATTGCGGATTATTTCGAGTGAAGTATTCATGTGATATGTGTTTTCACGTGATATAAACAGTCGTGGAAATTAGTGTCACACTCAACGTCGAGTCATTGCCCGTCTTCGTCTGCAGGAACCGCACAAAGTAACCTTATCCGACAAAATTTTTGACGAGGATCAAACCAAAGAGCTGTGCTCCTATCTCGGCGATGCATCGAAGTCGATCGTGGAAGTCGATTTGCGCAACTGCGCTCTCAGCGATCAGCAGATGGGCGAGATATTATTGGCTCTTGAGCCGGCGGCGAGAACTGTCAAGGTTCGTTCAAGTGCTCGCGGATGATATTTTTGCGCGCTCTTAAAATTTGTCGAGCTTTAGTTTCTTTTTCTGCGTTTCATCGGGACAGCGATGTACTTGACGCATCGACGCTAAATATGTGAAGTGCTGCGCTTATTTTCAGCCGTCTCGCAAAGAACGTTTCGTCGTTCGCGCTCAGTGCTTTGTGTTCGACAACAATAGGTTTTTCCGTAACTGTACTGTGTGATTGTTAACACTTCCAATAATCATATAAGATTGGCCAAGCGTTTCAAACTGAGTTTACGAATCCTCTTAACTTCTCAGCCGCCCTGTGCTCTCGGCTTGTTCTGCGTGAGACCGTAGCGTGGAATTCCTGTCATCCTTTTCAAAAGTTCGCACTTTTCCTCAGGTACTTAACATTGCAAACAACGGAATCACAAACAAAAGCGTTAAGCCTTTGTTGGAGTTGCTGAAAAGCAGTTCGATCGAGTCACTTGTGTGAGTATCTTTGTCACAAATGCGCTACAATACCACCTGCCTTGATTGTCTAATGATCACTCAACGATGTGCTTTAGATTGACTTACGATGTCTGAGCTATAAGTCAGTTGAAACGATAGCTCTCGCAAATTGGCAACAAACATTTATACTGTAAAGTTACGGAACAGTGCCACTGGTTTTGAGCTTGCCAGAAAAGCACCAACAATGATCTTCGAAAACGATAACGAAAATACGTTGTAAAATGCAGCCTGGACGACAATCCACTCAGCGACATCGGTGTCGAAAAACTGGCTGACGGATGCAAGGAACTTTTGAAGCAAGCTTTGCTGGAAAAAGAACAGGCGACTGTGCATAAGCTGGTAAGGAGGGTTGTCCGGGAATCGCGCCGCGAAGTGATGAGAGAATCGGGAGAGGACGAACAGAATGTGAGCAGTAGTTGCACGGATGACATCCGTTTGCGGTGCTGCTTGCTGAATGCTGTTCTAGCGCACCAACATTGCCCACGAATCTGGGTGTCGCGGCGATTGATTTTGATTGATATGATTTGTTCTAGACAGGAAATGATTTGGTTCCCACCATGTTGTAAGTGTGATGTTATGAGACTGCAAATTGCCGAATACTTCCACATGGCCCTATCAGGATCACCATTTTCTGTCGATTTAATCAGGCCCGTAACCAGCTTGGGACACCAGGGGGGGGGGGCGAAGAGTTTTCTGAAAGGGGCCCAAAATTTTAAACTATGTCCAATAGTTTTAAACTAAGTCCAACACACTTTTCCAGAGGGGGCGAAAAATATTCTAGGGGGGAGACATCCCTAGTTGCGGGCCTGGATTTAATACATGGAAATTGCGCTCGGGTGTTATTGTTTAACATGAAAGACTGAAGGTACATCACACACGCATACACAAAACAACAGATTGATTTGTTTAATGAAGCACCCGTAAAATCATCGTAAAAGGGCATTGAAGGGAGGGCTTAGTAAGACGTTACATTTAACGACCACTTTATAGCTATTGCTATATTTTTTATGCTACAGGCTTTTTATCGCATGGCTGTCGACTGGGTTTCCATAAATTAAGCCACACTTTTAAGAGAGAAAGGGGGTTATTTTTGTGAATGTTTGTGACAAATGGGGAAAAGGTAAACGATTTTGTTACGTCACAAGGTTTTTCAACCAAAATACGATGAAATGTCTGCCGTAAGTTGCGAAAGTTATAAACATTTTGGAAATTTTATTGACCAATAGTCATTACCAGAATTCGTCGCAAAATTAAACAATTAACCAGACCTAATAGCAATACTGCATAACGTATCCATCAGCAGCTTGCCTGCATACTGTATGCATCCGCTCGATGGCGCCTGCTGATCTGAAGGTTGAGTGGTTGCGTAGCGCGACATCGAGTTTAGATTACATTTACAGCCGACAAAATTAACCTAGAAATAAAAAAAACACCGCGACAATTCTGTAAAAAAGGTTTTTATAGCACATTCCAGCTTCCAAGACGATTTGCTTGAACTTTACAGGAGAGCAATTGCCTGATCGAAACCAAAGCTGCTTACGACAACGCAATTCACTAAAACTTAAGATATTGTCCAAATTGTATATTTCGCAGATACTGCATACTTGGAAATGAGGGGGCCAACTGCTTATTTGTTAAATCAAAGCACAATAGTCTACCTTGCAGGTAATATATGCGGCGGCTTGATAGGTAAGTAGCTTAAACACAAAACCAACTTAAAATATTTAACTTGAAGCTAGGCAGAGCATTTCGAATCGTTGAGGGAAGAAGGTCACGAATTTTGATGCATTATTGATAGGGATTCGATGAAGTGTGACATATCATGACAAAAAATAGGAGAAAAAATTTTGCAAAAATTGCTTGAGGTCATTTATTGACGACACCTATGTCAGCACTTGTTTGTTCAAAAAAATTAGCAAAGAGAGATTTGCAGAGACAGGAAATAAGAATTTTCTATCGGAGTTATGTGGTTCGTGTTTCATCGGTGAACGGAACACAATTCGCTGTTTTCAGTGGTCCGATCATTAACGCGTTGTATAAAAGCTGTAATCGGGTCCAGCAGTCTGATTGCTTATTAAATTACTTCGTCTGGTTATTGATACACGGATGAGTTACTTGTGTGAAAGCTTCGTTGAAAGCATGTGGGCTGGTGGCAATTTCGGGGCACTGCGCAGAAAATGGTTCTTCCCCCAAGTGTAGCTGCATGATGTAGTAGGGAAAATGTTCAGTAGAGTAGAGCATTATTCGAGTTGCTGAAACCCAGTATAACATGGAGTGCTAATCGACTACTTCGTGTTTTAAAAATACGTACGCCTCAACTACCCAAATAACAAAATATAACGGTTACATTTTCTTCTAACGTTGTACAACGCATGTGTACTGTGTAGAATGAATGATTTAAAATCCATATTAGCATTGCTAATTAATTATTGTACTGATTGAAATGAACAATATCGCTGTGAAATGTATTGCTAAATGGTTATTTTTTTGTTACTATCATAAATCTTCAGAAAAATTGGTGGTAACGATCTTTGTATAGCGCTCCAGAATAGCCTCTAAAGTAAATGTATTTGAGACTACGGTTTTTAATTAGTTGTTGACTGTAGCGGTTGCGCGCAGAGTTGCGAATTTCTGAAAAAATATCTTTGTAAGCATGAACTTTCGGCTGACCTCTAGCGCTAGAAAGGACAAATAGCTTTTCGCATGGCTTCCAATTTTTATAGTTCTTTGTGTCATCTCTTTTTTATTTCAGCAGACTGCAATCTCTTTCGACCGACAATCACTTGACCAATGAAATTTGAAAAACGCTACGACAGTATCGTTTTTCTCTTTAGTCGATAGGCTGCATCAGGAGGCCACTCCCCAAATTTTTTGAGTGTGGCACACCCGAGTTAAAAAAGTGGTCTGAAGGATTGATCACGAAATGTGAAGCACTGTTCCGGAAACTCCTCTTATTCTATCTAGCAGCTCATTCTTTGACACTCCCTACACTATCATATGCAGCTTTTATGAATTGACGTAATCGTGAGTTTGATATGCATAATTCGGTGCTGTATACTTGGCTTGCCCCTACATTCAGTTAAGACGCACTCCAGATCAGGTCTTATTTCCGGTGGACTTTGAAACGGAATACATTTATTTTCAACGGTTTCGTCCTGCTGTGACTTTCCCCAAAGTGTGCCATTTTTGGAACTGAATTACTATGTTGCGAAAGCAGGTGGCATCCGAGAAAATGTTCGATTTAATGCTAGCCATTATGTAAGTTTGTGGAGTCGCTCAAAACCATATGAAGCCCTGATTCCAGGCAATCTTCTATGCTGAGGCGCTGACTTGACCACGGGATCACTATCAGGATTTCCGGTGTGTTTGTCGTATGCCAAGCTACAGCAAAGGAACTTCCACAAGATTATATTAAGAACCAATTTCCCTTGTGGCTAGCTAAAAATTTTCAAAACTGTAACAGCTGTAATCAGAGTCGCTGATATTTGAACACCTGATTTCAGAAAATTTTCTACCACTGTTAGAGAGCATAGTCCTGTGAATTTGTTATTCTACGTATCTATTGATGATCAGGTGGTACGGGCTCGGGTCAAGACGAAATTCTCTTTTTGTTTGACATTACTGTCGTAGGTATCAAATAATCTAAGGTCAAGACCGAGACCAGCCAACTGAACTAAAGTGGTGGACGTAGGGTTGGGAGGTCCGAGGCAAGGATGTTAAGGGGACATCTGATGACGTCATCACACTCAGCCATCCGTGATAACACCTTTTGATCAAACCTAGGAAGGGGATTTGCGGGCCACCCAAGGATACATTCCTGAGACTTACTTGATAGGGTCTTTTCAGAACTTTTTGGAACAAATTTTAACCCACAGTTGTTTAAGGTATTGAAGTTGGTATGAACCTTTCCCTTATTTACACATTAGAAATGCTGGTGGGGGTTACTTTAAAGCAGAGCACTTACACATTACAGTTGCTGTTGGGGGCGTCTTTGAAATCATAGTACGTATTTATGATCAGCTTCGGAGTATGAGTGGATGATAGTTTTTCACCAAACGTGAGGAAAATTTATGCGCGAAACACCTCGAGGGGGCCCCGCGGCAAGTGCCTCGCTCGCCTCCGCTTAAATCCACCACTAGCTAGAACTAAGACTGGGATCTGCGATAATGAGAATATCAGAATCTCTCGAAACTAAAGGCCAATCTACACTGAGGACGTGCCAGGGTTGCCAGGCGTAATCCTCGTTGCGTCGGGTAATTCTGCGCTCCTGCACGGCAACTCCTGGGCGCAATAAAACAAACACAGAATCGTGCGCGGCTACTCCTGGGAACTTCTCAGTGTAGATTGGCCTTTAAACCCAGAACAATGTTTTTTTCCAAACGAAACCGGATCTGAGATCGTTTAATGCGTTATTCAAAGCTTTTCGACTTATACAGATACATCCTAATGGTTGTTTCGTTCGGTTTTAGGCAAGCCTGTGGCACATGGTTAGATCGTAGAAATGAAAGCTTCGCACTAAGTGAGCATAAGGGGCCACGACCACGATACGGAAAATGATTTCAGGTGAAATTTGTGGTAGTCACAAACACCCGTCCATCAACAGGTCATTTCTATTGTACTCACCGTCAAACAATTTTTCCATACATTGTGCATTGCTGTGCCTACTCGAAAATCGACACAAAGGCTTGGTACTTTTGGCTTATTTTCAAAAATCTTTCGTTTGGTATTGATTAATTCTGCCACCACGCGTGTGGGAATGTAGTCTTGAAAAACCTGTCAAACGCTCAATTCACCCAGGTGCTTTTCAAAACATACAATTTTCCCTATTGCAAAATCCGAGTTACTATTAAGGGACGACTACTCGATGCTCTATGAGAATTGTGTGAATTTACCTGAGGTCCAGATACCCTTGATTGGTGTTTAAAACGCGCACTGCTTCGCGCGGCTGTTGCTTCATCTACTTACCTTCGTGTGGCGAGATGCTTTTTTTGCCTACGCGTTTTACGCTTGAACCTTTGTGTGATGTGCGTTTGCTTGGTCTGGGCAGAGTGAAGCACACAAAAGATATGCTGTGTTTATACGGTCAACAAACGAACGCTTGAAGCCACTGGCGTTCTTGGTTAAAATTCTTATTCTGCTTTATGACACTCTTTGCTATCGCTCTGATTTGTTCTTTTCTCCATCAGGCTTGCGCAAGTTCCGTCAATTACAAACTGATGAACAAGAAGTGTAGAAAGGATAAAGCACAAATCAAAAAGTTGCTGCCTACTAACTAGCGTAAAAATGAGAATAAATGCTAGAAGTTCTACAAACCATGGAGCTTCAATCAAGGACTACCAGCACTATGACCAAATTTTTCCAATGTTTTCCGGCTTCGTTGGAAAGGCTATGTGCTGCAAACTTTAGCTCACAAGATTCTGTGTTAACAGCGGCTATTCTGTTTTCTTGGTGCGACTCATGAATTCCGATTAACGTCATTGTGTTGGTTTCAAACACCAGGCTTGTCCATGGGGTACATTTTCCTGTCCCGTCCCATGGGATTCCCGCAAAATTAGTAATGCGAAGTACATTTTATCATGTACGTGTCTAATGTCTGGCCTCTACAGAGCCGTATCTAAGGCATTCCGAACCCCCCCAAAAAGAGGATAATGAAAATCAGGTGACCCCCCTTTTTTAGTTGCCTGAAAATGACCCAACAACCTTAGTTTCGGGGACTTCACGTCACTACACCATGGCACTGACCCTGTACGTCTAATACTCGCTGTGCTGTGAGCATACAGCAATGGTATTAAATTAGAAATTCCTACCATACGACGTTAAAATTTACTTACGATGAGACAAATGTCAAGTTCACTGTCCCATCCCATGGTGTTCCCATGGACAAGCCTGGCAAACGCATATAATTATGTAACCGGAGACATACCTATAAATTTTATTTTGATTATGAGCGTTTTGTACGAGGAACCCGTGGGGACTTGAAGCTAATGAACGGAATCCTGCGATAGCCGGAACTGTAATTGTTTGACGATAATTTCATTGCGAAACACACTGCTTCAGTTTTTTTCATGCACTTTTGTCTTGTTTGGTTGTATAAACATAGTTTCACTTTCTACAGCTTTCGGATGAAGGGCGCGACTCACCTGTGGCAGCTCGTGTCTCGTTCTGTCTGACGTCACTCTCCTTAAATCGTACCAAAATAGGCGGGAGAGGAATAACCGCTGTTTCACAGCTTCTCGCTGTCAACCCGCCAATAACAACTCTTCAACTGAAAGGTAGCGTATTTGTACGGCTCCTGTATCGATAACATCAGCGTCCTCCAATGACATGAGATAGATACCGTCAGTGCAGGTTTCGAAAAAAAATTCCGAATGAAAAGTGAAAACGTTAAACAATTTTCTACACATCTCAAATTTTGTCATGTCGCTCGCGTGCACTGACGCCTGTTCGAGTTGTATCCGACTTTCGTTTTGATATCTTAGGGGGACCTATACCTATATCTTTTTCTAATTTGTAAGGTTTAACAAAATGTTGTATCAAAATTGTGACCTTAGTTTAGTTTGTGGACCAATTTTGTAAAATAATGCCCGATACCGTTCTCACTCAGAGAAAGCTGCCGCCGTAACAACTACGATACTGCCTTTTGGTTTTGAGATAACGGCCTGACTGGCAAACTAAACACTTCATCGGAATAGACATAGGCATCTGCATTTTACTGCCGCCATGACAATCTGCGTTTTGCTGGGGGACCCTCGTGCAGAGGAATATGATAATTTCTATTTTGACAATCTCTTATCTGAGCCGTAGAAAGAGCAGAAGATTCTTCTAAAACTGGAATTCAAAAGTCGACGACGATTTGGTTCCTGAAAATTTGTAGAAGCCAAACCGAATCCAGTTAGTGGCAAACAAAAGCAACCGAAGATCCCGACTAAAATTTTTAAAGAGAAGACAAATTGATTTGATCCGAAAAGATCATTGAAAACTTTTTTCATCGTGGATTAAAAAATCAGAACTTGTGCTACGCTTGTTTTAAAACTTGCGATGACCGTTGTTTTTTGTCAGGTTACGATCGAAAACGCGACAATGAACGCTTTAAAATCAACGGTACTTACATCTACCATATTACACGGGCAAACGAAAGCGTGGTTTTCTTTTTGAAAAGAATGCAGAGTTAGAGAACGAATATTAGCGTTATTTAGCAGACTCCAAAACAGCGGCATTGCAAGAACAAGGCCATCAGGATACACACCATTGGCTTAAACCAAGGCCTCCTACAAGTGTTTTGTAGGAGGCCTTGTTTAAACGCGCAACTGGCGAGGTTGAAACGTAAAACGCTGTAAAACGTACCAACATTTCGGGTGGCTATGCAGTCTATTTTCATCAAGTAAAAACGGTGGTTATGCAGCCCACCATTGCGGGACAGTTTTGCTTTTTCTCTGATGAACATGGCATGCACAGACACCGAAACATCGATACATTTCATAGCGTTTATCGTTTAGACCTCCCCAATTGATCTTTAAACAATACCCCGAATGAGCATGTTTGGAAAATGTTGAAAATAAATCCGAATTGATAAACCACATCGATTTATTTTAGGTAGAGTCTGAATCAGGCCCGTAACCAGGGGCGCCGCATCCCCCCTAGAAAATTTTTCGCCCCGCTGGAAAAATGTGTTGGATATAGTTTGAAAATATTGGACATAATACAAAAAATTTGGGCCTCTCTCAGAAAACTCTTCGCCCCTCCTGGTGTCCTAATCTGGTTACGGACCTGGTCTGAACTGTGTCTTCAGTGTTGGGCCTGTGTTCGTTTTTGTGGATATAGCCGCTGCTCCGCTGTTACTTGCCTTATGTTTGGAACATTTTCTTTGACAAGAGCAAATCGCAGCTTTAGTGGTTCGTTGGTCCGCTTTGATCAGTGGTTTTCAACCTTGTTTGTACCGCGACTCATTATAGCAACCCATTATAACCTAACCATCCCCATCTAAAACTCGAATAAAGCAAATGTACTACAGTTGTATCCATGAAATATCTACTCACGACCCTCCAAAAATGGTTCACGATCCCCCTCGAGATGTCGCGACCCCAGGTTGAAAATCATTGGCTTAGATGGTAAGTATGGAATTCTTCTCTAGGCCTAGTCATATAAATATCGTATACTCACAAATGTGCACTGTGGCCTTCTTGGCTGGCGCAAAGTGTAGAGAAAGCTGCAGATTACTTCCTTTGTGAAGCTCGCTTGTCTTGTTCTGCCTCGCCACCGGGACCTACTTCACGGAGAGTTGAAGCATGAGCATTTAAGCAACCTCTGCTTCACCGCAAACAAGTCTCTGCCTAGGCTTCGTGTATATATTTCTATGTACCTTGTACTGCATACGCTTTTTATGCGCCCTTGTTTGTGCTTGCGTCCGCACTTGATAAACGCATGCTGCATCTTCAATCGTCACGCATCGGTAAAACAGGACTAAGAAGCTATCGGTGATGTGATAAAGAACTACTGGTGCTTTTGTTGTGGAGGCGAGCTGGAAACATACAGCCACTCAGTTGAACTTTCACTTTGTACCAATCCGTTGCTCGGGCCGTTGGACAGTTTGTAAGTTTTAATCCGTCAGGGCAGAACCCTTGACCGACCAGATTGATCTCTTGCGCTGCGAGTACTTCTGAAAGGCGGTAAATAAGACGATTTGAATGCGCAAACCGTGTTCTAGCCGTCTTCACTGTTTTTCTTTTTCAGGCAACTCACTGACTAGAAATAGTGCTGCTCCGTTATGGAATGTCATTGCTTCGGAAAAGAGCACCAACCTTCGTCATTTGTTGCTAGGTAGCAACCAGCTTGGAAACTCAGGAGTCGCTCAGATTGTGGAAGCTCTTCTGAGCAAATCATTTCTTCAAACCATTGATTTGTCAGGTAGGTTGGGAAACCTTTTACAAGCATTAGTCTTTTTAGTTCATTCACAATTGACTTCATGCAGCAATCAAAATCACTTTCAAGGTTGAACAAGTTGAAACCACTTTTGGCGCGGATTCCTGTTGGTAAAACAACTTCATGGCTGGTGCAAGCTCAGTGGCTTAGCTAAAGGGGGGGCGATGGGGCTGTCCGCCCCTTGGCGGCACTATGGGGTCTGCTGTAAGCTATAAACCTTACAGATGAGGAAAGAAGGCCCACTTGAACTTTCGCAGTTTATTCAAAAGTATAACCGTAGGAGCTCTGTACCAAATATATTGATAGTGCTGCGGATTTTCCTCACAATTGCTGTTAGTGTTGCTACCTATGACAGTAGTTTTTCGAAACTAAAACTCATCAAAAATTATTTAAGATCTAGTATGAGCACCTTGCAGTTCAGAAATCTTGCCATACTGTCTATAAAGCAACAATTGACAGATGATATAAATTTTGACATTGTCTTGTCATTGAAGAACTTTGCCAGCAAAAAGGCAAGAAAAGTTACATTGCAGAAAATTGTAATTTTCATTTCAGAAATGAAGATGGTCCTATTTTTTACACTTTTTTTACTATTTTTCCTTATATGTCATTTTTACTTTTTGGATAACTGCTACTTATGATGTAAAGAGTTTTTGGTGTGTATTTAAGGCATACTATATTTGAGCATGTGAAAGTAATATTATGATGGTGCACAAATTAGTTAATATGTATAAAATTTTAACAGCGAGTCACTGCGCAATACGTAATTTTTATGGGCGTAGGGGGCGCCAAACTGATGGGTCGCCCACACTCGAGGTACGCCACTTGTGCAAGCTACCACTTAATTCAAACATCGCTTTTAATCTCGACAATTTTCAACCAACGTAGCCAAAAGCTCGTGCGTGAGTCTTCGATCATGCTTGGTCCAATTTTTAAAAGTTGATTGTAAGAAATCACTGTGTAGCGTGACCTGTGCGCGTTTCGCTTAAAGCATTTCCTAACCGGCATTTGGTCTTGTCCATTGCCGGATATGCTTCCGCTAAATAGCTTGTGCTGTAGAAAATGGAGTCTGAAGTATTAAATGTTAACGAGTGTTTCAATACCTTATAGCTGAAGAAATGGGATCCTACAATAACTATATTAGACATACCGGAATATCTGGTCGCGAATAAGGAATACATACTACCCGATAGACATTTCCAATGCGCATGTTACTGATATCGTTTCCACTTTAGCAAATACTAAAGTTAACGATTATTATCTATATCTCAAAGGCCAGAGCTGATTCAAAGAAACGGATGTCATTTTCGGAATCAGCAACACAGAATTACCTAAAAACCATGAAAATATGTTTGGCACTCCAAAGTAATTCTTTTATGCTGGAAGGTTATTTCAAACAAATAATTTCATTCAGAAATATCAGTAAAGTCTGTTAATTTGTTTTGTATAATAGGATGTTAAGAATGTTGAAAACTTTGAAGGCGTTGCTGCAGAGTTGCACCAACATGATTAGCTGATCTAGAATTGAGGGTGAAGTATAACTTGGTTGCCCTCCCATTTAGTCGTTTGTGTTCACTTTTGACCCACTCTTATTACAGCATGACTCTGATTTTACAACTTGCTTTTACGTACAGACAATGACATTGGTGAATCAGGAGGCAAAAGCCTGCTCAAGTTTGTCACTGAGAACAGAGCCGTGAGACGCCTGCGCATCATGAAAGGAAACAGAATTGAGCGTAAGACGATCAAGTCCATCAAGCGAGCCCTTGCTGACAATAAGTCGAACTCACTTTAAGTTCACGCATGTTTATATCTCTTGACATACGCGTAACGGTAATGAAAACTTGTGCCAATGGAGCACAAGCTGCATGCTGCTCCTGGCCTCGCTTTCGTACCGGACATTTTCTTCTAGAATGAAGTTTACTTAGCGCTCTCGAAAAAACTGCATTTTGAACAGTAGATCAGGTGATTAAAATTGTATTTTTCTTGATTTGTGCTTTTTGAACATATTGATACGTTTGGAACGTATGAGATTTACTCGTAGAAATGTAGCTTGTTTTTGGGTAAAACAACTGCTACCCACCGCAGTCCTACCATTCACAGCAAGGCTTTTCACTGTGTTAGTTGTACATTCCTATTGCCGTGCTTTTCATCAACTGGATGCTTCCGCTTTGTACATCTGCGTTGTGAACACCTGTTGCCCGCACGTTTTGTTCGGACGGTTGTTTGAACTCAATCACGCCTGCCCGCATTAACACCCAACAAAGAACAGTTATTACGTGCTTGTTACCAACACCGTCGGCGCCAAAATGAACGGCTTGGCGGCAAATTTCTATATCGTATTTCGTGATCGACGTTGATTTCTACGTCAGCTTTGTAAAAAACATGTATGACGAATCTATCGCTGTGTAGTTTTGCGTGACTTCATTTATCTTTTTGGCACTTAGAATATTACGCTGTGTCATAGTACGTATGAATAAATCCAACATCATGTAGACTGAATATTAAGGTATTGCCAGTGGGCTGCTACAGTGCGTCTCAGTCCGTGTTAGCAGAATGGCATGGAAAGTGAAGGTCCTTAGTGGGAAACTGCCAAAGTTTACAAGCTTCATTCAAATTGGGCAATTCCAAGTAAAGTGGTTTGAAGCACTCTACGCTATTACGTGACTGCGCACTGCATGCGCAAATGGCACAAGCAAGGCCTCCGAGAAAACACTATCTAGGAGGCCTTGGTACAAGCCACGCAAACGTAAATTAACATTTTGTGCAAAAGACCAGCGTTGAGGAACAAGGGCAAGTTTTGTTGCCTTTGCCGCGAGCAATAATGTGATGACGTAAGCGTTAGCGTTGCCGTGGGCAGGATGCTTGTTCACTGGTATTGTATTGGTCAATCGCTATAAGTACAGTACTAGCAGTCGGAAGCACCGAGATTTTGCCAACTGCTTTCCCCACTACTGCGAAATGGTGGCAACGAAAGAATTGGTTACGCTTGGCCGCTTAACAAACGACTGAAAACTAGACCTTGATACAACCACGACCGCCACATGCACCGGATTGTTGTAATGGCCTGATCAGCATTGTGCAATAACAGAAACGTCTACCTACGATATCTTTTATTTCACACAGCCACGACCGCCAACGTCGTAACGAAAAGAATGGCTAAGCGCTGTTCATACAACGAAGTGCAGAAAACAACCATAAAGACATATAATGCAATGAACTACAACATTCTCGCACCTTGTGCGGTGGCACCAGGTTCAACCCGGTTCGCACCTTAATGCAAAATTATATCATTTATTTATTTGCACCGATGGATGCTCAAAGATTAATTTAGTTGTTTATCTCGGCGAAACCAGACTCGTTAACATTTTACTTTACGTCTTTGTTTAACTAACACCCACGCGCATTCACCTGTGATTCATACAAAATCTTCGAATCCAACGACTGACCAAATGCTCTTACGAGTTCAATCGACTCACACAGCACAAGAGATTTTCGCGCTCGTTTTCATACTTGCTTTGAAATAGAGAAGCACTCTGGCTCTACATACAATAGACGCTAGCTGTGATGTTGCGTTATCAATGCCACGCTTCACAGCGGTTAGAGATCGCTTGGAAAATTCACGGAAAGGTGAAAAGGTTAGCTGTTACATGCACATCACCAAGAAGCAGAAGCATTTCACAAGATCAGTATATACAATTTCAGTAACTAACGGACGACACACAAAAAAACAACCCATAATTTTTTAAAAATCCTATACAGTGGTCCAGCTGATTTCAAGATTTTTGCTGGACTTAACTTCAGTCTGTGTATGATCATTCCCCAAAGTTCCAAAGTTGTTCGCTTTGGGTTTAAGTCACGCTCTTTCCAAAACATGCTCCAAATGGGCTCGGCGGCAGTGGAGGCAAATTTGCATACATTGCGCAAAATTGTCAATTACTCGAGCGCATTCCTCTTTAGGGATTTCCCTGATTTTTGCAGTGATTTTTCGCTGTCTTCAGTTCACCAATCGTTTGACGGTTGTTGTGCAATTCATTATCCTTGAGGTACCCCCAGAGATAAAAATCGGGGGTTACACGTCCGGTGAATGCGGTGCCCACTCAATATCACACTTCCTTTTGATCAGTCTTCCTTCAAAACGCTCTTTCAACAAAACTGCGAAGCCCATTTGGATCACATTTAGGAAAGAAAATGACATTCATACAAAGTGATCAAGATTACTGAAAGTTTGGGGAATGATTGCAAACAGACTGAAGTTTTAGTCCAGCGCATATCTTGAAATTAGCTGGACCTTTCCAGGGTTTACTTAAAATTTTTATGAGTTATGTTTTTATGGTCATCCTGCAGTTGATTGTTTTCAAATATGGAAGAACAGAAGGATTGTCAATTTTTACCACGATGGGAAAAGGCTGATAAACGATGCTGCAGCCAAGTGATGAACGAAAAAAAATAAATCTTCACGATAAATTCTAACAACAGGTTCATTTAAACAGTTCCCGACAAAAGACGTTGAGAAGCCTAATAGGTGTAGGTGGGCAGCGCTTACCTTTACCCACAGATACAAAACTTGTTAGGATTACAAACATTGGAATAACGGGTAGAACGTATTTATCCCTAAAAGCGTAGAGCAATATGTGAAAAAATCGAGGGAAGACAAAAATATGAGATTGCACGTTCTCACTGACGTTTTAAATACTGTTATTCTACTTCTGTACAGTCGGCAAAGTTTTGTGCATGAAGTAGTGTATGTGCAGCAAGAGGGAATGTAATGTAGGCTTCATTGAACAGGCGGCACATCTGGCGGCGGATGGTCTGGCCGGTCGCCCTTCAATAAAGGTTAAACAATGCATTACAACACACGTAATACAAGTGAAGCGTTTTTTTTCAACATGGTTTATGTTCCATAAATAGTTTGAAAAGGAAGCCTGCGGGCCAGCTCGGCTGTGTGACACCGCTCACTGCACAACACACATCAAATACCATTATATCCTGGTATTGAAATGCTTCAGAGTGGCACAGCCAGACTAACAGTTGTACAAGGACCATTCACCCTTTACACAATCAAACAACATTATTTGTTTGGTCCAACTTTATGCTCGTTGTACTGCATTTCAAACTGTAGTAATAAGGGATGGAAGTAGTATGTACACGACATCATGAAACAAAAACCTGTTACTACGACCCAACAGTAGAGTTTGCGCAAACTGAAACGCTGATAGAATAGAGGGAAGACAAGGTTATGATATATATCACCTAAATACGCAGACCTAATATATAAGCAAGAGCAAGAATCTGAATAAACCAGGATTATCGAAGGCAGTTCTCCTAAAACACAAGGTATCAGAGGTCATAGACGTGAAAGCCATGATTCCTAAGTTTCATTCAACTCATTAATGCGTATCCATATGCTTCCAACAAAAGTCGTTGGAGGTATGTTTGATCAAAAGCGAGAAGGTAATATTTTGACAAGGTCACAACAAATCGAAACTAAATTTAAGAAAATAAAACAAGGAAAACGGCAATATCTGTTTGGAAGCGCTCGGCAATGACTTTGATGAGTTAATATTGCTTGAACTGCAAAAGTTATTAACTAAAACCTAACTGAAAGTCAAATGTTTCTCCAAGTGCGATCCGTAAAGCACTTGATCAGATAGATTGTACCTTCCTGATTGTAATTCGCTTTATCACATTTTCAATCAACAATATTTTCGCGCCGCCACCACAGTAGTGCAAAGAGAATAGCTATTCATTAATCGTCAGTAGTCCATACTTCTATTCCAGTGGTTCTCAAAACTTTTTTCGTTGCGACGCCTGTGGAAAAGTTTGCTGGACTTACGACGCACAGGCAACAAGATGTTAATAAAGACACATATCATCAAGTTTTATTTATTGATGAAACAACAACAAAAAAATGCATCACTTAATGTGACGTGCTGGCTTGCTTTTCCGATTTCGTCAAATCTGGGAAGAATTTGTGAAACTCCCACCCCCATTTCCAGGCGCGTAGCCACGGGACAGTTGCGCCCCCATTCCGAAAGTTGAACCAAATTTTTTCAGGTTTATCTAGCATTTCATGTGTAAGCCAAATATATACTTCAGTGCAAATCAACGAAACTGTTTAAGGTACCTATCCATACTTGAGCTTTTAGTCGAACCTGATCAAAACAGCATGGTTTACAATTAACAAATGTCGTGTATAGTGCAAATGCTGGAAAATTCATATGTTTAACTTCACCGAGGTTTTAGTTCCGTGTGCAAGCTTGTGACAATGAATAACAAACTTGTAGCTAAGCGCTTACAGTCACGAACCGCAAGTGAAAGCAAGGAGCAACGCTTTTTGCATCTGTTCCTGGCGGACCAGCTCGCTGTGTCCAACCCAATGGTGATTTAAACTTTATTTCAAGACCATAGCAAAAATTCCTATCTGACTCGCTAGAAGTACTGTATAACTTACCCTTTTCTGCAGCATCAGCCGTAGCCTTTAAATGAGCACTACATATTTTTGTTTTTGTGCAGTTTTAAAACTAAATGCGTTATGGCGGTGATTTACGGTTTACATGTCCTGAAGCTCAAACTTTGGCTAAGAAGCAATGCAAAGTATTTTTTATTACGTAATGAGGCGATAAACACAGTTTAGCAACAATAGCATTCATCCTGATGTTTATTCGTGACGAATAAACACGTACTGTGACGGTTCAATCCAGGGATGCCGGAACATCACTAGGGCAGGGGGGCAGTAAAAAGTTGAGGGCAATGGAAACGTATGAAAAACAAAAAAATCGTTACCAATTATGCTTGCTACTGTTTGACAACAATGTTGACCTCAAAAATAATAAAAGAAACTATAGAAAATTTGTTTCCATTCGATCTTGATAAATCATAAAATTACCTATGATGCAGTTATGAAAAAGACACCTCCGCCCCGTTGTCCCTCTTCTGAAAGGTCAGGGGGGCAATGCCACCGCCCACCCCTCTCCGGCGTCCCTGATTACCCCTAACAGCAGTCACTGTCTCCCTGCATTAACCTGCCAAAATGTCTGCGTTCAACAGTCACATGCGGCAAAACGCCTAATATTTTAACTTGAAGTGAACATTAGTTGCCATGTTATTGTTACACGGTAAAGACCAACAGTAAAACAATCCGCTGGCAAGATTGGCAACCTGCCCCTGCAGGCAAAGGAGCGGACTTGAGTGAACTGCAAGCTCACCACTGCATGACACCAGAACAGTGAACCTGGCTCTTGTGCAGTGTGAGTGTCGTACCGGCTAATAAAGCGTCATTGCAAGAAATAAATCAATTAATAGGAATTGAACTGCTGACGTCAAATTTTCTGGAAAATTTTGGTTCTTAGTCCCAATGTCCAGGTATGGGGTAAATGCCCGTTTTGACCCAGGGGCGGATCCAGCCAATAAGGCTAGGGTGGGATTTCTTCAGTAATATTTGACAGTCAGTCTCATTACGGGTTCCCTACTGTAAGAGAGATGAAGTACACTTCACAACACTGCCGTGACAAAACAATGGATGACAAAATGGCCTTGTATTGCGAATGCTGTTTTCCGAATTGTACGCAATCATGGTGAATAAAGTTCATTCGTTGGTTTTCGGGGGGGTGATGGTCCCCTGGATTAACCCCTGTTTTGACCCCCTGGGGACGTCAACGGTTTTGACGTACCACAAGTTCAAGACTGTTTGCTTGAGTTCGGTGTAAAAGCGCACCCATAAAAGTCATTCTTTTCGAATTTACATGTTTAGCCACAATGTTGACCTCAAAACTAATAACAGAAAATATAGAAAACCACTTTGAATTTTATGTGTGCGCGAATAATTGCAATATATTTGGTTGAAGTCGATCTTGATAAATCATGGCATTACTTATGATACTGTTATGTGAAGGGCACCTGTGTCCCCGTAATGCACCCCCGTTCCGGCGTCCCTGGTTCAATCACAATTATGTGGAGCCTTAACGTTTTCATTAATGACTTTACATACCTTGTTGGAAAGCAAAAGAGAACACTTTTTTCAAGTTGGCCCATTCAGAGTCCGACCTCTAGGCTGAATGTGTTTCAACTTTCATCTAATGTTATTGGCACTCTATCCTACAGTAAATTTGAAATCGTTCAGCTGCAACGGGAAGGGTCCGCAGCAAAATCTAACGTACGTGGGAAGATGCCTTTTATTTTCTAAGTGCTGAGGGCATTGACACTGCCACAACTTACAGTTGGCTTGCCCTCTATTTTCTCGATAATACGCATGTGACTAAAATGAAACTATAGTAAATTTTGTCGCGGTCGATTGGATTTTATTATTTAAACACTAATGGAAAAAGACTTCAACCGCTTACACCAGAATGGATAGATCAACGGTTCCCAAACTTTGAGCGCGACCCAAATCTAGTGTGGTGAACACCTCGTGAGTAAGTTCGTTATTAATAGCAGCAATCTACCCTTTTCTCAAGTACCTTCGCTACAGAGAGACACAGACAAGCCGGTTTGGATCGCCTTGGTGCGACCCACTTTTGACCTTTCGTCACACTTGTTTGGGTTTCGACATATACGTTGGGAATCACTGGGTTAGATCAACTAACTAACTAACCGTTGTGTTAACTGTGTCGACACATATTTTCTTAACTTCAGTGCAGTGGTGATAATTGATTGTGGCTTCGTTTTCGCAAATATCTATTGTTTTGCACTTAGTGTAATGTAGACTGAGTGGGTCAAACATATGCAAGTTTGGTTAGAGAACATGTGTAACTTTCCCAAATTTACGACATTTACTTGTGAATTATAATGTTAACTCTAATGACCTAGCTAAACACCTAATCGTGTTCGGAACTTCACTGAAAACGAATTTTTAAAGTTTACAACTTCACGAAAATATGGAATTTACCGGCTTAAATCTGAACTTAATCATTCAGAAAAATTCACTTTTCATGGATGATGGTTTAAAAACAAGGGATCATTAAAAATACTTAAATATTGAGACTTGGTTGTTGTTTGCCCCCTCTATCAAAATTTCTGGCTACGCGCCTGCCCATTTCCCTCTCAAGATTTATGCATGACCGATTATTAGTTTTAATCACGGCCATGTCGGAAAATCCTGCTTCGCATAAATACGATATAGGATGAACATCCATAGCGCTTTTTTTCACCAAATCTGGGAATTCGTCATTCAATGAAATCAAAAAATTCGTCGGGTTTCCTGAATAAACTTTCTTTTCAGGAATTTATCACAGGTAAGGTAAATATAATTTTGTTTTTCTTGTTCGAAGGATGATGGGGTAGGTTGGATGAAAGGATCTAGAATCCATTCATAGTTTGATGAATTCTCCCAAAGCACAGAGTGAATTTCGATCTTCCTTGGGTGGATGTTGAAAAAATATACTTTGTAAATTTGAAGGCACATTATTTTTTATGCAAATTAGACATGTACGTACTGAGAACTTTCAGACACATTTACTACAGTATATCCTCCATCCACAACGATAGCTATTCATTGAAGGCCGCAATTTTGTCTGATGCGTCAGCATATTTTTATCCAGCCCTTGCAAAGAAATATTCAATTTAGCAAAGGTATCACACAAGTAACCCAATTTAAATAAAAAATCATTCTGAGCTAAGCAATCAGCAAGTTAATTATGTTTATAACTAATTCTATTTTATTAAGAGCTAATGATGTATTTTGAATAAGGGCTGATGATACTCTGTAAGATCTCAGTGTTTGATTCTTTGCTGGGAAAGGTCTTCTTTCCATAGACAGTATAACTAACTACTGTAGCTTTCATTTGTCTTACGCAAGGTATATTAAAATTGCGCAAAGGGTTTATTAGCACAGAATAACTACAGTTACGTAATCGTGAGATAGCAAACAGGCTATGTACTGTAAGCATGACCGCATTCGAACAATAACTGTTCTTTGGTAAGATTATAAAACTACACTGGATTTTATTCTTATCAGCTCATTGAATAAACTTGCACAGAATTTACTTTTGTGCGACGCCCTTGCAAAATTATAACGACGCACCAGGGCGTCACAGTTTGCGAACCACGGTTCTGTTCTACAAAAAAGGCATTAGTCACAAATTGGACACAACCACTACTTGTTTAAATTCACTTAAAAGCACTAGTGTTTCTGTATGCTTTCGAGGAATCACTCGACTGCCATCTGCTTTCGTCTTTTTGCGATGATGCAAACTTGCACATATCTCTATTCAAGTATGTAGTTTGCACGATGGGTGTAAGCAAGAAATCGATCAGAAAATTTTTAATAGGAAATCGATTTCGATCTCCTATTTTTTACATGAAATCGTAAAATATTTTTACGTAAAGAAATCGATTTCCTGTTTTTTTACGTGAAATCGATTTCCTATTAAAAATTTGCTGATCGATTCCTTGCTTACACCCATCGTGGAAAGTACATACTTGTTTAAAGTCAGTGAAAAGTAGTTGAAAGCAAGTATACTCGTCTCAATGAAGGCATGTTTATGCACTGATGTATTGTTTTTGACTATCGTTCGATTTTTGAATTTTACTCTATATCAGCATAAGGTAACTTTTATAAGGCCATTTGATTCTTGAGCAGTTGCATCCAAAGGTAAATTTTGTAAATATACTCTCAACGTGAAAAATTCTTGTAGACGTAAAAAGCAATTATTATTAGAAGTGTGTAGAGACGCTGGCTTGCTGGCTTTACGTTAAAGCGCATTTTGCAAAACTAATTTTATCTTCTTCACAAAACCACTTTGTTAATTTTTCTGAGGAAGTGTTCGCACCGACTAAAACTTCTCGATAAAAAGACATTGTTTATTACATTCTCCTTGATCCGTTTGCGCCAAAGAAATGATTTGCAGGTCGCAGTACAAACCGCATTGAAACGATTTGAGCAAAAACCTTTTATTTGTCACAAAAGTTGTATTGCATCTTATTAACACTGACGCAAAATTTATAAGAACACTTTTAAAAGTCTGTATGAAGCAGTAGGGATTTAACCTTTAAGAGTAGCATAACAAACATTATATTTGCATTGAAAGCTATTTAATGTGTTTATGGAACTTAGACAATATGCAATATGTTACAGTCAGATATCAGCTGACCGATTTTCTGAAACATACGTCGATGCCCGCTGAAAAAGTCAGTTTAGACAGAACGACGGAGAAGTACTCACTTGAATGTAAAAATAATTTAAGTGACATCGAGCATGCCTAAACTTTCTTTACATGTGGATAATTTAATGAGTATATGGAAATAAAAGTACTCACATATCTTCTGTTTTTATTGGCACCACCTCTCAAACCTTGTGGTCGTGTTAGGAAGAGCACTACCATTAGAATACCCCACATAATCATAAAAAACATGGCTTGCCAGTTTTGATGAGGCTGTTGTCCAGCGGGAACGGGCATAACTACGAAAAAAAATGTAATGTTGAATTAAGCAATTACACAGCAAAAAACGGAGAAAACATAAAAAACTGGGATAAATGCACTGTGAGTGCCACATACAAAATGACACCACCACTGCTTTGCTGTGCCATTTCTAATGATCAGCAACACGACTTAAAGCAAACTCTTTTTGCAAATAAAACGTTTGCCAACATGAGAACTCGACCGACAAGCATTTTTTCTTGGGGCCTATACCGATATTTTTCTTTTTCAACAGCCGATGCCGCTATTTTTCCATTAATGAAACCATAGTTAAAACATATTACAACGCATATTAACCCATCTCACAACAAAATGGCTGTAAGCAAGAGGACAGAAAAAGTCCTGTGGATTATCGGGACTACAAGCAGGGCTGTGGAGCCAGAATTCAAACTTCAGCCTGAAGTCTTCAGGCTTCAGCGTCTACATTTTTTGGCTCGAGCTCCAACATCTGGAATTTTCTAGCTCTGACTCCAGAATGATGGTCCATTGAAAACTAAAAAACATTTTATTATTTGTGCAACTCGTTTTCCCCACAAACTGTGTCTGTGGAACTGGAATCCAAAATTCAGACTCTGGCTCCACCATGTAAAATTTTTTGGCTCCAGCCATCCAAAATTGATAGAGCTCTGGCTTCACAGCCCTGGTTTGAAGGATGAAACAAATGTAGTGAGCATGGCATTCGTTCAGGTCAGGGTATGGCCCAAGGTTAATAATGCTATGGGCTAACATTTGGGTACCAGACACCACAAGAGAATTAGATCATACCAGCAACTTTCAAGCTCATAACATGCATGGCATAAGTCAGTGTTAACTGTCAACACTTCCTTGCATATTTTTGTTAAGATCAGGGCTCAAATTCAGCCAAAGTTTACAAACACTATCAAAAATATTACCTTCTGTAAGACATTCATTTTCAGTGCAGTATTGCTGTGACGTTCGGAGAATGCTTAAAAGTCTTCTTACAGCCCACTGAGAGCTGCAGACACATTCACATGGGTCAAAATTCCCATCTGCCATTATGCAATGCCTGACTTGCAGCTAGTTCACATGAGAATTTTACTACACCAAAACTAGCAAGTTCATGCAGCTACAACAAAAAGTGTTTACAAAAAAAATAATTTCAGTATCACCAACAGGTGTTTTGAAAAACCTTAGGCATTGTACCCTCCAGAGGCCAAAATACCATTTGAAAACAAACATTGATGATAACCTCATAAAAACCTCATTCAATTAGAAAAGTTTCTTTTTTTCAACAGAACTCCGTCAATTACTGTACTTAAGGCTATGTAACCAAACTGAAGTCACATTTACAACACTTTGATTTAGTCATATCCAGGAACTAGGATGCTATAACAAACTATCTCACACATCTTAAATGCACTTGCAACATCTGTGCTAATATATATAAATCATATTCCTTACGTGCAGCACCAGCTGTGCAAAAGATTAAGGCAAAACACTCCATCTGTCTAGTGTCATACAGTGTCAACACTTGTGCTGTTCTCGCTGCTACTGAAGTTAAAGCATTCTGTAGTACAGTGTGAACCTGTCTGGTTGACTCAGATGTAAAGCATTTGGAGTTTTTAAACACTATACATACTTTATGGCATGGGCCATAAAACAGTTCACTAGCAAGCCCACAAATGCTGAATTAGTGATGTGTGGAGATTAGCATGTAGATTTAATGAAAAATTTTATCAATGGCTAACTCAACATTCTGCATACAATGCAAAAAATTTACAACTCGCAAATGAAGATAGCCTAACATTGTACTGAAAAGCATAAAAAACGTTTGTGAGCAGTGACATGTATAAGCACCAAGGAAATTGGAACAATATTGTCCCTAATTGATGCACAAAGTCTATACAATGCCAAAAATAGCAAACAGCAACATTGTTATTTTGCAAGACATACAAGGATTAAGTTTAAGATTAAAAGTTTTTAATCCCAACTTGCATTCACTGCCATATCTATCAGCTCAAACAATGCAAGATTGAGCTTATTTTCTAAATAAATCAGTCAGATATTTATGTGATTTTCTTTGATTCCAATTGTGCCAAGTGTGTTCACTCTTTGTTACATGGTGCAGAATCTACAGATGCAATCCACTATAACCACGCTAATTATTTTGTATTGAATGAGTGCTAGAATTAGGTGGACCATCAATATCTAGTTTGAAGTGCTTGAACAAAAGTTTTATGCTAGCACCAACAAAGCTTATATGTTAAAACATTGAAGATCATACTGACAGCCTGTCAATCATCTTGAAACTTCAGAGAAGTATTCCAACACACAGCACTGCAAGCTATATGTGATGTTTTAACAAACTCACACCTAAATATATGATTGTTTCTGGTAGTTTCGCATGCTTTATTAAAATACATGATATTCAAGAATTTGCATTATAAATGCAAAACACACACTTCTGTAAATTTTTTTGCAAAAATGAAAATATATGATTTAATTAGCAGTTCCAGAACCACAATGTATTGTTAAAACTCAAAGTGATTCATTTCAACTGCCCTTGTGAACTTTTTCATTTATCGCTCTATTGTTCAACACAGGAGAACTTGCAATGCTTCTGTCTGACAAATTATAAGTTGGAAGCACCTTATTCATGCTTTTCATAAGCTTTTATTGTTCATTTGTTCTTTCCTGCAAAAAACTTGCAGCACCCCAATTTCAGAGTACTGCTTGGTTCCCTGCATTACACTGGTTGTAAACTACTAATCTGTGAAACTCTTCTGAATAGGTGATGTGACAAGCAGGATGATTTATGTGAGGAGTAACTGCAGAACAATACATGATATGCATTCTTCAAAATGCCCAGAGTGCACTACAGATGCTTGAACTTCAATTTTCTATCCTAAACGCATTGTTTGTTTCATCCCATACACACTACTTCAAAATTCAGCAACTAACAATATGCCTGGAAGATTTTGATAAAACCAAGTCATTATGGAGGAAACTTTGCATTGAAGAAATTGCAGTTTGGAAACCATGGCAATGTACTGAAAAACTGTATTGCTTGGCATATATATCTGTCACAAGCCATGTTTACTATTTTATTCTATGAACGCCAAACTGCTTGTTCTAGCATTCTGATCATCAGTTATGGCAGCGGTTCCCAAAGTATGGGTCGCGAAGGATCGAAAATGGGTTGCGCCAAGGTGATTGAAATATGTCAAAACAAACTTTTTTCTTTTCATATTTCAAGTTCTTTCAATTTCGTCATAGATTGACTGAATTATTGCATCATAAGCAGTTCATTTGGCTTCGTCTCATTAACACTTTGGCGTCCGCTAGGATTCGGGGATTTTCGGGAAAAAAAACGCCTAAACACACGTGGCTTTGTGCGGGATTTTCTCTGGTCTGGTGTGCTCTACAGACCCGGTAAAAGTCACAAAAGACATGGCAAGTGTTCTAGTCTGCACTAAAAAAAAAATTTTTTGCTTGGGGGGTGCGGGTTTTTGTGAGTGACGTCATAAGTGGAGGACTTTTTGGCCATCTTGGCCCACTTTGCTTGACCCTGGGCGCCAACCATTAGGTGGTAGTATTTCGCTGAAGTTTTTACTGGAAACTAGGCTACAATCTGAGTCTTTTGATACTTTGGATGACCTGCTGGGGTTTCGGGTTCAAAAGTTGTGATGTAAGTTAGTAAAAATATTTGACTAATTAGCTAATTAATTAATTTGTTTATTTTAGATCATAACTTTTGAACCAGAAACGCTAGAAAGTCGATCAAAG
>Ga0210059_1000156_pt1 | contig 67987 bp, 42 predicted proteins | sample Ectturendosymbi2_FD_188042 | JGI IMG/M metagenome (GOLD analysis project Ga0210059, IMG submission 188042) | Ecteinascidia turbinata endosymbiont from Florida, USA - Sample 2 (SPAdes) (version 2) | ecosystem: Host-associated > Tunicates > Ascidians > Unclassified | place: Key West, Florida... | reverse complement strand
CCTGGTAGTCCACAACGAAAACCGGTTTTCGTTGTGGACTACCAGGTACCTGCACCGCACAGATTTTGTTGCGGGAATGCGAGGTTGGAGTGTTTTGCAATGCCAAGATTTTTCTCTAATTGTCAGCGCCACTCCGATTTTTAAAGTGCAGGCTCTCAAGTATGTCTAGCAATGATGGACATCCTTGGCACTGCTGGGGTTCTTTTCACCTTTGGATGGAAGTTTGCATTAAACCCAGTAATTTGGCACTCGGCACAGCTGCATTTCGCGATGTGAGGCTAATGCTACATAAACGTTGTGTGAGTCTTTGCAGCGTGTGACACAACAAAGGCAACTTAGGCACGTAGGAGATTTGCTGGTGATTGCTATTCTGGTGCAAACGAAAAACATAAGAATAGATGCCAGCACTCCCCCGGCCTTTCGCATTATGACTGTTTTGGTGTTGGTCGATATGGAACAGAGCAAATTATCGTTGATAAGCGAGCTTCCGCAGCTAATGTCTAGTGGGAAAAAGACGTACAAATCATGGATGTAAAGAAAATTATCGAGCATTGATCCTCCCTTAAAAGTCATGTAAGCCGAGGAATCAACCTTGTGCCATTTGTTTATACCACTTTTCGAGTAAGACATAAATACGTTTTTTCATGCAAGGTATGTTCTCTTGTGCACCAGGGATATTAAAACTAAAATTGTCGGGTAGAAAGATTACGCCCATCAAGCGTGCGGTATTGCTGCTATTGCATCCAAAACAAGAAGAAAAACCCTGTGTCTCAAAGAAAACTGAGCTGTAGATCATCAGGCGCACGAGCTATGGATATGCTGCAGATGATTTATCAATTTTGGGCTTTACGCCAATGCCTGGAAGAAACTACAGCAGCACTCTAATGACGCGCAGTCCGATGATGCACTTTTTTTTCGATGACCAACCCACTCAAAGAACAGATTAGGAATATCCAGCAGCAATCAAGAAGTAAAGTAACCAATGAGACGTCGACATCTGGTTTTAGAACTAAGACGGAAGTAACTTGGCAAGACCTGGTGTTGAATGGTTTAAAGTAAAAGATTCACAGCATCTACTGTGTCTCTCCGTCTGCCAGGCGAAGTGACGTTATTGAGAAAATAATTTTTTTATGTGGAAGCGTAAAATATAAGTGTTCGGACGCAATCGGCTAACTTCGGCTAAACTTAACAATTGCGTCGAACATTTATTCGTCAAGTAGAACAACAATTTGCACCGTGGTGGGTCATTTCCACAACGTAAACCTTTATGTGAAATGACTAATGCCATTGCATTCGCAAAATAGGTTTATTGAATTTTAACAGTCAACCGGATTATTTGGCTTTTCAAATATCAACAGGTTTTGAAAAAATTTCTCGTGGACGTTTACCTGTTTGATGAATTTTGTTGACACGTTGCTGAAAAAACTGCTGCCCTTTCAAGTTTTCAAGAAACGCTTTTTGATCAACGGCGCGAGACCTTCACCACTCCAAACAGATCTGCACAATAAGCTAAAGTAGAGCGACGCCCTTGCCGATGCGCATTTGCAAGACAACAAAATGGAACTCATTTCTGACTGGATTCAACTGGACGCACCAAAATGCACTAATATTTGCTTGAGAGCGAAGCTACTTTCTGCCTCGTCCATGACTGACAAGGTCCAGGACTATGTTGCTTGCATCGTTTACGCAAGCAGCTGTGTGCGAGGTTTGACTGTTGCGTCACACACTCTCTGCTGTGGCATTTCAAGGAAATGCTCCAAATTTTTGATTGCACCGCTTGCTCTTCATGTCCGATTAGGAAAAGGCTTGCAAACTGCTGAAACACGACAAATTAAGACGTGGTAACCACAAATGCAACCTCAGCGTTAAACACAGCAGCAGCAAAACTTGCGCAGTTGCAAGCTATAGCTTCTCACATTACTGCTTAGCAGAAACTATGAATCATCAGCACCACAGCGTGGGAAACTTTCGCTTGTACTCGAAGAGCGCAGCAGTAATGAGACGGAAATGGGCTCGTTTTGATAGTGAGCAGGGCGGCCGGTTTATACAGACACAGAAAGGTGAGTCGCTTCCGAGTGACTCGACGCTGGTGATGTCATTCACGGAAAATCAAGTGTTTTCATTAAGTATATTGTCACTTTCTCATCCGTGGCTTTAGAGAGTCTTGTTGTTTAATCTCGAAAATGTTTGGTGGTAGCATTGCTCAGCAAGATTTTTTTTCCATTACACGGCAAAAACTTTACAGTCCTTCTCACGACAGACTTGTCAGCTTAGATTAACGGCCCACAGCCTTTGCCTACTCGTCTCTCATTACTACGAGTGTGTCTGCCTTTCTTTAACAAGCAATAAGCATGATATACACAAAAGTAAAAATCTTGTATAAAGGACAGTGCAAACGATGGTTTATTGCGGAATTAATTCAAACTCTTACTAATTGCTTCAAAGGTTAGATCGCCTCGTTAGAACACATCATTGTGGTTACCAGATGCGTGCGGTTTTTCCACTGCTCATATGTAGATGTGTGGGGTGTACTCAGAAAAACTGACGTTTCGACAGCTATTTGATATGATCTTCGCAGTGTGGGCGCGTTTTGGTTAAATCTTTGATTTGGTCCAAGATACAGACAGATTTATTACGACACTAAGAGTTTTGGGGCTAACGATGGCCTTTCAACGCTCTTGCGTTCACATTGCAGTTGGCCTGGATAAAGTGTCATGTGATTTGATAAACAGATGCGTTTTCAATACAAACTATGAAAAACAGAGCTTCTATGAGAATCTTTGCATAATTCCTGGAGTGGTTTGCCGAAGAACTTCAGTAATGCCTTCGAAATGGTGTTCTAATGCAATTCCGTTTTACATGAGGACATGCTTATCCATTGACGTTTATGCATATGCATCCGTCTTCATGTACAGGGCTCCTGTATTCGTCTGTAGACAGGCTGCTTCGCGTGTCATTCGTGCATACCAAATGACCAACGTCAAGCTTAAAACATGACTTGGAGAAGATTGTTTGCTAGTAAAAGCCATCGCATTGCAAGTTTGAAAAAAAATAGTCCTTATACCACGTCAGCATGTTTGATCAGCCCCGAAGTAGACCAACGTTGTTGACAGTAATCCATGCAACTGTCACTCTTCTTCGTTCAAAATCGCTTTGACTTGAAATCCTATCACCATTTCGCTGCCTACGTTTTCACAATATTTTTCTGCAGGTCCCTGTGTTGTTCTTCGCAGGTCGTGAGTGCAAACAAACATGCATGAGACCGTTCAAGCGTAAGGTAAAAAAAAAACAAACAAAAGAAGATACAAAGGCCAGGCGGACATGTTTGCACTTAAAAGTGAGATAGAAAGTCATCCAAAATTGTCAAGAGTGACCGCACATTACAAACAACTTAGCATTTTATGTAACGTTTTCATAGTCAAGAGCCAGAAAAATCCCATGATTCAAATTGCCTGTTGAGTATTGCTGAAAAGCACTCATGGAGATTTGAACATTCGCAGTGACATCGCCAGTAATTAAAAAAATATGCATCCTGAGAATTTCGTCTATTAGGAATTCTGTACAGTTTGTGGCAAGTTCAGTTTACTTTAACTTACCTTTTTCAGTGAATGCTATGGAGACGGGTGATAAAAATTGCAAAAAGTTCACATCTGCATAAATTCTATAAAAATAGTTTTTGAGGAAGTCTTAAATAAGTTCAAACATAGTGGATATCAAAAATACCTGCGTTTAAATGTGTTTGAAAGCATCATAGCCATAAAATGATATTTTCAAACCAAAGTGGTTTTCAAGTTACATTTTAAAGTCGTTACAACCATTTTCAAAGATGGAAAGCTGGCTTGCAGCTGATAAGCAAAGAAGCAAAACTTTTATAGCAGGGTTCAAGTTCTCATAGTACTCCGGGAAGTAATTGATTATAGCGCCCTTCCTAATAGGAAACAGATGATGAACGTTATTGTACAAAAGCCACTCTTATGTGAAAGAAGGCAGTGTCAGTTTTCCCGTTATTGTTTTAAACGTTACGATGTTGTACCGCAGCATCCTTTCTCACTCAGCGCGAATGTCGCTCACTGCAGTAAGCGAGACATTCAATCAATGATTACGATTTTGGCTTAGGATCATGTTCAACCATTGTTAATAGCAGTCTCATGGATTGCCACCTAAGCCTCTGTGCTAAAATAACATTTCATGTGCTTGTACGCCATTTCCTTGCGATATAGCCAGTACGCTTAGAATAAAAAGCTGCATGTTCAAATCGCCCTGCTACCTTTTGGGATGTTCTTACGCTTTGCCAGGAGACTGTAAAGTAGTTTTGCTCACTCACGAAGATGAAAAGCTTCTAGTTGTTCGAATCCGAGTCTTCAATTGAGCAAAAAAAATGCTAACTGGACATGTTCGGTAAAAACTTTTATTCCATTTTTTTTGCAACATTTCCTTCTTTGTTGGAGGCAAAGTTTTCCTACTTTGCTGGAGGCAAACTCAACGTTGCAATTTACAGCACAGTCTAAGCTTTGCTTAATTTGCTTTTGAAGTCCAACAATGTAAAATATGCAAAGTAAAATATGTCACTTTGTTTTAATTAACGGTAAGCATTGGCACGGGAAAACAGGTAGAAAAGACTATGTGAACAGAGATTTGCTAATTGGTGGTTTTCCAAACTTAGGCATCGGTTGTTGGTGTAACATATCCGATTCCACAAAAATGGAAATGAAGCATTGCTTTCAAACTATGAAACATATACGGCATATAGTGGGAAATCACGATTTTACTCAACTTTAATCACATGATTGACGTTGTTCAATAAATAGGACTATTTATGATTGTAAAGCAAATTTGATCTGAGAATAATTGCACGATCAAACCTTACGACAGTGCGCTTTAGCAAAACAATAGTTCGGAAACAGTACTGAGAGAAAAAGAGGGTTTGACATGTTTCTCGTGTTGGCCACTGTTGGTGAAGATCAACATCTCGCCGATGCCACATCAGCCCCAGAAGTGGAAAAATTTAAACTGCGTTACGATTAGTTTCAGTAAATTGACAATTTGTTTCCCGCAGAAGCCAAAAACGAAGTTCCTGAAAATGGTCTTCGTGCGGAGACAAAACGTGTTTGCACTGATTTCGAAACAGAGAAAAATGACAAACCTTTGTAACAAGGGAAGTTTCGCTTATTAGACGGACTCACTTGTTCGTCATACGCTCTGCTCCACGACGGCGAAATAACAGCGAAAAAACAGCTCGTGATGAACGCAACGGGGTTGTTCATCACTGACTTATATAATGGATACTGATTTTTTCATAAGCGCACAAGCTCGTTTACATTATGTCCACGCAACTCTAATGTTTGCCTACTTATAACGTGCTTGAACGGCAAAGTTCAATCACGTGTTTAGCTGAGAAGAAAATTTTAAGGGGAAAAACGCTTATTCTTTCAATGAGAGGCTTTAGAGCAGTGCCCCCCAGTGGAGGAAAAACAATAACATTTCCAGTAAAGAAGTTGGGTAAAGATAGAAATGTCCCTGCAATCACAAAAATGTTTGGAGTTTAATACCTCTATGTCTGAGCAACAGAAGTGTCAAAAGCTTAGGAAAGGGGGTCGCTTCATTGAAGGATATGAAAACAGTACTGCTGTTAGTTTTTGTAATACTTTTGCCTTGCGTAGAAAATATGGAATGAGTTGCTATATAGCTACAAAGGCAGATGTTGCTTTCAATTATTGATGGTAGTGACCTTTGAATGTCTCCTGCTTATGAACATGGCTAATATTGTTTTTCAAATATCACTGCATGTTTTATAGAAAAGCTGTTTTTGGATCGCTGATGTCGCATCGCTACAGCGATTTGAAAACAAAGAAATGTACAGTAAATCCAAAATGATAGAAATTAACAGCATATATAACAGCGCACTAAATGTTTTATTTTTTGGTGGTAAAAACTGACTGTGACGCTGGACATCATGGAAACGGCTTAGTCGCAGAGAATCAAGTCATTGAATGTAATGAAAAAGTTTTACACGAAATTCACCTTGATTCCATAAGAAAATTTGTGCAGTGTTAAATCGAAGTGTTTTATAAATATCAAAGATTTTGGCAACGTGTGATACTGTAACGAAACCCAAGCCAGACTTTAACCACACAGGTTTTGGCGTCCTGTTCGCTTTTCAAGAATTGTTTACGTGTTCCTCACCTACGCGTTCTTGGAACCCCTCTCACCCCGTTCCTATAGCTTCATTATTCCGCCTTTCAAGCTCCATCCAAGAGGAAATCCATTTCCTCCCCGAGCTGCTCATCGCAATTGTCTGATGCAATTAAAACAAATGTTTAAAACACAATGCATGAGTTGCAAAGCTCCAGACCTGTTCGATGCATCAACGCGTGTAGCGCGTCGCACAATAGATTTTGAAGCTTGCTTGGATTTAAAATGATCCTTTTTTTAAATCAATGCACCGTTTGTACTGAGGGATTCAAGAGCTTCCTTGCAAACTCTGCTTGAACGATATCAGGCACGTGATTTTCCGCTCGGTGGCGGTTCGCATGACTAGGAAGTGTTTAAATCGCTTACAAACATCTTATCATTGTCTTAATATAATCGCTGGTGCAGGCGCATTTGTTCATCTTGTTGGTTGTCACTAACGTGTGGACAACATTGTGTTAAAAAATCGCCATTTTTGTACTGCACCTTACCAGGTTTCGGCTGTGAAAATGTTCGAGTAAACAAATGTTAGGCACACTGCCAAGAACCCAACGATTGACATTTCTACCAGTCTGAATGCTTTTTGCTTTGAGGTTGTGTTTGCCTTGACCTGTTTACGACAACTGTTACTTTCACGGAACTTGTCCAAGGCACCGCAAAATCAATGGTTAAACTTCTATCAAGTTAAAATCTTCCACAACTGTAGGACAGGTTTGTATATTCTGACTGTAGTAACTTCTAACAGCTGGACAATTTTGCGTCTGCACTTCACTATTATCCGCATTTTCTCAAACAGGTTTCTTTTTCTAAAGCTTTGCTGAGTGCAAAGAAGCAGGGACTAGAAGTTTAGCAGCAAGTAATAGCCGCAAAGCACAAGAAAAATTTCCTCAAATTTTGCCAGTGGATCATTATAAATAACATTTATATGTTTGTTTGTAAAATTCTTATATTGTATTTATTGGACTCTCAAGTTTCAGTCTTTCACGGAATGATATACACCTCTTCACACAGAGTTGAACATATGTATTTCAAAACTACTGTAGCTTGCGCATTTTTTATTTTACACCGTTTGTTCCTCTTTGTTTCTTTCTGAAAAGTTACAGGATCTTTACCAAATAAAAGCTTTAGGTTTGCTGTTAGCTTTCGAGGAATCAGCCGATTGGCCTATGTTTTATGTTTTCGTCTTCTGCGATGATTCGAACTTGCAAACATTCGTATTCAAGTAACAGTCTCCACAAAGGAGACAAACAAGTGAATCTATCGGCAAAAATGTTTTTATAGAAAATCCATTTCACGTAACACTACGCATACCCGGTTCCACAATCTGCAAGCAATACTTACGGGTCAAACGTTGAAAGGCTAAAGCAAGAGTAGAGAAAGCAGACAAGTTCAAGAGTCAAGACTAAAATGAATATAAATCAGAACGCAATCTGCCACATGTAAAATTCTGGAAAATACTTGCAGGAACTTTTCCAATCCCTTATTTCTTAAACCTTTTATGATAAAATCTTTCCTGACCGCTTAAGAAAAAACGACATTTAGATAAAACCTAAGGGCAATTAACAAAATAAATGAAGACCTGAATTTCGTTCTTAAAATTTTCCTATATCTGTCAATACATAAATGTCTGTCCGATTTGAACTTTGAAAAACAATCCACTGGAGCATAAAAGCATAGAGTGTACAGTAAGTGATACATTGGCACAAACAACCACGCTGACACACAAACAACGCCATCTACAAAACGGTTCACGTGATATCATTTGCTTCCTGTTTAACATGTGCGATTTGGTCTTACGCGTTCACAAACTTCCGTGGTTTCCAACTAGTTGCAGAATTCATTGCGCTCTGTTTCTGGATGATGCAAAGCACGAAAAGTTGCTTTGAATATTTGTTAATTCTGATAGGTTGCAATGGAAAGAACAACATCCTTGCCGAGGGAGAAAACGTTTTCCACTTTTCTGTCTCCGATGTATGTAGACGGGAATGATGGACGATGTTGACCAGAGAAGTATCCAGGTTAGGTTTTTTTAGAGTATTTTCTGTAATGGAAAATGTGAAGTCATAAAACGGAGCGTGTTTGCAGGCAAGAGAGGCCATTTCGGGGGTTTTTGTTCGTGTGAAGAACCTCTGTACCAAAGTGCCTTTGGAGTTGTTCAGATACTGACAGAATACATTTATCCAATGCATTACATGAATCGAATCACTGTTATTTAATATTTCTAAATGCTCTACTGCTGCATATCACTTTGCGTAGCCCAATGCGTGTTGGATATCAGTTTATTTTTATTCTGAAACGAGTGTTTTGTAATAATTTTTCGGATTATTTCTTAGGTTTTGTGTTTCACTTTCCGCTCCGTGACATCTTTCGGGAGGTGGTAGATTTATATGTTTCCACCATTATACTCTTATGTGTGTTTGCGGTGAAAGAAATAAAAAAATCAAACATTTGTGAAAAAACTTATTTTTTGAGTGTTGTAGAGTCCTGTTGTTTTAGCTCAGCATATCCATGAACAGATAAGAGGTTTTGTAAAGGGCTTTTGAAGTACACTGACTTGGACGCGCACTCAAATACTTTTTTATTAAATGAAAAAGTAGCACAACCTCAACAGAACTGCTTTTCCACGAATACTCATTTGTAACCGACGTGATGTTGCTTCACAGATCCTCGGCAGACACTTGTTTTGACTATTTTCTGCCGTTGTCAAATCCGACCTGGCAAATGGAAATCTGACCTGTCAAAGCACCTGTTTCGCAACTGTGGTTGAGCTTAAGACCACTGCGCTTAGAGATAATTAGATAGGTTGACACCGTATATTGTTTTGCTTGCAGTGAATGCAAACAACAGGCTGTCGGTTCACCAACAGACAGAGTTTAAACGACATGGTCTGTTGATCCAATTGCAATCAAAGCATTTCCGAGCAATGATCAGTTCCTTGAGAAAAAGAGGATGTAAAACAGGTGGCTTTGTTGGCGTTGCAGCGGCACTTGCTCTATTGACCGGTTGCTTAAACATCCTGAAAGGATTGACAAACCTTTTTAAGAGGGGGATCATCTTTTGCGATCACACAGGCTTGTCAAAGCCGGCCTGAATCTTTAGTTGCGCTGGGCTGCTGCTGATGAATACTTTTAAAAATTTAAGATAAAGCAGGTTTGAACAGTTTTTAGTGGTCTTCAACAGAGCGTACCAAGCATACATACAGTATCTTTCCAAAGAGATCGTGTATGCAACTCTATCAGCATCTTGTTTCGAACTGCATTTCTTTCTCAGCAGTGCTGATTCGAGGAGTCTTCAGTAAGGAATTGTGAAGTAACTATAGCTGTTTCGTGCTTATCTGGCTCCTTTAATACCCCCTGCATGAATTTTGCAACCAACTGTTCGTGTTGACAGCTATTTGAGTGCGTTAATATTAACAGACCTAAAGCCAAGAAAATTTTATAAATGCTATGCAAAGCAGTAATGTAGTCGAGACCATAACCTTCGAGACCGAGACCTGGCTGAAATTGCGAGACCGAGACCTCATCAAAAATCCTGAGACCGAGACTCGAGACTTGAAATTCGAGACCGAGACTCGAGACTTCAAAATTTGTGCATTTTGCCGAAATTTCTTGAAAAAATGTCGTCATCACTTCTAAGTTGAATTTTTTTCGAATTTCTGGCACTTTTCCGACCTGTTTTGATTGTTTCTTACCTGCAAATACAACAAACAAAAATCGTTGAATAATAGAAATTTTACTACACCATTTCTTTGCAATGTTCAAAGTCTCGAGACCTGAAACCTTCGAGACCGAGACTCGCAAAAATGGGTCTCGAGAAGAGTCTCGAGACTCCATCACTGACGCAAAGTGTGGTGAACGCACGCTCCCAAAAACACTCCGTTTTTATCAAAAAGAGGTTGCGTTCGTTTCAATGCACTCTCCGTTGAACTTCATGAGAACTACTTCAAATTCTTTCTCGTCAGTTTTCTTTTCTCGTGATGCATTATTATCTACATTGAGTCAGTGCATATTTTGCAGAAATGGCATGCTGCATCAAAGATGGTTTATGCAACGTTTTACCCTTGGCAAGGTTTTCGCAGTTGTTTTTACGTTTACGAGGTTCCATGAAATCATCAGTGGCCACAAATAATATTTACAGCAATAATACTTTGACAATCGTTGCCTTTTTCTATCATTGTTAACTCACACAAGCCAAAAATTTGGGTAGTTTTTGTATGAAACTTCTACTACAGCAAGTCTTTGAAGACTTCCTTAAAATTGCATTTATTCAATTACCTGCACTTATTTTAACTTGCAAGACTGAAGATCAGTCGCATTGAAGTTAGGCAGTTTCTCTTTAATACTACCATCCACGCCATTATTAAAGACAAATTGTCAGTGCGTTTTCGACTGCAATAAGAGTTTTGCGCACAATATTAACAATTTTTCTTGCAACAACGAAAAGTTCCGAACCGTTGGAAGTAAATTGTAATCAGTTTATCATGTCGAAAGTTTTGTGCAGCAGAACAACCATCTTGCATTGTTTGAACATACAGCACATGGGGAATATACTCATGTAGACCAGGAGCGGATCCCCGGGGGTTATTGGGGCGATCGCCCCTCTGTAACTTACGAAAGTAACTTTATTCGTCATGACCTTGTACAATTCGGAAAACAGTATTCACGATATAAGGCCATTTTGCCATTAATTGTTTTGTCACAGCAGTGTTGTGAAGTATACTTCATCTCTCTTATAGTAGTGAACTCGTAGTGAGACATGATTACCAAATATTTATGAAATCGCCCCCCCCTAAACTTTCTGGCTGGATCCGCCCCCTGATGTATACAACTTCAGCCTTTTTTCCAGAGAAGTCATGCAACACGTTGGAGGCATTCAATAAAACAAATTGTGAAGAAACGATGGAAATGTTTGACTTGCACATGTAACTCCACTACAAATACAAGAAAGGATGCCGAAAAGCAGTTCGTTTTGTTGCTGTTAATTACTTCATGGTGGCAGAACAGATGCATAATTCAAATCAATCCGTGCGAAACAAGCAGGAGTTAAACCTATGTTAACTTTACAGAAGTTGTTATTTTTTAATAGGAGAGGCGGCTAGTGTAACTCAGTTTTGAAATACTTCAGCTCCTGTTCAATTTTCGCTGGTCTGATTAGAGCTGGATTGCTTTCTACATCATGAGCAATTACTATCAATTTGCATATAAGCATTTTCGCCAAGCAAGTTTCTATCAGAAATCATTGCTTGCGTCAGTGAATGCCAATTGCTTTGCATTCATTTAGATTTTGAGTAGCAGGTTTTACACAAAACTCTTGACTACACGTGCAAGCGATCATTATCAAAACGTCATATTGCCTTAGATTTTGCAGACGTTCCGATTAATACATTTCATGATCAGAAACACATGCAAAACGAATATGTAGAACCATAAGACCTGCCAATCACGTGAGTTTGATTCAAACGACTGAGGTGAATTGCTTACTTTGCAATTAAGTGTTCCTGGGCTTTCAACGCTGAGTAAAAATGCACCAGTTTGACTTCATACCAGAAAGACAAGGTTTCTGTCACCTTTGCAAACGCGTGTTTTGGAAGTATTAGTCATGGGTGTAGGATTTCGAGACGACTGGCTCAATTGAAAGTTGGCCGTGTGATACTGTTCGCATTTTCCAGACAACGTCGTTCACACTGCGCTTCTGTGCGATGAGTGGGAGGATCGCGTTACTGGGAGGACATTACAACTAGCTCGGCGGTCATTGCAGGGTCAGTGTGGGGCCGCTTAATCCGAACGTATCACAACAGGTGATACCAGGGCCGCAAGCAACTGATATTTTCGGGGGGCAAAATGATGTGACTTGTTGATGCACCATACCAACACATACGTTTGTGAAAATTTCGAGGGGGTAATTGCCCGATCGCCCCACCTCTGGTTGCGGGCCTGGGTGACACGACAGGCCGAACAGTCACATTAAGGAATGCAACGAGCTCCTTCGCATTGTTGCACTGACGGGAGACGTGTGTGGGAGGGGCCTGAGTACAATGTGTAACGTTTTAAGAATTCGAATCGTATGTCCAGGCGGTCATGTTTGCACCAGAATAACACACTGTTCACTCCCCAGAGGAAATTCAGGGATTCCGATGTACGAATCGCAAAACATGTTACGCCCAAAATAAACAGATGCGCACTTGTGGAGCACTTCAACTTTTCTTTTCTGCATTAGTTGACGCAGTAAAGCGTATTTTCGTCAGTGAATTCCAAATCAACTTTTGCATCAATCTGAAAATACGACAAGAAACAGCATTCACATAATGGTATGCCAGTTAATCCGCAGAGCGGAAAGTTGTGTTACAGAAAGGAGCAGATGCTGGAAAATACTGTAGCTTTGAAACTTTTGAATTAAGGATAAGGTGTCGCATCTTGACAAAATACAGCTTAGAAGTCAAAAAATGGGTACAAAACCGTATTGCAAGTCCAAAGTAATAGGAATAGAGCTGTGGAAAAATTGCATTAAAACAAAATGAGAAAGTTAGGGCGGCAATAGCTCAGTGGTAAAGTGTCCGCCTTTCAATTGGAAGGTTGGATGTTCCAACCACGGCCACTGAGTGAATCGCTGTAGTAGCGCTCACTGGGCAAGAGCGTTTACCTCAACCGTCCCGACAAAAAGCCAATTCAGGCGTCGTCCTGCCGCCAATTGCCGTCGCCCAAGATTAAACTAAAATCTTACTTCTTTTGAGTTTGCCAAAGGAGCTTCTGAAATAAAGCCAGTGGCAGCACATGGTGGCTCTCTGGACGAATGGACCAAAAATATCGTTCATCCTGTCCAATTCAAAAAGTGATAGTGCAAAACGTAGCCTTTCCTTTTCAGTTGTAGTGATGCTGCATATCTACGCTTGCAGCAGGTTCAATACAAGGCCTCTCCTGCAAGACCTACACAAATGTGTCCGCAGCAACGTCTTCCTGAGATACCCGCTGATATCGCAACAAACGTTTCTGTGCAAATGGCACGACCGGTTTATCCAAAGGTATAATTTGAGCTGTTACTAGAATTAAATGCAAAATTAATCAATGGCATCGCGTATCGGCGATCGAGCGCATGACTAAGCAGTAAGCACTGCCCTTGGACTTTAGGCAGAGGGGCCCTTCGAAATATTCGCGACAGTCCCCTCTCAGTGGCGTAATTGACGGTGTCCAGGGGTGAGAACCGCCCCCCTGGCAAGCTAAATTAAAAAGCCGTGACTCCACTTAGCCATATTTTGGTATTCAGTATTGTTTTGGTTTTTAGTAGATTGTTGTTTTTTTTGCGTTCTTCGGAGTGTTTTCAGGTGATTTCGAGTTTCAGTATAGAAATCCTCATCCAGATACACTTTCATTTCTCAACTTTTTTCTGAGTGTTGGCAAGCGGGCCCCCTACGGGGGCTACCTATCGGGCCCCTTCGCCGAAGTTTTCCCACCTGGTTGAATCCTCTAGTCACGCCACTGTCTCCTCCATCAGCTATAAAGAGTGGAGGCTCCACGTTGCCCTGCTGCGCACATGGGGAGGCGAATGGGGACAGCGCAGAGTGCTTCTAATCTGCGAGACTTGAAAGCTACGTGTAAACGCCAATCTTAAACTAAGCTAGTAATTAAAAACTGGATCACTTAAACTAGATTCCAGTTCTAGTTTAAGTGATCCAGTTTCACTTAATCACTTAAACTAGATTCCAGTTACTGTCAAGGCAACAATGTGTTCTGACAAACCATCCGGTGTCTCCGCGACAAAATGTCTAATATTGCTACATCCATCAAAGACCAGAATGACGTCTTACTCAGCAACAAGTAGGACAGGTGTCACCAACCTTTTTGAAACTTCGAGCTACTTCTTCTGTACCAATTAATGCGACGGGCTACTAGTTTGATACACACTTTTGAAATTAAAATTTTGCTCAATCTACCTTCAATTATTTTAGTACTGATATTCGCTATATGTGAAGACATTGATCATGCTAATTTTATTTTTGGAACAGGCCCGCGGGTGACCTACTTGGTCCTTGCGGGCGACTTGTTGCCCTGCGGGCACCAGGTTGGTGACCCCTTAAGTACAGTAGGACATCTCTGTCAGATGTAGAGAGTATTTCAAAGATCTTTTGAACCAAGTCACTCTCACACCATTACATATTCAGGAGATGTATTTAGGGGAAGAAAACACTGTTCCTGAGACTGAACACTTCAGCTCTCAAAACACCGAAGGCTAGGAAGGTTGTGAGGGTATTCCACCTGAAATGCTCAAAGCCTTGGATAGAGAATTTTTATGGCTGACTCCTGTGTGTCACGACAGTGGCCTGTCGTTCTGGTAAAGTATCGAACGATTGGCAAACTAAGATGATGATCTCCATGCACAAGAAGGGAGATAATGCAAAAACTACAGAAGCAGCTCTCTACTTAGAATCTTTAGAAAAATAGATGCAAAGTGACTTGATAAAAGCTTCCACAAAATAAGTAAAAAGAAGTTGCAAGATAACAAATCCGATTTACGTCCTGGGCGTTGCAATACAGACCAAATTTTCACTCTCCAGCAACTTTTCGAAAAATCTTAAAAGTATGCCGAAGATGTCAATGCGTGTTTTGTCGAACTCGAGGAAGTATGCGACAGGGTCCCTCGAGAAAAGCTCCGAAAGCCTTGGGAGTGTTGTGGGAGTACGGTGTTGGCGTCCGTCTGTTACTGGCCATCAAGTTATTGTATTCCTGCTCAGAAGTTTGTGCCAGTGTCGGTGGAATAAAATAGCAACCGTTCACCTTAGGTATTGGATTCCGACAAGGGTGTGCGCTGTCGCCACTTCTCTTCATAGCCCATATGGTTTAGATAGATAGTCTCAGCCAAGTCAATGAGGGTGTCACTGTTCAAATATGCAACATCAACTGTTTGCTTTTTGTGGACGATTTGGTACTGCTTGCATCCTCTAACAGGGTCTGCAACATGCACTAGATCGGTTTTCACTTGCGTGTGACCAAACGGGAATGAAATTTAGCACAAGAAAGACCAAGGTACTATGTCTCTCTAGAAACACAAGACTGGGCGAGCTGCAAGTAAGCGGAAAAACACTGCAGCAGGTCGAGAAGTTCAACTACGTTGAGGTGGTATTCACGAGTGACGGAAGGTGGTAGGCTACACGAAAATTGTTACACGGATTGTTAAGGCAAGCATAATTCTGAGAGTGTTTTTCGCTCTGTGGTGACAAAACTGGAGCTTCTAATCAGTACAAAGCTTTCAGTTTTCAATCGATCTTTGTTCCGGTCTTCACTCGCAGCCATGAATCTTGGTCAATGTGCTTTCTCAAGTGCAAGCGGCAGAGATGTTTTTTTGCGAAGAGTTCACGGCGTGACACTACGCAAGAAAGTGCACAGCTGTGAAATTCGTAAACCAGCTGAATATCGAGCCACTTACCATCCGAATAGGAAGATCCCAGCTGGTTCGGCCACGTGACCAGACTGTCCCACGAAAGATTTGCGAGGCAAGTCGTCGTGGCTACACCCACGGGAAAGGGAGCCAAAGGTCGATCAAGGACCAGGTTGCATGATTACATCTCCGACCTACTGTATTTTGGTCCCGCCTTGGTGTAGAACCAGCATAACCTTTTGAGATTGCTGTTGACCGTGAGATATTTCGTATGAAACTGATAAGTGGTAAACTTGGTACATCATCACTTACGTCATTACGTGTTCAGTGAAAAGACGACAAGAAATTTTGACATTGCGAGGTCTTCGTTGTAAAATTATTCTTGTAAAAATATGTGAAAGTGAAAACAATATGACCTCAAAATGATGTGGCGTATTTTTGGGAAAAGTTTAGGTATACTGATCTGGAGCCAAATAACAGACAAAAGACGTTACCACCAGGTACAGCCGCAAAAACCTGAACACCGCCAGCTGCATAAACATGAGAATGAGTGACTTTCTCGAGTTAAGTATCAAAAACAAGATTGAAAGTTCTCGCCATTTAACGAATGCGCCAAAGTCTGAGTTTGTGTGATGTGAAAGGCTTGTTCACGGCTACCTGCAGTGATCAAAGTGATGCGCTCATCCTGAAACACGTATTTAAAAAAATTACATTTATTTCTTTAACATAAAGTGCTGTCAGTGTTTGTACCTAGAACTTGTTCGCACTAGAGAATTGCGCTTCTGTTTGCGCCTATACACGTGGTGTGCGGGCGGACCCCTACAGGATACAATGATCACATAAGAAATTGCAAAGCTGCCCAGACAAAAGGGTTGAAGTCACTAATTTGATAAGCGATCAGTAAACCACCACACCTCGCATCTCCTAGTAGATAGTCTCAATGAAATGATCTGGAGCCAGGTTCAGCTGTAGGGCCTACCGGAGTGGAGAAATCTTTCCCCTCTGCCTGCCGGGTTTCCCATGCCTGGGCTGATTTCTTTGCGTGTTAGATGAGCTCAGTCTGCACTACAAGTCATTTGATCCACAGCTGCAGACCTGTTAGTCAAGAGTGGACCTAAGAATGATGATGGCTGGAGGCATTCGCAATTTGCCAACAAAATGCAGGACTCCCTAAATACAGCTCACCGGTTGCAGTTTAGCCATAGGACCCATATATGTGGCCAATTCCAGAAACGTCGAATAATCTTGCGTTCAAAGCACCCATTTAAAATAAAGTTGCTTTTCTTTGTTTTTATTTTTGTGGAGGGAATGTATAAGTACCCAAATCGGGATGAGGACTGCAAGGCTGTTCTTGTTGACCGGATTGATCCCAACCACCAAAAAGTAAAAAATATGAGTGAAAAAATTTTTTGGTTTTAGTCTATGTTGAAAATATATTGCGTTCGATGCACCACAACCAAGAATATAATTTAAAACGTCTTTCTCTCTGATTCAAATTTAGATAGGGACACTTTATTCGTATACTTTTGGTGTGAATTAAAAAAAATCTTTCACCTTAAGGAGTTATCAAAGGAACTAAAAGAAGAATCGACGGTAGTTATTACCTCTCTGCGCCTGAATCACGGTAAGGGTTACTACTACAGTAATTCCTTGCTCGGCCAGTTCGAGAAATGGTTCGGACTCCTGCGTCCACTTGTTTATAGGCCGCTGACGTTCTGCTGTGAGTGTAGTACAGTGGCAGAGCACGCGCCTCTCAGTTTGGCAGATTGGGTTCGATACCCGGATGTGTCGTACCGAATTTTAGAAAAATAGTTTAGCGACTGTCCCAGCCTTGTGCTTGAATTGACGATGGATACTGGGGAAGATTCAAGGACGCTGCTAAGAATGTCTCATCACCAGCATTCACTGAAAAGAAGCCACATCGTAGTGTAAAGGCAACGAAGTCTGTCGCAGACCACTATTGACGCGCCCTGATGAGAGGAAACTTTTTTCTTTTAATGACATATAGTTAGAGAACAATATATTTCCGATACAACCCAGTGACTTTATTTTTGGTCCTTTTGGCAGCACATAACGATAGAAACTGCAGTTGGTATCAACTCTAAGCAGGGTCGGATCCAACCAGTAATGTTAGGTAGTGCGATTTCGGTAATATTTGGTGGCGAAGTCTCGTTACGGGTTCACTACTGAAAGAGAGATGAAGTATACTGTACTTCGCAACACTGCTGTGACAAAACAATGAACGACAAAATGGCCTTATACCGCTAGTGCTGTTTTCCGATTTACGCAAAATCATGGGGAATAAAGCTATTTTCGTTGGCTTTAAGAGTGGGGGGATCGTCCCAATCGCCCACCCCCCTGGATCCGCCCCTGACTCTCAGAGTTTTAACAAGATCAAAGCAAAAAAGCCAACCTTTGTAGATTTTTGCAGATTCGCAGGACATTTTTTCAAACTTCCTGTAATGTTTCGTTTTCTAGCCAGTTTGAGCATTTATCAATATTCTGAAAACATTTCGCAAATTCCGTATCTTTTAGCTTGGTTAAAAGTATTTAACAACTATCAACCCTCCTTTGCAACCAGCCGTTTTGATATTTCAATTCAGCAACGTGCGTTGAAACCGCAAACATCCGTTTGCATCTAGGAAATCCAAAAAAATGCCGTGCTCAAGTTTTAGTCCATGACCAACTGCTGTACGTTGATTCATGTTCGTTATCTCTTCAAGGAAATGCTTTTGATTTTTAACACTTCAGCTCCATTGAACTTACATTGAGCTATGGTGCTTATTTGATGAATGTAAGAACTTGCATAAAAATGGGTAATTGCTGTACCTCTTTACCGTCCTATGCAATCACATTATTAATTCAAAGTGGCTGTAGTTTTTTTTGCATTGAGTCAGCTAAAAATAATGAAAGCAGCTGGTAGGCTACGCTATATGACAGGTGCAAAGTGCATCAACAGGGTGCAATGTTTTGGGGTTGCCAGGCAGGTGACAATTCGCCGCTGAGTTAGTGGGGTTGCAGGTTAAAGTTTTCACTCGGTCAGTGGCCCATAAACTTGTGATTAACTAAAGTTTCGTCAAACTATCAGTACTTGAGAGTGAAAGAAGAGGAAAAGGCAGTTTCGAGTGCTTTGCTCTACCCGCTATATACCGCAACAAAATAAGGTGTCCTCAGTGAGTAAATTCAAGAAAAACACTAATATCCATAAACACCGTACATTTGCAAAGACAAGAAAGATTGAAAATAGTCGTTACGATTTTCAGTAAAAAAAACGCATTTTTGAACTCAAAATTGCAAGTTAAATTTTAATTTTTAGGAAAATAATGTCAACGTTGCCTATTGAAAAATTATAGTTATTCACCGTTGCTAAAAGAATGTGTCAAAAGTAACTTCTTGTTTTAAACACTTGATTAAAGCGAGTCGTTACATGAAACTTCGTCACGATGAGTGTTCGTTCTGATGATAAGGCTGTGATTCAGCCATTTCAGAAATAAACGACATTGTTACGAAATACGAATACACCTCTGACGTGCTGCATTTAGCCAAGCACTTCATTATTCAAGTTTAAATTAATAACTGTACCTGTAAGAAGCGTGACAACCCTTTCTGTTAAGGCAGCTTCCCAGAAACAGCCCTTTGTCAAAACCCACGATATTTGTCCTGTTGTTTGTGGTCGAGTTTTTGGTTTCACTTCCGACTTTTTGTAACAGCGCTCGATTACGCCGCTTTTGCGTGCAAAGCTCTGGCAATCTGATCGCGCTCTTTCGTGACGACCGAACGGATGCTGAAAACGGAGACGCGAACGCGGTCGCAATTTCTGTCACATTCACCTGAGGCACTTCAGGGGCTAGATGTTGAGTTTAACCGCCGGCTGCAGTCACGACAGGCGGCGAAACCTTACGCCGACGCGCGTGAGTGATCGCTTCTGACTTTTCTGCTTTGTCTGAGAGACACCCGCGACCGGAAGCACTCGAGAAAGGGAATTTTAACCAGTTGTCAACATTTGGGTTAAAATACACGCTGTTTGGGAACACCTGTTTTTAGAGGAGCGAGCGAGAAAACTCGTTGCAATGGGTGCAAAGTCATTTTGCGGGCTAGCCTAGCCGCAAGGACCCGCCATCTCTGATCGCTCTTGCTACAGAACCTGGTCGTTTTTGCAGGCTGGATCTGTTATCGCGGGTCGAGGGCCTGAGCTGATTTTGAGTTTTTCGAGTTTTTAGCCGCACACTGTTTTACATCACATAACTTTTCATTCAAACCGTTTGATGTGTTAAGCTTTTGCTTGGATAGAATTGTTCTTTTTTTTGAAGAAAGACAACGAGCTGTCCATATGTCCCAGTGTCTGAATAACGCAAATTATGACACTGACTCTATCATTTAACAATATCACGAGAAAACATTATTTTACGTGTAAGACAATACGCTTTAAACCTGGGGACGTTTAGATGAAATTCAAATTAAGTTTCTTGTCTCTTTAGGTGCCCTGATTCCAATAAACTTCACATGAGAAATTAGTGATGAGGCAAACTCATTATCAAAAACTTAGTGCTGGGGTTCAGATATAAAAATCAGTTTTCTTTCGATGGTGATTCATGTAAAACTTAAGTTATGAAATTATCTACTCTGTTTGTTGTTGCTAATTCATGCACAAAGCATGTATAGGACACCTACGATTTCTTAAAATTCGAAAAATTGCCCAAAGTTTTTTTCATGAAATTACCAACGTTTGTTGCTTTTAACTCAACTCAGCAGCCGAGTGTCACTTTCAGTCAAATGTTGCGGTTTATTTCAATGACAGGTAAGTTTTCTAATACAAGTTTTTTGCGGAACTCATCGAGATACTTACAATGCAAACAGCAGCCTTTAAGTCAACTCAAGACAGTGTCCCTTTATCTGAAAAGACTGGAAGACAGATTAGACATCTGCGACCCACACATTTTTGATGTGGCGATGGGTCCCGATCGGCGAGCCATGCAAGAAAAACTGCTATCGCATTTCTATTGCACACCAACAGACCATTGTCCTGCATCCGACTCCAATGCAAATAAAACCCGACCATGTCCTAACGCTCGCGAAAAGTGCTTGACCCGGGGTCGGCGGTGCATTCTTTTGCAGCTGTATACTGCCGATCAGTGTGCAGGAAGTTCTTCGACCCTTGTGAAGTCACAATGGCGATCGCTCGCGAATCGCGAAACTTCAACGCTTCGCGATCAACAAAAGCAGCTTCGATTACGAAAACTCTTTAAATTTTATCGGATTGGCCTTCGGGCTCGTTACTTCGCATGTTTAGGCGTGCAACAGGTAAAAATAAGGCCTTTGTTATCTCCGAAATGCAGAAGTTTGAATGTTTTTTGTCGGGGAATGCGTAAGTTGGAACAAACAAAAAACCGCCCCTTTTTTCTACTTGGAATTTCGCCGAAGAGGCGAAATTTATTTTCAGGTTTCCAAGCTCATGTCAATTGACTTTTCGCACGTTTTCAAAAACATGTAACAACTGTTTTTATGTGTAAACTTACAAAAAATCATCACTGTGGCAGGAAATATTTTGTTCCAGCATGCTTCCCTTGGAGTACAAAATAAATCAACTTTGAAAAGCGAAACATTAGTCCAACAAAGTTATACAAGCAGCCTTTATGCGTTTTCATTAAAAGTGGTTACAGCATTGGATTAACTTTCACAGCTTACTGATCAAGATATGAAACGAAGGGTCAGAAGGGCCGCATAACTCTCGGGGTATACTGAAGAGGCAGAAGCCTCTTGCTCATTGCTTAAGAGTTGCTTGAGTCGCTGAGTTATCAGGTGATTCATAACATCAAACGAGCAACCATCTACAAGCAGAGAAATTCCGTAAAAGCGTTGACTTAAATCTCATTAGAAATTCGTTTCGGGTTTGTATCTTCACGAGTGCAGCGACCTGTTCGAAAGCGGTGGGATTGCGATGTACTGTTCACAAAATGTTACAACTATGTACTGTGACTCTAGACGCAGCATTGCTCTTAGCTGCCAGCAGGCTTTGCTGACACGAACAGAGCCCTCTTTACGTCACACGCTGACCTTTCAGAATGCGAGGACCTCGTGCTGGTGTGATGTAACAATATCAAAGATTGAACACAATCGGCATAATTCACGGAAATCTTTCAAGAGGGCCTTTCGATGGCACTTCACTTGCACTGCTATTCGTTAACACCAGAAAACCTTTTTCTTTTTATCAAGACCGTCATTTTCAGTTTGGATCAACGGCACTTTTCAAATCAGGACCAGGAACACTCATGGATCTGTCAACTTGTAGGAAAACAGATGCAGCTGCTTGGATGATGAGCACAAGGACTCTTCACTGTTACGCTGAAAGCAGATCCACAAATTAGGTTATGATTAAACGCTTTGAAATAAATGGATACGCCTGAAGCCGAAAATTGATCTGTTGGCTGTTTCCTTTTTGTTTTGGAACTATTTTTTAGGGAATTTTTAAATAATGGTTGCTTCAGATCTTATGATTCGCATGGCTTACTCTGTATTTGTTAGCAACAATTTACGCCGAAATCAAGTATTGCAATATAAATTTTTATCATCAACTTAGAATTTTCACCTGCGCCTATTATACTTGTACACATGCCTATCTTCCAAACTGTGCTACAATCTTGAAGCAGGGCACGCAATGTCATTCAGTTTAATTGATTTATTTTACTGTTAGCATGGAACAAGACATTTCTTGTAAATGCTTCATTTAAAATACAAAATGTTACACGTGATACTGCATGAGCTGTGCAAACGCTTACGATGGTGAAAGCTTCCATATTTTTGTACTTTGATCGTGCTTTGGGGCTTAAAGAATTTGACTGCACAAAACAAAAACGGAATGATTTGGCCAAATCTGCACTCAGGTGCCAAATACTTTCCTTCATTTCACTTGGTTCAATCAAACCTGATACGAATCTCATAAGGTGTAAACGAGCTTTACCTAACATCCATCATCCGTTACAGCTGTCACATCAAACTTTTTCTTATCTTTTTGGCTGTTTTCGGGTCGAGACCCTATGTAGTCAGAACGTTTTGGATGTTATTTTTCAAAGGCGCGTGAAGTGTTGATATCGACGAAATGTTAAATGGAGTTTATTTCTCTGCGCTTCGTCTCTCGAGTACCATTGAGTGAAATCACTTCACCAGATGCAAACATTCAATTGCAATTTCAAATTGAAACACTCGAAACAAAATCGAACTTATGCCGCCATTACAACGGAAGCTTCCTCTTACCTCTCGAAATTGCTTTTGAAAGGATAACAACTTGTTTTGATCGATAAATGAGCGCTTGCTTTGAACTTGAATGAATATCGCAAAAAGCGCAATCGCAAACCATGCCTTTCTCTTTTCATTGCAGGGCCCATGATCACGTTCCAGGACAGCACGGTGTTCGATAATAATGTGATGATCAGTTGAGGATTCTTTCATCCGGGGTTTACGTTGTAGTGAAAATGATGGAAAATCTCCAAGTCCAGTCTAGAATTTTGAATGCACGTGCTGCAGCAAAGCCGTTCGGAAATTGTTAACAGTCAGCTGAAAAACGTAAATATCAACTCGATCTAAGGATGGCTTATTTCTTATAATTCACATAATGTAACAACTGGTAGAAAACCTATTTTTCTGAAAATAGTCTTCGCAAACGGATATCAGAAACCGAATCCTAATGAGTCAACAGGGTGCACAGCAGAAAGAGCAAAAGGTAAAATTAATCCACAGACAAACTGCTGCAATGGAGGTTAACTTATAATATTTCCAGCTACCATTTCACAAATCGTTTCCAATCTAACTGGCATTTTGTAAACGAATGAAGCACACGCAAAATCCGCGTTAAACACTCTCGAGGTTAGATGTCATGCGCAAAACTGATTCATTGTCGTACCATACGACTGAATGTAAATTTAAACGCTGCGCTTTTGTTCCCAATTGTCCGGAAGTTGGTATAAAGTAAAAGTAAACCTTTACTCGCAGAGGAAAGTCATAAATGTGACGCGAAGCGAAATAGAGGGGAAAATGAACAAAAGAAAAGACAGAAAATTTAAGAATACACAAAATGCCTTGTTGACGGTGTATGGGCAGCGTGTTAACATACTCGTGCTGCGCAGTGGGGCGAACACAGTAATTTGTAGAATTTCTAAAATGCTGTGCAAATATGTTGAATTTTTTATGGCACTTGTTTTATCAAACAAACCTTCATGGCAAAGTGTGAAGATGAGAAAATAAGCAATAGGAAATCTGAGTTGCAATGCAATCGGGTTAAACATTTTTAAACATTTCTGGAGATTATCGTTACTTAAATGGATTTTTGGAAGTGCCGCATTTGTGTTAAAAATATTCATTAAAATGAAGCATTCTTTTCAATTCCAAGAGATGTGACAAGTCGAGGCATTGACTCCACCAGTCAGACACGCATAGCGGCTTTGCATTACTCGATAATGTTTAGAAATTAAATGACCAGAGCAGTCATTTCGGGACGAAAATTCGACTTGAATCGACTCAACAAAACCATACACTCGCAATGACTCGACAAGTCCTACCTGCGGGGTAAGAACTTCCATTAACCTAAGAGACTGATAAAAGACATACCCTTTGGCAATGGGAAACCAGGGTAGCGTTAATCAATTTGCAGAAGAAGAAAAAATGTTTGCAGGTCAAAAGAAATAACAGCGACAACAGTTAAGCAGCTTGCGTTTCCTTCATGTGTTTATGAGTTTGCACTTTATTTTTCGGGAATCATTTGATTAGCCCATGCTGCTACGTGCATCTCCCCCATTATCGATAAAATTCAACTAAGAAAAAAAGTGATGGACAATTAATGAGTTGATACCAAGTTCAAAGATTGGAAGTGATTCGGAAAGAAGTGGTGACTCTATTTGTAATTTACTCGGCGTGGTCAAGGCCCAATTTACTGCGAATGACTCCGGCTCAACTTGGACTTGGCAGCATGAGGACTTCGACGTGACTTCCATATTTGTAACTCGTGCATACAATTGCATGAATATGCATAATGCATGCTCCTACTCCTCCTTTTTATTGCTTTTATCCACCTATTCTACCTCACAGCTCCCAGTCGGTCTTTACTTTTGTCTGAATAAGTCTGTGGATACGTAAAAAGTGTTAACGGTTTCAAAAAAGGATTTTTTATAATACGACGTTTATGGATAGCTCAAGGTTTACTATCAGTTACAATAAATGTTGTCTCAGTGAGAAACTTAACACACTGAGGTGCAATATTTTTGAAAAACTTCTGGAAAATGACTGTTCAATTTGTGTGCTATCTTGATTTTGCTCCCAAACAATCAGTGGTGTGAAACAAACAGTGTACCCAACTGGCATATTTGGAGACAAAATGAAGAATTTCGCATATCCTAAAGCCTCTTGGTAAAAATATTCTTGTTTATCATTCATAAAAGCTAATTGGTATATTTCTGTACAGTAAACAAACTTTAGCCTTGCGGCAAGCTTCTGAGGAATCTGCCTGCTTTCTGCTTTCATTCTTCTGCGACGATTAAAACTTGCAAGCGTATCTATTTTTCATAGTAGGCCACAAAGATGGCGGCAAGTAAATCAGTCACAGTTTATTGACGGGGAAACTAGTTTCGCGTTTTCCAACGCATCATCAGTCCTGTAAATGTAAGACAAATCTTACAGGCGAAATGTTGGCACTTGAAAACAAGTAAAGAAAAACACACGAACTGTCGCTGGTTACAACGACGTTTAGTAATCTTTGCCTATCACGGCTCTGCGCAGTGCGACAGTCCAGTCTCCTGTTAGGAACGTCTAACAGTTCCACATAAACTATGCGTTGTGAGTTGGTATAGCAACAAATTTGATTAGGACCGTAAAATCTTGTTTTTTGGGTTTTGTATGAAAAGGAATTGAGTTCGAGATTTTATTCTTTAATTTGATGCATTCTAAAACACGTTTTGGGGTATTTTTGCCCTTGGAGGGTTTGACAGCACTTGCTGGAGGTTTGTTTATAACTTTTTGATGATAATTGAAAGAATACTGCAAATACCCAAATTGTCAGATTTACTTTACTCACTGATATTATTGTTAAATTTGCATCTTCTGCTCAGATTTCGAAAACACCAGCCATTTTTGCTTTCTGCGGCGCAGTTATAAATAGTTTTGTTAAAGATGTAACACAAAAACACGTAGGCATTTTTAAAACATTGCATGAGTGCATTTAGAGAACTTAACTGCTGTCACTGTTCCAGAAATACCCTCTTTTCAACTTATTGTTGAAAGGTAAAATCTTTTCAGAGCACTTCAAGGGAAACAATGCAAGATAACGAAGTTGTATCAGTTTTCCACTGTTTTCTTTTTTCATTTAATAATTATGCTGTGATGCAATGCGGTTTTTAAGTCTGATAAATGCGATTTTTGTTAATGTCGAGGGCTTGTTTTGTTGTAGGCCAAAATCATCCTTATTTCAACAAAAGCGATTGCTTCTTTACATCCGGTCATACAACATTGATGCTTCGAAGTAATGATTAGACTTGATTTGCATCATGTGTACTGACAGAGCTTGGAAGTGTGTCGAGTAACTAAATACGAAAAAACATTTTATATAGCTACTTAAAATAGACCTGAACAAGGTAGCAATTGAAACATCAATAGAAGCGATGTTTCGTAGCGTAGAAACCAAACCCTTTCCAATACATTCAGAAGATTTTGTAAAACGCGGGAAGCAGTGAAGACATTTTCCTTTTTTCTGATATCATTTACTGCTGTAGATGTTCTTCGTGATCGGCTGTGTTCAGTCATTTTTATAAATGTGGGTGCTTTACGCTGTACCTTGCAGTAAAGCAAAACATGTTATTGCAAGATTGTTTAGTTTTGCAACATCTTGACTTTTTGAAGCGCATAACTGCAATAAAACAGGTTTACGACCAGGATATTTTGGCTTTAAGAAACTAGTATAACGATACTAGTACCTGTGCAAAGCAACAAAGCTTGATTTAATAAGTTTTCCACGAAGCACACCGAAAACCGCCTATGTTCGAGCATACCGTCTCGAAAATGGGAAAAATTGGCAAATGCATAGGCGCACATGCTGATTATGCACTAATTACACCGCCGTTGGAGAAAATCACACATCAAAAATGTAAAACAGTAACAGAGATTTTGTCAGAAAAACTATGAAGTTTTAATTTATTATTTTTAATGGTATGGAAACCAAACTTCTCCAAATAAATATTTTTATTGTCTTTAAGAAAAGCTGAAACTTTGCACTTTGCCAATGTCATATATTGGCAAAACTTTTCAGCTGTCAGCGAACAACGTCTATCAAATACGTGAAAAAGTTTGGAACAGAGTGAAACCTGAAAGTCTTGCAAAGTCATATAAGAAACACGAACGCAGTAATTAACGATTGAAATGAAATCAGTTTGGGCATTTCCAAACACATCTGCATTCAGCTTCAACGAAGTTGGAATGAAGTGACGCTTTACAGAACAAAGCCTGCCAGCGACGCGTAAACGCAAAAAAACTGGAATAAAGTGCAAAAGTTGATCTATTCTATACAGTAAGTGGCTAATTAACAACGAAACTCACTGTATCTGAGTAAAAACCTTTATTGCTTCTTGCTGCTCAGGTTTCTTGAAACCTTCCTGCTTACAGCTTTATAAAACAAGCTTTTAATTTTTATTGAATATCGTTAAAAATTAAATTCTCTGAAATCAAGAGTTGCAAATATACTTCCTTTCCAGTAACTTAGACATTACTTGAAGGCAAGGTATATACTGCTTCCAGAAATATGACTGTTTACTTGACAAATTAACTCAGAAAACTTTATGGGCAACGTCGCTGGTCACGTACGCCACCTAACGGCAGACGTTTCATGCACGAAAATATTTTTGTCAATAACTTTAACAAATTGGCAACCAACCTCTTCATTACCCACGAACATTTCAAACGACAAAACTCATACGAAAGACTTTCTACTGCTGCAATCATATAGATCTTGTTTCGATGATATTCCTGCCACGTATCATGAATCAGCTGATAAATTGCATCAGTCTGAAAGGCTACGTTTTGATGTTTTGCAACTAACTTCGAAAAATACACGTACAATGCTGCAACACAGCAACAAACAATTATTAACGAATAACACATGAAATGCACAGCGAACATGGTGTGGAGTAGTGGCTGTTCAAATCAGCTGTGATTTCATCTGTTGCTCGGATATGCGGACGGAAACGACTCGGTGTGACAAGTAGTAGCAAACAAGTAACCCGTGTTGGAACCAGGAGATGTGAGATGCTATCCGAACAAAGAAAGTAGCCATAGATTGCTATCGATGCATTTGGTGTTTCCAAGGCGGTGACAAAGACTGAATTTTTTTGTTGAAAGAACACGTTTGCAGGTGGAAACTGAGAAAGGACAAAAAACAACACTCTCAGTGTTGAATAAATGCAGTGTTTTCTTTCCCAGTATTTCACACCTGCTTCAACTTCTGGCTACTTTGGCTGCGACCACAAGCAAAAATGGCGTTTCTTTTCAAAACGTGAATAAACCCTCACAGCCATTATGTCTGGAATAAATGAAAGCCGGCTAGAAGGTTTACTGCTACTCGAAGTGAACATCTTGCTCACGCCCTCAGTTAAGCAACGAATTTGCTGCAACTGCATCGTGTCGCCCGCAATTCATTGTGTGAGCTTTAAACTCACTTTATTTTTGATAACAGATTGTGTATTTTCTGACTACAAATGTGGCATTTGTTTTTATGGTTGAATGTATTTATCTGTTTTTCAAGAAAATGCAAAACATAAACTTACAACACAGTTATTTTGAAGAAGCGTCGCAGTGCAACAAATGGTTGATAATGCAAAATGCCTCAGTTAACAGCTAGTAGCTATTCTATTATTTGATAAGAGGTGGAAAATTAGTTTTCTTTCTGGGGAACTCTTTTCGGTGCTATATTCCTTTACAGTTTTGTTATATTAAGTGATTTCAAAAAATCTAAATTCGGTTTGATAAACGCAAAAGTTTATGCATAACGGCAAGTCATGAAGTTTTTGGTAACACAAAAACATTCTTGAATAAATACAAGTCCGAACAGAATTTTGAAGAATTGGAAACATAATCTGCATACTCGTAAACGCAGAATCCTGTTTCCCTATTTCATCCCCAAAACAAACTTACGCCTCTGGTATGACGTCTTGTTATTGGCATCAACAAGTACGAAGCTCAATATGGAGATGCTTCCAATGGTCAGGTAACATAAGATTTCCCGTGCTGTACTAAATGCCGGATTAACCATTAGGCTACTATGGCTGTAGCCTTACTTCTTGCCTAAAAAGCTAACCACTGAAAACCTCATGACCGACACACAGACGAATGAGAAAAAGTGAAATGTGCTATTCAGCAAGGTTAAGCTAGCTCCACCAATGTATTCGTGTCAAAAAACCTTGCTATGGCGTTAAGCTGCAAGTGTAGGCGTCGCTATTCCCATCTTACATTCTTTCCCAAGGTTGGGGAATCACCCGAAGTTGGACACTGAACTTCCTCTGATTTCGTAAGTGTGTGAACCACAACGTGGTTTACGTTTGTAGAACTTCGCAAGACTTCGCGATTGTTTACACCCGTCCTTAGGCTCTGGAAAATCCGGCCATGAATTTTTTTTATCTATGGTTTTTATTACAAGTAACTAACGAATTATCTCCAAAAATTTATCAAATTTGACAAAATATCTGATCACACTAACTAAAGCAATACAGTTCTTTTGCAAGATTCTTTCATTTAACATTGCATGTGTGCATTTCTATTACTTTTTGTAGCTTAGTTTGCAAAATTATAAGCCCTTCTCTAGTAAACAGCCTTAGGCCTCTAGTACCCTTAATCAGGCCTGTGTTGTACTCCCGTATATGGCGACTGCGTTTTACAGTGTAATAAACCATTCAGAAGATAACTGGAGTAAAATGAAGTTTATGACAATATCGAGTTTACAAAAATGCTGTGACCCTTTTTGTTTCCCAACATCAACTATTAGAGGATTCAAGAACTGGCAAGCATCATGATGAAGGTATAGGACAAGGACAAAATCCCAAAAGATCGAAGTGTTTCAGAACTGACAACCAAAAACAACGAACCATTTGACCTCCTTGAACGGTGGAAGACAGGCCCGTAACTAGCGGGGCGCAGGGGGGCGAAGTCACACCTAAAAATTCCCCCTCCGCCTGGAAAAATGTGTTGGACATAATTTAAAACTATTGGACATAGTTCAAAAATTTGGGTCCCTCTTAGAAAGCTTTTTGCCCCCCCCCCGATGTCCCGAGCTGGTTACGGACCTGGTGGAAGACACAAATGTTACACAACTGGATGCAGGGCTGGCGCAAACCATTCCAGCTTATAAGCAAGATCCATTTCAGCTCCCCCTTACAGCGTATGACGTTATCCTGCTCAATCAACCATGACACGATCTGTTTAAACGTAAGCAAACACATTCTCGTTGCTCCTTGTACATCTTAAATTTGCCGGTGCGTCCAGGGCAAGGTTCATTCCAGCACCCCTCCACCCAAAAGACACTTTTGAGGACGATTTTTTAACATCAAACTAATTTATTCGATGCATGCCGAGTTCATTTGAACACCAATTTCATCAAAATATTATCTACACAAGTAACAGGCGTTACAGCATTCACATAAACAAAAATTCTAGCATAGGCCTCGAAAACTTTTTACAGTCTGGTATCATAAGAATCGACGACGTTCTACATGCACAACAAGGCAGAACGGTCGCCAGAAAGTCTTCAATAAGGGGGCTTTACGTTTGCGCAGGGAGGCTTGACATCTGAAAATTTGGTATTGTACTGACTTATACTGTTTCATATTTCAATTTGGGGGTTGGAGTTTTGTTTGAGGTGGCTAAGCCCACCAAAGCCCACTCGTGGCGACGGGACTGCAATAAAGCTCTGACGTTTGCGAAGGTCACCAGTGTTGGTTATGTTGCGTGCCAGCTGGTATCACTTTGTTACATAAATTAAGGTTGTGTGTCCTATAATCTAAATCTGACTGGTTAACTAGACTACAACGGCAATAATGCTGGCGTTTCGGCAGGTGTGAATTGAAATTGGTTAATGTAACACAGTTGAACGGTCAATATAACGCATGAATACTCACTAATGCGACAGCAACATTGCAGCATTGGCTTGAAATCGTTGAGGCATTACGTTTACGCATTATGCGACTGCATGCCGCCATCACGCGACTGCGTGAGAGAAGAAAGTAAGCTAATATACCATGCGACAACCGCAGTTCTAGATCGCGCTGTCTGGGTTGGTACATATTTCGTCAGCGTAAATGGCCAGGCAAATTCTTATAACGGCCGATGCTTCTTGCTGAAGGCCAAACGTCGTTTTCATGTACTTTTATAAACAAATATTTTGTGGACATAATTTAGAAAGCTAATATTCCTAAACCGACGAGATTTTCATTTCTCCATCCAATTCAGGCTACTGGCGTACTCCGCGACTTCATAGCCAAACCAAACACCTTTAACCAATTTTTCTGCATGTGGTTCATAGTGTAAAGTGTACATCAACTGGCAATTGGTGTTACCAATAAACAAATCGCAGCGTATGAAAATCCAAAGGCAAAAGTCACAAAAGTTTACGGATACAAGTAATAACAGGATCGAGCCTTTGCCGATTTTGATACTGGAGAGCAAATCTAGCTATATACATGTGTATGTGAGCTTTGACAGAGAGTTATGGAAGCAAAAAGAAATACTGACAGCTAATTACAAGTCCGTATCTTTTAGCCGGTCGGAAAAGATCATGACTTTGCAGGTTTAAAGGCCAACATAACGCTAACTGCATTTTCATTGCGTTTGTGCTCCGCAAATAACGCATCCAATCTCAAAGTTTTTTTCTTAGGACGAAATGATTTCATGCATAGTTTGCAGTAAGCACTTTCAATCCCGTTTATCACAGCCTATTTTGCCGATGGGAAGTCGTTTTCCGATTCTGCATTGTGCTTTTTTATCGGAGGCGACATTCCGCTAAGCCATTCAATTGCAAATACCTGATCTATACATGTTAGAGACCAACCATTTGACTGATCTCACCATGCCCAAAACTTACCATCAAGTTGCTATAGTGCTTAGCGAATCAGCGTGAGTTTCAGCAATTGCGATCAGGAAATAAACTGCAGATTAGAAATTCGGTCGATAGATTACAATAACAATGATCACTATGCATTGTTAATATTTCCGTACTGTTGGTTTGGAAGGTGGGTGATTTCAACTGTCGGGAAGGGAAGCGTGCTTGTGAGAGTGTACATGAAGACATTTTGAGTGTCTAAATTCCAGAATGTGGTACCACACGCACATTAGGCCAAATTCGGCCAAATTTATAAAAATTCGGAAAGAAAGCCAAAAGACCAAACAAATATACTGCGGCTAAACTACTTCCGAAAAGGGCCAAATTTTCACAATTCCCCCCCAAAAAACAAGTTCCAAGCCATGGCTTAAAGTCTGCGGTTGCGGGCGGGTTATATGTTTGCGGGTGCGGGGCGGGGCGGGCAAGAATTTTCAACCCGCGCAGGATTAATTGTGCAGCTACTTGTTAGAAAAAACAAAGTAATGGAATCGGTGTGTGTTCTGCCTGCTTTGCTTTGCCTATTTATGCGAAACTATTATGACGAATACGCTTGCTTTGCTTTGTATTAACCAAATCATATTTCCACAGTCGCATTCTAGGACCGTATCAGTGGCAGTACATTTCACCGTTGTTAATCTTTTTTCTACGCACTTGGATATAGTTAACTTATCACCCCAGAACGTTTTCGATTAGATTGGCTATTCCACCAGATTCAGTTACAGTATTAGAACGCAAAACCAGTTACTGTTGTTGAAGAAAAATGCTGTTGTTAAAAGAATGTTTTTCTGTTTAATAATCACTAATCAGGTTATGCCAGAACGCTACAAAAATATTTTGTGAAGTGAACTCTATAATGAACTCTCACCCGCTGCTAATGTTAAATTTAATTAAATGCTAATTGCATTTCATGATGTACTTAAACTAAATTATCTTAGCAAAGTAAGCATGAAACGGGGTAAATACTGTCACCAGAAATAGTTCCTTGTCCTCCATTGACATTTAGGTTACGAGCTATAGTACAACATTTGTCCTCAGTCATTTTTCTTTCAATAGCAGTAAACATGATACGTGTGGAATAAGAAACCTGTTTGAACTATAATGAGAAGACTGACATAAAGCTTTCAAAAACCTGACATCCATTGATTTGATTGATTTGTTGTTTCATATGACTCAGCTTATAATAAGAAACAATGCAAAAAAGATTGATTGATTTGTTAGTTCATATTACTCAGCTTATAAAAAGAAACAATGCAAAAACCATATTGCAAAAAAGTAGCCAATCATCAGTTAAATTCGGAATAAATGAAAACACAACAGCAAGTGAATTAATTGACCAATGAAAACACAACAGCAAGTGAATTGACCAATGGAAACACAACAGCAAGTGAATTGACCAACGGAAACACAGCAGCAAAGTGAATTGACTAATGCTAACAAAGAGTGTCACTGTGTCACTTAGGAATAGTGAAGGAATATGGGTCATCTAGTCAACCAAAACTATTTATTACTTATTGACAAATGTTAGAATTATTCACAGTACTTTTAATATTAATTTGAATCGATATAAGAATAGTAAGACAATGCGACCCAGTGGCCACCAATCACTAACGGGTGCAGGATTCGGCCCGTTGACGTAGAAAGGTTGCCAGCACCTAATTGTAGATAAATCATATAATTCGACTAAAATGCTACAGAAAAAGTTTTGCGCAAGCAGCTATGAAGCATCGCTTGCTAGGATTCTCTACACCGCATGTCTTTCAGAGGAAATTTTATGCGTAAACTAAAAAAGAAACCAACATTTTTCTTTTTTTGTAGAGAGTGAGTCACTGCGCTTGATATTGCAAAAAAACGTGTAAACACAATGACGCGATATTATTGCAGTGCGTAAAAAATAGAAAGCAGGTGCAGATAAGTACTTTCCTAAACAAGAATTACATCGTCTGAACATTTTTGGTACGTTTGTGATGCAATAAGCACATTTGATCGCAAAACCTCAGCATTCATTACTTAGAGTGTTGAATGTAAAGTTATTTTCAATATATTGACTGCGACACACAATATAAAAATAATATATAAAGTACATATATCGACTTCAACACTGTCTTTTAAATATAAATCAGGAGTGTTACCAATATTGTCCTTGTGGTTTTATTGAGACTGATTTAAACTTGTTTCATTAACAACGTCAATTTAATATAGTTTAGTTAAGCTTTGCTTCAAACGTTAGTGATAGAATTTACAGAACTGTCGTCTATTCTGAACAACAATTTTTAAATTGTTGATCATTTATTTTTTGTTGTCAAAATTGTTGATCATTTACTTATAGAGCCGGGCGACCTCCTATACATTTTTAATGCTACGTTTTGCGTTTGTAGGCTTTGCAAATTTGTTACGTCCTGCAAATAATTTTTGCAATCTTTTGCTATCTGCTCCTAACAATCTCGTGTTATTCATTAAAATTGTTTTTCATTGTGCTGCTGCATTGCACGTGTATTTACTTGAGTAACCTCACTTGCGGTGACGCGATGAAGTTTGAATTTTTCTTATGGGGCGAGGGACCGCAAGGTCATTGGATCGAGCCCCACAAGCAACCACATAAATAACGCAACACGCAAACAAAAGACATGGAAAAGCATCAGCAACGTCAACAGCAACAGCCGATTATCTCAGAGGAAACTCGATAACAGACGGCAATGTAATTTAGCATATTGAACCGACCAAGGGGGAGTCACCGGTAAATATTTGAAAACAGGACATATATATGAGGCAAATGGAGCACGTTCCTATTGTTAGGTATTAGGTTAGTGAAAAATTAACTGCGTCAACTAACAAAATCAAAAGGCAATTAACTGGACAAGGCAATTAACTGGACACGTAACTAACTGGACACGTGTATTAACAAATCTTATAAGTAAGCAATACAAATAAACAGTAAGCACTGCATTATGTAACGTTATAATTAACGTCACGTCGTAGCATAACAGAGCGCCATCATAATATTCTGGACCTTCACTACGACATCTTATTTCAGTCACATAAGTGTTATCTCATCAGTGTCGACACAACTAACACCAAATGCACACAGACAAAACAGTAGAATAATAACATTATCACCCCGTAATGAATCGTTTGAAAAATGAAATAGGTGCATGTTAACGACAGTAGAGTCCTAAAAAGTACACTAAGGTCATGGTAATTCAAGAAAAAATAAAAACAAAAATCTTTGACTCGAGGTTAAATCGTTAGCACTAAACAGAATTGGAGCCCAGAAGCAAAAATTAAAAGTATTTCCCAGATGATAAGGCATTGGAAATAGATATGTTACAACATAACTTGATCCACTAAGTATCTTTTGTATGTCGGACAAAAGACCAAAAACTAGGAATGATGTATTCTTAAATCTTTGGGTGTATTGTTTCGGAGTCTTGGCCTTGTGTATTGTATAGATCTTCGTGTTAGAGATTTTTTGATGAAGTTTTGGTGAGGTTGTTACTAGTGGGATAATTATGCCTTTCGCTAAAACTTGGAAAGCAATTGTGAACTATTTTGTACATAAATTTTCCTAGTTCATATTCATATATTTGATAAATTTGAAATATTTTGCAGGAGTGACGGATTTGAGCAGCTTTAGATATTTTACAAATACAGCGTATCCAACGGTTACGAAGTACCTTCAGATGAGTTAAATACGTTGCAGAGACTTTAGCCCAGGTAAAAATTGCATAGTGGAGATCAGGATAAATTGAAGAGAAGTAGACTTTTCAGTTTTTATTCAGGCATCAACCTGCTTCAAATTGTCTTTATTTTGATAAAAATATAAAAATGTAAACAAATATGAAAATCGTACACAATATAAGCAGTAACCGCTCAACCACTCCATGCTCCATTGCTTGAACCTAATATTTAGAATGTTAAAATTCTACTTAATATTGGAAACCTTGTTGGTGATTTATGATGGAAGTTGTACGTAAAACATTACAGCTTCACTAGTGAAGAACTTGCTGTTAATATTTTTGATTTACCGGAAGGTCATTTCCATCTGTTTCCCGTGGTGGTTGCAAAAAAAACAAAACGCAGTCGTTCAGACTGATGCCATTGGGCAACTGATTCAAAGTACGTGCACGGCAGAGATTTTATGACAGCAGGATCTATATGAGTTCATCTATAGAACGACTTTCGTATGAATCTTTTTGTTTAAAATCTGCCGTGCTCAAAAGTTTAGTTGCCAATTTATTGAAGTTGTTGACAAAAATATTTTTGTGCGTGAAACGTTTCCCGTTGGGTGGCGTTCGTGACCAGCGGCGTTGCCCATGAAAGCTTCGCAATTTTGACCTGGAAGCTGTATTTTCCTTGTCCTCGAGCAATGTGTAAGGCATTGGAAAGAAAGCGTACCTGAAATTGCTCATTTCAGAGAGTTCAATTTTTTAACGACATTCAATGAACATGACATGGCTGTTTTAAGAAGCTGTAAACAGGAAGGTTTGAGGAAACCAGCAATATAGATTTTGACTCAGATACAGTGAATTTTGTTTTTGAGTAGCCACTTACCGCATAGATCGATTGTTGCAGTTACTGCCAGCTTTTTGCGTTTACGCGTCGTTGGCATGCTCTATTCTCTAATGCGTCACTTCATTCGAGTCTCGCTGAAGATGTTATATTTCGGAACGTTCGAATGTTTTCATTTCATTCCTTGTTAACTGCGTTGCTATTTCTTATAAGATTTTGTGAGACTTCCAAGTTTAATTCTGCTCCAATTTTTATATTTGAAGTTTTTTTAGTCTGCTTAACTGTCAACGCAAAGTTTTTTTAAATCTATCAATTTGCAAAGTACAAAGTTTTATCTTCTTTTGAAAGTGTTGTAAAACATTTGTTTGGAGTTGTTTGGGTTTCGTAGCATTGAAAAAATGTATATACTTCAGTGTTTTTTGACAAAGTAAAAAGAGTATGTAAAGCTCATTGTGTTTTAGACAAAAACACTGTCATGAGGTTAACAAATGTAAGATGTTGCACAACTGAACAATCTTGCAACAACATGTTTTGCTTTTTCTGCAAGGTAAAGCGTCTAAATGCCCACAATCACAAACGTAAAAATGATTGAGCAAAGCAGGTTCCAAAGAATATTTAGGGTAATAAACGAAAAGAGAAGTTGAATATTGCTCTTTCTTCCAGCATTACACGAAATCATGTGAATTTCTTGCTAGGTTGTTGGTTTCCACATTAAACAATACCGATTTTTGAGATGTTTTAATTGTTACCATCCTCAGGTCCTTTTTGTGTAGATATCTTAAAGCGTGTTCTTGTATTTAGTTGAATACTGTACTTGCGCCTCAACATATTTCCATGATCATGATAGACATACCCTCTTGCTCTGAACGCTTGCAAAAAACAGACTAGATACTTTATAACTAAGTCAACTTCTCTTCTATCCCTGATGAAAGTGTTTGAAACAGATATTTTTGCGATACCGACCCTGCTGTCACAAGTGGAACAAAATCGTTTACAAACGAGAATGAGCTGGTTCAAACATTAGGAAAAACAAAATCGCAAATGCGAATTTGGCCCCAGGCATCTCGCGATAGGCGTGAAATCGGAAGGACAAGCAGATTGGTAGAAAGAAGCAAAATGGCTTATAGCTGAACAATTGCAACATTTTTACATGTTCAATGCGCCATCATCGCGCTTTTTGTGCAGAGGAGCGGATCAAATGTGATGTTTTTGAAACATGCTGTCGGATACTCAGCAACCGCACCAATAGACGATAATCTTATCTTTTATTCCTATTTTTTTATTTATGTATTTGCCTCAGTCTCATGGTCCATATCACAAGGGTAATCGAATAACACAAGAGCACTGCAATGGTTAGTAGCCCATCACAGATTAGGTGTAAGTTGATAAACACAGTCGACACTGAGACAGGAGCAAAACACTGACACAGCGCCCCAACTATAACCGCATTCACTAATCTTAAAGCAATCCGGCACTGGGAGACAAATGAATGCATTCTAACATCAGGATTTGAAGTAAACGGCTAACATAAAATCGGATGGAGGTGCTCAGCGGCGCACAAAAGCATGTAAATTGTTTTGATCAAGGTTTCAAATGTTCTTGTTAGCTTGAGACTGACAACTGTTTGTTTTCACTGAATTTAAAGCAAGATTTGTCGTCTGGTGCCTAGCTAGCTATATATACTCACTTTTTACATGTTTGCTTGTACACATCGTCGACATGCTGGGGGTGTTAGACGAATCACAAGAAAAGCATGAAGCGCCACGAAGCACACGGAATCAATCAATCAATTAGTATTTTTTCACGATATTTATATATGTCGTCGTTCAACAAAAAAGATTACGAGGAATGGCGAATTGGCCGCGAGGTCTACACGTCAGTCAACTTAAACAGGAACAAACAGAAAGGAAATACAAGGATTGTGATTATCATAAAGAAAAGCAAAAGGAAAAACACACACACACAATAAAAAAACACAAGACTTACAACACACCGCAACACACCGAGTGCAAAAACGTCACAAGCATCCGGACTGCAACGAACAGCGTCACAACATATACGTCACAACATAACAGCGTCACAACATAAACCAATCGCTGAAAAAGAAACGAAGAAAGAGCTTCAAGGCATACATTGCTACGAAATAACAACATGGGTAGCAAAAAGAACAGCATTTTTCGAAAACTGCATAGTTCGAATGAAGCAAATATGTATATTCTACCGGGAAGCAATGAAAATTATGTTTGAAAGAGGAACTGTTTATATAATTTTATGAATGAATGATGTGGCCTATTGCATATGTCTTTGGAATGCAATTTCTCAGCTTAGAGCCTCTGTAAACAGAATGGCGTTGTTGTTTAACGGATTTGCATAAAGGAATGGTTAGTATCTTATTATCCAGTTGTCTTGTCTGATAATTATGATAGTTTGATGTGTATTGATGATCTTTGGCAATTTCGTTAGGTCACATCTGATTAAATATCTTGTACATGTATTTAGCAAGTTAGTATTTATATGTTTTTTTATCTCGAGGATATAAGTGTGAAGCTGCATATCTTAGAAGGGTATTTGTTCGTTGGTGTGAATTTTGTAAAAATCGCGCATAGCTCGGTTATTCAGTTTAACTAGACAATCTAACACGGTTCTATTTGCAGTTCCCCAAAAAAATAATTGCCGAACGTTTTGGTTGCTGCACAAATGCAATACTGATGAAACGCCGACATCGAAACAACGCAACAAAAACTACTGCAGTTGGTCACCCTCACACAGGAGCGCTAAATAATAAAGGAAAAATGAAGATTTGTAAAATCGATCAGACATTTGGAGCGACCGGATAAAAAAATTAGATGAAGATGCACAGCGTTGAGAAAAAACATACAGATTGTTTCTAAACAAGGCATCAAACGTCCTGTCGCAATGGGTACCTTGGTGTGGGCGAACACTTATATTTCTGGGTATGTAATACATAATTCCTCAGGCATTGTTGCAGGCAATTCGTAAGCGTTTGATGCTATTCTGTATTCGTTCCACAATCGGCAAGTATACATTGGCAGGCAATAGGTACGAAATTATCAAATTGCACTTCACAACTACACTACTCAAGCTGCAAAGACCAATAACCTGCAGTATTTGCACGAACATCTACTGATCAGTGAGATGTGAAACTTGGAAGAATAATTACATATGATACAAATATCGGCAATATGGCCTATCGTCATAGCCTTGGTACATTCAACATTTTAACAGTTCACTTTCCAACATTTCTTTGGGCACCTGCAAATCTTAACAACTGCCATGTATCATCATCCAAGCAAAATTATCAACTATACTATGACAAAAGAAACTTCAGTGGTTATAGTGCAATGAAGCGTGGTATCCGTTTTAATTAGCATGTTCGTTTTTAAATATTTTGTTGCAAGTTTCAAAGAAAAAAGACGTTTAGGATTTTGTGGATGCAACCATGCCAACTGGTAACTACCAAAATTTCTATAGAAGTAGTAAATAGTGACACACTGCTAGTTGTGTATTTTGCAACAGAGTGAAAAGAAGTAACGCGAGACCCAAGAAAAAAAGCAGCCGAAGCGAACGGCGCGACAGTTTTGAAACCTATGTATAGAAAACAACTGGATGTTGGAAAACCTAGGCTTACAACATACTTGGAAGCAACTGCTGTAGGTCGTGTTTACAGTACTTCAGAAATATTTATCCTGCCAAGATAAAAAAGGAGAACAATTATTAATTGCTGTTGTGCAGGACTTGAACATTTTTCTAAGAGGCTGTTGTTGTCAAACGCAGCATTACATTATGTATAAAACGTGCAGATCGTGTTGAATTGCATGTGGTAGTGATGTAAAATCCACAAAGAAAAGTGAAGAAAGAACTGACGCTTTTATGTGGGAAAGAGGCCTTAGCAACCCTCAAGTCTGACGTGCGGATCTTGCCAGGCGGTTTTTTATGAAAGTCCAAACGCACACTTCAGTCATGGAGCTTATGTCGATTGCAACTGCCACATAAACGCTTTTTAATCTTAGTGAGTGTTTTAGTGTTCTATTTGAATAAGATGTCAGGACTGAGGATGCGCAGTTTTACGTGAAATCGATTTCCTATTAAAAATTTGCCGATCGATTCTCTGCTTACCCCCATTGTGGAGGGTAGCCAGTAGCCTACTCATTTGAGTGCTCTAGGTCAGGACGTCCGACAGTTTTTACAAAACTATAAAATGTAGGTGTTGATCAATGGCGTTTACAATATAACCGCAATTTGCAAAATTAAATCAAACTTTAAAGCAAAACGTACACGTCTTTGGCAAGTTACAATTACTCGAAAATGCGCATAGCTCTAAGCAAAATAATGGCTGCGCTATTAAAGTCCTGAAGCTGCTTTGAGCTGCAACATGCTGCGTAATCCTATGATGACAGCTTCACGCAATATTGCTTGTCACGACAGATGTGTTTCGTTTCCTTATATGGCGTGCGGGGAAAGCACCAACGAACACGTAACTGTCGGTTTTGTCTGCGCCAGCAAAATCTATTATTGGCAAATGCAAAGTCAACATTCAGTTTTTTGGTTGCTACCTGCGAATAAGTGACTAGACGTTTGAAAGTTCAACTAAAACGTTAATTGGGATTGCCTAAACGGTTTTTCAAACAACGTACAGTAGTTCTTTGAAGTTCTTCCTATTAAAAAATAACTCGTTTTTTAAAGGAACATCAGAAAAAACTTTCATTTCATAAACAACGACACAAAGCCATAGATTCGAATGAAGTCATGCTCAGCATTTCGAAACACAGCTGCTTCGCTTTTAGCAAAGGTCAATGAGCAGATTTTGAAATTGTTGTCTTGTTTCTAACGCAAGTGCTCATGATTCTGAACAAAGATTACATCGGAGTTATAACGATGCACCTGCAAAGCAATTGTATCCGCGAACCACCGGCAATAAAGGAAAGCCACGAAAGACGAGAGTGCGACTTTGGACTTCTGCAGGTCGCAGCTTTTGACAAACTATTAAGTTAGGAGTAAAATATGGAGACAGTGGAACAGTAAACACTGGGTGATTTGCTTCTTCAATGACTGTGCTGACACAGGCCAAAGCTGACGACCATGCAGCCTTTGGTTGGACTTTTTGTCAATGCTTGATTTGTTGCAGTAACCTTGTATCACTCATAAAACCATGTTTCACAGATGTCTGTTAAAAAATTGTATTGAGTCTGCACACAACCTTTGCAGTTTTGCATTTTTGAATGGATCCAATTTGGGCAAATCGGTTGTTTTATTGTAGTTAATATATTTCTTTTATATCCGTGGTAATTGGCGCTTAATCAGTAATACTGGGTTTCCGAAGGTAGATTTTATCCCGTCATGCACAGCAAAGCATGTTTTAATTACGACTTGTCAAATTCACGTCCATGAAAATCTATTCTCGACTCACGTCATCAAGTTGTAAGCGACCGTAAAAAACGTTGATTGGAGCCAGTTTTTATACTTGATTTTGAAAGACTCAATAAAACTTTTATAATTCGGGAGAATTTTACACAAGATAGCAGAGAACAAACTCTGTTTGTGATAACCACTTTGTTTTTCAGTATGAGTGTTTGCTTATCTGTCTAACTCATTTTGTATATTTGCAAATCTTGTATATGATAAACTACCCTAAACACAGATTGTTTCCAAATCAAGTTTAACGTCCAGCTTTTAAATATTTCTAACAAAAAATTATTCATCAAAATTACACTCACACAAAAAAGACGAAATATCTGATGGAAATTGTCGTTGCTGATTTCATTTAGAATAAATCAATATCCTAACTATTTCTCAACAAATGTGCAATGTGACACTTTCCAAGTAACCCTTTTGTCTAAACTATGTAAAGATTAACACAACCAAATTTATTTACAGTTAGAGCAGCCTTTCCAATTATTCTTACTGGTGTAGCCAACGCACATTAGTTAGTGTACATTACGTAGTTTTCCACCGAAAAACGTTCAGCTTACCTTTCCGTAAGGTTACCTCCCTCACCAAAATGGGGGTGTATAGTATTTTACATCTTGTCACGGATAAAGAAGAAAAATGTCTTTTTCACAACATTTATGACTATACGTGGAGTTTGGAAAATTAGAAAACGACATTTTTTGACTAATATATTTCAAGATAATTTTATATTTGATGCACAGGCTAAAGGCACAGTCCAATTAGTATGTGCAATTTCTAAAAGCTATAGATGCAGTATCACATAACCTGCTACTTCTGAAAATCGCTGCGTTTTGCAGCTTTAACTTACAACTCATATCTGGAATCATCGCAATGAACGAAAATCGTGAAACGATTTGAATAATTACATTACAGCACATCTTGAGTATCGACGCAGATCTTCCTCGCAGAGAAAGGTCAAGCATATTTGTGGCCACTTAAGGCATTTACTGTCAGCGTTGAACCGCATCCAGTTCAAAGTAAAGGTTTTTGGGAAGCAAACAGATGTCCCGTTCTGTTTTTTGCTGGGTTTACATCCTGGAAAGAGGAGAATCCGGACGATGGCTTGTTCCTTCGCACCATGTGTGGCAAGTGTGTTCAGCATACTTTGGTTTTGCGGTCTGGCTTTCTTCATACTGTTTGTGGATGACAAGTACCGAGCGCTTATCGAATATACACGGTTTGCTAATACTTGACTAAATCGTTGAGGGCGAAAATCTTTCACTGAAAATAGTTTTTAAATACCTGTGTGGTTTTCAGATCTCAATTTTACGCGTCAAACATATATCTCCCGTAACATCTTTACTTTGCTGCTGCGTGAGCATAGCTTTGTGGAAATAATTTTGACCTTTATAGACAAGCCCAAAACGTTTTCCCGTGCCATTTGATAAACACAGGCCTGGTGACAGCTATCGTGTTTTCTTGCTGCTATAGTTTTTCTACTGTACGTATAGTAGAAGAAGAAACAAAAGTTTTGGTTATTGTGGAAGTTAAGATGAAACTGATGAACTTTAACTGGCTAAAATGTATGAAAATCTATGAAACGTATTTCGCAGACAAGCACAAAGAAGAAATGTCTAATTATAAAAAGCGTTTTACGCAAACTTGCAGGCTTCAAGCATCAAGGATTTGTCATACTGAACATCAAACATACAAAACCTGTTTTTTTTTTAAACGAAACACATTGCAGCAGACTCACTTCAGCAGAGTGAACCCGGATCTGCTACACAAACGGTAGCTTTGCTGGCTGCAATGGCGCCACTGGTTAGCAGTGGTCCCTAAAGTTCCAAGCCTCAATACTCCTAACCTAGTCGAACAAAAAATTCAAAACATTTGATAATACACGAGATAATTGAAAAAAATTGGGATGTTTATATCAATCATAGTTTCACCATTGGAAATTGTTTCGATGGCGTTTTTGGACCCTGACGATCGTGTTTTGATGAGGTTTCACTGTACAAAACATCTCTTATTCTGAAATGAAATGTTCAATACCGACAAATCTAATCTCAACACCCCCTGGGTTATTAAGGCAAACGTTAAGAACCCATGAGTTAGACTTTGTTGTGATTGTGCTTGCAACCAGAGGCCAAATAAGAGTTTTCGCTACTATTCCTGCCTAAAACGGTTGTGGCTCATGAACGCCACTGTGCGAAGATACGATTAATCACAAACCTGGTAGTTTCTCTGAGACCCATTTCATCTTTTGAACGAAATGAGTTCAAAGAAAAGCTTTATTAACTTTTTGCCTTCTGTACACAAAAATCGAAGGAGTGCTGAGCTTTTCCTTGAAATATATTTTTCTTTCAGTTTAATCCAGTTTTTTTTTCAACATTGTCCCTAGTACCCCTAAGTGTTTTGGAATTTCAAGCAGGGTTTTCGATGCATGATTGTCCAGGTGACGATAAAAAATTAAAAGGGGTCGTTACAGATTGCAGAAAGATGTTCATGTATTCGTCTTTGCACTCGCAATTGTTGAGTCACAAAACTCCTCAAGCCGTCAGGTAAAGAGTACTCCGATCTTTGCATTTGTCACACGAGCTCAAAGTGTGCATCTACGTTTCTGGTTTTCGTCATAAACACCATTTTAACGATGGCCGGATTCTGACTTCACAGTTGCCACTACCGGGATGTTCAATACATGCAAATTAATAATTAATATTCCTGCTAGTTGGCGAGTTTCACGAGCGTGCTTCCATATCAGGAAGATTTCCATAAAAAAGACTGTTTCAGCAACGAAGTGCAGACACTGTTTCGTCACGCAATTAAAATATGGTCTACAGTATTTTCGGCCCATCCGATACCAGGTTACCAGTTTTGGTCTTATTTGCGAAAGGACCAAGTCAAATGAAACCATGAAACAGTCCCGTCTGAAAGAGCATTTTGAAAAATAAAAACAACCAGACAAAAGGAAAGAAACCCAGACAAAAGAACGGTAACTGGAAAACACACAAAATGAAAGTAGATACATTTTTTTCCAGAATTAAAAGAAATTGTTTTGTAAACGCAACTGCACTGCAGCAGCTTTCAGGGAAGGTGAATGCCATGTATCTTCGCACGGTATCAGCAAAATTATTTCCAAGAGTGGTTCTCCACACACAATTGGTGAGAACATAGAGCCCTGCGCGGGTTGAAATTTTGCCCGCTCCCGACACCCTCAGGAATTTGAAAATTCTTGCCCGCGCCCATCCCGAACCCGCAGACGTCTAACTCGCACCGGTCCAGCGCCCTCCAAACTCGCCCCACACTGTTTCCGTCCAAAACCTGTCACTATGTGTCTGAAAACCACTAAACACTCGTACAATGTGTTGCATTGCTAGTGGCAATGTATGCCGTGGTTCATTTCAAAGCCAGCAGACACTCTTAGAAAACACTGTGAAGTAAAACTGTGAAACCTTTTAGAGAACTTTCAGTGCTTCTTTCTCAGCTTTAAGAGCACTGTTTTAGAAGATTATGTCGTTCCCTGACAAATTCTGTAAATATGCTCTTCTACTATTCACGACATGCCCAGCCATACCAAACATTCGTTCACTATCAGCGCCAGTTGATTTCGAAGACGAATGCAAAAAAGACGCATTTAAAATTCTTACGAAAGTTGACTTATCTCTGCAACTCAACAAGCCAACAGTGCGTGTCAGTGAAGCATTTTTGATGGCTTACGTTAAGTCTGTCCATGATAAGCACGCCGATGGCAAGATTTCGACCATTACCTGTCATCTAACCTGCTTGGAAAAAGAATTCCGTTCCATGTTCGCCGATTTGGTTGCACACGAAATGCCTGGATGAGATAATCCTGCATTTTCAGTTGATAATAATTGCCTCCTTGTTATACTTCGAGAGGAGCTTGTTGACCTTCCAGCCGGTGTTGAAATCGCAGCCGGACATCAAGTGCGTGTACACAAATGCGATGTCGCTGCAGAAACAATTTCCAAAAACTTTACCGCAGTGTCGAGCTCTGACAAAGTGCTGCTTATTGCTTTTCCAGCGTTATATCTCGTCGAACAAAGCTTCAGTCGCGTTGCTCAGATAACAGCAAAAGACAGAAACCTACTGGATATTGTTGAGAGCGGGAACCTGACCCTAAGCGGGTTCGACACATGCAGACTCGACTGTGATTGCCGAGTCGTGAGGTTCACATTAAGTTTGCGGTATTCGTCACAAATCTTTTTTTGTTGCGATGTGTAATGACTTTTCCCCTGGCTATATTAACTGCAGCAATCTGCATTACCAACCGGCTACATCGTTTACAGTTAAATGCACAGGCTACTCAGCGCTGCGTGCCGGAAAGCAGAATCTGACATCACAAAAGGGAAACCAACATCGTTTTCTACTTTCTGTTTGTACTTAGAGGTGTTAACATCGAAAACGCTGTGTTTTCCGCAATTGCCCCACATATTGTGCTTGTCTATGCAACTCAAAACATTAAAAAAAATCTAATCAAATAGGGGATCGACTGGTCGCTTGATTATTACTATTGCCGTTGCAACTTTGTCTGTGGAAAGGAGAGTTGAAATTGTTAGAAATAAAAAAGGAGTCGATAGAAAAAAGGTTCTAGAACCTTGGCCTAATCGATCGCATTTTGAGGCGTGGTAATTTTTTCACGAAGGCACATACTTACTGTATGTGAACTTTGTTTTAACTGTGGTTCTTTTATTTTTCAAAGCACTACTCTTCAAACGTGTCCAGTCGTCAACTGTACGCTATAACAGTATAATTAGTTTCTTGTTTGTTAAAAAGTTTTCTGATTGTTAAATAACTCAAAAATGTCCAAATCAAGGTAAGGAAGCGCTATTTCAGGCGGAGCGAGAATTTGTAAATTTTTATACAAAAATACATGTCATGATTGTCTATGCTTCACAACAATATCTTGTTCAGTGACACGTTTCTGGTTCACTAGCTCATAGTTACTTTGCCAGTGATTAAGTGGGAAAGCAATCCGCAGTTTCGCTAAACGCTGTTGTGTTGAGGTACTGTTAAGCCATAAACTCAATGACAACCCCAACCGTTTTGGAACAGTTACAGAATCACTTTTGATGTCATGCAATCCAAAAAGTATAATCTACTGTACACTAGTTTACAGTAGGAAACTATGATGTTGTTGATCTTCGTTGTGGGCTAAACAAAAATGTTAGAGATTTTTTATCTACTGAGAGATAGTGATGTGATTTCAGCACGGTCACCTGGACCCCGGCCCCCGTGAGGGTCTGCAGCCGGGTCGCCGCACCGGGGCCCATAAGAGTCTAACAGGCCCATGAACCTCAAAGTTGAAAATTGAAACGGGCAATTATGCACAAAGTTTTTATTGTTATAGCTTTATTTATTCAGTCTTGTGCAAATCAATTGACTAAATCAAATTGTTATCAATATACAGTGTATCGCCATTTCTTTTGGTGGGCCGTTGGGAATATCTCAATTGCTGCTGCTTCATTTTTAGCCCAATGCACTGAGCACTGTGTGACGTGTCGCAACAGTCGAAAAATGTGTGTTATGACGTCAAATAGGATTTTAATCAGCTCAATAGTGTTATAGAATGAAGCCAGTTCTTTCTGTTATATAGTTGAGGGCAGGGGTGGACATTAGGGAAGGTGAACGAGGCCGTCGCCTCGGGTCCCTTTTTTGCAGAGATGCCGTGCTCCCACCTTTGAGACTTTTGCACTTATTTTTTGCATTGTTTTGCTTAAAAGCTGAAGAACCACTCTAAAACATAGGTTCTCGAAGTGGGGTCCGCCGACCCCCATATCATATCATTTTCTAGTCATAATATTGAAAAGCCAATGAAGCTTTTAATCAGATATGATTTATAATTTATAAGGGGGCCCAAAACAGGTCTCGCACCAGCATATTTTTTTTCTTGAGGGCCCTGCCTGCTGGACCTTCGTCTCTTTTCCATCAGCGTTCAACGATTACGGAACGCAGATACGCAACGCGCAATTCGGTTCCGCTGTAGTGGCGCTGGCACGTGATGTTATGTTTCGTTGAGATCAGCTTGCGCGTAGTTTGTTGTCATTGCTCTCTGCAGACAATTTACTACGAACCTTGTCGGAGACTACCTTTGTTGTCAGTAAAAGCAAAGAATAATTTCCAAACACTCGACGAAAGGAAAATTGTCGTCATAGCAGAGCGAGGAACTCTCATTAGTAACATGAACGTTTCGCTGTGTTGATTTTAGTTCGTTCCGTTTATGTCTCATCACTCCGCTTCAGGTTGCACAACTTTTATGAATGAGTTGCAGCAGCCAAACTTAATCTCTGTAAGAGTTGTGTGCAACGCGTCAGGCCAGTTGATGTAAGGGTCGAAAGGCCTGGAGACGGATGGCACTTTAACAAAAGTGGAGACAGCAACCCATTCATCTTTACCAGTTGACTCTACGGACTGTGCTATTCAAACCGCTGTGTAGAACAACGTTTGCAGCAACCATACTGTGCTCCATTCTTGTGCGGTGAAAATAGTTTTGCACTTTACTTGTACTCATGATTTAGCAACAGTAAGAGAAACAAACTGTGCAAGGTTTATTGCTATCATTTATACTTCCAGAGCAGTAGCTATAGAAGGTATGCATTGCCTGAGTTTGTCGACTTATAGTTACTCAAGAGAGGCATTGCCGTTGTCGTTTAAATAGATTTAAAGGTCTTTTGTATAAACAACACTTATGTCAACTTTTCCCTCTAATGCACGAAAACAAGTTGTTGAATAAAGAGAAAAGGAAAGCGTTGCCTGGTTGACAAACATGAGTCATTAGCTTTTTATTGTCAACTGAAAAGAAAAGCTGGTAATTCAGAAATTTTGGCTTCTTACTTGTGCAGGAACGCATCGTTTGCTGAAGAAAGTCAGCCATTTGTATAGATTTCTTTTTTGAGCGTGCGACAATACTGGATTGAAATGTCAAATGTCTTTCAAGTTAATCATTCAATACCAACTCCCCGATCATAATATAAAATGCAATTGTTTGCAAAATGATTGATTTTAAAGAATAAATCTGACCGCCACGGTTGTCAATTACCTCCAACCGATACCCCAGCTGAATGAAATTTCTCAATGCAGGCAAAAGCATCCGGTTTCCGATACAATGACAAGAAAGTTCTTTTGCTTTTCTCCAAGTAGTAGTACGGCAAGAAATGATTTTAGAAAGAAAGTCAATGAATTTAATGTTTGTATTCATAGTTTTTCACTCCAAGCATTTGCGGCTCTTTAGGATATAAACATGTACAAATGTTCTTTGGGATTGTTTTATATTTTTTAATGAGATCCTTCATCTACTTAGCGTCAAATAAAGGTTACCGTGCTCTTGTTGAAGTTAAATTGCAGGTGCACTCCCGACCGTGCTTAATGAAATCGTCAGTTGCTTATTTCCACCTGACAGATAGTCGTCTTTGCCCAAAATAACAGGAAAAAACGTTTAAAGAGGTTTTAAGGTTACTCCCTGCAGCTCCCTTTTAGATGAATGATGTCAGAATCTTCAAACGGCAATCATTGCTGTACAAAACCCGCTTTTGACAAAGTAGTTGTTTCGCATTAACGTACAATAGTTGTCTGTCAGTCTGCTTCATCTTGTCATACTTTGCCACAAAATATGGCTGTTTATCAAATTTGTGGGGGCTTGTGGGAAACATGCTCAAGCGAACAACAAATTATCACTTACTGTACTCAACCTTCGTTTTGGAAGGTGAGTGACATCTCTTGCTATTTATCACATGCAAACATTACTATGGCAAGCACAAAGTGCAATCAAGTGACGTGGCCTGACTTGCGGACTCTGACCTAAGCCTTTTGCTGTTATTTGGTTGAATTTTTCAGACAATCATGAGCGCAATTTGATTCGTGTCTCGGTTTTGAGCAAAATACTTGCTTCATTGTTCGACTGCCATTGGTGACTTCTGCATTGTTTGACTCACCGACAGCTTCAGCATACCACACTTCAAACTGCAGACAAAATGTGATAACAAAAATGTGGAAAATATCTAAACAAAGCGGAACACTTCCGGTTATTTTCATGGTTTCATTGCCTGAGGTGTTTATTTGCCAATCATATCTTCTTGAGCTGATTAATGGATTATCTCATATCTGATGTTGTGCTTGAAAGATATATCAGTGTTTGCACTAAGATAGCAATTAAAAAATCAAAGTTTAATTATTGAAGCAAAATTGTCCCCAAAGCTTTTGTTTCAAAACATGACTTGCAAAGAAGTAAACAGGGTTTTTCTATTTTTCATGAAACATTTGTGACACCTTAACAGAGTAATCAGCTTGGAAAATATGTATTTACAATCTTTTCACTAGTCTCATTACTCATAAAAATTAGTATCAGCGAATCATCACATAGACATCATTTAATCACTGAAAAGCTATAAGGTATTCAGTTAAAAAGAAAATCAAGTTATTGTCTGCTGTTTTTCTCATTAGATAGGCATGAAGACTTTCTTCACTATATTATTATCATTACTTTTGCCACCTGAAGCGTAACTTCCCAAACTGACTTTGCAATTATGTCACTATGTCGAAGCTGGTGGCCTCTCGGGGTCAATGGAGGATGTTTAAGGTTTCCCAAAAATATCAAATGCAGCAAAACTAAACGTGAAAATGAGAATAACGTAGAAATCAGCAATAATAGAATGTGTGGTAAAGATCATCCTCCATACCGAGTAAAAAAGCAAGCATAGCGAATCATGAGCACGAAGGATCAAATCGTAGCTGTCGTGAAAAACAAATGTGAAGCTCTTTTGTCCTAGAAGTATTTACTTGCTCTTTTGCTCGCTGTTTCTCCCCAAGGGCCTAAATATGGCAATGCAGACGTGCAGGGATGGCACAACCCCACAACCGCAACACAACCCGCGGTTTACTGCACTGCGGATTTTGTCAAATATTGCCCAGTTTTCCCTGAGCTTTGTTTTTTCACCACTTGCCAGGTTTTCAGCATAAACTGCTTGAAACAGCATAATTGCGAATAACAAGAGAGCAGCTGTTCACTTGAACTACCCTCTGTAGGTCTGTATGAGTTATAACCATGTTTGGGTTTCTCTTTACTGGATGTTGAGGTTGGATTGTTTATTGTATTTACTTCAGCCTTCTATGTTGAACCAAATGCTTGATTCAAAATGTATTGCTAAGTGTGGCATGTCATGAAATTCAATTTAAAAAAATGCTGAGAGAGGATTTACTTGAGTTAGTTCGCTGCATTATGCGGCGATAAAGACGACGGAAATATACTACGTACTCCAAACATTTTCGTTGTCCAGGTACGTACATGTACAATTTTTAGGGGAACAAATACCACTCTTTCTTATACGTTTTGAAGTCCTTTATACGTAGTTGCAAAGTATCTATCAAACACAGGTTTGCCTGCAGCTTACCTTACCAAAATCTGGCCTTGAAGTATCATTAGATCCTAAAAAACATCTACTGCACAAGCGTTGAAGAATCAACCGTGAAAATTGTGTTAGTAAACATTACAAAAGTGACGTTCGACCCTTCCCATCAAACAAATTGCGGTTTCACGCGAGTTACATCACGCTCAGATAAATGTTTTTGCTGACGTAAGTAAAAAGACGTGGGGTAGAAAGTTTTGAATTAGCGGAGGAACTTATTCGTGTTCCTACTCGGCATAGTAAACGGATCGATCAACACCTGCTCATGGGGTCGTCAAGGTCAAGCGCTGTTTTTTTTCAAGATTTCATATCGCAGCTGAAGTGCCGCCACTCATCCGCACTTGCAGTTGACTCATGATTGACTGTCTGTTTACAGAACACGCTTGTGTTACCGGCTGTGACGGTGAACAAGGCCAGGGGCCGATTGATAAGGAATTGCGTGGTGTAGGCGTTGCCTGATGTCTGTCTCTGAATGGAGTAACATGTCCATGGGTAGATTTATGTGATAAACGTTTGCAAACGAACAATGAAACGTTTATATTTGCTTTTTTTCTTCAAGCAATAAGGAACGTTTTTGGATGCAGTTAACAGAAAACGTACATACAAGTTTCAAAAAAGAGTTTTGCACTGCTCGTTTCACAAAAGTGTTATGATGGAAACAATTGCGTTGACACCGAGCTACAGCTAAACACAAATTAGAGCCTGTTGTCCCGGAAAGTGCAGTACAATTTAAAAAAATTGCAAGTGTTGTTTCAAGTGGATTGAATTTTTCAAACAATTAAATTGCAAAGAGAGAATCTTACAGGGTTTGTTTTAAGTGAAAAAGTAGTCACAGCTTGTTATGAAAGAAAACATTCTTAAAATGCAGTTACTAGCAGCTCTCTGCACTTTTTCTCGAGTTTTACCAGTTCTTTCTGCAACCATCCCAGGTAGAAACGAGAAGCAGATGAGGCGACCAAGGTCTCAACAGAGCCCAAACAGGTTAGGGACAAATTGGCGGCTTTAAGTGCCCCAAGTGAGTGGCCCGACGCCGGGCCTTGTTCAGTGATGCTACGTTGTAACAGTTGAGGCCAAGCGAATACTTCAATGAACTTAATCAGGAGGAGAAGCGTTTCAATTAAGGTAGCAATGGTTTGTGCAATTGATGCCAGGTTTAAATCCTCTTCAGACATTATTCTCCACAAATTACAAACCGTTGCTTGAAAGGTTTGTTAAATGGTAGTATTCCACTCTTGCATATCACGTGTGTTTTGCACGTCAGGTGTAAGATGCGCAGTTTTGTTTGCAACTGTTTCGTTTGAAGTATACAACCATACAATGCTCTTATGTGATTTAACGTTGATATTTTAGATCCGACTCATACGAATATCTCAACGTCATCCAAAGCTGCGTGTGCAAATATATGCAAAGGAACATACGACTTTTTCTCATTTTTTAACGCCGAATTATACTTCGCAGCTTCTGCTCTCAAGCGGCGCGAAGTACCGCCTTGTCTCGAGCACTTCGCGTTCGTAAAAAGTCTATGCTCTTTGCGGCCCCTTCGGGCACCGAAACAGGCCGTTGGCAATTTCAAGTCACGGAGCTAAAACCCCGACAACAAACAAGTTGCCAGCGTTGTAATCGAGGTTGTAGCATGAATTGCGCATTTTCTATCTTTGCCTGCAGCTCAAGTTCTTATGAATTGCTTGATTCTATGCTTCGTTTTTAAAAAATGACTGCACGTTTTGATTTGGTGCATAGAGCGTAACCATATTCCAGATGGACAACGTAACTATAGACGAACTGCTTGCATTATTGTGTTTGAATCTGTGGAACAGCAGCGAAACTTAGAAAATCGACGTGGCCAAAACGTTCGCCCGATGTGCGGCAAATATATCAGCATCATCCAAATTCGTTTTGATGTTATCTAATAACCATTGTCACTTCAAAGGCTTGCAATATTTCGTCACAACTGCGACATCATAACGTTTCAAGATTTTGTCGAACTACTTGTCGCCAAAACTTCCAATCGTTAAGATTGACAACGCTTTTTCTGCAAAGAGGTTGCTTCTTAATCGGTTTGGGGTGACGTTCAAAATATACAATTCGAAGCTGAAAAGATAAGGCCTTGGGCATGTGTTGGTAATCAATCACTGATTGTTCTATTGACTTCCATTTCAAAATCGTTCGTGAAAACGTGATCGGAGAAAGGTTCACTTTACACAATAAATTCAAATCATTGGGTAAGGCTCTAAAAACATCTTGAGCTTGAACAATTTTACGCAAAAGGTCTTTGACTGATAGCTCTCTCTAAGGAAAGTGAAATGAAAAGGTTATATAACAATTTCAAATTTAAGCAGAATGACAAAGCTTTGTCGATCTTGAGGTATTTTCCTCTTATCATTGCTACTCGAGAAAAAAAGGAATCAGCCGCTCATAAGAAAGAGTGACGACGACAAAAGTCATTATGTTCCGGTGAAGATCAGGATAGAGTCAGAAACTGCGATCAAGAGAAACGATTCGCTTCAGTTTCGCACCCAGTTGCAGCTGGCACGTTTAGATTATGTTCGTGTTGCATCATCTTGCTTGTCTCGCCAAAACGTCGGATAACCGAGCTGGTTGGTCAGCTTATCGCCAAATATTTCGCTTTGCGTTTGGTGGGTCTAACTCAGGCCGGTTCAGGCGACAGCAGCCAGCGGAAGGCCGAATGGTTGGAACGCCAAGCGCGTGAGTCAGTTCTATTTGAGAAGTTGAAACACTAACGAACGAGATCCCTGAACGCGTGCGAAGCGACCTCAAATAGTGAGTTTGTCAAACAATGCACGCACACATATTGTGCACGTATAAGTTTTGCTTTTATGGCAAAGCTTTTTAAAAAATATTGCAACATTAATGTAATTTAGATTGAGCGGTTCTTTTTCAATAATTAATAAAATTCCTGCGTTTTGTAAATTGGCAAGCTGTTCAATCAGGAATTTTCGTAAACGGCAATCTTTCACATTACTATTATCTGCATGTATCAGTGTTGGTAAGTTGCTTATTCTATGTGTGCGTCAAGAAACTTTTTCTGACCATGTGTGCTGTATTGGTACAGAGTAGACACTTTGGTTATATAACTTTTTTGGTGAATAGTAGACACTTTGGTTATATAACACTTTGGTTATATAACTTTCAAGAAACTTTTTCTGACCATGTGTGCTGTGTTGGTGAAGAGTAGACACTTTTTCGATTCCAAATGTTTTACCTTACTGGTAAATGTGCTAGTGTTGTCGATTGAATACCGAGATTAAATTTCGTCTGCTTCTCCATCTTTTGATTTAGTCATAAGCAGTAATATAATGTCAGATTTATTTGCCAATATGGGAACACACCGCAATTGAAGGTATAGTTCCTACAAGAGTATGCAGTGTATACAGAGCACACTTTGAATGTGGGTGTAAAAACAATTTGAAGGCGCTGTTTGAGACCTCTGGGGCCTTGACATAGAAATCAGAAAAAAACTGATCTTTTGAAAGGTCAACTTTTTCCGTTGTTTTATGATATAGTTTATTCGGAGATCTTCCCATATGCACACATTGATATTGTCATCTTGACTAAGAAAGATTTCTTTCATCGTCTTTTATTGTTCTTATTTACGAGGCATAAGCTGTGCTTTTGCTGCAACATATTTAGACAGTGAACTTCATAATGCAAACACCGTAAGGCCAAGAGGCTTCGCCGCGAAATGCTTCCGCCGGTCAGACGTTTCTGTTTGATCACTTCACAGCTTAACCAAAAAAGTGCAACGAGTCGAAGGTCGACTAACTGCAGGTAGAACCTTATTTGAAGCAAAAGTTATTTTTCCAGCTTTGCAGTATGGCGAAGCTGCGATGCACGTTGGCTCGCCGAAAAGTTTTACATCACAGATCATCCATCAAGTACAGTGTCTTCATGTCACAAATGCTTGACTCTGGCTTGCATACGTTCAGAGCGTTCAAAACAGCATCGCCAAGTCCGCGCTGCACAGATTGGTTTGCATTACTGTAATACAGTACATACAGGAAAAAAAAATTTACAGACTACAGTAAATTATTAGATACTGTGACAACATATCACAACGGCACGACTAGCACTGTTTAATAGATGGGTTTAAGCAATGCGTTGCAGTCATTTCCTCATTCGAAAAAATTCATCGGGTTGCGGGCCTGGGTGAAGTGAAAATTTCTTTATTTTCACAGATGCTGATACGGAGTGTTGATTTCTAACCCACGACGTCCGTTGGCGGCAATTAATGCGCCCTATTCCTAATCGAGTCAAACTGATTAGCACGCAAATTCAAACCTTGGCCAAGGTGAAATGCGACACCAAACATTTTAGCTTATTTAATATTTTGAACATCGGCGTTAGGCGTATTATGAAACTTTTGCCAACATAGACTAGATATCTTTGCTGTATTTCAAACACTACGTAAGTTTAGCTACAGATTGTTCAATGGACTTAGCATTCAAGATGGTAAAAACATGATTTAACTTTTGCGTAACATACAACCGCACACAATAAAATACGAATTAACGCTGAAGTAATTTATATGTGGTAATTACGTAAGTAGCAACATACTATTGTCCGTTTCAGAAGTCTCTCTCTTATCAATTGAGAAAAATTAGATTTTTTCAAAGAAGTTGTAACCTTCAGGACTAAACGTTTTTATTAACGTAAAACACAACAAAAAGTAAATTAGGTAGATTTTAGGTTTTATTTCAAATTGTGAAAAACTGACACTTGGCCATAAAACCATTTCATAAATGCATAAAAATGAACATGGGTGTATGCTTGACTAAGCCTCTATTGTGCGTCGAGGTTTCTATCAATTGATTTGTGATGCGCTTATTTTTATAACTGATAATGTTGCACGCATTTCTTTCACAAAAGCGTGATACTGGTACTTGGTAGAAACTGATAATTTAATTAGTAACGCCCACTGAATGAAAAATTTCTATATCAAAATTCTTCAAGTTACCAGAGGCTTTCACGACCTGGAAAAAGACTTTATTTGTTGAAACGAAACCTGTTTTGCTGTGGTTTGTGTTTTTTCAGTTGCTTCAATTTGTTTAGGTCTGAACTAAATTTTGCAATTTCTCGTGAGGAAAACGCAGTTTTGTCAGCGGAAAGGAACTCAGTTTTTAGAACGACCATTCCTTCACCACGGTGCATAAATGATACCTTTTGCTTCTCTGTTTTTAAGGTCATAGTGGTTGCAAAGAACCTGAATCAATTAAGTGATAACCAATTTGGTAAAACTTAACACATTCTGCTTCGAACCACGATCAACATATTTGCATCAATTCCTCTCTCGGGATCTTGAATTAAAGATGCACTGCAGCCGTTTCCTTTCCGTTTTCTTGATTTTTTTGATCATTCTCAACTTGCTCATCGATGAAAATCGCGTCGAAGCAGGACGAGTGCGTCACATTAAATGCAGGCACGTCTGCAAGCGATGTCCTTACAGGCGATTGCGAAGAGAAGGTGAGCGTTCTTGGCATTTGTGCTGCTGTGCAACATTTCGTGAAACGCTTTATTCCCTTGTGGCTGCATTCTGTTACCATGTGGGAGGAAAACTGAGTTTCTTGGTAGATTGCTGCTCAACAGCGACATTTACATAATTTAGCCCTTGTGTGTACTGTACTTCAGAAATTTATAACAATGCATTTCCTTGTTACCTTGCAGCGAAAAACAGGACTGCTGTGCTAATAATTTTCCATTTCCACCTCCTTTAGACATTCGTTCATTCGATTCTTTGAATGCAAGGGCCTTTTGAATTTGATGCTGAGATGAATGTTTTGAAGTGGTTGTGACAAAAAACAAGTAAAGTAACTACGATATACTTTTTCTTTTCATTAGATATTAACAAAACTTTGCTTAAACTTTCACCGAAAACACTAATCAAAAATTTGAACCAAACCAAGAGCAACCAAACGTCTATTCTTAAATGGCTAAAGTGCAACATATGTCAGTTCTTACTTTTAAAATCGCCGTTTGTTATAAGCGAACAGGCCTTGAAATCATGTGATTTAACTTTTTCGAGACAGATTTCACAAAGCCGGTTATTGAATGAATTCACGCTTTAGTGATGAGATTTATACCTGTTGTTGGCCTGGCAACACGTAATTTTCAATGTTGCAATTGACATATTAGAAAAGGAAGGGATTAGGAGGAATTATCTCATGATTTTCGTAGGAAGTCATTTCAACGGTTGATTTTGTCGGAACGAATGGAAGAGAAATGAAAACTTTTAATATTTTTGCAGACACCAGTTTTATTGTTTTGTCGTGTTAGAAGGTTTTCGTCAGTTATGCTTTTCGTTGTCGGTTTCAAGAAAACATGTTGCATTACAATGAAATTACCAGTCAAAGCAATAGATGTGAACGACATTTTTGTAGACGTTTCACTAACTGCTGCTACGATCATCAGTACATTTGCAATTGGAATTGCAATTTGAAATTGATACATTTATTGAACTTCGAGCCACGTAGCAATCCATCAGTCATGCTTTTCGCTTTTGGTTCCAACAAGACCTGTTGCATCACGTTTCCAACATCACGTTTTGCCTAAATGTCAATTCAATATCGAGAAAAACTGAAAATATCTTACAGATTTGAAAGTGGCTCAATCTCCAGCCTTCTCTCTTCCTGTTGCACAGTTGCAGCCACGAGGCAATTTTAAAGTGACGTGAAATCAAACATTTTCATTTGTTTCGTTGTAGCTTTACTTCTAAAGCATTTTGAAACCAACTCGGGAAAATGGAAAAATCGTGTGGAAATCATTAACCACTGCAACTTGTGTTCCCCCTAATGGGAAGATCCTTTTGTTGTAAAAATTGTGTTTTTCAAATCTTTAGTTTTTTCATTCTGGAAAGTACAAATTTTGCCTGATTTTGTACCGTCACTAGCAAATATACTATAAAAATTTATGTATCCATGACAAACAGAAAAGTATAAATTCCAGGGTCTCAAATTATGTGTTTTGGAAGAACTCAAACCTAAGTTTGAAAATTTTTCGTTAAAAGCTCTTAAAGCACTTGCGTGCAGAATGCTTGCATATGAACAAGTTTGTTTTGCGTATTTTGCAGTCACTCCATGCAAGCATGGTTTAATCATCAACGCCCTGAAATCTACCGAAATCAGCACTCTGATCAATTTGATAATGAACATCCTGATCTTCGGTTGCATTTTCGTTGGCAATTAACAAAGCACAACCAACCTCTAGTAGGCGCTGTTGCACTCCTTATAATTGCATGAAAATTGCTTTGTTCATTTGTTTTTACAGCTTAGCACATTTCTCGGGACCATCACAGGGAAAAAAGCTTAAGCTGGGGTGGTAACAGACACCCAAACACGAATGTCGTTCTTCTGTCTGGTATGCAGCCACATGTCAACATAAGTGCTGCACGCTTGCTTCGCTAATGATGGACCACCTTTTCACTACAAACCATTCGCAAGTCTTTGCTCTCACGTGAGAGAAATCTGATAGACGTTTTGAAACATGCCGCTGTCAAACTGTCTGACACTTCACTAAGTGACCGCGCGGCACCCCTGAGTATTGCAAAAGACACTCCGATAAGGCTGCATTACTCTAAGGAAATATACCTGTTAAGTTTGCAACAGATTGGGTTGTCTTTGCATTTAGTTGCTTTTTCTGAAACTTAAATTGTTGTCGTAGTTTACGTCATAGGCAATAGCTTTAAAAACCCTTTCATTCCTATCAAAAATCATAAAAGATTCCACATAAATTATTATTGGCTGTTGTGTTTTGTATTCTTGAAGTAAAGGATTTCTCGTTGGAAACGTTACTGAAAACATTTGTAATCTGTGACTAAATCAATTTCAGAAAAATCGTCTTATTACGTAAGCTCTTCTAACAGGAAAACTTTTGTCATGACGAATTGCTTTGGCGTTTTTAAGATGATCAATGCTGTAGCAACAAGCAAGTTCATGACCACTTTTAAAAAATCTCTCTTCTTGCTTTGTTGATTAACAAATTTCACCTTGCTTAATTCATTTCTGCTTCTAGTAATTATTCCAACATCCTTCATATTAGCATCGCAATCGAAAAAATCACATGTTTCCGCCCGAGGTAGTGCTTGTTGTTAGCAGTGCAAATGTTATGCAAGCACGCTGGTTTCCGCCCAGAATATCGGAATCCTCTCACAACAATCTCTTTCGTTGTTCGCCGACCTTTGTTTCTGCTGCAAACGATCTAATCGCATTTTCCACGCATTAAAACAAACCAGAAGACGAGATCAGTTCTCATGGTAAAGTGCGTCTTGACCTCGCATACTTCCACGTTGTCGTGATCAGGCAAGGCCTTTCAAAGGTAACTTTAAATGTGAATGCGGGGCGTTATTGGCGGACAGGGCTTTTTATTCACAACGTTCAGCCCAACGCACAAAGAGAACCCACCATCAGGCATCTCTATAATCTGAGGTTAACAAAAGCTACGACAATGAAACAGAGCAACCAACAACATGCAAATGCAAAAGAAGCAATGCCGAAACAAATGTACGAGGCAATAGATTTTAGTGAATTGTGACATTGGTTCAGATTGGAAGAAGAGAATATTGGAATGCACTATGGAATTCACAACTCAGACCAGATTTTCCTTGGAAAACAAGAAGAGTTAAAACTATCATAAAATCTAAACGAGTAAACCACGTACAAATCATATAGATATTGCACGTGTTAATTTTGCAAAAAGTGAAAAAAAGCATTTTGCGGCAATACTGCACTTAACAAAAAGCTGTTTCAATTGGCACAAGTGAAACAAAATGCAAACTTACACAAAAATTTTGGAGGGGTTGCTGTTCTGATGAGCAAACGGTAATGAAATCAAATCTACATCTCTACTTTAAAAACCACCTTGAAATCGTGCAGCAAGCAAAGATGGCATTTTTTCTGAACACATTTACATGTTGATACAAAGTGCGTGTGATGACCTCAGTAGCCTCTTTAAAATGTACTGCAAGAAAGCTGCAAATGCTGGGGTGTTTAATGCAAGAATACACGCAAACTGTCATTGTACCTATTTGTAAAAACAAGAATGGGGACATAACTGATGCTGGGAACTGCAGACCGGTTTCTCTTGCAACTACCATCTCTAAATTGTTTGAACATTACATTTTATCCTCCATTCTTGGCCATCACAGACAACCAGTTTCGTTTCAAACCACAGCATGGCACTGATATGAACATATTTCTACTCAAAAAGACGGTGTTGTGTTATGTAAACAGGGGTACCGCATCCCAGTATTTGCAGCTTTCTTAGATGCGTCAAAAGACATTTGATGGAACTAACCACAATCTACTGTTTGCTGAACTACTGAAGCGCAATCTACCCAAGGGCATAATAAGACTGCTGATGAGTTGGTATAGAGACCAAACCACGCAAGTGAAGTGGGGCACTAGCTTTTCTTTCCCCTTTACTGCAACCAACGGGGTAGGGCAAGGGGGGTTCTAAGTCCATATTTCTTCGCCGTTTACCTTGATGAACTCTCAAGCCAGCTGGGCTCAGCAAGAGTGGGTTGCACTGTGGGAAATGTTATTGTGAATCATCTAATGTTTGCTGATGTTATATGTGTGTTTGGCCCTAGAATTAGTGGATTTCAATGTCACCTGAATATTTGTGATGGTTATACTTCTGAACATGAATCCACTTTGAAATGCAGCAAGACAATTGATCCACCTTTTTGTCCTAAAAAGTATAAACAACCTGCTTCATCGAATGCTTTTCTAAATGGTGTAAATATACAATTTTCTGGCCAAGTCAAATACCTTGGTGTGTTATTAAATGTCTCACTGAATGATAACAATGACACAGGCCCGTAGACAGGTTTGAAGTTTGGAGAAGCAAAACACATTTTTAGGTGACAAGATTTTTGTTTTGTTACAATTTTGAGACAACATTTGCTGGGCACAACAAAATTTGGGGTGGGCTCAAAAAGTATTTGACGGGCATTTCCTCCAAATGCTCCCGTGGTTACGGGCCTGTAGTGATATCCAGAGACAAGTAAAATCGCTGTACTGTGCAGCAAACTTATTGATCAGTGCTCAGCTGCAGTGAAAACACTCTATTCCGTGGCTATTGCATGCCAATATATATATGCTTGCCAGTTGTGGACCAAATACACACATACTAGTATGAAACGCTTATGAATTGTCTACAACAATGCTTACCGAATTATGCATCACATACCCAGAAATGTAAGCGTTCGTCTACACCAGGGTAACCATTATGTCAGAATCTTCGATGCCTTGTTATAGAAAATATCTGCCTGGCTTCGTTCATTGATGCGAGACTTCATGAATTTTTTATCCGATCAATTCAAAGATCTGATGCTTTTTACAAATCTTTGCTTTTCCTCCATTAGTTAACGCTCTTCAATGAGGGTGACCAATTGTGGCAGTTGGTGCTGCGTTGTCTTGGTGGCTCCTTTTCTTCAGCATTGACTATGCGTAGAAATCTAAACCTTCCGCGTGCTTTGTGGTGCCTCAGATTTTTGCTCTTTCTTGTAATTACGCAATCAACCCCACCATGTCGAGAACGTGTGGAAGCCAAATATGTAGTCAAATTTAATTTATAAAACTAGTAAAGTAGCATCGGTCAAATTTTACTTTAAATTTGGTGAAAAGAAACAGTCGTCAGTGTCAAGCTACAAAAATGCCTTGCAAAACATTTGAAACCTTGACCAAAACAATTCAAATGATTCCGTGAGCATTCTACCCGTCGTTATCAGCCATTTACTTAGAAACCTGACGTGAAAATGTCATCATTTTCCGTCCCACCGCCGGATTACTATTTATTTGATAATGAGTGAATGCAGCTATAACTGGTGCGTTATTTCAGTGTTTGGTATCTCCCTGTGTTGTCTGTGTTCATCATGTAGCACTTGCTCTTTACTGCGCTATAGCCTACAACTAACCATTTTTGTGCTATTGTGTTATTTGGGTAGGTTGTGATATAGACCATGGGTCTGACAAAATGTATCATGCTATTTTCACATTACTGTGCAGTATTTTATTAAATTATTTGCATAATTGCACGCTCCTTTGTGTGAATGCATATTTACTATCAACATGTACTTCAACCAATACGCTTGCTCTAGCACTGGAACAGTGGTTGATTGCAGAAAAGACCAAAGGTCAGTTTCGCTTGACATCAAATTACCTTTGCGTGACCTCTCGTAACCGAGAGCAAATAAATGTCACGGAATCTCACCAGGGTATCTGGACACGTCCGATCTTTGCCTCGGTGGTGTCTAATCTAGTACTTGTCGCATCTTTCACATAAGCCTTATGTCATTTTTGCGATAATTGTTCCATCAAACGGTCTTTACAAATTCACTTTATTCAGAGATTTCAGAGATCAAAATTTGACCTTGCAATATCTTCACAACGCTTTATTAAAATATGACATCGTCACAGGCGTACCTTCCCATATGGAATCAACTCGATGCTGAGAGAGGGCTTGCCCAAGTACGTGAAAATGTGAGGAAAATTTTGAGTGTCTCATAGATTTGTCAAATTTTTGGCCCGAGGAGCATCCTCCGAGTTTTGCAACAAGACGCCCGTAAAACAAAAAATTTCAGATCCAGGCGAGACGTCTGCTGCGCTCGACCTCAGTTCACAGCGAGACGTCTGCAAAGATCTCAGGTCACGACCCGAATATTTGTAAAGTCATTTCACGCATCCAAAAAATTTTAAATATTTGAAAAATTTGCTTGAATCTTTTCAGTTTCAGGGGCAACGAAATTTCAAACCAGGAATTCATTTTAAAAGTGCTTTGGTGTTACTAAAGAGATTACCATGTAGAAAAAAGTTGATTCTGTAAAGGTCCAATTATTTCCTTTTTAACAAAACCATGTGTAAGCTGCAATCAACATTTCCACACATTTCATGAGCGTCTTGAAAAGGAATGTGGTTCGAAAGGAAGAACTGCATTCTCTGCTATCTACTGAACATGCGATTACCGAAAAATACGCAAACAGTATTTGAAAAAACAAATGAATTCATCACGCACCTTCTGTACAATCTAATCAACTCGCTCTTCTGAAACGTTCAATTAAAACCGAAGCAGTGAACACACCATAGACAGCACCTAAAACATTTTACTAGTAATCCTACAAAAGACGTATTTACACAATCTGTTCCAATTCACCTGATTTTTTGTCGCTGTCTGTTCTGAACGATATTTCCTACATACATGGCCCATGCCGTCGCGTTCGCGACGGTCAGAACGGCGAAGACACGAGAACATTTGCGGAACGTTCTGACACAACGCAATTGCAAGTACAAGGTTACTAGCAATGTACCTGCACAGCACAGGAATTGTCTTTATGTGCCTTCGACGATCGACGGGGCAGAGATTTGTTTAGGGTGTTGAAGAGATCGCCCATTTTTCGACCACACGCACTTGGTCTTCGACGAAGTTGTTCCGATGAGAAGGGAGGAGACAACACGACCGGACTCCGACGAAGATTGCATCCGCATTGGAGAGTTTCCCTGCTACAGTCATTATGCCGAGCGCTTGGACAGACTGGAGCAAGTTCCAATTTTTAAGGTTTTGGTACCACCCTAATTCGAACCATGTCGAACTACGACCTACCAGACGAGAAACGAGTGCTCTAACCACTAGACCACACGTTCGGCATCCTACATAGTGCCTGCCTAATGTTAGGAATTAATTCTTTAACAACTAGCTTCTTTTACAATTCCCTTTTGCTTTACATCTTTACATTACTAAGTGTACCTTTGAGCTACTGTTATATTGTTTAGCTGCACAGACGAAACCAGCTAATAATTCTGCCTCTCTGCAAAGTAAGTAAACAGTGTTGGTTTTTTCTGTATTTCAGCTCATCAAGGATTTCGTCGAGTGTGCCAACGCTGCCACGGCTTCTGCTCCTCCAAGTATTCCTTCTTCTTATCTTAGCATCACGATATTGAAACTGAGTTTTATGCCTCACCATCTTCACTTTGTTTTTTCTTTTAAACTTCTAATAACCACTTAAGCTAAACATATCGATATTCTCTCCTTTCTGTTTTTGGAAGTGAAGCGTTTTCATGCTTTGCATTTTGGGAAACGTTTGTAACATTTTGTTAAAGTGTTCTCTAACCCTCTCCTTAGATTGCATCTTGATTGTATCCGATAGCAAATGACCTCATGTTGTGATCCAAACTTGCGTAAGTTGAAACGTTACTTGCTTAAATTGTTGTAAAATTTTTGCTGCAATTTTTGTAAAATTTCAACAGCTTGACTAAAAAGTGTTTTTGTTACATTGTTTGATTCTCTTGTTGCTTTTCGCCTCATTTTGAAACATTGCTGCTCCCCTTGTGTTCTGTGGAATTGGACTGCTTGTGAGTTCAGTTCCCTCTGCTTGTACATAGAGGCTGATGTGTATCAACAAGGATCACTTTCATTAGCAATAGGAAAAGTTCGAATGAGACCAGGTGTGAACACATGGTTTGAAGTTTTACATCGACAATCATGACTCACATTTACATTCTTTCCATTGGCAAAATGTCAAGAAAGAAACGCAGATGTTAACTTTACCTTTTAATGAAAATAACGGCCAAGCAAAATGATATGAATGACACCTGCTTTAAGAAGAACAAATATTTTGTAAAATAATCCTTGCATTCAGAGATCTTGGTCTAAACATTTTCGCTGATATAAGTGAAAGTTTTGCTAAAAATGCAGAAGTATTAACATTGACCTGTCTTATACAAGAGGATGGTATATCGCTTGCTATTGGCAATCTGGAAATTTCTTTACATCAAAGATATAACCTTTTCTCCATCAAAAATTCACTATAAACGTTGTTCTTCAAGCAAAGAACACAACAAAAGTTTCTGAGCTTAACATGGAATGAAACGAACTTATTGCTAAAACCATTTCCTGGTGAATTTGTGTGAACTTTGCTTGAGACTACTGCTTGTGTAAAACGTAGCATCTTTTTATGTTAACTTTTTTTGAATATGATATTTAGGTTCGCGCAACGTTCACAGCGACACAGTTTACTTGTTGTTGTTTTTTTGTTTTTGTGATCACTAACAGTATTAGCACACTAAAACGTTTTTATATCTTGTTGAAAATAAACGCACAAAACTGCCTGACTCTCCCATTCAAGTTCAGAGAGAAAGTATCTAGTTATTGTATATGACGTCTTCTCTCCCACACGCAACAAAGTAGACTTAAGCATACATGTCAGTTGAAAGGAACACACGCAGTGATGGGATTCGACCGGTTTGCAAGAACATGCTCCTGGAATTTCTTTAATCCCAAGAACCGGTTGTTGGCTTAGGTCAGGGGTTTTCTATTTTTCCCCATGAACACCTTTTACTTACAACTTACTTCATACACCTGTTACTTCAGTGAAAAACAATACTAAAATTTGAGGAAATAACTAAAATCAACAATTTCCCTTACTAGACTGTACCTGTTGGCAACACGAAGAACAACCTTTGCACTTATATCAGGCCAACCAGCGTGGTTTGCCTCAGGAAAGTTTGATAATGAGAGAAATCTGTTGATAGTCGGTCCTGCAGCGAGAGAACCTGTTATTAAAAATTGGAATCCCACCACTGAACAGTGAACGCAGGATACATCAAAGGACACGAAGACCGATACGTAGTTGGCGATGGGGGTAACAGAAAGCATACGCGTAGATGGCGCTAGAACGATTACTTTGATGAAACAACACAAACGTACTGCAGATATGTGGCGTTAGTATAAAGCACACGCATGGGTGGGCACAAACCCGGTTGCTGTAATGTTTAACACCGTTGCACATTTTGGCTGTAGACCTGGCAAGGGCGAAGCCACTTATAAAGTAAAGGAACATTGGGTTAATGCAAGTAAGGAAAAGTGTGCTGCTCTGAGCACGAGGTTTTATAAGCGCAATGCGCTCATACGATTAAGGGAAGCAGAAAGCGTTGCAGGCAAGTTCAAGCTGCCAGAAGAAAAAAAAGAAATTCGCAGGTTTCACAGATATTGAGAATATTCGTGATAGTTGAAAAGGAAATGCTTCGCAAAAGCCATGGACCAGCGCAGCGCTGCAACGGTGTCACAAAATTTAAGCAGACTGAGAAGAAAGCGTTCAATCGTTCGGTTTTAATGCATTTTTGGTCGGTTTCAGGATTCATGCATGGGAACGAAAATTCCTTTACTCCTGGGTAGAAACATGATTCCCAGTACGATTGGAGACTAAACGAATTGTAAAAAAACAAAACATACGGGATAAGACGGATGTGGTACATTTGATCGTGATTGTGTGAGTGCAAAGTTGTTTTTGCCTTTTTCTTCTACCCTGCGATTTTTACATCATGAATTTTGTAGAGCAAATCGACAATCGACAAATTGAAAACGTCTTGGAGGACTTGATTCACTTGTGTTTCACAAACTACACGCTTTTAAATGTTTCGTTTGATTTAGAGCAACGGCGCACAACCTGCGGCCGTACGGTTGCATGCGGCCTTCGATAATGAAATTTGCGGCTGTCCACATGCAATTTAAAATATAAGATTTGGCGGCCGTGCTGGCGTATATTGAAGCAAAACAAACGCAAGGCAAGAAAATCAGTCGACATGAATCAGTCCACCAAACTTTTCTTTTAATAAATTCGTTAAAATGTTCTACATTTTATTATACGTTTAGGCACAAGTAAATGACATATACCGGATAAAACCTATTCTTTAAGTAAACGTATCTCATAAATATAACTCGAACTCATTGGCGGCCGTACTTCTTATAAATAAAAGTAATGCCGCCGGCAATAGCAAAAGGTTGTACACCCCTGATTTAGAGAAAGTGTCTGCGACATCCTATGGAACTTTCTCAGATGACTATATTGCAACCATTTATAAAGTTGTTCAATCTTTCTCAGAAACGGTTACGGTTCTTGCCTATAGATCGCGGGGGTTCCTTAGCAAGATTTAAATTCAGTGGAAATGACCTTACGTTTTGATGCGATCATTACGCACAACTTTGCAACGTCTGTTGTTTTACTGAAAAAGTGTTACTTCTTTTTGCTCTCTTTAATGTGCATTGTTGCATAAATGCGCCACCTTAAACTCTGATTTTGCTCAAAAAACAAAGCAGAAACTGTTTTTACTCTTCTTGTTGTAGACTCGTTATAAATGATTCCAATTCCATTCACTGAAATCTTCAGCAGCTACTATTATTCAAGACTTACAAAACTGTTTATACATATTTCAAATGTTATAATCACTGTACCAGTTGAACACAAATCTCACATTGCTGTGAAGCAGTAGAATCCAGACTTATACCTGCTTCGGTATCGCTTTGAGAATTTTCGACCTTCTGTATCGTCTCAAATTTGGTGAATGCATCCAGGTATCAATAATGCGGAATAAAGAGGCTGCACTGGTTACAGAAAACAAGGTTCGGTGATAAAATTATCATTATTATTTGAAACTAACCATTACAAACGTGAAATAATCTTCTGAGAAAATACGTATTGCAAAAGTTTTTAATCTCAGCTACCGGCTACATTTAGCGATTATTTAAAATTAATTGCAGATGTTCATCCATAAGATAAAAGACCGACTAAAACTCGGCAATTTGCTTGACCGTTCAAACTCATCTGCAACAATTTTGAGGTACAATGCAATATACATCTGGTCAGAAACACTAGCGTAACCAGACCAAAAATTTGGGGAGGCCAAAAACGTGGGGGGAAAAATATTTGATTTTCGGCAAATAACAATATTTTTTTGGGGATAGCGCCTCTCAAGGCACAAAATGACCATATATTCTAAAAATTTGGCGGAACCATATCCCTCTAGGCTCCCCCGGCTACGCCTATGGTCCCCTAAACGACCGCGCGAACCACTATAGTGGCTCTAAAACGTTGTCTAGCCATAACTCGCGAACGGCATAAGCTAGAAAGTCAGTGAAAACATGCTCGGTTTCAGAAGACAGCAACGCATCTTTTGAGGTATGCCACACG
>Ga0210059_1000155_pt1 | contig 68027 bp, 45 predicted proteins | sample Ectturendosymbi2_FD_188042 | JGI IMG/M metagenome (GOLD analysis project Ga0210059, IMG submission 188042) | Ecteinascidia turbinata endosymbiont from Florida, USA - Sample 2 (SPAdes) (version 2) | ecosystem: Host-associated > Tunicates > Ascidians > Unclassified | place: Key West, Florida... | reverse complement strand
CTCTGTTCTCTATGTCAGGGTCCTCTTCCCTGTTCCTATTTACAACGGTCTCTTCCGCAGGGGTCCCGGATTCGTCCGTAACACTGGTATTTTTATTTGGAGCTGCCATGGTTTACTATTGAGGATACCCGGTAAGGTTCTGATCTTTTCCGGGGCAATGATCAGTAGTCCCTTCTGCGTCGTGACCTTCTCCTTCACAGAACATCTAGGATGTACTGTAGAGGTGATAGCGCACCTCTTGCTGTGGGGCCTTGTCTTCCCGTTCCAGGATTCCGTGCCTTCCAGACTTTACCCGCGTTTGCCATAGCACATGCCGAGTTGACATGTACCACGCCTGGAGAGCGACGTCTCTCCATAACAGCCCAAGTCCATGGGCCGTCATTCACTCACACAGTTTAGCTCACCAGCCGAGGTGAGGAACCAGGGTATGCCACCGGCGCGCGCTTACCGGCATCGTGGAGGCATGCATGAGCTAGTGAAGCAGTCAGTAACCAATGCCTTCGTCCATATCGGCGCACATGTGGCGCTGTCTCAAGCAGAGCATGTAGGACCGTGCTAAGCACGTACGTACAAGGTGCAAGTAACAGACACGAGTGCAGATATGTGGCTGACATCAGGTCAAAGGTGCTATACTGAACAAATCTTCACCTATAGAAAATGTTTAGGAATGGAGAATATGAGGATAGTTATCAGTTAGTACCAAATCGCGACGTTTCGCTAGGCTGCTTTAAAAAGTTATACTCTCGTACATTTATTTGATAGTGTTGGGAACCTAGCTCGTCGCCGATTTTCAGTCTGCAGTTATAATGTCGGTATTGTTACCAGTACCACACATGTTTGTGACTTGTGACTATCGCATCAAATTCTTGCTCATTAAAGCATCAATGCAGAGCAGTGGATCTTAACCTTTACAAACACCCCGAACCCTTATGTAGTTTTTCAAGCTTTTGTCGAACCCCATTTTTGCCCAACATAACAGAAAGTAAAATAAATGGGTTACTGAAATGAAATCAACGAACAGTTCATATTTTGTTATAGGCATTTTTCAGATGACCTTCATCGAACCCCTGAAACGGCTCCGTCGAACCCTAGGGGTTCGATCGAACCCAGGTTAAGAACCACTGATGTAGAGACAGAGTATTTGCACCAATTACAAGTCACTTTTTGGGCTTCTAAAAATGAGCACATTTCCAGGTTCCGTCTTCGCTTTTCTTTTGCGTCCTAAAACAAATTGGGAACAATTTCTTCGATAACACGTTCAGTTAAATATACCCTAGTGTAGGTCAGTTAAACTGCTAGGATTACATTTATTCACAGCTTGTTTCCAGTTCATTGCGCTGTTCATCTGCCCATATTTGATTCTGACTCAAATAAAACCGTCGACTGAACTTTTTCTAGCATGTTTCCAAGTTCGATAAATGGGTCAAATTCACTCCAGTGCAAAATATTTGGATTGCTCTGGCAATTAATCCCCAGTGACACGCTTTTAACATTATACAGTAGTAGCATGTGGTTCCGTGAGGATACAGTAACTGCAGATGAAGCAACTCTTAAAACTGCAGCCCACGTTTTGTGCTAGTACAGTCAGCAAAACGGGGCAGTGAGTTTCGTAGAAACGCAAAAATTCGTTCTTTCATTGAATCCTGGCGAGTTAGATCCAATGGCCAAAACTGACCTCCAAAGAATGAGCACAGGAATAAAAACTGGATCAAAAGCTAAATTGACGGATCAATTGCCAATCATTGCCGAGTTAGAACAGGAACAGAAATATTATAACAACGCTGAAGCATGGATTGAAACCTGTTGTTGTTTGTTTGCTTTCTTGCTTGATAAAACTTGCCATCCTACTGTCGCTCCCGTTACAACTGAGGGGGTTGGCATTTGATTACCACCGGACATTGTATTATGATAAACAGACATAAGGAATTACACTTAAACCTACCGGACCGCAAGCGAAATTTGGAAAAAGTGGTGTCTTGTGGCGGCAAGCTCAGCTGAACAAGATGCTTGAAATTTCCAAACAGTCCAGTTAGGGATTCTAGGACAACTGCCCACTTGGATATCTGACAACAGGACAACTGTCAACCGAACAATTGCCAGCAGTACAACCGCCTACAATACAGTACAACTAACGACTGCGACAACTGCCAACTGCAGAACAGCTTCTGTGAAGCGTAGTTGTAAATGATTCTCTTACAACTACCCTTCACACAAGTTGTTCTCCAGTTGGCAGTTGTCCGGAGTCGTTAGTTGCATTGTCGGAAGTTGTCCTATACCAGGGGTGGGCAACCCCTGGCACGCGTGCCGAACTTGGCACGTGAGCGAGGCCTCGGAAACGAGATCCTCCCCCTTCAAATGAAAAAGTTAATAACTTACAAGTCTCAGTATTATCTGATGAAACTCGTTTTTCGTTTCTTCATTTTCGTTTGTTAACAATCCGTTATTTAATTTAACCCTTATGTGCTTTTGATGCCATGTGGCTACAAACAGAGCCGTATCAGCCGCACTCCATACCCCCAATTGGGGGGAGGCAAGCTGCCGCAGGGGCCCAAAATTCAGACCCCTCACCACAAATTTTGGTTGGCACGCGGAAGAATTTTGTCATTGATTTAGCCGATTTCGGCACGCAGACCGAAAGAGGTTAGCCGCCCCTGTCCTATAGCAACACGTAAACTGATGATATACGGGGACACAACGAAGTAATAACAGAATATAATTAAAAGAAAAAAATATGTTTTAATACTGTGAAACAAGCTGAATCGAATACACCGCAAAGTCCCGAAACTACCACATGTGATTACACGTTGCATCGCTGAAATCTGCAGAGGACTTTCCGCAGGGACTTGGGTGGAAGTGATGGCTGTTTACTGTGTGCTGAGCTGGCAGTTCAGCATGAAGTGGTTCACATTGGTGTTAATGTTCTTATTCAAACAGTCCTCGCCATCTACATATTTGTTAACTTCATACAATTCGCTCTTTATTAATCTACATCAGCGAAATCCAAACTTATGACCATGACCAGAATCTGCCGCGCACCTCACAAGAAGAATCGTTCGTGCATCTCGTAACACTTGTATTTGTTGACCTGCATGGTGTCGTTCTTCTGAGGACAGAACCGCAGAACATTACCCAGATTTATTCGACCGGAGCTGGAAAGTAGTGAAACAAGGATTCAACCTTGAACTGATGTGAAAATATTAAAAAACCGCTTTTTGGTGAAGTTATCACATGACCCCTCCAGCATTAACATTTTTCCTAAACGTCAATTCCAGTCACTTAACAACAAACAAAAGCAGGTACTTTGTTGTCAGCAAAACCTAAACTACATATTTTTATTAAACAATTGAAGATGAGGCAGCATTTACTCAAAACTTTCCGCAACAGACAACTCAAGTTATTTTTGTTTTGTGTTTCTTGCGATGCCCGTTAAAAAACCTTATACTACTTTTGTGAATGGTTTGGAGGAATGGCTTCCAGCGATTTTCACTGTGCATTAATTTGGCACCTGAAATTTTCTCACACCTAACCTCATTAGAATGAACCCGCTGTATCAGAACTCACCAATAAGGCATGACAGACATGCACTTTGATGGGTAAGAAGGAAAATAGCAGTGCTGTTCATTATAGCAGAGAAGACTTATAGTTTTCATACCATGAACATCAATAAATGTTCACAATCGATCCGAATTGTGTATGAAAAATCATAGCAATTGCAAACTGAAAGTGCAACCTTAATTACTACAGCACGCTTTCAGATTTCGATTCTACTGTTTTTGGTGAAATTAAACGTGTGCCGAACGCTAACAGATTTGTCAAAAAAATCAATGATATCCTTTGTGGTGAAATGTTCGAGCATCTAGTATCTTTGTTTTCATCTACTTTGGCCGTTAGTTTCATCATTAGGCGCGATCAAATACATTTTGAGCGAGAGTGGCTAAAAATACACAACAAGAATATTGTCAAATATAGGACAAATTTTTCAACAAAAGGACAAGTTGATAAACAGACGTTTCTGATATTGAAGCACATTTAGCAGTGGCGCAAGCGAAACAAATTACGGAGAACCCTGCGCCCAGTAAAAATAATGCCTGAAAGTTGTGTTTTTTTCATCTTGCGTTTACATTGTTCACGATCACCATTTCTTGCTGTTCGACATCCACACCCTTTTTTAAATCACTGATGCGCTTGTTTTGCTGTTTTGTCGAAATCGCTATCACAGTGTCAAGACATGGGCAACATCTTTTGAAAAAAAAACGTATTTGGTATATTTTCCGATTCAAAGCTCTAGATAAAAGTAAATTAAGAAAATTTTTAAAGCTGTTAAAAGATTTTGGAGCACTGAAAGAGAGGAAAGGTATTTTTTCAAAAAGAAAATTGAATTGGGCGTAATGAATTTTGAGGCAGGTTTAGTTTGCAACATTTGCCAAAACCAGCAAGGTGAGAACTTCTCTTCAGACGCTGTGTACTTGATTTTTTGTCGTTAAAGAAAACTTTTCGCAGAATATATTCATAAAGTTCAATTTCATTTTCATAAAGGTTCAATTATGTAATAGGTAGTTCTTTGCACAGCACATTTTCACAAGTCCCAAATCTCGACGGTAGCTAAAGAAAATGTGCATCGATATTTAGCGATCAGTCCAAATGGAACTGTATAAGACCAGTTCATTTCCTCATGTAATATGATGCAGTAGGCCTAAGGTGACAATCACACGAAGTTAACAATTTTCCATTTATTTGCGCTCGCTTATTTATTTTTATAGAGGAATCTACATACACTTTGCCAGGCTGTTGAATATGTTATTCCTTACGTTTTTGAAAAATGCTGATGAAACTGAAAAAACATTACGTATTGTTTTTTCAATCACATTCACTTCAACAAACTGTTACATGCGTTTGTAAAAAATGTTCAATACTCGTATAGAACAAACATTCGAGCACTTTTATTGCATTCAGCAAATTCGTGATCTTTCTGACTTGTTTCATTATTTGCGATTAAGTAAACCCAGCTCTTCAGTATTTTTGTAAGTCTGTTTTTCTCTCAAGAATTGACAAAGAAACATACACTTATAGCAGGATCGGCAAAAACAAGGCCGCGGCCCGAGGCCGGTCCATGAAGATACTGTTACAGGGCCGTGCAGAAACAAAGCCAAATTGGTGCGAAAGTGGTTGGAACGCCTGACATAAGGAACACACTGCGGGTACCATTGACTACCATAATCCCTACAGATCCGGGCATCTTATTGCGGCAAAGCAAGCCAAGATCTCTCACTGAATCAGTGCCACGATGGCTTACGAGTTGTAACAAATTTGCATGTGCCAAACATTCATTATTTTCTCGAGGGCCGGTCTGCAACATAATGCTAGGCTGAAACAGGTCCGCAGTTCGAAAAAGGTTGCCGACCCCTGTCTTCTAGGATATGTACAAAGGGAAAGAAACAGTGCAAAGTAGTTTAGTACCGACGGTCCATCGCTACGGAGGGTTGTGAATAAAATTCACAAATATGGAAAATGAAAAATTAGACCTATTTTACACAATTTCAGAAGTTAAACATTGCTATAAAATTAGGAAACTTTCACAAGTTGATTTGTGTTTCATCTCCTTTCCAACTCGAACACCCCGGAAAAGACTTTTGCTGGCTACGGATTTGTCAATGACGCTATGTAGACTTCAGCAAAGAGTCAGTAGATGAACCACATAACATCATAAACCAAAGCATGTACAACGCGCAAACAATATTATAACACAGTCCAATCCACGTACGGTCAGCACAAAACTGTGGATGAAAATTCGACGAAGTAAAAATCCAAAGATACGCAGCTGCCTGCCATGTATGCCGACACATACAAAAATAGAAAAGTAAATGCAGTAGAAAAGCATGAGACACAAAATAAATGGTTATAGACATAACAAAGAATGAAGGCAAGCAACATAGGAAGAGTTGAGAATTTTACAAATGAAAGTGAGATATGCACATACATGATTAAAGTCAGTTACAATGCAGGTTAGGAAAAGGGAAGCCGTGCATCAGCCATGATCTGATATTACAATGAGGATGTGTGCATTGGCAGCGTGCAACAATATGGCAGAAGCAATATTTCGAACAGTGCAGACCATGAAGAAATACCGCAGTTTTCCATCAACCATGATGAAATACCACAATTGCCCATATGGACATCAGGGGACACTGTAAACCCAGAATACAGAAAAACAGGGTGGTTACCGCACCAGTCACTCAAAGATTTTAGATAATAATGCAACAGGTTACAACTTGGAATGTGCACAACAGTAATGGTAAACCCCGCTGAAAATTACTTCACACTCGACATCTCTTCGTCAGAAAAGCAAAACACAATCGATTACTCTTGCTGATTGTCAAATTCAACTGTTAGCTTGCCGCGAAAGTTGAATCTCACTTCGATAACAATTCATATTAATTAAACTCAACTGAAGCCAATACTACGGCTAGCTTGCTTTCGAAAATGGCTAAAAAACGACCTTGCGTATAAGTGACAAAGAAATATAATTTCATATACCGTTACCATGTACTGCAAAAACCTTATTGTAAGCTCGGTACAAAGAAAGATCTCAGCACTGAAGGTCATTTCTAGAACTACTGCTTATCTCTACTCCCCGTCCCTCAAAATACAGGTCACCCAGTTAGTAGGATACGCCAATAGCCATGTTCCACAGCGCAGGTACATTTCAATAACCAAGTCAAATTGTGGTAGCCACTTGAGCAGCCTGGACAGCACCCTCTAGTAGATCGCCTCTTCCACTAAGCGTAAATGCTCGGGCAAAGCATACACGCAACAAGCAAGAGAAAAGAAAATCGCTCTGTACCAACACCTTGACCTAGTCCGTGCTGCGGCGATCATCCGATTGCGTGCCGCTTCTGCCATGCAATTACCTCTCTTTTTTCTGGAGATGCCCAAGAGAGCAAGCAGCAGCGCATTACACACGTTGAGGGTCGACGGTTCATGTGTAGCCGAATGGAAAATCGCAAGGAAGCGAGCGGTGCACCAGGAACACACACGGAGCTTAAACAATGCCGCAATAACCCTGAACATGGCCATATTTCAGTGCACCATGCTGCTCTTTGTCAGCGTTGTTCGAGGCTGCGAACAGTTGTCAAGTAAGTGCAACGTTGAATCAGTAGAAAAACTACCCCTATACAAACCAAGAAAAACAAGAAGGTGAATTCATAAAGGATTGGTAAACAAAGCGCTTATCATTCGAGAGTGTCCACCTGAATTTAAACAAAAAGGCAATCGCACAGCTTTCCAGCACTGAGAAGCTAACGCAAAAAGGCTAAACCCGAGGCGGGTACGACCGAAACAGTAAAGGCGACTCGACAGCCAGACGTGTGTCCACTGTCAAGTTGTCGCGCCGTATACGTGTGTGCGTCAGCGCGTCCACCAGAGAACTGAAGAGAATACCTGGTTGGCGGCTGCGCGCAAACTCCCGTTCTAGCGGCATTGGATTCTATCGACGAAAGCGGTCGGCCGTACAAGAATGACCTTTTCCGAAGCGTTGCATCACGTTAAGAGGCTCACGTTTCCAAGCCACTCAGTAGTTACCTTGTCTTAGCTAATATATCAAAGTCGTACGAATTGAGAACAGCCATTGGCAATACACTGAACAGCAAGCAAAAATGCCACTTTTCCTTATAAAATGTTGCCAACAGGCCAAACTCTAGCAGCGAACGCCTTGACTTCGCTCATCTACATTTTACTTATCCAGCGTGGTCATACCTTGAAGTAGTAAAAGTATGGAATTGACGAAAACACGCGATTGTACTGCGCACACGCTGAACATAATCAGAACACGGCAGATATAAATTCGTGGAATACGTGCATGCGTCACGACGTGCGCACGCCATAACAATGGGCTTAGCCAACTGCTATATAACCTTGCCGAAGGCGCGCCGGCAACGGCGAACTTGGCAGTTAATTGCCAACAGCTAGTATTGCTTGCTGACGGTACAGGGCGCTGTTAGTCCTGCTCATACGCATACTATCGGCCGATGTGAGTTGATTTAACAATCTGCGGTGGAGAATATTCTTCCACGCATTTTGTTTCTTTCGGATTACTTCGCCGATGAACAGCTACGGAATGAGAGCGGCGATATCGTCATCAGTTTCTCAGCCGTCAAGCGTCCGAATGGTAGCTATGCTGAACGACCTTATCCGAAAGACTTAAAGAAGCTTTTCGCAAATTTCAACTTTACACGAAGCGCATATGCTTTGTCTTTGCAACCTGTAGCTATCACTCTCATACCTAGAGCAATTTTAGGTTTGAATCATGAAAGTAGATGCGTTTCCAGTGGAAAGTAAGAGTTCTGCAACAGCAGCATACAAGTTACAACACACAGAAATGGCAGTGAGCAGCGATAAGCAGTCTAAAGTGCATATGAACGGCGGACGCACAAATCACGCATATCGCAAGATTGCTGAAAACCAAGCTTCAAGAATGTGTGGGGTTGTTAACAGCACCAATAAGCTGAAGTCGATCTCTATACAATGTTTTTTTTATTGAAGTAGCGTTCACCAATGCAGTTTACTCTGTCATGTGACATCTACCTTAGCTGCCTTGGTAACTGGCCTATTGTACCACTCGTACAAACCTTTATAAAAAAACGATTCCAACGTTTCAACAAAAAAAGAAGACAAAGTTTTGCTTGCACTTTTACATTTGTTTAAATCGCTCTTCCTGTCATGTGAACATTACACAAAATATTCTACCTGTGAAATGTTAACGTATTAAGCAAGGAAGATAATTCCTCTGTTGAGTGCATGCAACTTGGAGATTTTGAGTTGTTACTTGGGGGCTGAAAATTTTGCACATTACTGCTTATTTTCCAAGGAATTTTGTATTCAACGCGCCAAGCCATATCCACTTGTGCCTTTATTCCACTTTTCACTGCCACACCGCGACTTGCACAAAAGAATACTTACTATGGCACAGCAAAAAAACATACCGTATAAAACAGTGGTTCCCAAACTTGTTTGAGCCGTTACCCAAATCAAGGTAGCGATTACGTCTTATTACCCTCAATATTTCGCAGTTATCGCTCATAATATATGACAACATAGTGTTTTTGGTTCTGCATTGCCCCCCGAAGAATCGCATATTACCCCCATTTTGGGAACCACTGGTATAAAAGATAACCGAACCACTCTATGTTTTACGATTGCTCAGTTGTTTTCTACAGATACGCTGATATATTAGCATAGAAATATGGCTGTAAGGACAGTATGCCTGTTGAGAAAGCAGCAGGCATATGCAAACTTTCAGCTACTGCGTTTAACGTCGCAGTTAAATTATTCTAACTCTTGAAAGGAGGAAAAGGTAAAGATAGCGACGCAAAACTTTTTTTAACTCACAAGTGTTCATCAACGATGCTGTTTTCAGGGCAATGATACAAATACGGGTACATAACTGCCCAAAACATGTTTGGCATGTGGTGCTATGGTACACACAAACTTGATCTCAACCATTCACCTAGGAGGCAAGGATAAGTTTTGTTGCTGACAGGTTGCCGTTCTCATACGATTGAAAATTTTGCTGATGTGCAACTTAGCAGAACAGCATAAGTTTCACATACGCAATGAAGCGCATGGCAATTTTGAATGCAGTAGCTTTTATTAACTACCGCGCTGCTGAAAACATTCTGATACTATAGCTATGAGTTCATCGCTTGCATAGTTAATCAATACCACAAGCTCCATCACAAGACAGGGTGCAACAGAAGAACAGGCATATTTCACACAAAATTGAATCAGATGTCGTCAGTCAGAAATGATTTTCTAATAAATAGCTGAGATAAAGGAACTTGCTGTTGCTAATAAAGTTCCTCAGCACTTCCGAGGTGGGAACTAGAGCTGGCCTACCACACATTTGTGAATGCAACATGATCGGTCGCATCGAAAGTTTCAGCAAACGTGTTCAATAAAGAAGAATGCCATTTCTTTTTTGCCACATAAGTGCCTTCTGCCACTATTCCATGCCTATAGCAATGCACGTGGTAGTGGAGCTGCTTTTCACACGTTGAAGCCAAATGCGTTTTCTTCAACACGCGTTCACGGTATTCATTTTCACAGTAAAGTTGTTTGGGTGATTGCTGTAAGCTTTCCTGCTTATGACAATATCTAAAATTGATTCATCCGTATAACCAAGCACTTTGCTGAACGCCAGTAAACCAATTGCTTTGCAGGTTCTAAAATTGAGATTTGCAGAATCCTAAGGAGTCAAAATTCAGCTTTGAGGTTTAGCAAGGCCACAGTTTACTAATTTTGGGCTATGAAAATACACAGGCCATATACGCAAAGTTGACCACTGTGCGAAAGAGGGTCATAGGCGGCGAAACCAACGGCCACTGTTCAAAAGAGTTTAAGAAACGTTGATCTGAACCAAGACAGCTGAGCACACATCTAATTTTAAAAGAACCCGATGTTCGATGTTGTGAAATCCACAATAGAACGGCGCATGATGTAAAGTTGTGTGAAACACTGGACTGACGTGATCGGAAAGAACACACAGAAGTCTGACAAGTCACGCGTGGAGTCATTCGCCACAAAACGACCACTTTCAATTGCTCCACCCGATTGCTATTTTTTCGGTACAGATGTTTTTCACTTTCTTTTGCCAAATTTCGACATTAATGCTTATCATTCCGCTGCGTTTTTTCAAAGTAGTCTTAATATCAATAGGTGAAAGTCAAACCGACAAATTTTCAGTGCGCATTTTCATTTCGACTAAAAGTTGTCTTGTTTCTCATTGCTGAACTTGTGCTTGCCACATATGTACATCCTCGCACACTTATTAGTAGAGGCAGCAAAATCGCTGAGCGATGGCGAGAGGCGATTGTATAAGGCAGAAAATGTCACATAAGCTTTCCGCTTCAGGCGTTCGCGAAAAATGGCGGCTTAAGGAATGACCGCAATGGCTTGCTTTATTTTTTGCTTTGAAAAATGTTACCAATAACTTGAATGCTAATTTATCTTAAGTAATTTTTGCAGGTAATCTTTCGAACGTCCATATTTCTGGCTAGGTGAGGATGCTCTATTCCGATGCTATAAACATAGGTAATCACGCGCACACATGGCCACGATATTTTTGGATAAACGCTTTACGTCATAATTAGTAAGAAAACTTCCCGGTGTGTTGCCCGTGCTTTCTTGCTATAGTCGCAATCGTAAACTTAGCTGAAACTGGATAATGCCTTCGCTTCTCCAAACAAAGATATGAATGAAGAACGTCAAAGACATGCAAAGCTTGTAATAAGTAGATTCTACGCCATATTCTGATGCAAACAACTTACAGAACGGGCACATCAAGAGGTTAATTAAAGGTGTTCGCAATTAGCCCTAAAAAGTACTTAACAATCCCACGTCTGCTCCATCAACCTATTTTCAAGGTTGCATGGCAATTAAAAAATCGAATTCTATGCAGCGATAGTCATACGTATGCACAGCCGTACATATGAATTCGCTGTACCGGAATCGCCCTTCAGAGCAGAGAAGGCTTAACTTTCAATGGTATGAAGTTTAAACAACACTCTGCCTGCCAACTTATTGCTTCCATCAACTACCTTGAAAACTGACATTGCTAAATCCATTTCCATTGCAATAAACAAATCCACCTCAACTTAGCCAACAAGTTCAGTTCACATAGAGTGGTAGTTATAAGTTTATCAATGAGTCCAAGTCATACCAGGGCATACAAGCATGTTTCCTTCAAGTTTCGAAGAATAGCATTAAGCCTTCATGGCACCATCACACGAGTAGATATAACAGACTACTTAAATTGCATAGTTTTTAAAAACCTTATTGTTTCATTTTTTTGATTGCATATCACCTTTCCAGTGGCATGCGATCAAGTCCCAGGTTACAAAGCATAGCAAATGCACAAAAATGCAACGCTCGCGACAAAATGGCGTCATGCTTTTTTCAATACTAAGCCTAAGCAAGTTTCAAGCAAAGGCATTTCGATAGAAGTTCCTTAACAGAGAAAAATTTAACTGAGCAATCGCCGAGTGACGTTAGCAAAATGTGCGAGAATGTTCGATAATTGCCCTGAATTGGAAACACCTAAATGCTCGACCACACGATGGTGCTGTTGAAGGTCTAAGGAAGACAACGTATTACGATAGTAAAAGCAACCCCAGAACAGATAGCGATAACAATTTACCATCATGCTTACCAACTCGGAATTGCTGTGGCTTTTCTTGTTTTCTTCTTGACATTTCAAATGCCAGGCATTGTATTCTTCCATCACAGCGGGCGGAACAACGAAGCGTGGTTAGCTATACTGGCCAACGGACCATTGAGATGAATTTGAGCCGCCAACATTGTAACAGCGGCGCGCTCACTTCTCTTTCTCTTTGCTTTTCGTTCTTCTTCTCGGGCGATGACCGAGCATGTAGCCAGACGCCTCGCCGTCCGTTTGTTTATTACTCTCAAATGTCCCCTGTTCGCGTATGTGCGATGCGCGCGCAGACCACCACTGCGCAAGTTCAAGTGCAGTCTCTGGTTCGTAACGAGGGCGTTCATGCAAAGAAAGAAATGCGGATCCTCGCTCGCGCTGCGGCGCGTCTCGCTTCTCGTGATATTTACAGTGGTATTGGGAGTGACATAATGCAACTGCCGGTCACCTCTAGGCTCAAAGAGCTGATGGCGCTGTGATTTCGCGCTGCCTAAAAGTCGCCCCGAATGGAAAGAAACGACTTGAAATACTGTAGATTTCACCCCAGGAAGCAAATACTCTGTTGTTCGGAGGTTTGGAAAAAAATCAGGCGTCTATGCAGACGCATGTACACTTCATAACAAGTTAGTTGGGCGTCATTTCTGTCCAAACCTGATTCTGTGTCAAGTCATTGTTTCAGAAGCAGGTCTGTCATGCGTAAGGACGGTTGCAGAAAAATAAAACCAATATAAATTGAGGTTCTATTTGAATAAGAGTTGATTATGCCCACTCAGTAGGCGAAATAGATGGACTAATCTGTAAAAACCAAATAGTGTCTGATTCTTTGCTATAAAAGGTTTTCTTGTGATGGTTGCTATCCATCCCCTATGTACAAGCTTCTCATATTTAAAGCCACGCAATACGCTGCATTGAGTAAAACTGTATTACACCGGACGCTCTGTTGCCTTCCAAAAAAAGAAAGTAAAATGTCGTTGTGTATGATTTTACAGTGATAACTTAGCTCGATCCAGGCTTTTAAATACTTCGTGTGTGAAGACGTCTGCGACACTGACAGTAAGTTGTATCGCCGGGCGTGCCAGAGTACTTGGCCGTGGCGGAAGCATCGCCCCTCGTGTGGGGGCAGCGAGGACAGAATTGCTTTGTTCGAAACAGGACCACTGGTTGTTGTATACTGACTTCTAGTCTTCAACCAGTTTTCAACATAGCACGCAACTCCATCGATCAACAACGGTTTAATCAATCAGCTGATTGTTGTGCATAGCATGTAGCCAAAAATCAGCAATCATTACCAACATGTAGTCTATGCGTTTCTGCATTGACTACTCTGTTACCGTTTTAAGGTTAAAACTGTTACATAAACCATTATAACAAAATAATTCCCCGGTCTTCTTAGTTCTTGTTCATCATAACTATGTCATGTGCCGACGCAAAGAGAACCCTGTTGAAACCGATCTGCGTTCATGGGCGTCGGAAGGATTTTTCCCAGGGAGGGGCCAATAGTGGATCTTCCAGGTGGAGCCAAAAAGATTTTTGCAGAGGGGGCCAAAAGTAGCAAAATGTAATTTTACCGCTCGAAAGTAAAAAACAACCTGTTTTTACTAAAATTTTGATGGGAAAATATCAAATTTTAAAACCAGGCGGGGCCTTGGCCCAGCCGTGTCTGTCCCCCTTCCGACGCCCGTGTCTGCCTTTGATCTTTATCTTACGTTACACTGCAGTGTTTTTTTACTTTATCAGTAGCGAATCCAGGGGCTAATTTGCTGCAATTGCTCCCCCGGACGAACATGATCTTCCCTGAAATGATGCTCCTTTACAATTACTGCGCTGCTTGTATGATAATGGCTGACTCTTAGTTTCACATTTTCTTTTCAAAGAAGAATTACGAAAAAATGCCTTGCTTGTTTGCCCCCTAACACCGGGGACGGGTCTGCCACTGCACATTATGGTGCTCTAGTATGTTGGAAAGCTCTGGTGATGGTAAATTTAGAAATTGAATGTGCGCTCTCACATGACGTCAGATGAAAAAAGGTGTTGATTTGGCCATAATTAGATCCCGGCATTCATAGCCTTACAAAAGTTTGGCACTCTTTGGCAAGTTACACATGATCATTTATGGTTTTTAGGCGCCGCTTTCGCGATCACAGACTGGGGTGTTATGGACAGGAAACAAGCATTACAACTAAAAGCCAGAAAACGTCTCCTCAACGCTGAAGAACCGCTCCAGATTTGCAAAAAGCTTTATTCGCATGAGATATTTATTGCACAAATCTACGTTATCCACATACAACAAAGGCAAGTCGTTTGCAATAGCATACAGGTTTGATCTGTTTTTCACATTACTCACAGTGAAAGCTGTTTTCTATATGCGACGACCTATGAAACTACGAGACTGTATTGGTGCCAGATGTCTTTAAGCAACCTGACAAACAACGGTGAAGGCAATTTGTGATGTGATAAGCATGTATCTGTATAAACCGCAAGCTGGAACATACAGTTGCAAAACTTTGAACTTAACTGAGCAAAAACAAAACCAATTAGTGGCCCCAATTTTTGTCATTATACCTCCTACCTTTCCACTGTTCCGGCCTCCCAGTAAATCGCATTACCTGAAGCAGGCTCTGGTTTGTTAAATCTGAAGGTTTTCACCAGGCCCGCAACCGGGCGTCAAAGGTTTTCACCTATTATCGTCAGCATAGTGCTACGTATAAACGCAATGGACTCCAGCGTATTTCTGCGCAGAACAACTCTGAGAGGGACGTCTTTTTGTTAGAACTATAAATTATTCCGTCGCACATAGTAGCGTGCAAACTGGAAGGAGAATTTCGTCACTCTGGTTATCGCAGGGAAGTCGTTATATTCCATTTGCAATGAGAACTGGGGTGCACGAACTGTTTTTTTTGTCAAAATCATGTCACGCTATGGCGGCATGTACTGCACCTGCAGCAAACTGCCTCTGATCGCTTTCCTTAAACTTGCATTTGAATATTTCTCTCGAAAACTTTTAAATACAACTTTGAATGACGCAAATTCACGGTTTTTGAAATCGAAGGATATATTTTACTTGAAAATTGTGTTGTGATGCAATCATTATTATCAGCGTTTCACCTCTGCCGTTTTTACAGGTGAGCGCGGTGAGCAGTTGTCATCCCTGTTTCACCACCTGGCGCACAGGAAAATATCACCCAGTAAATCGTTACAGAAAATATTTTACTATCCAACAAAGCATTTCCATTTAGGCAAACTTGTTCGTGTGTGAACAAGAGTTTATTCCCATTCCTTTCACCAGCAACTACCTAGACACTGCGGCCCGACAAGCTGAGCTCATTCGGTTGAAAACGAGTGGACTGCTGGCATTACCAATCCAAAATATCAAACAACACGTCTACGCCAAATTGTTAATAAAAAAGTTACTTCGATTCAACTTTTTGTCTCTGCCTTGCAGGCGCGGTGTTTGAGCAGCAATGTTGATATTACAAAACTGCTGGTGAAACCTATTCAAAGCAGTAGCCGAACATACGAAACGTGCTTCCTGCAAGAACAAAAAAATTAAGAGATAGCGTATGGCAGAATTTATTAATCTGAGCCACTGACTTCCTATGATGTTCAAAACTAAACAGTTGTTCATCCGCAAAGCAACGAACTTTTACTTCGTTATCCCCACCCCTGCAATAGACTAATACTGAAGGTCTATTGCGGGCAGTGGCGTAGCCAGCCCAAAAATTTAGTGGGTGCCAAAAACTTTGGGGGGCCAAAATGCTTCATTTTAGGCAAATAACACTATTTGGTTTAGAAAAACGCCTCTCAAAGCACAAAATTACTTTATTTTCTAAAATTTTTCGGGGGGCATGGCCCCTTTGCCCCCTCTGGCTACGCCTATGATTGCAGGGGTGGACCACCTGCGGCCCGTGGACCACCTGCGGCCCGGGCGAACATTTAATATGATCCGTATCAGAATTTTCGTTACCCAACTTAGAATGCAACATCGCGTCAAAACGAAACTCCATGACAAGCAGACATCATGTAGACTAGGGATCTCAAACTCAAATTGCTCCGTGGGCTACATGAGGACTTATAAGATAACCCGCGGGCCACATTATGACGCTGATGCAACAATAGCGGTACCTGAACTTACTAGAAACAGCTTTTACATCTTATTTCCTGCGAAAGGTATCATGAATTACAGGCAAATCATTTCTAGCCGTCTAAGGAATTTGTTCACTCCCTAGTTGATCACATAAACCCCGGTGAATAAACTAAATAATGTAAATGTTATTCATTTCATTTGTTTTCATGCCCGTCTTTCGTCTAGGGAGGGTCGCGGGGCAACAGCCCAAGGAGGACTTGGAATACCTCACAGTCAGCAGCAATTTCGGATCGTTCTGTTGGCTCCACACCAAGACGGGACCAAACAAGGTCGGAGATGTAGTTACACCACCTAGGCCCTGGACGACCTCTGCGCCGTTTTCCCGTGGATTTAGCCAGCAGGATCAGTCTTTCGTGGAGCATTCTGGATACATTGCCGGACTAACGTGGTTGTGATCTCTCAATTCGGAGAAGTGGTTCGACATTCAGGGCTCTGCGAATTTCAGAGCTGTGCACTTTGTTACGAAGTGTCACACCAGTGGCGTAACGAAGCGGGCACAATGCCCCGGGCGCCGAATAACTAGGTGGCACCGAAAGGTCCTAACAATGTCGCTAGTTTTTTCTTCAATACAGCACATTTACTCCCAAAAGACCTTAGGTTCGAGCATGGGGGCCAAACGTGTTTCTTGCCCCGGGCGCCATCTACCCTCGGTACGCCCGTGTCACACCGTGGACTCTTCGCAAAAATCCCATCTCTGTCGCTTGCACCTGAGTTAATATTCTTTCGGTCATTACCCGAGATTCATGACCATTGGTAAGGATCGGAACAAAGACCGATCTGAAAACTGACAGCTTTGTTGTGTTTGAAAGCTCCCGTTTTGTGACCACAGCGCGATGAAGCTCACGCAGAACTGCGTTAGCTTTAACAATCCGTGTATTAATCACTTCCCTCCACCTTTCGTCACTGGCAAATAGCACTCCTAGGTGCCTAAACTTCTCCACCTGCTGCAGTGTATTTCCGCTCACTTGCAGCATACAATGCCTTGGATCATAGACGTAGCCAGGGGGGGGGCCAAAGGAGCCACGCCCCCAAATTTTTGGAAAATATAGTAATTTTGTGCTTTGAGAGGCGTTTTTCCTAACAAAATAGTGTTCTTCGCCCGAAATCAAACATTCTGGCCCCCCAAAAATTTTTCGCCCTCCCAAATTTTTGGGATGGCTACGCCACTGCCTTGGATTTGTAGAGAGATATAATACCTCGGTATTTTTAGTGTTGATCTTCATTCCGGTTCCGTGGCACGCAGCTGAAAACGATCGAGTGCATACTGAAGACTCTGTTGAGAAGCTGTACCAAATCGTCAAAAAGCAAACGGTTGATCCTGCAGCTTCCAACTGGACACCCTCATCGACTCGGCTGTGACTGTCTATCCGATTCACGTAGACTGTGAAAGAGAATGACAGCACACACCCTTGTCGGAATCCAACACCAACGGTGAACGGTCGTGATTAAACTCTCCTGACACGGACCCAAACTTCTGATCAGGAATACAGTGACTTGACAGTTCATAACAGGCGGCCGTCAACACCGTACTCCCGCAATACTCCACAAATATTTTACAAGGACCCCGGTCTTATGCTTTCTCGAGGTCGACAAAGCATGTGTAGACGTCTTTGGCATACTCCCAAGATTTCACAAAAATTTGCTGGGTAGTGAAATTTCGTCTGTAGTACTACGGCCAGGACGAAAACCGCACTGGGTATCATTCAGCTTTGATTCAATCATTTCGCGGCATTTTTTTCAAGGAACTTGACAATGTGAATGTTAATTATTTGAAAACTCACGAAAAGCATCGTGGGCCACACAAAAGGCCCTCGCAGTCCACACAAAAGGCCCTCGCGGGCTATATGCGGCCCTTCGAAATGCAATTGCTGTTGGGGACCCTTTTGAAAGCAAAGTGCTTACTTATTATTTGCTTCGGAGTATATTAGACGAGTGGATAATAGATTTTTCACCAAAAATGAGAAAAATTTACACGCGAACCACCTCGAGTGGGCCTCTAAAAAGGGTGGCCCGAGGCAAGTGCCTCGCTCGCCTCCCCTTAAACACACCACTGGTTAAATGGCATGCACGATGTGAGACCGAGATGAAATACCTTGAATTTATGGCGCAAGCATCTTTGCTTTTCTGTAATACACTATGAATTTTCTGCATTTCAGACAATCATTTCAACCCAACCTACCTTCTTTTGTCTGTATCTATAACTATTAGAGTAGAGAGTAAGCACGCGTTCGCGCGCTCCACCCACAAGCAGCAACGCAAACTACAAGATTAATCAACAAACAGAGAAAGAAGTTGAAAGAGGATAAATGTGTATAGATGCTATTATTTTTGTTTTTAGTTTGTGAAACCTTTTTTCTTGTAATTTTCCACCATGCATTACACGTACGTCTTTGCGGAAACAAGTAGAACCTCGCTTCAGGATGGTACAACTCGGATTCATGTTGACCTTTGTTTCAAAAGATCCGACAATGAGAGAGGTATATACTTTATTCTGACCGAATCGTAGCAAAACATCAGTTGTCCAGCAAGCATGCCTCGTGACATAGGTGTGTGCAAAATCAGTCGGTGTAGATTAGCGATTCTCAAGTTTTTTAATCCATGGACTATCTTTTCAAAAAAAATACCCGACGGACCACTTTGCTAGCTGACATCTCATGAACAACTAGTCAAATACCAGAACCTAAATGATCATACATAAATTGATTGTACTGCAAAATTTACAATTTTCAGGAAAGTTTTATCAAAAATTTATGGAGCTCTCTGTCGATCAGTAGATATTCTAGGTGGACCACAGTGAGAATCACTGGTGTAGATCCACCGGATGCATGGAATCAGGCATTTTGCATGAACGCAAAGTTTAAACCTGTGAGTTTTAATAGATTTAGGTCTTTCAAAAACACATAAAGAAGATCTAATATCCACAGTCGCATAGTTTCAAGAGTTCTTGCAGACTTGCTTTCTTCTGGCATTGTCAGTACGTATCTCAAGCACATATCACACCGGAACATTCGGCGCGGCGTTGTCCATAAGACGCATAATGTTTAATGATTTATCTGCGAACGAAAAACTTGATCCATGAACTATTGTTTCTTGTAAAGAAACCATTTTCTTTATCAGCAAAAAGAAGCGTTTGGCAGGTAAATTTCGTGCTGGCGAAAAAAGCTTCGGGAGACGTTTGTTTGAATTGTCTGGCAAAGAAGAAAACCAACAGTTCATTGGGATCAGACAAACAACTCTCTCGTAGCTCTCACGTTTTTTGCCCTACCCTAAATATTTGGCGACACCACGTGGAAAGGTATCCGGCACCAAACACTCGTTTGAAGCTTTGGGAAATGCTTTAATACAGGGGTGGGCAATTAATTTGGCTCGGGGGCCACTTTAAGAAGGCCGCGTGTAGTCGAGGGCCGTAGCATCAAATGGAAATAGAAGCAAGACTCAGTTCAAATTAGCTTCAGCAAACTCAGCGCTAACATTTACTGTCATAAATTGAAGGAAATTTCAAATTAGAAGATTTTTCAAATGAGAAGACTGAAAACGTTGCGGCCAGCCACATGTGGTCCGCGGGCCGCTATTTGCCCACCCCTGATTTAGTATGTTTCCAAATGAAGCAAAACATGAATGAAAGCAAAGGCGTCAAAATTTCATCAAACTTTTTACAATATCACTCATGTTCCATATCCCGCCTCACGGTTTGATTAATGATTTGCTTGCAAAACAACTTCCTATCGTCTAACTCTGTGGTTCCCAAACTTTTTTGTCAGCGGTACTCTGCAAGGTTATTTTAAGCGGACAAGGAACCCCCGCCAGAAGAGCCAAGTAAACATAAACTCTTTTTGGTAAAACTCCATATATGTCTAGCAGGACTTTCAGCGATCCGATTTACTCAAGATGGCCTTTTTTATGCGACTTATCAGCACAACCAAATATCTGCACCGTATTACTTGTTAGTCAAACTTCGGAACGCCACAGTCACAGCCTGGAAAATGAAATGCAGCTCATTGTAACTACACTGTGCGTCACCAATGAGCAAAACGGGGAAAAAGGAAAGCTAGATCAAACGATACAGCGGCTGCCACACGCCCAAAAGGTTACAGGACATATCAGCAGTTTTTGCTTCAATTGGAAAGTATAGCTCGTGGAACCTTTATATATGTCTATGGAACCCTAGGATTCCCCGGAACCCACTTTGGGGATCGCTGGTCTAACCTGTAGGGTGGCCAACCTGCGGCTGGTTTCATGCGACTCTTACGTAATTACCAGAAGTCCTACTAAATAACATGCATAACAATAAATGGCTTGTAAAGTTCTGTCGTTGTCATGTTGGTGTGTGATATTTACAATAAATCAAGCTGAGCAAAGGTGTGTGTGTTAGTGAGGAAGAGATAGGGTGGTATGTTCATGTGTACCTATGTGCATGATGTGGCTCTTTGCGGTAACACATTAAGAAACGTGGCTCTTGGTCTCTGACTGGTTGACCACACATTAGTCATCTTCGTTTCAGAATAAAAAACAAAGTGAAACCTTGCAGTCTGGACACCGAAAAACCTTGCGGTTATCGAGTCGAAGCGCCCCAGCACAATGAAACAACTCGGTGGTATTACAGTAAAAACAAAGACACATAGAGCAGTGAAGCAGATCTGAGATAAGGAACATGAAAATAATTCAGTTTCTTTTCTACAAAATTGCAGGCGCAACGTTACAAACCAAACGAGCAATCGCAAACACATACCAAGCGTATGCGTAAATAAACGATAAGACAGATGAAGTGATTATATTTTTATTAAAAAATTAACAAGATGCATTCCGCAGTAAATTTTCCGGCCATTCATTAATATTGCAAAAACAAAAATAATCGGTATTGCTTGTTAAAGGTGTTGCGGGATTTGCCTTTGAATTGTTGTTCTACATTTGCCCAAAGAGTAGCTCATCGATGAGAATTTATTTTTTTACCAGTGTTTGTTGAAACTTGTTGCAGAAAATAGTTTTGGTCAGTTGCATATCTTGTATTATGACGATGAACGTCAGCCGTTTCCTGAAACAAGTCTTTGAATGATGTTGGCAACAGATTGTGGTGAAATTTACGTATCAGTTTAGCTAATTCAAATAAATATCGTGAAGTTTCAGAATATTGAGAGATCTATACACAGTGGTAATGTGACATCTAAAATTGCTATATGTAATAGTTCGTAGTATGTTATTGAGCACTATTTCTAGTGGTTGCAAAACAGAGTTACTAGCTGTGCCCCATAAAATAATGCAGTATTTTAGATGACAATATACAAGACTAAAATACAACATTTTTAGTACATAAATTGATACCAGATTTCGAATTTTATAGAATAGATAAGATGCCCTACCTAGTTTTGATTTTATGGATTGTATGTGAGATGGGATTATTTTTGTGTGAACAAAATCAATGAAGGTGTTAATACTAACGAATCCACGATCCTTTTGGGCAGTGGCGTACGCAGAAATTTTTTATGGGGGGGGTTCATTCAGTGGCATATGGTGGACATTTGTATTTGGTGTGCGCTGTTTGTGACGTCACAATTTGACGTCATAGTCAAGTTTCCAAAGCAAAGTTTTGGCGAATTTTGTTGACATAATATTCATATTTTTCTACATCCATTCCCCTTATTTTATTGCACTGAATATAAACTTTTAGCGCTCCAAGTTAGGCTATCGGAGTTCAGTTCATAACTGCAAAAATATGAGGCTACGCGTTAAAACAGGGGAGTAAAACATACTCATCATTGAGTCAGAGCTGTTTGTAACTGCAAAAGGAGGCTGCGCTAATGCCTTGTCGAATGCGAGCGGTTGAGCACAGAAAAAGTGCGACTGGACGGGCTGGCGCATACCCCTGCTTGAAAGATCGAATCTTGGTAGTTGCTAAACTACACAAGAATTGAGAAGGCGCATAAAGTGCGCAAGAAAACTTTCGATTTTTTGTTATTTATAGAAGTCCAGCAAAATTTTTGTTTTCGTTTTTCCCTGCTGAGACATTAGTAAATGCCTGAATGCTACTGTGTTAACAACTGCTGTTTTTGAGCTCGTGCAACAGTTCTACCATGCTACAGAAATTGGTAACGTAGCCAATGGGTCAGCGCTTGCGCTGATCAGCCTTAGCAGACAAAATAAATGTAATTGTTTCGGATAAAGTGAACTACCGCGGAACACAATCTTAAACATGCGTAGTGGATGAAAAGTCTGCAAAATGTGGTGAGATGGTTTCTGGACGCAGACTACAATTACGACTATTTGATCGGTGGAGATTATAACATTAACTTAATTACTTATCAAGAAAATTCAAATGTGTCAAACTATGTTGATTGTCTTACCAGCCGTGGCTGTATTTCTCTTATCAATAAACCAACCAGATTCAGCAAAAATTCAAAACCATCTTTATTAGATCATATATACACAAATATTTGTGATGAAAAAAGAATACTTAATTCTGGAATTACTATTTTTGATATTTCTGATCATTCACCAATTTTTGCAAACTTCAACCTTCACCATCCAACCCATCAAAATTCTAAACCTAAATTTAGATGCATGAAACATTTTGACCCAACTATTTTTGTATCTGACCTCAGCCTCAAACTAAACAACCTTAACCCTGAGGCTGATGATGTAAACGCTCTAAGTGATGAATTTGTGAAAATTTTTAATGATACTATTGATACGCATACTCCATATCGCTATGCATCTAGAAAAGAACAACGCTCCTTTAACAAACCATGGCTTACCAAAGGCATTTTAACTTCTACTGCAATAAAGAATACCCTCTACAGAAAGCAGTTGACTGCAAACAACCCAAATATTATTAGAAAATACAAAACTTACAGAAATAGGCTTACCCACTTAAAAGAAATCTCCAAACAAAATTATTATAAACAAGCTTTCCAAAAATGCCATCATGATATAGAAAAACATGGAAGCTTCTCAATGAAATAATAACAATAAAAAACAAATCCCAACAAAATAATAGGCTTTTTGAAGACTCAGAATGCCAAAAACAATGTCAAGATTTGAAAAATTTTTTCTCAGAAGTTGGAAAATCCCTTTCTACAAAAATGAAACCATCCCCTACCATTTACAGACATTTTATTAAACTTATAAATTCAAAAAATTCATTATTTCTAGCTCCTACTGATGCATATGAAATCCAACTGCTCATCAACAACCTTAAAATGAAATCTAATAGTTCTCCTAATGATATTCCATCCAAATTTTTGAAAACAGCTAGTTGCATTGTGTCAGGATGGTTGTCCAAATTCTTCAACAAATGCATGGTTACTGGTAAATTCCCGGACTCCTGGAAAATTGCCACCATCACTCCAATTCCTAAAGTTCATAGCACAAGTTCCTCATCTGAATATAGACCAATCTCTGTTCTTCCAGTATTGTCAAAGTTATTTGAAAAAGTTTATTTATCACAGAGTATACTCTTATTTGACAGAACACAATCTAATTGATGAAAGACAATATGGTTTTAGAGAAAATCACTCAACAGAGCTAGCCATTAGAACTATTTATGATGGACTACTCAGAAACTTTGATAATAAATTAATAACATGTTCCTTATTTCTAGACCTATCAAAACCATTTGACTGCTGTGACCATGAAATTTTACTTGAAAAACTTTACCACTGTGGTATCAGAGGTGTTTCTCACAAACTATTCTCAAATTTTCTGCACAATAGAATGCAGTGCACTAAAATAGGGGGATTTAAATCTTCATACAAACGGATATCTTGCGGGGTCCCTCAGGGCAGTGTCATTTCGCCTTTGCTTTTCCTTATTTACAGTAACGATATCACAAAAGCATCCTCTTTTCATACTACTTTATTTGCTGATGATATTAATCTCCATATGTCAAATTCCTCTTTTAATATTCTTCAGACAACTGTTAACCTTGAACTATGTAAAATTGACCACTGGCTGAGAGCCAACAAGCTTTCTCTTAACTGCAGTAAGACTAATTTTATGCTATTAACTTCTCGAAAACACAAACCTGCTTCATTTAAAGTTATCATAAATAACCACAACATTTCCGCTGAAGATAACTTAAAATACCTAGGTGTCCTTCTTGTCAATAAGTTAAGCTGGAAACCTCATGTACAAAAGGTAAAAACTCAACTATCAAGAGTTTGTGGAATTCTATCCAAACTTAAACATTATACAACCCCACTTGTTTTGAAAGTTGTCTATAACTCATTAATCCATCCCTACCTTAATTACTCAATCCTCAATTGGGGACGTACTTCAAATGCAACCATTCAATCTCTCATTAGGCTCCAAAATAAAGCTATAAAATAATAAACCCAACTAATACGGGATCACTAGAAGAACATTTCCAGCACTTAAACATCTTATGCCTTCCCAAACTACAGTATATAGCTTTTCAGTAGGCAAATTCATGCACTCTTATCATAACAAACTGCTTCGAAATCATTTTGATGAATATTTTATTCCACTCAGCTCAATTCATTATCATTCCATAAGACTAGCAACCTCTAAAAACTTGTTTATACCTAGAGTTAACTCTTCCTCAGGAAAATGTTCTCTTAAATTCATTGGCCCAAAAGTATGGTCTTCAATACCAGACGATATTAAATTTTCAACCACTTTTACCTTCAAATGGAAACTTAAGAAACACCTCCTACATGAAAAAAATTCCCAATTATGAACTTTAGCAATATTTCCCTTGTCCAGAACCAAATACTGTGTATTCTAGTATTCTGTAACTCTGCTTATTTTTTGGGTATATTTACTTTTTCGTATTGTCTGTGTGCACATTCTATGCTTTTCGGCATAAGTACACCTTTTGTTTTTTTCTGTTTTGCTTTTTTTATTTTGTACCTCATTAATTAGTTTTTGTAACTTTTCTACTTTTTTATTACTATTTCTAAAATTTTTTATATTGATAAAAATATTCTAACCGTACCAGAATCCTTCACTTAAATTCGATCCACTCATCTGTGTACATAGGCATGCGCTTTCACCTGTACATTTTCTTCACCATGTTCTGCGTTCATTCGTTTTCTGTTTTCTTTTCATTATGCTTATTTGATCTCCAGCTGTTGTTTCTCAACACTTGTCAAAAAGTGATAAACGGGGTTGGTTGACTAGATGACCGCCAAGGTCTTTCGCCAATCCTATACGACACAGCGCTCCTCTTTGTTTACACTTATCAGCTATTGTGCCACTGTGTTTTCATTCGCTCTAATGTACGCTAATGGTTGGTTTACTGCATGTGATGGCTTTTATGGTGCTTCTGCTTGTTGGCTGAGTCATATGAAACAATAAACCATTACCATTACCACAACCCAGGTTCCCACCGAAACGTAATTATTACTTTTTGGCCCATTTACAATGTTCCTTGAAGTGTGCATGCAAATTCATTCCGTGGTATTTGCATCAAGTCGACAAATAACAAGCAAAGGTATGCGAAAACAATTAATCTCCTTTGCGCAGGTAATACGTTTTTGTAAAATGTCAAGCTCAAGTTTTTTTTAACCCCAATCCCCGTTACGTACGCCCCTGCCCGCGAAAACCAAATTATTACATTTTGGCCCATTTACAACGTTCCTTGAAATTTGCATGAAAATTTATTCTGTGGTATTTGCTTTAAGTCGAGAAATTAACAAGCAAAAAGTATGTGAAAACAATTAACCGCCTTTGCGCAGGTGATAAAGCTTTTGTAAAATGTCAAGCTCAAGGGGGCGTTTGAACCCCAACTCCCTTGCATACGCCCTTGCGTTTGGGAGACTCCAATGCACACGTTGGGAACGATGCCGGGGTATAGAGTTATATCGGCCGACAAGTGATGCTGACATTAATGATGACGAAAGACTCCTACTGTAACTGTGCTGTAACAACGAACTGTGCATCATGAACACTTTCTTCCAAGAGAGAGATGTGTACAAGTACACCTGGTGCAGAGATTATTTGGATCAACGGTCATTCACTGACTTCTGCATAATTTATGTTGACTTGTTCCGCTCAGTGTTGGACGTCTGTGTCAAAAGGGGTGCAGAACTGTCGACCATCACCACCTGGTGGTCTGCAACTTACACCTATAAAAGCCACCAGGGCCAATACAAATATGCAGGACCAGGACATCTTGCCGAATAAAGTGGGAGGCCCTGGCGGACAAAGATGTTAAAAATACCTTTTGCAGACAGCGCATCGCCCTTGTTCCGAGAAACAAGGAAATGCACAGCGGATGCGAAAGCGGAGTGGTGGCTGTTGGAAGCAGCTGCAACTTCATCTGCTGCTCGGATATGCGGAAGGAAATGACTCGGTTGCGCGAAAGTGTCTAGCCCTTACGGTGAAAAAGTTAAAAATGCAATCTTGGGAGAATTTCGGACGTGAATTGGATTCTAATTACCGGCAAGCCAACAAAGTAGTCTGACAAACCATCCGCCGTCTTCGTGAAAAAATATATCACACTGCCAGACCCATCAAAGCCAAAATGGCATCTTAGTCAGCAATGAGAAGTGCATCCTTGGCAGATGGAGAGAGTGCTTCAAAGTTATTTCAACCCAGCCACTATCACACCACCGGACACACACGAGATATATTTGAGGGAGGAAATTACCATCACTGCAGTCGAAGTTCTCCTACCTGTCAAAACACTGAAGGCTGGGAAGTTGCAAGCTGCGATGAAATCCGACCTGAAATGCTCGAAGCCTTGAAGCGAGGAGTACTTTGGTTGATCTGTGTGTCAAATGGGTGATCACCCCATACACAAAAAGGGAGTCAAGAGTGAATGCACCAACTACTTCTCTCTTCCTTAGTCTCCCTGGAAAAGCGTATGCCAATGCCAAGGGCTGCGAAAAAAGATGCCGCGAAATAATTGAACCAAAACTGGATGATACCAAGTACGGTTTTTCGTCGTAGCACTACATAGAAATTTTTACTCTCCATCAGATTTTTGAGAAATCTAGGGAATGTTTCAAAGACGATTACACATGTTTTGTAGACCTCGATAAAGCATCCGGGTTCCTCGTGAAAAGCTTTGTGGAATGTTGCGGGAGCACGGTGTTGACGGCTCTCCTGTTACTGGCCGTCAAGTTCATGGATTTCTCCTCAGAAGTTAATGTCCATGTAGGCGGAGTTACATCACAATCGTTCAGCAATTGGTGTTGGAGCCCGACAATGGTGTGTGCTGTAACCAGGGGCGAGTCCAGGGGGCGACTGGGTGATCGCCCCCCTAAAACCTACGAAAGTAACTTTATTTACCATGATTTTGTACAATTCGGAAAACAGCATTCGCGATATAAGGTCATTTTGTTGTCCATTGTTTTATAACAGCAGTGTTATGAAGTGTACTTCATCCCTCTTACAGGAACGAAGCTATTATGAGACTTGACTACCAAATATTACTGAAATCGCACCCCCCGACATTACTGGCTGGGTCCGTAACCACTCCTCTTTATGTAAATTGGATAGATAACCACAGTCGAGTCGACGACGGTGTCACTGTAGGAAGCTGCAAGATAACCATTATATTTTTTGCGGATTATTTGGTACTACTTGTATCTTCATAACTGGCCTTTAACATGCATTTTATCAGTTTTCTGCTGCGAAAATCAACGCTATAAAGTTTATGTGATGTCTCTCCAGAAACCTAAGGTAGTGTATACTGCAAGGCAGCGGTAATACATGCAGCAGGTGGAGAATTTAAAGTAGACTACCTCGAGGAAGTTTTCTTGAGTGACGGAAGGCGGAACAAGGCGATTGATACACGTATAGGCAAAGCGAAAGCAGTTTTGTTTAAGCTTTATCGCTCTGTGGTCACAAAACGGTAACTTTCAAACAACGCAAAGCTGTCGTTTTCAAATTTGTCTTTGTTCCGATCCTCATCTATGGTCATGAAACGTGTCTAATGTCTGAAAGAATACTATCCCAGATGCAAGTGGTAAAGATGGGATTTTGCGAATAGTTAAGAGTTGTAATACTTCGCGAAAAAGTGTGCAGCTGTGGAATTCCTAAATTCCTGAATGTCCATCCATACCTCTCCTCCGAATCGAAAGATCCCAGCTACGTTGAATGTCCCATGAAAGATTTGCGAAACAAGTCCTGCTGGCTACACCCATGAGAAAGCGGCCCAAAGGTCGCTCAAGGGCCAGGTGGAATGATACATCTCCGACCTTGCCTGGTCCCGTCTTGGTGTGGAGCCAACAGAACTATCTGAGATTGTACTGCCTGAGGAGAACTTTCTGAGAACTACTTGAGATTCTATCTGAATAACAGCTGATGATGCTTACCTAGTAGACGAAATATACTCTGCAAGATCTTGTCTGATTCTTTGCTGGGAAAAGATTCCTTTCAGTAGACATTGTATCTGGGATTGCTGTTGACCAAAAGGTGTTTCGAGCCCTCCTAGGGCTGCTGCCCTGCGACCCTCTGCAGAAGAAAAGCGGCCATGAAAATAAATGTTCAATGATGTTGGATTAGTGTTTCTCACGAGCTTCAATAAAAAAAAGGAAAGTGACTACGCAGTATCAAAGTAGTTGTGACAGTATGGCTTATGTGACCAGAGAGACTTGCTCATTGCGATGTAGAATGTGCCGTAACAGAAGGTGCTATGGCGTGGTAAAATGAAAAGTCAGACCGTGTCCCTTAACCGAAAGTGGCTTTCTGATAACTGCGGCACCTTTTATTGCACTTCATTTTCTTTTGAGAAATTTTTAAGTTAGCATTTTTACGTTTTCTTTTTACTTTTTAAGTTTTTATGTCGTTGCCCTAAATCTTCTCATGGTGACATTTGCAGCTCACTGGTGAAAATGAAACATTTTGAGACTTCTCCATCACTATTAACTCAGCAAAACTTAAATCGGTGTGTTATCTTTTTCACTCAAAGAAAATATTCTCAGTCAAAAAAATTCCACTGTTTTTTTTAAATGAGAGAGAGCGGTATTACGAAATCTCCAGTAACGACCACTGCTTTGATTTGTTCCTTTTCTTGTTTATATATTCGAACCCAGTTTTGCAGACTTTAGCCAGTTTTCATACAGATGTTTACTGCTCTCTCTCATTTAACCAATTTTCAAGTTTATAGTGTGGGGCAACTTCCAACTCCAGAAAGTTTAACTTGAATTGCGGACAATTGTTGAAAATAAAATAATCTCCAAAAAGCGCTGTATTTATGTCCATAAAGTTGCTGTTTCTTACAATTCCTAAAGGTTTCAAATAGTCAAAGTGAACAACAGAAATATCCGCTGATGTGTCCTAATACAAGCAGACCAGATGTATAGCAGAATGAATCTATAACTGTCGATGAATTTTAAGAGACAAAGAAATTGATGACAGTGACGGGTGCATAGCTTACAGGGATGTCGATTATGTAGCAGACAAAAATATTCTGTACGAGAACGGTCGCCAACAAATGATCAATAGGGGGTTTAACATTCTGAAAATGTACATTATGTTTGTTCACATGGGTGTGACATCGTAAAAATTCTAGAGAAACCTTTGGGCAGGAGGGTTTGACATTCCGAAAATGAACAATTAATCTACTATTTCATTGTACATATTTAGATTAATACAGTACCATATGTTCTGCATCGCAAATGGGCTATAAAAATTAACAAGTCGACTAAGATAGGCGCAACATGGTCAACGCTCGTAATCCACAATATGTGTACGCTACATGGTAAACACTCGTAATCCGTAACTGCACTAATCGCTATTTTGTCGACACAAGCTTAGCAGTGACTGCTAAATAAATTCCACTGCCTGCAATACACTATTAACTCCATCTTGTTGTCTGAACTGCACCCTGCGCAAAATTGTAACGTGACCACAAGCACTAAAGGCATAAAAAAATGATCAGGGGATGTTATGCTGGGTCGCAGCGGCAAGCGCTCCTCTGACCCTCCATTCTATTTTTTGTACGAACCGCGACAATATCTCGGTGACGCAATTTAGGAAATATATTGAGAAAAATGTACAAGGCAGAACATAAAACAGGTTGATAAATAAAGCCACTGATTCTTATTTCTTAACTGTTGTTTTTCGGGGCTTTAGCCTCCAGAAATGGTGATGGATGAGATTGTTCAGAACATGGAAATTTCACTCCTAAAAATTGCCTTGTATATTGCGACCTTCAGCTTAAAAGTTTAAAACAAGGCTGATCAGTTTCTGTGAGGCATTCGACTGAGAACCCAGTTTCTTTCGATGTCCTGACGTCTGGTTTCAAAAGGTTGGAACTATGCTTCGCACCGAACAAATGAAATTCAAATGTTTGAAGCATGAAAAAGGGTGAAAACACGCAGCTTCAGATGTACTATTGCCTGCGCCTTAAGCTACCCACCACTAAACAGAAATCGCTCGGCTTACGCCCAATTTTTCCAACATACTCCAACACTGGCTTCAAAAGTTAAGTAGAAGTGGATGAAGCAAACAGTGTTTACGACAAAGCAAATACCATTTGTGGCATAATTTATATGATGACCTCGTTTGTTCCGTCGGCCAATGTGACCTATGATCATAGGTGGCGGAACCGGGGGAGCCGCATGGGCCTAGCCACCCCACTTTTATTACTGGGGGTCCTGCCCCCTCACTTTTGAATTTCGAATTTTGCCTAAATAAGTTCAAGTAACACAATTAGTATTGGGTCCATTGTTAAAGTAGCTCGTTTAATGAAAAAGATGTTGCAGAATTTTGTCAGTATTTTGTCAGTATTATTTGTAATATATTATTTGTAATTTGGCAGGATTTCGCAATGTTTGGCAGAATAGACCGTGTCAAGTCTGTCACCCTGCTATGGCTTGCTTATCGCATCGGTGGTGTTAAACAGTGTTGCCAGATGGGGTAACACAACATAATGTTTTACAAAAATGGTGTTATTTTACATGCTTGTGTCCATGGGCGTCGGAAGGATTTTTTCCAGGAGGGACACTAGTGGATTTTTCCAAAAGTTTTCTAAGGGGAGAGAAAAGTGGTGAAATTTGTTTTTTACCACTCAAAATTAAGTAACAGCTTTTGTTTTTGACATTGTCAAATTCCTTCCCCCTTTCCGACACCCATGCTTGTGTGTAGGACAAAGTTCGTGCCACACCATTAAAAAATTGGTGTAATTTGAAGCGTTTTAACACCATTCTAAATGGTGAAATTTTTCTGAATCTTATACACAAAATGAAATATTTTACAGATCAATTTCAATTGTGTTTTTGTTTTTGCAGTGGCAACACTTACAGCTACATTTATTTCTGCATCAGCAACACAATTGGCATCCTTGCAGCAGACAACTCGCTAGTTGCTGCGTATGCTTTGTCTTGTCTTTGTGTTCCGGTATGTAACGCAGTTGTAGAATGAGTATCCAGTCAAGTTACGTCTGTGTTCAAGATGTGGAAAAGTTATGATTTTAAATGTGTTTAAGACAGGTATCGATGCTAAGTGATTTTTCCTGTATTTAAGCTGTATTCTTGGTGTTTTTAACAGCCCAGTGGCGACTCCAGCACACGGACTCGGGCTGAGCCCGAGTCTTCGATTACGATTTATATCGAACGCGAGCTTGCTTTGTATATTTGTGTCACCACCCACGGTCCCACCAGTGGCGTAACTGACGGTGGACAAGCCGCCCCCATGGCAAGCTAAATGTGAAAACTGGGCCCCCCTTTAGTTGACAATGTTATATTTAGTATTCTTTAGGTTGTTATTTTTTTGCCTTTTTCGGGATGTTTTTATTTTTTTAGCTATAGACATCCACGACAACCAGAGATTATCGTTTCTAAACTATCGTTTCTTAACTTTTTTTCTTAGTTTTGGTGAGTGGGCCCCCTTCGACTAAGCTTTGCCCCCCTCCTGGCTCAAACCTCTACTTACGCAACTCGGTCCCACGACACTAAGTTGTTAACTCGAGCTCTTTTCTTTGGACCTTGTCACTGGTCATATATTTTCCTTCCACGTCTGGCCTTTCGCGTTCATGTTGCAGGTGACCTGAATGAAACAATACCGTTCGTAGTAGACGTTCTCTCGACTTCGTTCGCTAGCACTTTGCTTGGGCTCATCCATCAGAGCCCGAGCTGCCTTATGCAATTAAGTATTTTTGAAACATAAGTCATATCGGACTGAACGTTTTTTGAAACAATGGATTTGTATATGACATTGGTTTTGAAGTCCTTTCGAAGAAACTGTTCGATTTCGAGAATAATTTCAAACGAACGATAAATTCTCCAACAACTCGGGTTAATATGAATGAGCCTAGTAAGCCGAGGACTGACTGGCGTTATCATTGCACTGTGACGTACGTTACTCAACAATGGAGAAGTTATCATGAGAACTTCTCATTTATCATTGTGTAACTAACGTCTCAGGGCAACAATTATGCCAGCCACAATGAAAGCAAATGGAAAGTTCAGTGACACAAGCGTCAAACGGTTTCATTCGGTCAGAATGAAGGCTGATTTATTGTATGAGGAGCCCGAGTGACGCTGTTAACCTGGTTCGCCCCTGTAACAGCCTATTTGAATTTCAGGTGGTTCACAGATACGTTTTCAGTGATGAAATTTTGTCTGAAACAGTGAAATTTAGATGTTCATACGGTGCATAGGTAATGACGTCATATTTCAATCCTTGTGACGTCACAGTTGCCAATTCAAACCTCAATTTTTCTATAGTTTTTTGACGTGCACGTGTATCCCCCCACTTTGAAAAAGGTTCCGCCACCCATGCCTATGATCGCCGGTAAGGCTCAGCGTTCACAACATACTTAATGCTTTTCACGTTTTTCCAAAAAAATTATGCCCCCCAAGCAAATTCTTCGCCCATACAGTAACTTATATATCTTATTTGAATTTCAATTGTCGTACGCCCATAATAGTGCCGAAAGTGCTCACAAAAGCAGATTATAACGTTGAGCATCATGTTTTTCCAGACCTGAAGCTGTTGTTCATAAACGTTTGGGGAGTTTGCTTGGATTGCCGCCTATGATTACATTTCACCAAATACAAATGAAAATGTTGTATATACAAAACTTTTGAACTGATTATAATGCAGGGTCAAAAAGGTCTTAAAGCGTTTTTTTGCTTAATAGAATCTTTACCTTACTTTAATTAAATGTTAGGATGCAGTAACAGCAATTATATCGCACTGATCATTTCTTCAGGAATGAGAGGGTTACAAACTGGGTTAACTGAATTTTATCGACTTACGGTTTATTGAAACTGCTTCAAAATTTTTATACCAACTATCGAGAACCACCTCGAACAGTAATATTGCTACATGTCTCATATCAGCAAATCTTTTTCAATCAATATTTATATTTCTATTTATTATAAATTCCGTTGGGAGGTTAATCACCTTACTGTGTCAGATGAAAACGCCAACTACGCAAGAATTGTCAATTTCCTGGGTAGATTACCATTACCTGATCACGGTCACACTGCTGATGGCCTTCAGCAACTCCTTGATGGCATGATTGATGCATACAGACGTGCTGGTCTTGTTGTTAATATTAAAAAGACAGAAATACTACAGCAGTGCACTTCGCCGAATCTTGCTCCACCTGTCTTCAACATCAATGACTGCTCCATCACCAAAATGGATGAGTTTGTATACTTGGGCACTGTCCTAAACAACAAGTTTGATCTATCACCTGACATCCAGCGTCGTGTACGCCTTGCTTCATCTGCTTTTGGACGACTCTCACAACGAGTTTTTTTGAACAGAAACCTGAACCTCAAGACCAAGATGGCTGTCTACAATGCTGTCTGTGTCTCAACGCTACTTTATGGTTGCGAGACCTGGGTCCTATGCCGCCGTCACATCAAGACTCTTGAACAATTCCACATTTCTTGCCTTCAACGAATGCTTAGGCCACGTTGGTGGTACAAAGTTCCCCGCGTAGAGATCCGTCACCGTGCACACTGCCTTTCGATGGAGGCCATCATTGCTGAGCGCCAGCTCAGATGGACAGGGCATGTCATTCGAATGCCGGAAAACCGACTGCCGCGACGTGTGCTATATGGTGAATTAAAATAGGGCCGAACATCTGCTGGCGGACAGTACAAACGTTTTAAGAATTGTCTGAAGGCATCACTTAAGAAGAATGCTATTCCTCCTGATCAACTGGAAACATTAGCAGCGGATCGCAAGGGCTGGCGAGACATTTGTAGTACTGATATCCTCTTCATGCAAGCAACGCAGGATAAAACTGAAGATGAACGTCGTCGTCGACGGCGTGAACATGCTGCTCGACACAGAGAAAACAACTCCGCTTATCTGTGTCCCACCTGTGGACGTACATGTCTATCACGCATAGGACTGTACAGCCTCGAACAATCCCACGTCCAAATATAAGATGATGGATCGGATTCGTCGTTTCGACGTCCATCGAAGAGAGAGAGAGAGAATTGTTGTAGGCTTAACATACGAAGATGTAGGCTTAGTGGGTTTGCATATAGCTTGGCTTCGCTATACGCTGAGTTATATTGACCATCAGTTTTGTAAAGGATTTGCAAGGGGTTATTTTGCTTTTGGAGGGTGCTTATATCTGGTAAGTATCATAATCTTAGGTGATGTATGCAAGGAGTATTTTTGGTTCAGTTTGAACATGTGCTTTGCCAGTTCATATTAGTAAATTTCACTGATTTGAATAATTTGAGTTCAATGACATACTGTATAGTTCTGTCGCAGAGATATGCTCATTACTTTTATTTTCACCATTGAGATATTGTGATGCTCTATTATATTTACTTTATGTTTTCATGTTTTGTTTTTGTTTGTGTATTTGTGATTACGTGATTTGGTTTTCTTGTTGGCGCTGGGGTTCTTTAGCTTTTCAGGAGCAGCGCGTCATATGCCACGATGGATCACTTCCGGTTTGACGGCGAAGTGCGAACGCTGCATCTCAGCATACCTGATCCCAGGAGTTTCCATCCGAAAAACCGCTGCAAACAGTTGTAGAACTTGCTAGATGCGAAAGGGTTATGACAACCAGGGCCGAGTTTCATTTCAGCTGGGTTTATACATTCCTTGCCACGCCTAGATCCTTACACATCTGACCTGATCAGAGAGACCTGTTGCGAGTTTGCAACCCAGCGCAAATGTGTTGATCATCTGGCAGCTCCACGCATGTCGCATATACGCAACACTTCGAGTTGAACCTGGGCAGTAACAAAGCTTATTCAACTGTCGAGGGGCAACGACTCGATAACTCTCCAATATGCAGAAAATCTTATCGAAATACAAACAAAATACATATTTAATTCAAATAGCTTCTCCTTGTTTTTGTGTTTTTCCAACGTTTTGGAAGGTTGCAAGTGCGCGAGAATGAGATTTCACTGTGCAAATGGTCTTGTGGTACTGCGCAGTATCGCACTTTAGAGGCAGGGGCGGGTCCAGGTAGTAACGTTAGGGTGGGATACTTCAGTGGTAGTCAGTTTCATAACGGCTTCGCTACTGTAGGAAGAGATGATGTATACGTCATTACACTGCTGTGACAAAACAATAGACGACAGAATGGCCTTATATCGCCATCAATAAGACAATTCGAACATGATGAAAGTCTTATTCGGTATTGGTTTTGATATGTTATTTTCCGAATTGTACAAAACCATGGTAAATGCAGTTACTTTCTTAGATTTTAGGGTGGGCGATCGCGCCCCTGAATCCGCTCCTGTTTAGAGTGAGCATAGGTTCCAAAAATGTGCTTTTTTGGCAGCAATACTTCTTTTTCACGCATGCGTCTTTCAGGCACGTAACCAGCTTGGGCTACCAAGGGGTGCGAAGAGTTTTCTGATGGGGGCAAATTTTTTGAACTATGTCCAATAGTTTTAAATTTTGTCCAACACGTTTTCACAGGGCAGACGAAAAATTTTCCGAGGGGGGTTTCTCCCCCCCTGCGCACCTAGTAACGGTCCTGGCTTCTTTACACATGGTACAAACCAAGGGTGGGCAAACTTGTTCAATGGAAGAGTCATCTGCAGAAAAACAAAAACACTGACGAGTCGGAAAACCAGTTTGTAGTGTCATCCAAACGATTTCTCTGTCTGGTTTTGATAAAGGCTAGTGCTGAAAACGTTTTCTCATGTAAGTGGTTGAAAATATCACTAACAATTTGAATGCTTTGTGACTGACCAGCGGATATGCGTTTTCAATAGATATCCAGAACTGAGACAGTGATCCTTTTTTTATATCTGGACAACGAAGTAGTATCATAACACATTTCGAGCCAACTTTCTTTTTCACAGAGATTTAGTTCGCATGTACTTGTATCTTCAATGAAAGGATTGTTTATCCAAAGATTTCAATTTCAAACTACTTCATGTTCAGGAAAATCACGGTCAACATGGTTAGCTAAGTCCTTCAAATGCTGACTTATGTCTAAAAATTCTTTAGCATTAACATCAGAACTTGTCAATAAATTGCTTAAAGTCGGAAATATCTCTGTATCTCCCTTCTGTACAAAGCTATCCCAAAGTGCCAGCTTCTTTGTGAACACGTCTGTCGTGTTCATCAGTGCAAAGGTATTTGTACAAAACTCTTGCAGAGATCTACTGTATTAAGCTTGTTCAAATGGCAGAATGCATCCTTCAAATACGGAAGCTTACTCGTCCACATTTCATTCAAAAGAAATTCTGCTAAAAGTTTATGGCAAAAATTTCAGATAATCGTCTCTGAAAATTTCTTATCGGACACCTAAGCTGAACCTTGAAAACCTGCTCACTACCAGCAGCTGCCATTGTACTTTATCAAGTACGAAATAGTTACGAAACTGGGCAAGAGTTTCATTTTAGTCGTAATATCCTGCCTATCCAAGCACAAACCACATGTCATAGTCCAGTATTTTGCCGAATTCAACATAAACGATAACCATTTTCAGTTAGTTGGAGGTAAGTCATAAAAACAAACCTAGGTTGTCTTGTGGACTGGCAAAAAATCTACACGGACCGGTACCTGTCTGCGGACCGGCGGTTGAGAACCACTGCTCTTAACTCTTACGAATCAGGCTGTTCAGCTTGTTTTGTCTGATGGTGCTCCTTTGTTCCTTCTGCCATCTTAAGTTTACAAACTGACCGTGCTCCACTGCAGTTGGTCACCGTGAGAGTTAATTAACTGCGTAACTCATTTGCCACATTTGTGAAAGAAGACTCTCCAAGTACAATACCCAATGGCTAATGAATAGATGCCAAATCCAGCATCTATTGTTATTCCAGCTCTTCCAGTTCCGGCTCATTTTAAACTCATCATCATAAACTTAGATATACTACGCATACAACATAGCACAAACTCACATTTTACAAACAGAGCTTGAACATGTATAACCATTTTCAAATATATTTAATCAGAAAATACACTGCTTTTGTTGAAAATACAGGGTGGTCCAAAGAGATGTACGCATTTTATCATCGATAGCATTTCATATCAAATTAACCCAGGCTTCTGTTTTCCAGATAAATCATAGTTAGAGCTCTGTAATGAAATCGATCTACCACATGTAAATGAGGCTTTAATTAACTGAAAATGCAGGTAAACATAAGCGCCTGCAAAACAAGATACATGTAAGCCACACACCAACCAAGCGCATTTAAAGCGACAAATATCTGCACAGCTGCTTAACTACAGGTACTTGTAACAACGAGGAACAAATGGCATAGCGTTTAACTGCAATCACAGTAAAACGCATGTTGCCCTCGCCAAGGCACATCAGTCCTGCGGGACGCAAAGTCACAAAATAACGCCAAAGTACCACAAATTTCCGCATTCTACCCTCCTATAAAAAAAAAGAACATCACTCATCCACACCATATCTTACAGGAGCCACACCCGAGTTTTTCGGGTTGACCTTCTGCGAGCAGGGTCAGATTCCTGCACTTCACCAACGCTTCTCCGCGTATTTTTCAATTCACTGTTGCTGATCTGAGGATCAGTTGTCTGCGGAACAGTCACTTGTGAAACAGCACTTTCATAAGCTGTTTCTACAGGTCGATCTACGCAGTGTCCTTCACTAGAAGAATCTCGCGTAGGGCAAGGTGCCAGATAACGCACTGAAACACTGGACTCCCTGCCATCCGGAAAGCGAACTCGCGCATACAGCGGATTTGCAGCGGTTAGTTCGACTTCCTCCACCAAATCATCGTTCTTGTTCGACCTCACGAATTTCCGTAGAAACACCGGTCCAGGGCTTGACAGCCAGGCGGACAACGATTTCCTATTCGGCGAACGTCGCATGAATGCAAAAAAACGCTCATGAGGTGTTGAGTTCGTTGCCGTACAAAGGAGTGATCGAATGGAATGAAGATCATCCAGCAGCATATTCTCCCACGAGGAGACCGGAAGATTATGGGACTTCAACCCTAACCGTTCAACCTGTTAAATTCCCCATGGGATGATACGGTGACGATTTGCTGGCTGCAACGCCTCGTTTCGTAAGGGATTCCTTGGTGTCACTGGATGAGAACGACGTTTGATTGTCCGAATGTATATAACCTGGCATTCCGCACAGAGAAAACAATTAATCAAGACACCTAATCACCGTGGTTAATTGCATGTCAGGACATGCAAAGGCAAACGGAAATCTTGAAAACTCGTCGATTGCAGTCAGTATTTGTTTCGGGACGATGTTTGGAAGCGGACCTTTGAAATCAATACTTAATCTTTCAAAGGGTTGCGTCGCCTTCACAAGCTTTGCTTCCTGGGCAGCATAGAACCGAGGTTTCAGCTCAGCACACGTACGGCAGGTAGTGCAGACTTTCTTGACGTCATCCGTTGAGTAGGGCAAGTTCTTTGCTCGAACAAAGTGAAGCATTCGAGTAACGCCAGGATGGCACAACCCATCATGTAATTCCACAAGGTTTGAGTCTGACACATTTGCGCAAAATGCTCGAGTCAACGCATCAGGCCCGACGTTGTCTTTTCCAGGGCGGTACTGGATGGAGTAGCTGTACGAAGCTAGTTCAAGCCGCCAACACTGAATTTTGTTGTTCTTAATCTTCGTACGTTTACGATTGTCAAGCATAAATGCCACCGACCGCTGATCCGTAACCAAGGTGAAATGCTGTCGGGCAAGAAAGTGGCTCCATCTTCGAACTGCTTCGATGACAGCAGTCGCCTCTTTCTCTATTGCGCCTCTTCTTTCTATTCTGTTGGGTAGTGAAGCTCACTGCCATGCAATGAACGCGACATGAAGGCCACAGGGCGTCCAGGTTGGTTTAACGTCGCGAATATTGCTACATCAGATGCGTCGCATTCGACAACAAAAGGGACGTTCTCATCAATCGAGTGCAGAGCAGCCTTTTCTATTTCCCCTTTTAAAGTGTTAAAATCACTCAAAGCTAGCTCGTCTAACGGAAATGAGGTAGTGCGTTTGAAATGTTGAATTTTGTCTGAAAACCCGGGCACCCATTTGGCATAATAAGCGAACAACCCGAGAACCCTTTTGAGTGCTCTCACATTTCCAGGAGGAGGAAGCTCTTGCAGTGGACGCAGTCTATCACAGTCAGGTTTGATAACTCCTCTGCCCACGCAATACCCAAGGATATTGATCGATGTAACTGATGAGACTGTTTTACGTTCGTTTAAAGTCATATTCCGGCGATTAATAGCGCCGAGAAAGCTCTTAACATTTCGATCGTGTTCTTCTTGGGTTCGCCCTGCCACAGTGATATTATCTAGGTAAGGGAAAGTTCCCGACAAGACCTCGTCCGCAACCATTTTATCCATTTCTCGCTGAAAGGCAGGAACGTCATTTGTGACGCCAAACGGTATTCGCGTAAATTCCCACAATTTTCCGTCAGCCTCAAACGCTGTAAACCTTCTATCCAAGTCCGCGATAGATATTTGATGATACGCACTGCGGAGATCGAAGGTAGAAAAGACATTATAGCTGGCAAGAGTGTTCACCAAGTCGTCAATTCGTGGCAAGGGATAAGCGTCGAGCTCAGTATACAAGTTGATTGTTTGCGAGTAGTCGACGCACATTCGTTTCTTTTTATTTTCATCATCTTTTACAATAACAACTTGAGCACGCGAAGGAGACACTCTAGGCTGTATGATCCCTTCTTTAGAAAGGCGAGCAATTTCGCACCTAATAAATTCTTTGTCCTCGGCGTTGAACCTTCGTGTCTTAACAGCATTGGGTTTACATTCTGGAAGCAAATTGTCAAGCAACGAGGGTATTGCCCGCGAAAGCAGTGGAGAGCGCGCAGCTCTCTAAATCACCCGTAACATGAAGGTCGGTCTCTGGTCCACCATACTTTAACACCGCCCGTCTGTGTCTGGCCTGAAAATCTTGGCCCAGTATAACAGCTGTACACAAATCCTTGAGTACACCCAACCGGACACCGGCAGACTTGCGAGAGTTCATAATTACATCAACAATGCACTACCCAGCTACTTTGCCCTTCAGGTTAGATGCAGCCATTGATACCTCAGACACGGAGGGTTCAACACAGTCATAAAGCTTTAGCAGTTCTTTCATTTACGTAGGTACTAGAACTCCCAGTATCAATCAGAGCGCAAAGATCACACCCCGCAATACAAACGTTTGCCGTAGCTGGCGTAAGACACTCAGGCGCTACCTGAACTGCGCACAGACTAGCTGTATGATCGCGAGGTGCATTTTTAGCTACACTTTGCTCCATGTTAGTGTTCTTAGATCTGCACACTTTTGCGAAATGACCCTTCTTCTTACACAAGTGGCAAACTTTTCCTTTCGCAGGGCATACCTTGCGGTCGTGGTACGAAAAGCCGCAGAAGAAACAGTTTTCGCGAACTTCCAGTCACTTCTTCATTTTGACTGTGAACATCCGATGCCTCATCTGACACCGACGAAGCTAGGACTTCCCCTAGTCACACGCTTCCAAGTTTTTCTGAGCTAAGTCCAAGGTTCTCGCTTGTTCGAATGCGGTTGCTAAATCGAGCTCTTGATTTTGTAACAGTCTTTGGCGGATTACATGGGAGAGCAACCCGTTAACGCATCGTAAACCATCTCTTGTTGGTACTGCTCCGCTGTAACCGCCCGGAAATTACAGTCCTTACTCAGCATGCGAAGCGTTTGCAGAAATTCAAGAGTTTGACCTTGTTGCTGCTTATTCGTAGCCAGCAAATGTCGAGCAAAAATCTAGTTCGGAACATGAACATAGAAGTTCTGAAGAGCCGTGATAGCTTCGTCATACGTTTCGCATTCCTCAGTGAAATCGTACACGGTATGAGACACGCACTTTATCAGCAATTTCAACTTGTCGACTGCTCTGTCTTCTATTTGCTGATCAAGCTCCTCTACATAATTCTCGAAAGTCTTGCGCCGGTGCCTCCACTCCTTACACGCACTACTTGAGCTCGGATCCAGGTCCAGACAAGAAGGTTTCATAAGTTTATCCATATCAGTTATTCAGTTAATTAAATTGTAATGAAATCGATCTACCACATGTAAATTAGGCTTTAATTAACTGAAAATGCAGGTAAACATAAGCGCCTGCAAAACAAGATACATGTAAGCCACACACCAACAAAGCGCATTTAAAGCGACAAATATCTGCGCAGCTGCTTAACTACAGGTACTTGTAACAACGAGGAACAAATGGCACAGCGTTTAACTGCAATGACAGTAAAACGCATGTTGCCCTCGCCAAGGCACATCAGTCCTGCGGGACGCAAAGTCACAAAAGAACGCCAAAGTACCACAAATTACCACAAGCTCCAACGTTTTACTTCCCAGCTTCAATTGATCAAGCAGCAAGATATTCCATGCAAGAGAGGATGAAGATTGTACAGGCCTATTTCGCGACGAAATCAGTTGTCCAAACTCCAGGACCATTTCGGAGGGACTTTCCAGGCAGAAACGCTCCAAACAGACTCAGAATATAGCGCCTCTTAGACAAATTCAGGGAGACGGTAAGTGTACAAGATAACATTAAAGATCGCAGTGGTCGGCCACGGTCAGTCAGGACAGAAAATCACATCGTCACTGCTGTGAGAGATCTCTAGAAGAACCTTTCCAACACCTAAACATCTTATGCCTTCCCAAACTTTATACTTTATCAGTAGGCCAATTCATGCACTTTTATCACAACAACCTGCTTCTTAACCATTTTGATGAATATTTTATTCCAATCAGCTTAATTCACTGTCACTCCACAAGACTAGCAACCTCTAATAACCTATTTTGCCGAGAGTTAACTCTTCCTCAGGAAAATGTTCCCTTACCTTTGTTGGCCTAAAAGTATTGTCTTCAATGCCAAACAATATTAAGTCTTCAACCACGTTTACCTTTAAATGGAAACTGAAGAAACACCTCCTACATGAAGAAGATACCCAATTATGAACTTTGCGACATTTCACTTATCCAGAACAAAATTATGCAAATTCTAGTATTTTGTAATTCTGTGTATTTTTTTATGTATATTTACTTTTGGCATTTTTTCTTTCCCGTGCACATCCTATTTTTTTCAGCATGAAAGCACATGCCATACTTTTTTCCGTTGTGCTTCGTTTTTTCTTTTGTACCTCATTAACTAGTTTTTGTTACTTTTTTATTTTCATATTTTGTTTAAACATATTCTTAACCACACCATTCCTTCATTTAAATTTGATCCACTCATCTGTGTACATAAGTATGCGTTTTCATATGTACATCTTCACCATGTTCTGTGTTTGTTTGTTTTCCTAATTGTGCTTATTTCATTTCCAAGTGTTGTTTTTCAACACTTCTCAAAACTGAAAAACAAGGTTGGTTGACTAGATGACCGCCATGGTCCCTCACCAATCCGATATGACAAAGCACCACTCTTTGTTTACACTGATCAACTATTGCGCCATTGCATTTTCATTTGCTCTAATGTTCACTAATGGTTGGTTTGCTTAGTGTAATGGCTTCTTGTACTGCTTCTGCTTGTTGGCTGAGTCATATGAAACAATAAACCATTGTCCATTTGTCCAATACTTGGAGCAGTCCCCAAGGAAATCCACAAGGCGTTTGTCTCAGGAGAAAGATCTTTCAAGGACTTCAGTAATGAGCATAATGCACCAGAAACGTCACCTGTTTCCGTATAAGACACAGATTTTACAACTCCAGACCTATACAAATAAGGCTGAGAGACGTGCAAGTACACAGGCAAAATATCAGTCAGCGAATCGAAGACTATCCTGGTTTCTTGGACTTAATTTTTTTCGGTGACGAGGCAAATTTCCGCCTTAGTGGTCACGTGAACAAATAGAATTATGCTTTTTTGGGCTCAGGCTCATGAGCATCCTTATCGCCCACTAATTGTGAAGAAAGTGAGTGTTTGGTGCGCGTTGGGTCGTAATGACGTTACATTTGAACATTTTTTGAAGAGCGATACATTGAATTAATCAGAACGCGATTCATCCCGACACTGAGGCGGAAGCGAGAGGTGGAATGGATACTGTGATTTATCATTAGGATGGAGCAACACCGCATTGCTCCCATGGTTCACTCGAATACCTCAACTTCCTTGGAGACAGGCTCATCTCTTGTCGTACGAACTACTCTTGGTTTGCATACTCTTTAGATACTGTAGACCTAACCCCTTTGGATTATTTTCTGTGGGGATACTTGAAAGACAGGGTCTATGCTAAGAATCTCCAAACAATTGCGCTCAAGAATAACATTCGAACGGAGATAATGAGAATTCCACATGAGATGATGGACAGGGTCGTTACAAATGTCAATGTACGAGCAGCCACAGTGATTCACCGCCAAGAAGCTTTGATCGAGCATATTATAAACTTTTGAGCTGAGCTCTCAAAATAGTTTTGCGGTGTACGAGGAAAAACTTACCACACAAATCTTACATGTGTGTAATGCAGGCCTATGAAAAAAATTGCAGAGTATTCCTTGCAGTACAAAATGCTACTTCATCAACAATGGATACATCGTTTTGGACCACCAGGTAGCGATGTTTCACACAAATAGCTAAATATTTAAGAGTAGATGTTAAACAAGGTTCAACAGATAAATAAATTTAATGCGCTGGACATGGGATCATGCTATAAGAGTACCAGGAGCCACTTTTATTGCACGTTTACTACCCAATTACAAAAACGTGCATTTCACGTTATCCTTCACGTTATGTTTTGAGTCCACAACTTACGTTTTAGCGTGAACTTATGCATGTTGTTGTAGCGCAGATGGCTAAATAAAATTTTCCGATAATCTTGTGTCAGGTAATAAGGCATCCAGTCTTGGTAAATAAACAGCGTCACTCAAACGAGTGTTAGTATAGGGATTAGTGGCTGCTACGGGACGTTTGCTTTCGGCAAACACAGAATTTTGTTGTGAAAGCAGTGGCGATTCCAGAATGAACAAACTGGGGGGGGGCACTATGGGGCCAAGGAAAAAGTAGAGGGGCCAACATAAATGTCTCTGCTGCATGGTAATTTTCCGTTGTACAGTAATGAAGATTGATTTGCTATGATTAACCCTATCAAACCCAACATAGGCTTGTGAATATCGTCAGAACCGTCACAAGAAAGTCTCCAAATCGTTTAAAATTTTGCTGGCTGCAAGTTATCTGCGGTATATGTCAATCAAACGAACTTGAACGTGACATTAAGCACAATACTGGGGGGCCAAGCTAAAATCTGGGGGGCCATGGCCCACCCAGGCCCCCCTTTGAACCGCCACTGTGTGAAAGTATCACATTTTTAGTTCGTCTATTTTTGGCAACACAATCCCTTTCGATGCTGAAGTTGATGCGTTACTAACAAGCTGCATAATGCGGAAATAAGAACTCATTTCCAGAATTGGATATACAAACTTTTCTTTAAAATTAACTTGTCCACGCAACAGCATACACAAAATAAAGAAGTTTGCAGTAGTGATTCTCAAGCTGGGCTTCTTTCTCAAAGTGGAGTTTCATCAAAAGCATGCTTGTAGTGCGTATGGACGCAGTGGCTGTGCTGAAAATATCATCGGTAATAATTGCGTCAGTAATAACCGCAGTCTGGAGAAACTGTCATCTTTGGGTTGTTTAAAGTTTTTCTTTGGGAGTTTTGGCCCCTGATGCCTTTCTGAGAGAAAAGAGAGGCTAAGCTGAGAAAAATATATACGAAGATACAAAGACTACAGACAGAGTACTTAAGATTCCAGATCTTCGTTACCCGCCACTTGGTCTTGAAACCTGAGCAAGTAACACCTTATGCAATTTATAAGCACGGCCACATTTGAAGTCACTGCTTGACGCGGCTTTGTTTGAGGTCGTGGCTTTGTTTTTGGCATTTATACTTAACAAAATGCAACTGTAGAACAACCCTGTTTCAATTTCTGCGCTGCAACTGGAGGCGCCACCAGGTTTTCGTTTCTGGAGGGAAGAAACATCCAAAGGGAACCAAAATCATGAAAACAGTCTAAACCGGTGTAGTGAAACAAACCTTTTTGGGAGAAACAAGGAGAGAGAAAAATTGTTATCACTGTTTGCCCAAAGTTTGTAAAAATTTTACTTTACTTCAACAATACCCTCCAATATACGCTAAAATTCTCATTTGTAGACAACCACGCTAAACACCAAATGAGGAGGTACTTCCCCACTAGCTACGGCCTTGGCAATATGGTTGAATTGGCTAAAACGTTTTACTATTTGGTAGTTGGTACAGTACCACCTACTGCAAAAAGTTAGCATCGCTCTAATTAAGGTCAGTCGCTACCCAATACAAATTATGTGTCATTGTCATGATGGTCAGGCAAGCAAGAACTTATTCATTGGTAGACTATAAATTTTGAAAACCTGATAGTAAAGCCTACTTTTTGCATTTGCCATGCGACCTCAAACTCAAATGTTTTCTCGTGGAATTGTTAAATCTGAAATACTGCTCGCGAAAAGTTTATCGCTTAAAATGTTCCACATTTTCTTACACACGACGCATCTATTAAAATTACAACCATTGCTGATTGGAAGTATTGCTTCCTCCACTGGTGCTAGTAACGGTTTTCTCAAATACCATTTTGTACCACCATCATTTGCGTCGGTAGGTGCGCCCCTGAGCAACGGCTGAAACAGTCAGTTGAGCGATGCATTTGAGGAATGTAAACAAAGCGACGAAATCGCCTCCCGCTTCGCCGGCAAGTGGACAGGTTCTGTGAACGCAAGGAGATCAGGTAAAGGGCGGAAGATCAATGGTGTCGTTTGTGGAAGTGGGAGTGTTGCTACAAATGAAAGCGGGACACGCGCAATGCACGTCACAGAGCAAGATCAGCCTGAGAAGTTGGCAAAGAAACGATTTAGCTCTGACTTGTGTTAAGCACGCATAGCAGACGTAGTTAATCCCTTTGATCTGAGTTTGTGAAACTAGGCCTAAAAGGAGCGATCTACGCGCGTTTAATTGCTTTTGTGTTGGATAGCAAGTTAAGAAGATCTTGACTCTACCCACCGTATATGAAAAGGTTTGTTGAAACGACGCTTTAGTGTGAAAAAGCCCGCACAGTAAGATATTGACTACAACAATATGATATCACAAAAGGTACAGTGGAAGCGTTTTCGCGAACCGAACCAAGAATGTACATAATTGAGGAGGAACGCCAGCTAATAAACTTGTGCTTCAGAAAATGGTTAAATTCAAGAAAACCTAGTGACGCTTTTATGCTATCCACAAATTCCTTGGCCAGTTATGTTTTCAAAATATTAGCAAGGTAGATATAGCTTATTGATAGATATAGCTGTCAGGCCTTTACGCCTTTATTGCTGCTTGCATGTATTGGAGGACTGTTTTCCCAACATACACCTTTTTGGAACTTTGCTACACATTTCTCAGTCTCACCCCCACAGCGGTATGTATCACTTATTGCGCATAAGAATTCGCGAACAAAACTTCAGCTGTTTGTGTGCGCGTTGTATTTCCTAGAAATTCACGCCTTTTGTCTACTTTTATTTATTCGACGCCTTCTGCGTTTTTATTTAGTCGTTACTGGCAGTATTAAAGTTGTCCCAGTCATTGCATAGAGATAACCTCTAATTTGTGCACAGATACGGATATACTGCAGACTAAACAAAAATATTTTTGTCATTGTCTTACGTCTGCCTGATGTCGTGAAAAAGCGCAATAGCTCGATTTTTGTTTAATTTGGACGCACTGATTTTTGTGTGTTTTGACATTGCAGAATGCATCGAGCCTGTGTTCATAATGTAGGTATGCTTGCTAAGGTGTCGCCAACGAAAACGCTCGCTGCGCTGAGCTTCGTCTTCGCAGCCGCCTCAGCGTTCGTGATTGACTCGGACGGTAAGTTGCTGTACAATCTCGAGGAGATAATTGTTACTTACCACCACCGGGACTCAACTAGCACCGGTGGCTTGTTCGAGCTTCGAATGGCGGCATCGCAGGCAGGAGCAGAACCTCGCAAAGTTTCCAAGTTCACATAACTGCGCCACGTTTAAGCTCGTTTGCGTTCTGTTTCGCTGTGTTACCAGGACCATCGTTGTTTGCTGTCAGTAATGAGGTGTGAGATTTACTGCATGCTTCTGTGAAATGGTATTTCGTGGCTCACCTCGCCAAACTCATGTCGAGCCGGCCTTAAGCTGCAAAAATCTGATTTGCGGATTTTACTTTTCACGATTTCCTTTCACGACGACACACAATTAAGGTGCTTTGCTGTCCATTAGTAGTGGCGCGCTATTTTTGTAAAATTTTTAACCATTCTCTCTTTTGTCTCAGTATGTCACAATGTTACATTTTTTCGATCCCTATGAATATAATGTAATAATTCGTCAAGCTCCCCAACGATGCAATGTATTCTTTCTGGCTTTAGATTTTTTAACTAGTTTTTAAGTTTCAGCTATAAACCTCTGAAACCAGTGCATGTTTTATTGTATTTATCTGGATGTAGAGTGCTGTGCTTTAATTAAATAAACAGTTTACCTGCGTCATTTCCAAGTAGGCGGATTCAGCCAATACACGTACCTTTGGCGTTTAGAGCTTCCGATCCCCAGTAAAATGTACAACGCATTGCAACGCAGATGTTGGAACAGACACATTCTACACTGAACTGGTGTGGAAGATCACGGTAAAAAACTATCAAATCACCTTTTCAGAACAGCTGTAAAGTTCAGATTTTACTCTTGTTTGTTTCTAATACACCGCGAGTTACATTGATAAGTGACACAAAAATCAGAAACAAAAGCATACACACGACATATGACTGCTACACACAATCCGTTTGTGTGAATATATGATATCGTTTGCTCTCATCTGAGAAAACGCTCACTAAAATGCTGTTATAACTTTGGCAAGATATGGAAGCAAGCAGCATCATAATTAAAATCTAGCCATAAAGTGTGAGTTCTTACCTAAAAATTGTCATGAATAATAACGTGTTCTCGTAAAAATAATGGAAAATGCTTTGCACCACACGTTGGAGCAGCATGTACAAACTTTTGCAAATCTTTAGCACGTTTTTGAAACTGTTGAAATGAAGATTTCACTGCAGACAATGCGAGAACCGTGGCAGGATATAATTTACCTGCTTTCGTCGACAACCGAGTTCTGCCAGGTTCTGGTGCAAAGTGCTGACTGTCACAAAACGGTTTTACTGTGGAGATACACTGCCAACTTCTTATACAGTAGTAGCCTAAACTTCGCTTGCTGTAGCTATTGCTGCCAACGAACAGGAAATATATTTTTGGTGAATTGCGTTGTTCTATGCCGGTCTTTAGTTTAAGATTGGACAATTGCTCTGCTGTAATTTTCAAGCAAATTACCTTTAATGTGCTGTAAAAATTTTACCGCTGTTGTTTTTTTCATTAAATTCATTTAATTCGTTATAAATGCGGTCTAAACTGGACGTAGCATTACGAAATCGTAAGAAGGACTGTCCCAAATCAGCAGGTACGTTCGCATGATTGCTTGCTAAATAAAAGCAAGTTGCTACAAATGAATATTTGCGCATTATAATGCGAATATTTGCGCATTGCGCATTATAACGTCTTCGTTTCGTGACCAACTGGTAATGACTATATGGTTCAGAACAGTTTGGCAATTAAATTTGATAAAAATTTGCAGGCAGACTTTATGGTATTACGTTTGAAAAATCTTGGACAATTTTGTGACATTACAAAATCTGTCACCCTTTTCCACTTGTCAACGAGCGTCACAAAAATCTGAAACCTACTCCCCTTAAAAGCGTAACGTTATTTATGGACCAAACGAGAGCATTTTGTATCGTGAGAGGACATAGGGTAAGAAGCGTTTTTTTTTGGTTTCCACGGCACACAGGCTTAATAGAAGCTCCTTGCGTTCCCCTAATTGGTAATTTGTTGAAGGATTTTATGGTTCTGTGGGTCTGCTGTGATGGGTCTTCGGTATAACCCCGTGTTTCGCGGAAAAACGTATGTACCACACGTTGAATATACCCACTGAGCCAAATTCCCGAGATTGCGTTGGGCATCCAACGGTACCTGGCAATCGCAGGAAGTAAATGCCTTCAGGAATAACTGATTTCAAGCGCGCCAGCGGTTTTCGAAGTAGTCATGTACTGTCATCTCACAACCGGTCCGTACTGTAAAAGACCACCCAATCGACAAAAGTGAACGTTGATCTACTTCACTAAAACCACGTTCGCTATCGACTCTGAAAGCATCTCTTGTCTGTGGGAAATGAGGTGTTTTCACGGAGCTACAAACGCTCGCGGACAGCTTGAGGTGAACAGCAGAAAGTTGCAGGCACTATGCACTGACTCTTTGACCTGAACGGAACCGTAAATAAATATGTCGTTTGTCATGCATTGCGTTAAAACCACAAGAAGTTTGAAACTTGTTTGCTGCATCTCAATCTTGCTCTAATTAGTAAATTTATCCCACAGATTTCCATGCGGTTTACTGCTATTCTATTGTATATTAGGTAGCTGATTCTACCTGCGTGGGCTCACAAGCGCGTGCTGTGTCTACATCACGCGTTGATAAAATGCGCGCCGTTGTTATGTCAGTGTGCGAGCACGGGGCACACACGATCGAAACAATATTTATATCACTCGATAAGCAAAACAAGGCAAAGACGACATTGAGCCGACTCTACACTTGATTGGGTTTCCTCCGCGCCATCTTGATCCGATTGCTCCATGAATGACGTACGCTGCTTGCGGTGCTGCGCCGCGAAATATCTTATCGCGCACATCGTCACTGTCTTCGCGGGAGAACGGTCTCCGTCTCGCCTGTAACGACGACCTCAGGGTGGCATTCATTTCACGGGCGGCATTTACGCACCTGGAGCAATTAATCACGTAGCGGCGGTGTTTTGTCGAAAATTGTACATGGATGTGTCGCTCTTCCTCTGTCAACGACCGTCGTCGTCATCACTGTGTCCAATAGTCAAGTTTCTTTACTAACCCACCGGTTAACGTTTGGGGCAGTGAGGATGCAGAAGTGGTTTGGCGTTTGAAATTGCTCCATATTTTTTCCAAATGTTTTTCATTCTGCTTTGATGTCGAGTTTGCATGCGACCCATTCCTTCCATCTGTGCAGTAACGAGCATTTCGCTTAGCAACTTATTGCTAAGCGTGTAGAGGGTATTCGCTCTTTTGTTTAGCATGTTAACTGTTTTTGGCAAAGTTGGTTTTCACAGCAATCAAAAATATATTTTGTTGTTTTGAAAAACTAGCACGCAGACAGTTGGGAAATGAAAGCACGCAACGACCATGTGCACACTGCATGTAGCAACAATTTTTGGCGTTGTGTGTGGAAGAAAGAAAAGTGCAACTGCGCATCGCCCGCTCCACCGAAAAAACGTTCACGTGGCCCAAGCTTTACTTACATTGTCAATTGCATGTGTTGCTCTTGCTTTTCTGTCATTAATGGACCGTAGTTTTGTCATTAATGGACCTCACTGTTTTTTCAGAGTTGTTTTGCTGCCGATATGCTGCTACGAACGAACATTGCCACGCCACCTGCACGGAGGTGAGAGACAGCTCCTTCAATTTCAACTTTTTTTGATTCCGTGATCAAATTCATTTTTGTCCAGCCCTGTAGAATCGGTGTTGCTTATTGGTCAATGCCAAGTCCTCCGTTCAGGTAGAAAGCAACTGTGTGGAGTATAAAACGGGCATCAACACCAGAGTCCCCCAATTGAAAAGCGAGAATGCAGCACAAAACGTATCAGTGGCTTGCGACTTAACGCGTTACTACACTGGAATCAATCGAACTCCCAACGTTCTTGATGTTGCTTCAGCAAAAGCGATGCTTCGCAATTTCAGTGCAAACTGGCAACATGCAAATTTCAAAAACACCCCAAAGTAAACGAACAAAACTGCAAAATGTTTTGCGAAAAGTGAGCCCCGCACCGCAGCGCGCGAGTTCCAGCCGCTGGCTCAGTTCATATGCCAATTGCTGATCAAAACCTTTAGTATGACACGGAAACGAAGTATTAGTTCTTTTATTGCACTCTGGCGTCTTGGATTATAGAAAAAAGTTACGAGCACCTTGTTACGTCAGATGGTGACCTCTTGCCGTTCATACCAATGCTGAAAGCGTATGGACACTTCACGGCTGCTGCTATACGCTATCGTTGTTTGCATATTTGTCGTTTGTTGCTACATGCTGTAAACGTGAAAGTTAGAACCTTAATGCTTATTGCTACAGTGCTGGACCCCACTGTTTCGTGTGATGTTGTACACGCGCCTATCATCGTCGTCATTTAAATCAATTATATTAATTTGATTTGCATCGATGAGATTTAGTGTAAAAGTTGTTGGCAGCGGTCATTTTGAATCCATCATTCCATGTAAAAAAAAAACGGTTGATTAAACGGCCTGCGTTTTCCATGGTCATTTTTTAGTACATGGACTATATAAATTAAATTAAAGCTGCAATGTTGCTGTTTGTTTGAGAGCATCAGAAACAGTTAAAGATTTCAATTCCCATTGTGCGAGGCAAACTACTAGGGTGTCTCAAAATTTTTGTGACCATTTGAGACGAATATATCAGAGTAACGACAAACTTTAGGCGTATGAAACGAAGTAGGTTTAATGCTTAGTAGAACAGGCTTTCTTCATAAAAATTAAATTCAGCAATTCAAACGCTTGTGGATTTTGTAAACAATTTCACAAGTTTCACAAGCTGCACGATAATTTACCGCGCAAACCAGCTACAACCAACAAATTCAAGACCGTCACTTTGAAAGCTCAACCGTGAGAACTAGCGCAGTCACAGCGTATTTGCTGATATTTACGTCTTGCTGACATTGCCTTTCTTCCGGTTACAGAACAACGCTGTAATGTGACGTCTGCTGCAAGCATAACATTTGATAAGTTGGCAAAGATTTACCGATTTGGATTATTTAGCCGATACCTGTGTCGACCCCAAATTTGATGCTAATGCTGATACGTAAGCGATCGTTGTCGGGTAAATTGACATGCCAATGCAGTCAATGGCCGACATTGTAGTTTTAATGGATCACTTCTGAGGTTCACAAACATAGAAAGCTTTGTCTTTCTGCAAAATGCATTCGCGCATAATCGGCTTGAGCATTAATTCATGGTGTTGTTGAGGAATAAGGAAATCATACGTGTGGACAAAAAATTTGTTAAAAAAGGGTTTGTCTTCTACCACCTGCAGATTATGCAAAATAATGCAAGTCATGCCCTTCTAAAACCCCATTATTTTATCTCATGCCGAGCACCTACCTTTTCACAAATTTCACTTTATTCCCTTACATATAGCTTCTTTTCGGTGTCTTGTCCCTGCAAATCGTTTGTATTTTGTATTGTTCGTTTGTATTGTTACAATCGCAAGATTAAGATGACGGCGCCCAGAACTTTTTCGTTTTTCATTCACCCTTGTTCGTCGTCAGTACCAGTACTCACCACATGTGTAATGTTTGCGTTGGCGTAATCTCGGAGTACAGTACTGCTTGTTGCAGTCCGGTAGATAACCACGACATTCATGATAAGGTAGAGCCATAAAGATACAAAAACATAGTTGAGCATCTGAGATGGGCATTCCCCTTTTTATGGTTTTTATGATAAGCTGGATTTTGAGACCTTTCTCATGCATCTGGCGTACTTGTGTGTGAAGACTGAATTTGAAAAATGCTCTCTGGTTGTTGGATTTGTAGTGCTTGTGCAGTGGAAGTCTGCGCAAGTCATGACATAAATACTCTTTCAATTGTAATGATAATCGGCATTGAAACGTCTGCAAAAGTTAATTGCAGTTTCAATTAATTCTCAAAGATAAACTTGGTAAGACTGAAATTTCTTGAATTGCCAACAGCTCTTCACATCCAGTTGTTCGCCACTCTGCATGTATCATTTACTACCGTTTTATCTGCTATATTCATATCTGATATCTGCTCTTTGCTTGTGTGATAGCAGTTTTTTTTAAGCAAAATGTTAGGTACCCGGTATGGACCTGTGGGAACCCGATTCCCTGATTCTAGGGACCCGATTTTCTCTAATTCTAGGGACCTGATGATAATTTGCTCTGATTCTAGGGACCCGATTTTCAATTCTAGGGGCCCGATAACACCTTAAAAAAAACCTGGTGATAATGAAGCCAACGAGCTGTGAAGGAAACAGAATTTCCCCCTTTTCACTGAATTTTATCACCTGCTGCTATCATTCCAAAGTTTGGACTAAGCTTGGGATCTTTCACAGCAGTTTGAAGCATTATGTTGCTGGTAAAGCGAGGTTAGCAAAGTTACTTTCGCTTTTCATGTGCTGAATTAAATCAACATTATCTCAATTGAACATAATACCGTTAAGTTGTGCAAATATTATGTTGAAGACCACTGATTGGTTACATTTGGTGAAGGTGGGTTAGTTACGTCAGACAACACTTGACTTCAACACATGTCTGCGGAAGTGTTTGTCTTTCGAGATATACTTGTGGGTGAGCGTGGTTAGTAAGATCACGTAGGGAGCAAAGAACAGTAATAGAAAATAAAAGCACAATTGGTGCCCAGTAGAATTTTCATTTTCCATTGTATGTTGCACAGAGAATAGTTCTTTGGCTTATCTGAGCGGTGCAATATGAAATACTCAGCATCAATGGATCTATGCTATGAAAAATTTAGTGAGATTTTGATGAACATGGATATTAAGGTGATAATAAATCATCTCATCACTAATCACTGCTATTAAAAGCAACAATCTTGAGATGTCAGCATTTACACGCAGTGAAAAAAACGAAGTAAATCCTGTTTCAACCGAAATTAAAAAGATTCGTGAGATATAAAGCGAAAACCTTGAGCAACCACAAAAGCACCGGGTTTGGACAGTGCGCAAGTGAGAAATAAGATAAGACGTTCGCGGTTACGAGTGGAAACAATAATTACAGCAATCGATGCTCAATCTTTTGGACTATGCCATACAAAAGCAGGCCAAACCTCCGGTTGCTGGTCAAATTTCCGACAAACATTACTGTTAATCTGATATTTTCCAGCATGACGCCTATGGCATCGAGGAAGGGTTCCATCTGTGATGCCTGCTTTTTAGCGTTGCAACTTACATTTGATAATATTGCTCAGTATTGAACGATGCAAGCATTTAGCATCCGCATGTTTGATTTCATTTAGCGCCCTTTGGTTTATTTCAGATCTTTCGAACTCACAACCCGGATTACCTAGAAGTGTTAAAGATCCACTTTCCGGAGAACTGCCCTAAAAGGGATCTACAGCTGGTAAGTAAGCGAAGTTATTTGTAGTAGACGTCTCCTTTACTTGACCCAACTCATCTTGGATGCTCACCGCGTGAGCAAGCAAAGGTTTTATTGTTCAACTATGCGTATGTTGATTTTCTAAATATTTACGGAAAATCTTACTTCACAATTATTTTGCCTCAAACAACTGCACCGACGTAGTGTCGTTGATCGAAATAAAACCACGTTGGCAATGTCTTGTGGTAGTGGGATGTGCATGGCTCTAGCGGCGGCATCAAGCCTATGTAATGTTGGTGTCTGTTTGTTGCGAGTCACATTGGGCGTATTTGCAAGCCGATCACGGTTTGTTCATTCACACCCAACGTCCTAGTGCGAGTTATTTTTCTTGGTCGCACATTACGACTCATATCCTCGCTTTACTGTTGCCTAGCTTTTCCTGAGCTTGCGCAGTGCGCTTGTTTATGATGTAAACAAAACAAAGAAAACCTTTCCGTACAAGCGACGCCGCCAGGCAGGTGCCACATTAGCGGCTGTAAATTGTTTTGACAGCGTTTTGATCGACTAATACCGGTAATAAGAATGGCACGTGCCTTGTTGCAGCTGTTATAAGTCAACGTCAGGAGATACTGTTGTGACTGATCTAAGCTGTTCTTTGAGTCTTTATTAGTAATGCTAGAAAACCCTTTTGCAAACTGTGCATTAAAAATATTTGTTTCTGTTATTGACAGAGTTGGCCCTAATGACCCAACTTAAGTCGACTTTATGTTTGGTATTTAATCAGTAAAACCCACGTAGTGTTGTCACATAATTGCTCTGCACCCCGACTTATTGTGCCAGTGACTAAATGGCAAAACTCGTTGAAGCGTTTCTTGTATTCTTGACCTTCATGTGAAATACTTTAGCGGTGTTTACCCAGGCCCGTCGCCAGGATTTAGCAGCAGGGAGGCCAAAAACCAGGAGGGGCCAAAAACCAGAAGGGGAGCCACATTTTTAAAATACTGTATTTGATGTATGCAGCAACCAGGGGGTCAAACGTGAAATGGGGGGGCCAGGCACCACTGGCAACCCCGCTGGCGACGGCCCTGTGTTTACCCTTTTTGAAAGGTCTATTGGAAGGCCTCTATGTTTTACCTTGACTCAGCTTTTGCGAAGAAAACGATGCCATTTGTGTGCTGGACAAACACACAACTTTGTGCAGTGTCCGGCACAGTCAATAACAGTCGCCCTGTCATTCTGGGCAGAAGACATCGTTTTGTGGACAAGAGTCAATTTCACTGGTGGCAATTCAGTCAGTTCAATTAATCTGTTACATTCTGTGACTTTTACATGCTTGACAAAGTCTGCTTCCTTCCAAAGAAAACTTTAAAGCGAGTTGACAGCTTTCGGATTAAGGAAATAAGAGTATTGGATATATAACAGCAATCGTCAACAACGGGCGTTGCACTAACTGATTGTTGACCAGCGTTTTGTTGTGGTATCACACCACACGTTATTGACAGTTGACGAGTGCGGTATGAAAATGCAGATTTCAATTATGTGACATCAAAACTGCGGTATAAGGCGTGGACAGCTGATAGTACGTTGAACCAAGCACCTGCCTAGTGACCAAACAAAGCGGACTTAAAGCTCATTTTGATCTTACATTCTGTCGTTTAACGGGAATATACCACGAGCTTGTTTGCACAGAAGTCACTCAACTTCTGTAAGGGTCCTGTTTATTGCCTCGTTTCTTGTAGAAGAAAATTCCTGGTAATCCATGAACTTCTTTTTGTTCAAATCATGAGCAACAGTACTGCAAACTCAATTTATGTGCAAGCATTATGTGTGTTCGAACACAAAGAAACGTTTTCTCACCCAGAACATTAAAGTAAGTCATCACAAACGAATTTGGATGTATGAAACGTTAAGCTATTTGGTATTTGCTCCAGAAAAAATCTGCGGCGTTAACTCGATGGAAGTGATGATCCATAAAGGATAGTCTGCTTGGCGCCCATAAACAAATACCTACAACATGCTAAAGAGGTTTACCTCAGGGCACTGCAAGTTTTCTGACGTGAGATTCGGTGCTTTCTTGGTCAAAGCGTGACTGGTCTTTGACGGAACCTTTACGCAGATGCTGTTTGAATTCAAAAAGGTCTATCCGCGTTGAGAAGCAGAACTTTTGCTGCTAATGGATGGTCTTGCGCCAATCTTATTCACTACTTTTCTGGAACAAACGGCACAGAAAGTGTAAGAGACGCCAGAAACGTTTATGAAACGACCTTTCCATGAAAACTGAGATTCCGACAGCAAGTTTCAAGCGTGTACTCCTCGAACAGCAGACATTTAAAATTTTGTCAACAAAATTTTTATGATATTTTTTCGTTTTTTTCCACCACTTTGAGCGGTTCTCTTGGTATTCTATGTCAGAAAAGTTTTCCCCCAAAAACAGCCAGATGCGGTCTCCTTTGAAGCGGTTAGCAACCTGTTTGTTTAGAATTGTTTTGAGATAACTTGAACCTTCGCGGTAGGTGACAAAAAATCGAAAAATATTTCGAAACCACCATATCAAACCTTGTTTTAGCAAAGTATACAACAAAACTTGTCAGATTTTTTCAATTAAACAAAATCAAACCGCGGTGATGTCATGTTTTGTATGTGCAGGCGCAATCCAAACAGCGCAAAACTTGTGATATTGAAAGCTGTTTAGGAAGACTTTCTTCTGTTTGGCAGAGTGCATCGCTGATCAAAAGCGATTGAGCCTCGGCTCGCGTTGCAGCCGAATTCCAAATGCACGTTGCTTTGCAGGAGCCAGGCAGGTTATAAGATTTGATTAACATTGAGCTGTTGTGAGCAAGAAACGACTTGGCTTGACACAACACCTAGGTATTCGCTGGTCGGCGCTTGGTCGCACTTCATTTCATTTCTATCACCCGGACCGGGTGTACATCCGCGTCATTATGGCGTCGCCCGTTGGTAAAAGCTGCCGGGGAAACAAAGGTTGTGCGAGGTTTCTGAATGTTACCCTGGTCGTCAGTGTCTTGAAAGTTCTTATTCATGACATCTCCCTCTCGCAACTGCTTGGCATCTGTCGTTGGGTGGTCTCTTCATTCACAAATGTTCCAATTTTCGAGCTTCCTAAATCAAAACAGTTTCGCCGCAATTATAGGCATAACTACCCAAGGTGGTGAGTGTTTGTTTTGAGGGAAGGCATGCGACGATTTTAATTGTTAAATCTACAAACGGTTGACGAGCAAGTTCATTGCATTCTTTTTTAGCGCTCGCAGCAAGCTTTCAATGAGTCGGTTTTGTAACTAAACCATCTTTGATTTCTCCAAAATAGTTTGAAATCTGTTTTGTAATATAAATGTCAAGTTTCGCCAGACGTCCAGTAACTGTGGCTTGGCTGACGAAAAATTGCTTTTAAAAATCGTCTTACTTTCCCTTGGTACTTCTGGTAACACAGCTGCATGTCCAGCAGACTATATAGGAGTTTCAGTTGCTGCAAGATATTTTATTGGTGATGCTGAAGCCTGGCAGCCAAACGTATTTCGTTTTGACAATTCTGATTGCCTAGTAAAGCCGGGGTATTTTAAAAGTGCATAGAGCTTGGGGCATTTGTTTTGCGTGTTGAAAGTGACTTGACAGAACTTAAAAAGCGTAATTTGCGGTTTGCCAATTAAGCGGTTTTGAAAACTTACGAGCGAGCGGTTGTTATCTTACTGAGCGAAAAACTATCGGCTAAAAACAAACGTTAATGTTTTACTAAGCAGCAATTTCGCTGCAGACTTTCGGAACGCTCAAGATTGCAGCGTTGCTACTGACGATTTTGCACAAACGCGGGTAGGGATTCGATTCCGTGACCTCGCGCGGTGTGTACAGCCAGAGACACTTTTCAATTTTACTTCTTTAAATGACAACGCGAGTTACCGTGACTCTAATTCTGCGCTGTGACTGAATGCGGCGCGTCTTCTGAGCTCGGCAACTGGGGACACCTGATCCCAATGGCTCATCACAGAAATACGTTCCCACTTATGCGGTGTTTTCGGCATTGCTAATATCGCGCCCGAAGGCCCCTCGACCGCACACTACACATTCTGCCGTGTTAGTGGTCATGGATTATGTTATCGGACATTTTCCGTGAATTCCGAAAAGGCTTTTTTCAAGTCAGCTTTTTCACACGGAGATCGGTAACATACCGAATGCGCCGTGAGAAAATTTCAATAAAATGGGCAACCGGGTTCGGGGTGGAGTTCTTCTGAAGTGCATTGTCCATTTTTTTTGTTAATTCTGTATGTTATCAACATTCTCACGTAAAAATGCTGTTTCACAAAGTTGGAACTAATTTTCAGTTAATTTTTTGGCACTGCAGCCAAAGATTCTCAACTGCATTTCAAATCTGTCTGAAGGAAATTGCGTTTCGTCTTTGACATGTTATTGACGATTGGGACTCGTGCTTTCATCTTACGAAGCAATGAGTTTGTTCAATTCTTCATTTGCAGATGCTCGAAACTTTTTTCCATTCAATTTTCTTCGACAAGTACAAACATCATGATTTTCACCTTCAAAAACAAATCCCACTTCTTCACATGCACAGCCAGATAAACGAAGTGTGAAACGCAAATAAAGGTTCAGTTAACTTCACTGGAGTGAAGCTGATTCCTTGAAAGCGTATAGGATACCTAGAGCTTTCATTTGTTGCAAATAGAGGTTTTTAGACTTCACGAATTTATCTATTTCTACTGTAGCAACACACAATAACAAAAAAGCCTCTTTATCGCAACTTTGGTATTTTTGTTTGACTATGTTTTTTTTGAAGCAGCATGCTTGTAAAGCCTTTAACATCTTATCCACCTTATTCAAGCCGGAAATAACATCTTAACAAACCAGACAATTAAATAAAAATAGTGGAACAGAATGATTTGATACGAAGCCTTGCGTGACTGTGTTAACTGGCGATTCTCTTATTGAGCTGCCTCGATCGATGTTTTTTGATCTTCCGAATATGCGAAAACATGAGATTTTAATGTATTTAGTAGGGTAGGCTGCATCTAGTTGCACGCAAGTACCGTGTGAAGTGCTCGCGCAGGGTAGCTCTTGAAGCCTTTTGTGGCAACGCGATCGAATACCACTGCATTAAAACAGATTATTATCTGGATTTTGGGTTAGCCTCATTTCTGGTAACCAAACTCTTCCCTTAAATTTTTCAACTTTTTCGTTCAATATCTCACTTTATCTGGTAAGTTTATCTATTAAGTTTTCGCTTCGTTTATCTATCAAGTTTGCATTCCCTGAAGCTGGGGTTGGGCCTACACATCAAATGTTGTACCCGATACCCACTGACGGTGATGTTGCACTGATGTCAAACGTCTCTCGACAAGAGTCCATTTAGCGCTGAAACTGAGAGTTTTTTGGTTTAATCCGTCACCTCGGGTTACACTATTGGCTAAAGACACCACGATGAGTGAAGTGACGAAGGCCCTTGCATGGACCGTGACGTAGAAGCGAAGCGTCGTCAATCGGGCGAATCGTCGGGGTCCAGAAACCAATTAGAAGGTTTTAAGGGCTGTGGGTTCAAGTAGGCATGACATAGCATAGCCAACTACTTCTTTACGAATGCTGTATTTGCCTCGTGGTACATCCAGTGCGTAAAATTTACCCTGTGCGACTCATTTGAAGTTACTGGTAGAGACTTGAATTCTGCTTGTGTAGTCGTTTTGTTCAGAAAATTTTAAGCTTCTTTACTATCCCTGAAGTTTCAACGCACGCATTTCTAGCCTAGTACGTCAGGAAAGTAGTTTGATACATTGTCGCTTCTGATAACACCATTGTTTAAAATTATCGATTGTGAGAGACTACTGTGTTTCATAAATCGCCAAAGGTCTGTTACATGACTGCTTGTGCTGTTTCCAAATGTAGAGATTTGTGCACTACAAGGCTTGCAATAGTTTGCGAGTGAATCACGATTCAAAAACAAAAAGCACTCGAAATTTGTTCCAAAAGGATAAGCAAATCCCGGAACTGCTTAATTCAAATTTGGTGAAATCCACGCTGCCTGGCATTTTGCCTTCATATTTATGGTGATATCCTTCCTTTCACGGCATGTGCAACAGTGTCATCCAAAGGTGACAACAACCTTAACATATTTTTGTTAAAACTTTTTAGCCAGTTCAAGAATTTACATACATACGAAGAACTCGCGTCCATGAGTTTATGTGGCCTGAGCCAACTATTTTGTAAAAATAACTTGAGTCAACTCCAGGTTAAAAATTTGAACTGCAGACAGTTGTGGGAATCTCGCGTCATAATAACATCTCGCACTAGATTGGCAGTTTTTTTTCAAATGCAGGTCATGTCTGCGATCTTCGAGGTACAGGCCTGTAACCGTTTGACATTTTTTAATTTACGTTTTGGTTTGTACCATTGGCGTAACCAAACGAGTTAAAATGAAAACAGGCCGCTGGTTTCTTACGACGCTCGAGCTTCATCGTGGTCACAGTTGCTTTTATTTTATACTTCCTGCAAAGAACGGCACGGATCGGGGAAGATGATGTGCCCCAGGTTGGGAAGTAACTGTGTCGAGATTATTAAAAACGTTTGTTGACTCGACAAAGTCCCTGACTTGGTTTTGGTGCAAGGAAACCGTATACGAATGGACGTTTGAGGTATGAGGACTCGGTTCCCATATTCCCCTCAGAAACCGCAGTTTTTCTTTCAAAGAATGACCAGGCTCCAGTAAAAAATTGAGATGACCCGGCTTGTCTCAATTCACTTTTTGTAGCTGTTCTTGTGAGTTGTAAATTATATCAGAACATATTACATGACTTTTTGACTGAAGTTTACACACGAACAGACTTTGAGCGCTCAGGACGGGTGACTCTTGATAAGATGAAACGATTGATGCCACGACTGAAACACGGATCACTTTGGTCTGCGCTTCTATTGGACTTGACCTAAAGGTTGTTTCTATTGACTCGGACTCGGCATATGAGCAGGGGCGTAATGAGGTCAGATGGCGCCCGGGGCAAGAAGCAGGTTTCGCGCACCCATGTTCGAACCTGAGGTCTTTCGGAACCCAATGCAGTGTATTGAAGAAAGTACTTGTGACATTGGTGGGACATTTCGACGCCCTCGCAGTCATTCGGCGCCCCCATAGCGATTCGGTGCCCGGGGAATTATGCCCCCATTGCCCACCGTCGTTACGCTCCTGCATACGAGAGTCCATGACTTTTGCCCAGCCTTGCTGTAAAAGTGCAAGGTAACCGAAAGGTTGTTCCTTGAAATGACTTGAATTGGGCAGTTGTGCTACGATGCTACTATTTGCTGAGTTAACTCTTTATGTTAAGTGGCACAAATCACGTACATCAGATATGTGTACATTGTCAGGATACACAGTGTTGGTTTTAGTTGTAACATTTTGAAAAAAGTGAAACGCCACCCACGATCATATCTACTTCTGAAATGTAGCAAAGTGGTGAAACTTTAGCCTTTATTGTCAAGAACTTTTTGTAAATGTAGGAAAATTTAAAATCCACACCGCTAACACAGGTTTGTTTAAGCTCAGGCTCGGAAAACAAGGCTTGGTACAAGTTCCATTTCGTTTGGATTTGGTGTATAGGAGTGCGTTCTCGACAAGTCAGTAGATGTTACGTGAGAAAAGCCACGTTTATTGATCGAGTGTTGCAAGAACATACTTATGTCTGGAGAAAGAGCGTAACTCACAATACACCGTGGATCACCGCGTAATACCTTTAATGGATTAGCTGATGAAATTTTCATGTCGGTTCCAACCTACCACTGTACCTGAAAGAGTTTAATACTTACAAGTTGCTGGTGTATCAGAACTCTCCATTGTTCCCTGTAAATTTGTCACGCCTGTCGTGCGCCGACGTAAAATCGGCATCAGCTTCAGAAAACTGCGTGTTCGTTGTTTCACGGACAACAGCGACTTCTTTTAAAACTTCAAGTACGTTCTGGTTGCCAATTGATCATTTCAGGTCTTCGCCGGTTTTTTTTGCTTTGAAAATCCGTGTGCAGCATTGCCATTTAGTAAAGGTTTCAGTAACAAAAAGTGTCAATTACTTTTTTACACTCAGGTATTGTAATTTGAGCCAAGAACCAGCACTCAAAATTAATTGTATATTTTTCAAACTGTTAGACAGCATGCTGTAGGCTAGGCCCGCACAACTCAGAAACCTCGAAGGGCCAAATTATCAACATAAATTTGCCGCAGGTCGCAAGTCTGTTTCATTTCGATGTAGAGATTTCGTTGCAGTATAGAAGAAATTCCGAACGACAATTACTTATTCGAGGTCGAGCTTGTGCAACATTTTCTACAATTGAGAAAACTCTCGCTGGCTTCATGCGGCCCACGGGCCGTATGTTGTGCAGGCCTGCTCTAGGCGAAAGGCTGCCTTGGCGAAAAAATCATTCTTTCGAAACTAAGCGAGCAACTCGATGCCGAGCATGTTGTATGGTGAATTCATTTTTGTTTAACTCAGCTTAATTTTCAACACCAGTTCTCCAATTTCTCCAACTGTTACTTAATTGTTGCTCGTGAAACGTCTTTCGTCAAAAGTACTTCAAAACCGCAGTCGATCACTAAAACGCAGAATCACCTGCAAATTTATTTCTGGAATGTTCGTCAATTTGCCAAAACCTCGAGGCGAAATTGTTATTTCGGCCGCGTTTCGGGAACTGAGCGAGCGACCTCCTGGAGCGCCAATATATCGAAAGGAAAGAAAACAGTTGTTTGAGCCGAACTTCTTCGGTTGGTTTTATTCCAAGCAGCGAAGTACTGAGCAAAACCTCCACTAACTTAACCCATGCTCGGCAGTAGATACACGTTTGCATTTGAACGCTCCGAAAAAAGCATCGATGAAGCTAAGAACTCACAAGCATGTCTGTCAACGGATACGGCGGTAGGTGTGGTCTACAAAAGTCGAAAATATGCGCCAGCTTCAAGTTTCACGTCATCCACTGTGTAATAAGCAAGAAAATTCGATTTAAATCTCTTTAAAAACTGCGTAGCAATCTCGACAAGACGAAATGCTGTTCTTTAGAGAATGCGTATGGTGTCCTACCAAACCGGAAGCCCGCGAAAAATATGATGTGCGGTCTTATAGTTTCATTGCAACAGCAAATCTTTTGCGTCATTTTCAGGGTAGCACTCGAGGGCTTAAGTAAATTGCATGCTTTCGTGAATCTTACCATTTCGTCCCAAATCGGCTGTATGCATTGTTGGATATCTGTACTGCATTTCAGTTATTCCAACGCGGAGCTATAATGTAGCAATAACACGGCTTTCGTGTGAACAGACCATAACGTGGTCCGTACACGCAAAAGCTGGAAGGTTGGGAAGCAGAACGATGCTTTGGCAAAATCATGTTGGATGTTGTTTAGCATCTTACAAAAGTTCTGTGAGCATTCTGAATCAAGCGATACTTTGCGCCGCCGTTCGGGCCTGCCAAGGCGGAATCTCATGCGGCCGTGCCGTCCAGGAACCGTTCCTCGCGAGCAAGGAGTTTTGTGTTGTTAGTGATGGAGAAACTGTCGGTTGTTCGGTCATTTGTAGTGTGTCTTTTATCTCTGCTGGGGATGTTTAGTCAACACGACCTTGCTGATTTGTCAAAATGTGCAGTATTTACTAAAAACGGTGTCTGAAACATTGAATGCCGCTCAAATCAAGCGCAGGGTTCCATCCATCCTGAAACGATACCTATACCCTTACAAGCGCAACTGAATAGCTCAGATGACAAATTTCAAGATAGATGCATACCGAAATTTCAGTCTTCGCATTAGCCCAAAATACTCGGAACAACCACAAGCCTCTTACTTCAGCAATCGCTCACGCCAAGCAACGACAAACTTTACCGTAGACGCCAGAAACAACTACGGCAGTAAACCGCGTCTTAGAAAAAAACAGGCTTTAATTACAATTAGCCGACTTGTCAGTGACGTAGTTTCTCTTAAAATGTGACCTTTGCTGGGAGAAAATTTTATTTTTTTACTGTTTGTGTCTTTGCAGAGAGAATTCTGGAACTGCATTGGAGGATATAATGGTAAGATACACTTGTTAATTTGGTCGATGTATCAAAATACGTGCAAGCGTTAACATGTTGCGTAAAGCACTAAGTCTGTCTGGTCTGCTGAACTATTTCATTTGTTAGCGCAATTGCTTGGCGTGCTTCTGTGGATCAACTTTGCAGCTAACCGCATTGGTCGCCAAGCTACGTAATTTCTCTGACTTATCTTTTAAACCTGTCAAGCCTTGCGTAGTTACTTCGCTTGTTGGTGTCAATGGATTACTGCCACAGGATGAAACATTGCCATCTGTTTTCTCATAAAGCGAAGTGTGCAGTTCACAGCAAAAATAAGCAGCCTTTATTTTAGCAGAAGTCTTTGACGGGGCAACCACAAAGTGACATACTTCAGCCTTGGGGCTTAAACCTCGGTGACCGTTACTTTGTCGACATTACTCACTTGAAAAAGGAAGGTTGTTTTATATCATGGTACGGAGGCGTGCGACAGGCGGCCCGCCAGCCACAGCCCTGCGCGCCAAGCAGTGTGGTACTCATTCACCGTTTTTACTTGACCACACTAATTTCAAAAATTTTTCGTACCCGTATATCGTAAGGCATTTTTTATTCATGATTCTTTATTTCTTCATTTGCTTTACTGCAACATTATTTTTCTCTTTTTGAATGTTTGAAAATTATCGAGGTTATCTCATGCATGAACATGAGCCGGTCAGGGTCGACCTTATCTATGTTGAAAATATATTCGCGATGTATATGTAACTCAAAACACCAGCTGTTATTATATTTCATGTTTTTGACAGTGACTGGCGATAACTGTTGTTTCAACGTTTGAAACTGGCCCACCAATGAAAAACGTTGCACACCCTGTTTTAGTCCATTTGCCACTTGTTGTGAAACGGCGAAGTCAAGCGTACGGAAAATATACCTTGGCTAAAGGTGTAAACAATTTGACTGAAAATCATGATTTCCGTTGTCTGGGCTCGTCAGGCAACGTGAAGACTGTCGACCCAAATATTTGTAAGTACTGTAGATAGCTCATTTGATGAAAGGGTCATTCGGGTTCGACCACGGCCGCTTTTGATAAAAATCTTTTCATTTATAATTGATTTGCTACTTGGCACCTGCTGATCAAACAAGTTACCAATATCAAACACTTTGCATTCAGTCGCAAGCTTCTGCAAATGCTGGTATTGCCTCTGACGCCGTAGCATAGTTGTCAATTGTATTTGAATCGATCGATTATGTCTCCATTTGTTAGTATTCGCGGCTAACTGTGGCAATTGTTTCGAAACAATACGTCAGGTACAAATCGATCGTTTTGCGTGATGTGCTTCATCTCTGAAAGAAAGCGGTTGCCTTTTCGTGTTGTTATGTCATCTCGTTGTGTCTGGTGGGAAATCGACATGAGAATGTGCCATACCCACTGACGTCGCATGCTATGATGCATTCATCAACAGAACACCGCGGAACACCTTTCGGTGTCAGTCGGAATCCGATGATGCGTCGCCAGTTCGCTGTTGACATACTTAACTCATGACACATGACGTTTCGTGGCTGGTCGTTCAATGGCAGGCTTACGACCGGATTACCTTCCCATGAAAAAGCGCAACGTGCAATGATGAAAATATTGCTAGGCTGCGGCATCAAATGAATGGTGGACGGGCCGGGCCGGATCAGACGCGCGCGCAAAATATCGGTTCGTGTATTCATTGCGAAATTCCGGGCGAACCTAGTGGATACTTTGTGTCGGTCTCCTCAGAGCAGCTTTCAAAAGCTCGCGGGTCTCGAGTGTAGTATTAGGCACAATACTGAACTGCTGGGCCGAATCGCGCTTGTTCGCGCACCACGCGATTGCGGTGTGCGACCAAGGCAACGTGGAAAAACGTCCCAGGCGGCAGATGACCACAGTGCTGCAATTTTTCGAATCAACAATGGTCATGGCCGGACGTAAGAACCGACGGCCTCGGAGCGTGTATCAAGTTAAGTCCCGCGCTTGACTGGATTTCACTAACTGAAGCTGGGTGACGAGAAGTAATTTGTTTGTTGTTTTGACGCACTTCAGACTTACTCCTTAATGTAGGCATACGACTTCAATGGGGCCTGAAGAAAGCAACTTCCTTGTTGCGACTGCTAACATTTTGCCTTGTCCCTTACAAGTGTTGCAGGCAGTGCAACACACGTTTCCGTCGCCTGTCTTGGATAAAGGCTTGATATCGAACAAAGCATCAGATAATGGCTGTATGTTTGTGGAAGGCCCACCAAGAACAACTTTGCCATGTAAAGCGTTAAGAATGTGATGATGAGTGACGCTGACAGTTGTCGGTTAGCACATTGAACAGTCAAAAATCAGAAACAACGAATGCTGTTTGTAAGTTGTAAAATAACCCTGTGCTTGACGAACGAAATCTCCAGACAACGCGCTTACCGAAATAGAATTCGCTTTTTAACCAATTATGAAATAAAAAATACAAATGAAATAGAACGTTTTCACTTCCGTCTTGTAATAATCGGTCACTTATAAAAATCAAGTTAACGTTAAACTAACTAGTTGTAACCTGCTACTGTTTGACATACGAACTTCAGCACAAATGTGTTTGACAAAGATACCTTTCCGACGGGCGTCGAGTGGTATTTTTTCGCCCACAAACATACGCGTTCTTTTCTGCGTGTTGTCATGGCTACCATCGCATGCTGTGTTTGTTGCACGGAATGCCGAACAATAAAATGCAAATGATACCTGTAAAAGTAATAACCTGCAATCGAACCGGGTTGCGCTCTTGCTTTTCCTTGGTTATAGTTCCGGTTACGGCAGCGGGTTTTCTGCGAGTTGCTCCTGGGGTCTGAGCTACTCCCATTTGAATCGGTGTGTAGATATTTGTACACGAGCCCAGGTCGATACAGGAGAGTTTTTTAGCTCAACCTTTCGTTTTATAAGTTCTGTCTTAAATTCACTGTAGAGCAGGGGTGTCAAACTCGTTTCAGTTCAGGGGCCAGTTGTGGCAAATTTTATCTCAAGCGGGCCGGACCAATGTAATCACTGTATAACACCCTGGTTATAAGTATTGACAACTTCCAACTGTTTTCATAACTTTAATGCAAAAAGTTCA